>WNGF01009307.1_pt1 | contig 13647 bp, 10 predicted proteins | sample 5400641 | NCBI WGS metagenome assembly WNGF01 (sample SAMN13153371, study PRJNA577476) | soil metagenome | isolation source: 80 cm soil or saprolite under grassland replicate 2 | place: USA:California | collected 2016-06-15
TCATCAGCGACCGGCGATGGGGACAGGCGCTCGGCGTTTTGCAGGCTCACGCGCTCACCGAAGGACGCGACGCGGTGACAGAAGACGACCTGGTCTTCCTCAAAAATGTCCTATGGCAATCGCCAGAACAGCAGACCGAGATTGGCAAGGCGCTCGCCCGCATCGGCAATCCGCTCAATTCCAAAGCCGTTGATTTCGAAGACCAGGCGGCGTCGGCGCATCGCGAATGCATGGACGCGCAACAGGCGGCGCAGAGCGAGGAGCAGAAGATGCAGGCGGCGATCGAGGCCAACACGAAGCTCAAGCAGATCGGCGCGAAGCTGCAGGAACTGCGCGAGCAGGCCGCCGAACAGGGGCGCAATACGAATCGCATCGATAAGGTGATCCTCGCGTCAAACATCCACCCGACGAAATTACGTCGATCACCGCAGGCTCTGATATCGAGCGCCTGTTGCCGAGCGAGATCGCGTTGCTGGCCGATTCCGACCTCGAAGACCTTTTCTACCTCAGATTTGCCGAACGCGGCCTGATGCAGTACGACCTGATCGGCCACGAGCCTGAAGGCCAGGGGCCGATCATCATCGCCATTGACGAATCGGGATCGATGACGACTGACTACGGCGGGATGACGGGGGAAGTGTGGAGCAAGGCGGTGATGCTTGCGCTGCTTTCGATCGCGCGGCTGCAGAAGCGTGATCTGGCCGTGATCCATTTCTCCGGCCCGGACGACTTGCGGCTCGACCTTTTTCCGAAAGGCGAAGCCACGCCCGCCCAGGTGATCGCCTGCGCCAGCTTCTTTTTCAACGGCGGTACGGTCTTCGAGCCGTGGATGGGAAAGGCGCTGGAACTGGTGGACGGATCGCAGTTCGAGCAGGCCGACGTGGTCTGCGTCAGCGACGGCATCAGTGACGTTTCTCCCGAAGCGCAGGCGGAATGGGCGAGGAGAAGAAGGGAACGCGGCATGCGAGCTTACGGTGTCCTGATCGGCTCGAATCAGGGAGAGGCGCTGCTTGATGAAATCAGCGACGCGGTCTTTCGCCTCGACGACCTGCGCGGCGATCTGCCGACGCTCGAAGTGATCTTCTCTACCGTCTAACTCAATCTCCCGATCGACAGCCAACAATGTGTGAGCCTGACTGTGAATAGGAATATGTGTATCTTCAACAACATTCGCGCGCCGTAGAGCAGGCCTTGCGGCGCGCTGTTCATCGCAATTCCTTGTTTTCGCGTTTCACTCAGCGCGCAGCGCGACCATCGGGTCTACCTTCGTCGCCCGCCGCGCCGGAATCCAGCAGGCCAGCAGCGCGACGACCGACAGCAACAGCGCGATTAGCGCGAACGTTGGCGCGTCAGTGGCGCTGACGCCGTAGAGCAAACTCTTCATCAATCGCGTCAGCCCGAACGCCGCAATCAACCCGATTGCCACGCCCGCAAAAGCGAGTTGCATCCCTTGCTTGACGACCAGCCTGAAGACAGCCGCTGTTTGCGCTCCGAGCGCCATTCTGATCCCGATCTCGCGCGTCCGTTGCGCCACCGCATAACTCATCACGCCGTACAGCCCGACCGACGCCATCAGCAAAGCGATCAGCCCGAAAACGCCGACCAGCCCGGCGATGGACTTCGGCATCGACAGCAACCGATCAAGGTATTCCGGCATGGTCTTGACGCCGTAAACCGGCAGCTCGCTATCCAGACCGGCGACTTCCTGGCGAATGGCTGCGGCCACGCTTTCAGGTTGAACCGACATGCGCGCAATCAACGTCATCTCCCCGACATAATTCTGCCGGAGCGGCAGGAACATGAAATCAGTCGGCCCTTCGCCCAGCAGGTAATACTTACCGTCGCGCGCCACACCGACCACTTCGTAGAAAGGCTCCGGCGCGTCTCCCAGCCGCAACCGCTTGCCGATCGGGTTCTGGTTCGGCCAGAACCGGCGCGCCATCGTTTCGTTGACCACGACCACGCGGGGGGCTTTCTCATCGTCGTATTCGGTGAAGCCACGCCCTTGCGCAATCGGCGTCTTCATCGTTTGAAAATAATCGTGGCCGACGACGCTGTAGCCGATCTCGATCCGTTCGTTGGCGTAACGCGGCGTGTAGCCTTCGACGTTGACGATTGTGTCGTTGTTGTCCGGCCCCAGCGGCAGCCAATTGCCCAGGCTAGCGGCTTCGACGCCGGGCAGCGCCTTGATGCGTTCGACCACGCGTTTGTAAAAGTCGCGGCCTCTGGCTTCGTCGTAACCGTGCAGTTCCACGTTCACGTTCGCCAGCAAAATGCGTTTGGCTTCAAAGCCGGGATCGAGTTCCTGCGCATTGAACATGCTTTTGACGAATAGCCCCGCGCCGACGAGCAGCATCAGCGACAACGCCACTTGCGCGACGACCAGCAGGTTGCGCGGATTGAATCGCCGCCCGGCTGCCGTTTGCGCCTCGCCGCCCTTCAGCGCCGAAACCAGATCGGTCTTCGACGCCTGCAACGCCGACAGCAAGCCGAAAATCAGGCCGGTCAGAACCGAGATCAGCAGCGTGAACCCCAGGATGCGGCGATCCAGACTCAGGTCGTAACTGACATCCACGGTCGCAAAATCAAGCTTGGGCGCAGTCGCCGGAAACAGCGCCGTGAACCATTGCGCCAGCATCATTCCCAACCCGCCGCCGGCGAGCGAGAGCAGAACGCTTTCGGTCAATAACTGGCGGATGAGCCGCCACCGGCTCGCGCCAATCGCCAGCCGCACGGCGATCTCGCGCCGCCGCGACGAAGCCCGCGCCAGCAGCAGGTTCGCCACGTTGGCGCAGGCGACGAGCAAGACCAACCCGACGATCCCCATCAACAACCCGGCAGCGACAGGCATAAAGCCCATCAGCTTGATCGCCGGCTGCGTCTTGTTTCCAGCCGGAACCATGCCGATGGATTTGTTGGCGTTGGTCTGCGGATAGGCTTGGGCGAGTTGTCGCGCGCGAAGGTTCATCGCCGCCGTCGCCTGTTCGATGGTCACGCCGGGTTTCAGTCGCCCATTGACATTGAACTGCGTGTCACCGCGCGACGTCTGCCAACTCTCGCTACCACGCGTGACCTGCGCGTGCATGGAAAACGGCATCCATACATCCGGGATGTAACCGAGAAAACGCGTGCCGGAAAATCCCTGCCGCGCGACGCCGATGATCGTGAAATCGTGGCCGTTCAACCGGACGATCCTGCCGACGATGTTCGGGTCGCCGTTGAACCGCCGCTGCCAGAAAGCGTGGTTGAGCACTGCTAGCGGGTGTCCGCCCAACGCCCGGTCGTCGTCCGGCGAAAAGAGCCGCCCGGCCGCAGGCTTCACGCCCAGCCCGGTGAAGTAATTGCCGGTGACCAACTCGCCCCAGATCAATTCGGCCTTGTCGTCCCGATTCTTCAAACTGACCGAGACGCCGTAATGAACGAACAGGTCGCTGAAAACGTCGTTGTTGTCGCGGTAGTCCTTGTAATCGGGATAAGAAAAGCCGCGCGGAAATCCTGAATTCGGTTCGCTGGTGTAAAGCGCGACCAGCCGGTCAGGCTCCGCCACCGGCATCGGCTTGAAGAGCATGGCGTTGACCACTGTGAAGACCGACGTGTTGGCCGCAACGCCCAACGCGATGGAAAACACAGCGACCAGCGTGAAGCCTGGCGCCTTGATGAAAGTCCGAACGCCATAACGTAGGTCTTGCCAAAGTGTTTGCATAATTCCTCCAAGAGGAGATGTCAGATGTCAGATGTCAGCGAAGAACCCCTCGCCTCACTTGCTAACAACATCTTACATCTGACATCTGACATCTGGCATCTAGTCGCATCGGAGCGCGATCATTGGGTCTACCTTCGTCGCCCGCCGCGCCGGAATCCAACAGGCTACGAGCGCCACGAAGATCAACAGCAATGCAATGACAGCAACGGTCAGGGGATCAGTCACGCTGACTCCAAAAAGCTGTTCAGCCATTCGCGCCTGCCACGTCCCGCGCCCGAAAGATTGGCTGTCCAGCAAACGCTTCAAGCCATAACCAACTGCTGCGCCCACTGTCAGTCCCAGCAAGACCAATTTCATTCCTTGCCAAATCACCAGCCGCAGGACGTTGGCGGTTTGCGCGCCGAGCGCCATACGAATGCCGATCTCGTTCGTGCGCTGGGAGACCGAATAGGCCAGCACGCCGGAGAGTCCGATGGCGGCGAGCAAGAGCGCCAGGCCGCCGAAGAAACTCAGGAGCCGCGCGGACAGGCGTTCCTGTCCAAGCGTGGCTTGCGAGAGCGCGGTTTGCGTACCGATCTCCGTGACCGGCAGGCTGCTGTCGAGTTCGCGCACGACCTGCTGTACCGTGGCGGCGAGCGCGGCGGGTTCGCCCACAGTGCGCAACATGAAATACATCTTGCCGATCCCTTCGCCTACCTGCTGCCACGGCGTATAAAGCAGCGGCCTGATGTCTCTGCGCTGGCTTGTATATTTGGTATCCGCCACGACGCCGATAATTTCGACCGTGCGTTTGTCGCGTCTGATTGTGATCCGCTTACCGAGTACGTCATCGTTAGGGAAGAACTCGCGCGCGAAGGTCTGGTTGACAATGGCGACCTGGGGCGCATGCGCGTCATCTTGCGCCGTAAAGTTGCGCCCACGAAGAAACGGAATTCCCAGCGTCGCAAAATAGTTCTCGCGCGCCATCTGCCGAGTAGTGAGGTGCGGGGCGGCAGTCATTTCAACCTCGCCGGGCAGCAGGATGCCATTGGACCAATTCTCGCGCGCGATGAGCGGAACTCGCCCGAACGTGGCCGCGCGCACGCCGGGCAATTGATCCAGCCGCGCAAAGAGCTGCTGATAGAACTGTACCAGCCGTTCGTCCTTGTAACCGCCCTGCTCCGGCTGCAAGCAGAAGACCAGCAGGTTTTCCTGATTGAAGCCGAGGTTGACGCGTTGCAGATTTTGCAGCGTACGCAGGAACACCCCCGCGCCAACCAGCAACAACAAAGAGAGCGCCACCTGCGCGACGATCAGCCCTTTGCTCAAGCGCGAGACAGCGCCCGTTGTGCGGCGGCTCTGTTTGAGCGCCGTCGTCAAATCCATACTCGTCGCGCGCCATGTGGGAGCCAACCCGAACAGCAGGCCGGTCAGTAGTGAGACGACCAGCGTAAAAGCGAGTACGCGCCAATTCACACTGAGGTCGACATTGCTAGGCACTACCCCAGTGTTTTTGTCGGTCAGCGCCACCAACGCGCTGTTGCCCCACAAGGCGAAGAGCACACCGAGCGCGCCGCCCAACGATGCGAGGAGTACGCTTTCGGTCAACAGTTGCCGGATCAAACGCCCGCGCCCCGCGCCGACCGCAAGCCGCACACTGATCTCTGCGCTGCGTGAGGCCGCCCGCGCCAGCAACAAGTTGGCGATGTTGGCGCAGGCAATCAGCAGTACGAGCGCCACCACGATGAACAGTCCATAGATGGTAGTGGCATACCACCGGCGCTCGTCGAGCATCCCTCGGCTGCCGGATTCCGCCAGCAGGCGCGGATAATCTTTCGGATCGAGTTGCGCCGGCTCATCCGCTCTGCGCGGCGGCGGCATAACTTCCAACGCGGCGGCTTGAAAAGCGCCGTTCAGGCTGGCGCGTGCTTGTTCGCGGCTCGCGCCCGGTTTGAGCCGCCCCATCAAATCCAGCCACCAGTAGCCAGGGTTGTTCGCCGTACCCAGGTTGCTGCTCTCGCCCCACAGCAAGGGCTCGCTGGCAATCGGGACGGTAACGGCAGGGCGATAATCCACTTGCAAAGTGCCGGTAAAAGCAGGCGGCGTCACGCCAATGATGGTGAAGGACTGCTGATTGAGTTTGAGCGACTGGCCGATGACTGCCGGGTTGGAGCCGAACCGTTCCTGCCAGAACTGATGGCTGAGTACGACCACCGGCGCAGCGCCTGCCCTGTCATCTTCGTCCGTGATCGCGCGTCCCAGCACGGGTTGTACGCCAATCCCGGTGTAATAGCCGCCGGACACGGCTTGCCCCTTGATGATCTCCGCCTGTTGGCCTACGACGGCATTTAGTTCACTGAGCGGAGCGAAGGCAAAGAAATCACTGAGTGGACTCTCCGGCGTGACGGCCTGCGCCTGGCGCATCTTGGCAAAAACGTCATGACGAAACAGCGAAAGCGCTTGCGTGCCCGGCTCATCAGGGACCCACGATGTGCCGCTCATACCACTCGTTCTGAAGGAAAGCCCGGCTCGCCATTCAAACAACACCAACTGCTCCGGCTTTTTGACTGGCAAGGTTTTGAGCAACACGGCGTCCACCACGCTGAACAACGCTGTGTTCGCGCCGATCCCTAGCGCCAGTGAAAGCACGGCAATCGCCGTGACGCTTTTTTGCTTCATCAACATTCGCGCGCCGTAGCGCAGGTCTTGCCACAGGGTTTGCATCATTCCTCCTTGTCGAATTCGCGTCACTCACTGCGTAATGCGATCATCGGATCCACCTTCGCCGCCCGTCGCGCCGGAATCCAGAAGGCCAACAACGCAACAATCATTATCGACAACGCCACGCCCGCAAACGTCAGCGGATCGGTCGCGCTGACATTGAAAAGCAGATTTGTCATCAGGCGCGTCAGGCCATACGCGCTCGCTAACCCGATGGCGATGCCCAGCAGCGTCAATTTCAGGCCTTGCCTCACAACTAACCACACGACATCAATGTTTTGAGATCCCAACGCCATCCGCACGCCGATCTCGTGCGTACGTTGGCTGACTGCATGTGACATCACACCGTAGATCCCGATGGTGGCGAGAATAAGCGCCAGGGCGGAGAAGATGCCGAGCAATAGCGTATTGAAGCGCGAGTGCGAGACCTGATCGCCCAAAACCTCCTTCATGGTGTCAATGCGCGAAATCGGCGCGCTCTGATCGACCTCCCAGATGGCTTTCTGGACGGCGACTTGGATCTTCTCCGGCTCAGCGTTCGTCCGTACCACCAGCGCCATTGATGACCAGGTTTGTTGTGTGTATGGGACGTACATCTCTGGGGCCGCGTCGTCCGCCAGTCCTCTATGTTTGAAATCACTGACCACGCCGACGATTTGCCGCGGTCTTTCAGGTCTCCACTTCGGAATAATCGTTTTGCCGATCGGATCTACATTGGGGAAGTGTTGGCGCGCGAAGCTTTCGTTAATGATCGTCACTCCGATTGAACCCGCCGTATCGCGATCGGTAAATGCTCGACCTGCACGTAGAGGGATGCCCATCGTGTCGAAGTAAGCTGGACTGATTAAGCGCCAGCCTGACATCGGTTCCCTGCCGGGTTCGACCGGCTGACCCTCAATCTTGAAATTGGCGCTCCAACTGTAGCTTCCGGTAAAAGGCACGCTACTTGTGAGCGCCGCCGCCTTCGCGCCGGGCAGGGTTTCAAGCCGGGCCAGGATCTGCTGATAAAAATTGACGATCTGTTGCTCGTCACGAGCCTTAGGGGCTGGGAGCCCGACACGCATCGTCAACAAGTTCTTGGTGTCGAAGCCGGGGTTCACGTGATGCAGACGGATCAAGCTGTGGAGAAGCAATCCGGAGCCGACCAGCAGTACCAAAGCGAGAGCGAGCTCGGCCACAACCAGCACACCACGCAATCTCTGCCGGCGAAATCCGCTGCGACTTCCTTCTTTGAGCGCGTCGTTGAGGTTCGCTCTTGTTGCCTGGAGGGCCGGCAGCAAGCCGAAAAACAAGGCCGTCAGCAGCGAGACCAAGAATGTGAACCCCAAAGCACGATGGTCAACGCTAATGTCTTCTCGCCGCGGAATGTCAGGAGGAGCCAATGATACGAGCAGATCAACTCCCCACCATGCCAGCAGTAGTCCAAACGCGCCACCAAGAATGGCCAACGAAGCGCTCTCTGCCAGCAGCAGCCGGAGGATCTTCCACCGGCCCGCCCCGAGCGCCATGCGGACGGCCATCTCCCTTTCGCGTGCCGCCACCCGGGAGAGCAGTAAATTGGCAACGTTGACACAGGCAATCAACAGGACGAACGCCACCGTCCCCTGCAAAATGAGCAAGATCAGGCTGATACTGCCGGTCACTTCCTGGTGCAATGCCACCAGGTTCACTCCCCAATCTCGATTGGTCTCTGGATAGGCTTCTTCGAGCTGCCGGGCGATGGCCGTCATTTCAGCCTGCGCCTGTGCGAGATTGACGCCTGTTTTAAGTCGTCCGATGGCGCTCAGATAATGGGCGGCGCGCTGATTGGCCACCGTCTTGACATCGAAAGGCCGGAAAATTACGGGTTGCTGATCGAAGATCAGACGGAGATGACGGAAGCCGGGACGTAACACTCCAACGATGGTATAGCTGCTCTGATCGAGCGTCAGCTTTTCCCCGATGACATCAGCTTTGCCGCCAAGACGGTTCTGCCAGAAGCTGTGACTGATGACGACCACGCGATTCTGGCCCGCTTTCTCTTCATCGGGCGCAAAAGTTCTGCCCAGTTGAGGCGTCACGCCGAGCAGCGAAAAGAAATTGGCTGAGGCAGAGATGCCGACAATTTGCTCTGTCTTGCCTGCCGTGCTGATCGCCGGAAGCCAGACGTCATAAATACTCAAGCCTTCAAAACTTTTCGCCTGTTTCTGCCAATCCAGAAAGTTGTCGGGCGAGATCACAGTGTTTCCGCTATCGCGCTTTTTCTCCCAGATTTGCGTCAACCGCTCCGGCTCGTGATACGGCAATGGGCGCAGAAGCACCGCGTTGACGACGCTGAAAATCGCCGTGTTCGCGCCAATTCCAAGCGCCAGCGTCAGCACGGCAATCAAGGTGAAGCCGGGGTTCTTCATCAACATTCGCGCGCCGTAGCGCAGGTCTTGCCAGAGAGTATTCACGGCCAGTTCCTCCTAGTTTGCAGTTTGTCGAAGCGATCGGTGTCAGGGAATCCAAGAATAGAATCCAAACGGTGTGCCAGAGGGGGCCAGAGAAGGAAGAGATGTAAATAACTGAGAATGCAGGGGATGGACAGAGCCGCGGAAAGCGGTACGGCATTATTTGTTCGTTCCTGGGATTAGTCTTTCCCGGAAGCGAGCATCAATTTGTCAAGTGCGGTGCGCTCAAGCCCGCCGCTGCCGCGAGATCGTCCAGCGAAAGTTTTTCAGCGAGATTGTTTTCCTATTCAATCATCAGGCGCCTAAAATCAACTGGTGACGGCGGGATCTGAACAATTCACCATCCACGGAATGCCGGATTGGTCAATCAGCATGCCGAGCGCAACGCTCAGAACGTTTGCTGCAACGGCATATTCACTTGGCCGTTTTCGGCCAGCGCATTGAAGACGCGTTCGGTTTCGGCAGGATCGTCAATGCTGAGCGAAACGCAAAAGCCGTTGGGTTGCTGGTAATACCCCGGCGGGCTGTCGGAACCCATCACGAGACCGAAAAAAAGCGGGGGAGATGCGCATCAGACTTCCCAGATCCGTCACTGACCGCAGTCAGATTACCAACCTCTCCGTGGACACTCAAATCCTTAAGGGGAGAACGACTTGGCGCAATCTGCCTTCCATCTTTCTGATTCTGCATGGCTTCGACTATCTCCCCCGCTTTTTTTCGGTCTCTCTAAATTGGGCCCATGCAACGATTCGCCCGAAATCCGCCACGCCCAATTTAGACAGAGAGAATCGGCAATTTGGGAGACCGAAAAAAAGCGGGGGAGCTATGCGGCTCGCGCCTGATCCTCGGACTGCGCATTGAATCCCGGATACCATTCGTCGAACTTCTCTCGGAGTTCCTCATTTAGCGCTCGGGTCCGTACTTGCAAGAGCAGATGGGCGCCGCGGCGACTCCAGCTCATCTGTTGTTTTTTGACGAATCGCTTGCTTAACACTTGATCCACGGCCGATTCGCCAAAGGCCGTAGAGATCGTCTCGCCCGCTCTCCACAATTCACCATAGTTCGGAATCCATTGCTGATTGTTTTCAATGTAAGTCTGAAACTCCTGCAACGTCACTCTCAGCTTCTCCAAACTCTCACCCGTGATGACTTCACCCTCTAAATCCGCCTCCAGATGGTCAATCCGCCGCAAGGCTTTAAAAACGTTCCCATGCCAGAGGTACCACTTGATGCTCTCCAACTGTTTCAAGGCGCCGGCCCGCGACTCTGATTCCTCGGGGCCGAGGCCTTTCGCCATTTGATTCATCACCGTCAAAGGCATGCTCATGTGAAACCAGTCGAGCAGGTGTTCGGCCTGGGGATTCAAATAGAGTTGCAGTTCTCGAACCGTGTCGCCACCGTCGGAGAGGAAGGTGATTTGCTGGTTCATCTGCATCCCCTGGGATTTCAGCACTTCGAACACTCGCCGCTTCGGTTTCGTGTCATAACTGTTGACCAGGCCGAAACACTTCGACTCGCCTTCGGCCGTCACGCTCTTGCCGACGATCACCTCAAAGCGCCCACCTTTTTTCCCTTTCTGCTCACAGGAATCCACATAGCCTCCATCGATCCCGACCGTCAGAGGCATGTCTGGCCGCGGCATTTCCTCCCAATCTCGCTCACACCCCTCGATGAAGAACGCCTGCTCGTCGCCCAGTTCGCTCTCCAACCTCTCCGCCACTGCCAGAGTGTGATTGCGAATCGTTGACGCGTTGATTTCCGCGCCGATCGGCAACACTTCTTCAAAGAGCTTCATGCTCAATCCATAGGAGACGAGAGACGCAAACTTTGCTTCGAGATAGAGAAGCTCCGGCGCCATTCTTTCGACTAGTAACTCCGCCAGCGGGCTGAAGCTGCGAGTGGGTTGCGGCTGACACTGGCAGTGAAACAGGCGCGGACTGCTCAACTCGATCTTGCCGAAAATGGTGCGGAAGACAATGGTGTGCGCACCCTTACGCAATCGCTGTTTGCCACAAAGCGGGCACGAAGATTGTTGTCTGGAGTACTCGTCGATTTGTTGCTCAATAACTGTGCGTTGGAGGCCTTCAAGCAGTCCTTTGGCTTCCGTCAGCGTGAGACCGAGTTCTTCCGGCCGCAGTTGTCCGCGCTCAAGCCGCGCAATGTCTTGAACGACCTCTCCAACTCCATTGTCCGATTCTACGATCACCTGCACTCTGATCTTCATTTTCTGATCCTTTTCTACGTCCGCTGCCGGCACCGGTCTTTCTAGACATCTTGTTCCAATCGGCGATTGATTGCTTGACGGTCGAAACGGCCCAGCGTCAACCATTCACGAATTGATTCAAGCGACTCCATCTGTTCCCGAACAGCGTCTAGATCTCCAGCATCCACAACCTCTTTGAGGCTCCAAAATCGCCCCCAGACTTCGCAAGGCACTTCGTCCCGACGCTCCATAAAGGCCCAGGGGCCTCCGAGGTCAGAAAGTTTGATCAGCCGCGGGTCATCATGGAAAGTGATCCCATCGAGGTAAGCGACGCCGTATTGTTTGCCATGAATAAGGAAGCGGTGTAGATGGTCGCCGGACCATCCAAAGGCGATTTGTAGGGTGTCGTGTAAATCGGCGATGGTTGAATCGGCTCTGACGAGGAGGCGTCTCCAAATGATCGGACTGATCCCGAGCAGGACGGCTTTGAGTTGATAGATGCTCGGTTCCGGAGGTTCAGGCATGCGTTGATTTTACTGAACTTTACCCGATCTCCCCCGCTTTTTTTCGGTCTCCAAATAGCGGACGAGGTCGAGGTGACCTTCGCGCACCGCGAGGTGCAGGGGCGCGGTGTAGTCATATTGGCAGGTGAGCAGCGCCGGACAGCGTTGCACCAATTCTTTCGCGCGCGCCAGATCACCATCCCGGCTGGCGGTGAGCATGTCCCAGACCTCCGTGGTGGTAGCAACGCTGCCGCCGTGCAGTTTGATGGGGCGTGTCTTCTTCATTTCAAATGGTTGGATCATGTGAGTCCTCTGGCCGCCAGATGGAAAGGAACAAGCGCCAATGCTTCTCGCGCATATGTCAGCCCGACAGATGCGGCTAAGCGTGAAACTCCCCATAACAGAGCTTTCTGAGAATGGACCGGGGACGCAAATACCAACTGGCCCAGGTGAGTGCGGAATCTCCGTTCATGTCTTTGGCGTCAATCCGCGCGCCCGCATCCAGCAGCATCAGGATGGTTGCTTCCGCGCCGAAGGCCGCCGCGCGGTGCAGAGGCGTTTCCCCCTTGGTTCTGCAATCGCGCATGAAGTGGTCTGTCACAACCGATGGCTTGGTCGCACAATTGGGATTCGCGCCATTGTCCAGGAGTACTTTGACCACAGCATCATGGGCCTGGCGATTGGCGGTGCAGAGAGCTGCGTGCAGCGGTGATTCGCCGGTGTCCGGCTGCATCTTGTTTACGTCTGCGCCTTGCTCGATCAGATATTGGCAGAGATGCGCATGTCCGTGGAAAGCAGCCGCGCTGAGGCCGTAGAAGTCCCCCAAAGACTGAAGCGACTCTCCGTGCGCGAGCAGGAACTTGATGGCGCTGACATCGCCGTAGTAGGAGCACCACTGAAGAAGAGATACGCCGTCCTTGTCTGCCGAAGTCGCGGCGTGGCCCGCAGTGACGTAATCAAATACCAGGTCTGTGCGCCCTTCTGAAATTTGATCGAAGATGTTTTGGCTCATATGTTTTTGATGTGTGACCGGTTGAGTCCTTTTAGCGAAGAGAAATTGCGGAAGCTATGGCCTGATGCAACGCACAGACCATGCTCTTGACTTCTCTCCACCGTTTTGCAGATACAGCGCTTGCGATCCTCTGCCGAAGTTGAGAAACCACGCTTCACCGATACCGTGTTCGGTTGCGCTCCAGTAAAAGCCATGGGCGTCGAAACGGGCGTACTTGCCATCGGATTCGCGGTTACCACCCAGCAGGGCATTAAATTCGGAGCTACCTCCTACCAGCAAAGCCTTGTAAGCTGACTTGCCAGTCTCCCCGGAATCGTCGCGAACACCGCCATATTGTTTCGCCATTGCCCGCCACTCATCATTAGCAGGCAAGCGCCATCCGTCACCCAGCAGATCGCATGCCTTCTTCGCTGCTTCCCAGGTGTACAAACGACCATAGCGGTCGCAATTTGCTGGTTTATCCTCGAAACAAAAAGAATTTGTTACATTGAGATTCAAGTTTTGGGTCATCCAACGCTTGCCGTCTAACATTATTTTTGAGGTATACGTATTGCCATCTTTATCTTTCAATACGTTGCCTTTTCTCTCAGATGCGGCGTCCACTACGTCACGGATGGATTGAATCACCAGTTCCGGCTCATCCATTTGAATGTGATGCCCGCTGCGGGCGGCGACAATCAGTTTGCCCTGCCGAGACCTCTTGGCGACAGCGGCGTGATTGCGCTGACGCTCATCTTCCAAAGCCTCTCCATCGGGGCCATGTTCTTCCGGGATGCCGCGCGTCAGCACGATCAGCGGCTTGTCGCCGAACGGGTGTTCGCTTTTAGCCTGCTCCGCCCGCAAGGCGGCGAGTTCTTCCATCATGAACGGGTTCACGCCCGCCGCGATGTGCCCTAATTGACCGCGCGCCCACGCCCGCATCCGTTGCGCTTCGGGCGGCAGCTTGTCGCGCGGCGGGTCGTTCGCATGCGGAACGAGCGACTGCGCGCCGGCTTTCATTTGCCGTAAAGCTTCCGGCGGAATGTCGCTCACGCGCAATGGCCCGGAGGTTTTGACGGCAGGAATCGGTTCGCCCTTCACCAGTTCCGACGAAC
>WNGF01020691.1_pt1 | contig 13647 bp, 10 predicted proteins | sample 5400641 | NCBI WGS metagenome assembly WNGF01 (sample SAMN13153371, study PRJNA577476) | soil metagenome | isolation source: 80 cm soil or saprolite under grassland replicate 2 | place: USA:California | collected 2016-06-15
CTGGCTGGGGTGCCGGAGATGCGGCCCGCCTCGTTCGACGCGGCCGTCTTCCTGCTGAGCATCCAGGACATGGACCCGCTTGACGCAATCTTCGGAGCCGTCAGTTGGGCGCTTCGCCCGACGAGTCGGGTCGTGATCCTCATGACGCACCCGGCGTTCCGCCAGCCCCGCCACGCTGGATGGAGCTTCGATCCGAGCAGGAAGCTCGTCGTTCGACGCGTCGACGCCTATCTCTCGGCGATGGCGGTGCCGATGAAGGAGCTCGGCCGCGGCCGGCCAACGCGCTCCTACCATCGGCCGATCTCGGCCTACGTCAACGGCCTTGCGGCCGAGGGCTTCGCGGTCGATGGGATGCGCGAGATCCCGGACTCACTGGACGAGTGCCGACCGTCCGCTCGGCGCGCCGGGGCCCGGGCGGCCGCCGAGATCCCGCTCTTCCTCGCCATGCGGGCACGGCGGCGGCGAGAGCGTCCCGAGCGTCCGTTCGGCGCCTCGTAGAGTTGAGCGATGCAGCCACTCATCGAGCTCGATGACCTGCCGCACACCGAGCATGCGCACGAGTTCGTGGGTGCGGACCACGGCGAGGTCCCGTTCTCCATCATCCTCGTCCATTCGGCGCCCGGCGCCGGGCCGCGACTCCACAGCCATCCGTACCCGGAGGTCTTCGTGATCGAGTTCGGTGAGGCGACCATTCGGTTGGGCGATCGCGAGGTCGTGGCGCGTGGCGGGCAGATCGCCATCGCGCCTGCCGACCTGCCGCATGGCTTCACCAACACGGGCGCCGGCGAGCTCCGGCTGACGGCGATCCATGGTGCTGCCCGGTTCGACACGAGGTGGCTGTCCGGTCACGACCCCGCCTGGGCGTCGAAGCCGGACGACTGACCCCGTGAGTCGATCGGCGAGTCGATCGGAGGGTTCGGCCATCGGCGGACCGATCGCGCTCACCCTGAACGGAGAGTCGCACGAGCTCGCAGGCGACCCGGCGCGTACCCTGCTCTTCGTCCTCCGGGACGAGCTGGCGCTCACCGGCACGAAGCCGGCCTGCGGCGAGGGCGTGTGCGGTGCGTGCACGGTCCTGGCCGACGGCGCCCCAATCCGCTCGTGCGTCACGCCGCTGGACGCGGTGGCGGGGCGTTCGCTGACCACTATCGAGGGCCTGGGCGAAGGCATGGACGGGCCCGGCTCCCTTCACCCCGTCCAGCGGGCCTTCCTCGCGGAAGGCGCGTTCCAGTGCGGCTACTGCACGCCGGGCATGGTGCTCGCAGCCGCAGCGCTGCTCCAACGCGATCCGCACCCAACCGACGACGCAATCGAGACTGCCATGGATGGCAACATCTGCCGTTGTTGCGCGTACCCGCGAATCCTGCGCGCGATCAGGCGTGCCGCCGACACTGCCGCTGCCGCCGCCGTCGCCGACACAGTGGGGCCCAGCGTTGACGACCGGGGGGCGAGCGAGGCTGACCGGGCGGTTGCCGCTCCCCTGATCAATGCCCGCAACGTGCCGTGGCACACCCGATCGGCGCAGGAGCGCGACTACTTTGACGCCCTTGGCGACGGGCTCGTCGTGGTCCTGTCGCCCACGGACTCGGACTCCGAGTGGGACGACGCGTGGACCACGCGCGGCGGCGTCTGGTTGCACGTGGGCTCGACGGGTGCGGTGACCGCATTCACGGGCAAGATGGAGATGGGCCAGGACAACACGACCGCGCTGGCGGCGATCGTCGCCGACGCCGTCGGCGTTGGGCTCCAATCCGTGCAGATGGTCAGGGCCGATACCGACGTCTGCCCGTACGACGAAGGGACGTTCGGCAGCCGATCGATGCCCGATGCCGGGAGGATGCTGAGAGCGGCCGGCGAGGCTGCCCTCGAGACGCTGTTGACGCTGGCCGCCGACAGGCTGGAGGTGAGCCCATTCGACCTCGTTGCGGGCGACGGCGCGTTTCGCTCGCGCGACGGCGCCCGAACGATCCCGTACCCAGACCTGCTGACCGGCGTGCGGCGGCTCGAGGAGGTCGGCGGTCGTCCGGCTGCCGCGGCTGCTCCGGTCGTCATCGGCAGGCCGGTTGCCTCGATCAGCGGCGTCGCCGCCGTGACCGGCCGTCGGCAGTTCGTCAGTGACGTGACTCGGCCGGGCATGCTGCATGGCCGGGCGCTGGGTCCGCCGGTCCACGGCGCCACGCTCCGATCTCTGGACGCGTCGGCGGCACGGGGGATAGCGGGGGTGACCGTCGTCGAGGAGGACGGTTTCGTCGGCGTCGTGGCACCGGACGCAGCGACCCTGGACCGGGCGATGGGCCATATCCGCGCGGATTGGGAGGTCCCGGGCGGCCCGTCGGAAGCCGGGCTGGAAGAGCACCTGCGCGCGCACCCCGTGGACCAGGAAGGCTGGGACGGCAACTTCAGACACGAGGATGGCGACGTCGACGCCGCGCTCGATCTGACTGGAGCCCAGATCACCGCGACGTACAGCGCGGCCTTCGTCGCGCACGCCCCACTGGAGACACGGGCCGCCGTTGCAGAATGGACGGGCGAACGAGTGACCGTGTGGACCGCCACGCAGGCGCCGTTCAGGGCACGACAAGAGCTCGCGGAGTCGCTCGGCCTGACCGAGGATCGCGTCCGCGTCGTCGTGCCGCCATCCGGCGGTGGGTTCGGCGGCAAGCACGCTGCGGGCGCCGGAATCGCTGCCGCCCGACTCGCGCGCGCCGTCGGGAGACCCGTCAAGGTCAGGTGGCGGCACGCCGAAGAGTTCGCCTGGGGTCACGTGCGACCGGCGGCAGTCATCGACGTGCGGGCGGGCGCAACGGCCGACGGCACGATCACCGCGTGGGACTTCCAGAACGTGAACTCGGGCCCGAGCGCGATCGAGCCTCCGTATAAGGTCGCCAATCAGCGGCTGATCCATCAGCCCGCCGATGCTCCCCTGCGGCAGGACTCGTATCGGGCGCTCGCGGCGACCGCGAACACCTTCGCCCGCGAGTCGGCGATCGACGAGCTGGCCCACGCGATCGGTACCGACCCACTCGCCTTTCGGCTCGCCAACGTCGACGACGAGCGGCTCGCTGCGGCTCTCCGGGCCGCGTCGGAGCGGGCGGGCTGGGGGCACGGCCCGCACCAGGCCGGCACCGGACTGGGCATCGCCGGTTCGGTCGAGAAGGATGCCCGGGTCGCCACCTGCGCCCAGGTCCGGGTCCGGCCCGACGGCGGCGTCGACATCGTCCGGCTCGTGACGGCGTTCGACTGCGGCGCGATCGTGAACCCCGACAACCTGGCAAACCAGGTCGAGGGTGCCGCCGTCATGGCGCTCGGCCCCGCGCTGTTCGAAGCGATCCACTTCGAGAACGGCAGGATCACGAACGCCTCCCTCTCGACCTACCGGGTCCCGAAATTCAGGGACGTTCCCACGGTCGAGGCGGTCCTCATCGATCGACCCGATCTGCCGTCGGCCGGCGGCGGCGAAGTCCCGCTCATCGCCGTGGCGCCCGCGATCGCGAACGCGATCTTCGCCGCCTCGGGCCGCCGCCTCCGGTCCATGCCGCTCCTGCCGGCGGGCCGTCTCGTCTGACACCAGCGCGGGCGCATGCCTACACTGGACCCCGATGATCCTCCTCTGCGGCGGCACCGGGCTCCTGGGTTCGCGCATCGCGAAGCGGCTGGCCGAACGTTCGCTGGGCTTTCGCGCGCTCGTTCGGCCGGACACGGACGCCTCCGAGCTCGAGCGGCTCGGCGCGGAGATCTTCAGGGGCGATCTTCGGGAGGCGGCTACGCTGCCGGCTGCCGTCACCGGAGTGCAGACGGTCATCACCACGGCGAACGCCATATCCCGCGTCCTTGGCGGCAAGACGGATCTGACCCTGCGCGACGTCGACGACCGCGGCAACGCCAACCTCGTCCGCGCGGCCGAAGAGGCGGGCGTCGAGCGGTTCGTCTTTCTGTCGTTCTCGGCCGCGATCCTGGCGGCCAGCACGCCATTCGCCGACGCCAAGTTGGCAACCGAGCAGCGGCTTCGGGACAGCTCCATGCACGAAGTGATCGTCCGCCCGGACGCCTACCAGGAAGTCCAGCTGTCGCCGCTCGCCGGGTTCGACTGGCCGAATCGATCGGTGACGATCTTCGGCAAGGGCGACGCGCCGGCCGCCTACGTCGCCGTCGACGACGTGGCCGAGGCAGTCGTCCGCCTGGCCATCGCGCCCGACCCCCCTCGTCTCGTCGAGTTCGGCGGCCCCGAGACAATGACCCGCAATCAGGCCGCTGATGCCCTGGAACGGGCGCTGGGTACGCCGGTCCGGCGGCGCCACGTTCCGCGCGCAGCGCTTCGCCTGGGGACGGTCGCCCTCCGCCCGTTCAAACCGGCACTCGCCTCCGTGATGGGCCAGGCACTGCGAGCCGATCTCGTCGAGACAGCGCCGAGCGACGACCCGCTGCGCCAGCTGGGTATCGAGCCACGTCCGGTGAGTGCGTACATAAGCCAGGTGGTGGCCGAGGCAGGCAGCCGCAGCTGAGAGGATCGCTCCAATGGCGGCTGATTCAGGTCGCCGGATCGTGGACCTGAGCCACGAGATCGTCGACGGGATGACGACGCACCCCGGTATCCCCCCGCCGTCGATCTGCTCGTGGATTGCCGCGGCGTCGCCGAGCGTACCATCGCGCCGGATGCGTTCCAGGGAATCGATCTCCGGGGGCGAGCCGTCCTCGTGGCCACGGGTTGGGACGCCCGCTGGGGAACCCCGGGCTACCTCAGCGACAATCCGTTCCTGACCGCCGCCGCGGCCGAGTGGCTCGTCGAGTCGGGCGCGGCGCTGGTCGGAATCGACTCGCTGAACGTCGATTCGCTGGCGGATCCGAGGCGGCCGGCTCACACGGCGATCCTGGGTGCCGGAATCCCACTCGTCGAGCACCTGACGGGCCTCGGGGCGCTGCCGCCGACTGGCTGGCGGTTCTTCGCCGTACCGCCGCGCATCCGCGCCATGGCCACGTTCCCGGTCCGCGCGTTCGCCATCCTCGGCTGAGGGCCTGTCCGGCCGGTCCGGCCGGTCCGGCCGATCCGCCCCGTGGCGCCCGTCAGCCGCCCGCCACCGTCGTTGTGTCTCGCGCATCGCGCTTGGCACGGCCGTGATGGTCGGTGCCCGATTCTGTCGGGGCCCGAAGGCGATCCTCCACGTTCGTACCGCTTCTGGTGCGTGGTCGGCCAGCGAGGGTCTCGAGCGAGCGGTCTGCCGGCGGCGGCTCGTAAAGCACCCCCGGCCCGGGGCTCGCCGGAATTGAGTCACTCGAGAGCGGCGGCTAGGGCTTGTTCCCGATGTCCTGCCGCGCGCACTCCCCGACGATCTCGGTGTCGATCGGCGACTGCCGAGGGACACTTGAGCGGAAGGTCAAGGAACGAGATGACCAGGTTCGAACGTCGCAGCTTCTTCGAGCGGCTCTGCCAGCTCCAGGCGCTGTATCGGCTCCGCGGCGAGTGGGACGCGACGTGCGCGATCTCGATCGCCGACACGATCGACTACGCGGAACGGCTCCTGTTCGAGCCGGACGCGCTTGCCGACATTCTCGGCGCCGACGCCGCGGACGCGTCGGAAACCAGCTCCGGCACACACCGGGCATAGCCTCGCAGGTCCGGCGACGGTCGAACGCGTCGGCCACGCGGCAGCGGGCGACCAGCGAGGCGCCGGCACAGACGCTCGCCAGGGCCGGGCCGACGAACCCGATGACGATCCCTGCACTCACGAGACGGCCCGTTCGCGCCAGGACGGCGCCTGACAGGGCTCAGGGCCTGGCCCCGTCGCCGAGATTCGAGTTGCCCTCCAGGAAGCGGACCGCGCTCAGCTCCTGTGCGTCCGGTCCCTGGTAGCGCAGCACGTACAGCCCGTTGCGGACGTCCACGACGTAGATCAGGCCATCGCGGACGATCGGATAGCTCCACATGACGACCTTGTCCGGACCGCTGCTCAGGAGCGGGTCCTCGGTCGTGACCTTCGGCAGCGGGTCCGGGAGGAAGGCAGCCAGTTGGGCCGGCTTCGTCGGATCGGTCGTGTCGAAGACCTGGAGGCCCGCGGCGTGCCAGCTCACCAGCGCCACGTGGGCGGTCACCGTGGGGTTGTGTGACGACAGGCTTCCGCGGTACTTGCGTTCCTCGGGAATTCCTGCGCAGGCGGCCGGGTCGTTATACGGCAGGACGCGATATTCCGAGACGATCCTGGGGGCCGTCTCGTCGGAGATGTCCACGAGGCGCACCCAGCCCCAGGGGCAGCCGGCGTCGGATCCGATCCCGCCGTAGACCTCATCGGTCGTCAGGACGATGGGACGACCCGGCAGCTTGACCGCGCTGTGGGGCCCGACCGGCTGCCAGCGAGGTCGGGCGTCGGCCGGGGTGACGGCGGCGATCTTCGACTCGCTCGCATTCTCGGCCAGCGACGTCGTGTCGGCGACGAGGAAGCCCGCCGTCTGGAACGCGAGGTAGGCGCGCCGGCCGTCGGGCGAGACCGACACGGAGTGCAGCTCGTCGTTCCGGCCGTCACGGGCCATCGGCGCCCGCCACCTCGCGACCTCGGCCGGCGGGCCGGCGCGGACCCCGGTGATGTCGACGACGAGCATGTCCTCCCGGCTCGTGCCGGGCGTCGAGAGGTACAGCAGGGCCCGATCGGGCCGTTCAGGGTCCTGCCACAGGAAGAACTCGTGGGGAGCCAGGGAGGGGAAGAACGTCCTGATCAGGACCGGGGCCGAGGCACGCTCACGTCGGATGTCGAAGAATCGCAGGGCCGGCGCCGCGGCGTAGTTGTCGCAATCATGGCTCGCCGGATCACAGTCGAAGCTGAGCACGACCAGGACACCCTGGCTTGGCCAGACACGGAGCTCGCGAGCCGTTTCGCCCCGGTTGCCGGCGGCCGGTGGCCCGACCTCGTGCACGACGCGAGGCTTTGCCGGATTGCCGATGTCCACGACGAGGATGCCTGGATGTTGATGCCGCGGCGCGCCGTCGGTACGACTGCCGATATACGCGTAGCGCCCGGCGATCGCCAGCGCGGCGTTCATCCCGCGGCCGTACAGCGGGTCATGACCGACCAGCACCAGCGACCCGGGGGCCGGCGCCATCGAAGCGCTCGATCCGTCGCGTCGGCATCGACCATTCACACGCCGCCGCGAGTGGCGCGATGCCTGCGATCAACTGCGTTGAGTTCGCCATGGCGCCATCCTCCCGGTCGGGCTCGTCACTCGTCATTGTCCTGCGCGGTCCATGCGTGATGACGAGAACCCAGATCCATGGTGCCTGGGGAGGGTGACTTCCGTTCCGTTGTCGTCACCCCATGTTTCTAATAGGTTGCCTCCGTGACCTGCCATCGGCCCCGCGTCGACGTAGTCAGCATGTCCGGCGTCACCGATCGCAAGGCGGAGGCGGCATGAACCGGGCGGCCGTGAATGGGCCCGACATGACCACCCGCGCACTGATCTACATCGCCGACGACGAGCCGGCCAACCGGCTCCTGCTCGAACGGATCCTGGCCCAGGGCGGATTCACCCGCGTTTCGTCGTTTCCCGACGGACAGTCCCTGCTGACCGCGTGCGATCAGGAGGTGCCCGATCTCGTCCTGGTGGACCTGCGGATGCCGGGCGTCGACGGGTTGGCGGTGCTGGAATCACTCCGTGGGGAGTCGGCGCACGGTTACCTTCCCGTGGTCATCCTGACGGCCGAACCCAGCCGCGATACCCGCAAGCGGGCCTTGTCGCTGGGGGCGGCCGACTTCCTCGCCAAGCCCTTCGACTTCGACGAGGTCCTCCTGCGCAGCCGCAACCTCATCGAGACCCGGCTTCTTCATGCGGCGCTTGCGACCCGGATCGTCAGCCTTGGGGACGAGGTCGAGGCCCGAGGCCGGGCGATCAGCGACGTCACCAGCGAGCGCGCCGCGATCGCGGCCTCGCTCGACCGCGTCTCGGCGTACGACACACCGGAGACGATCGCCGCGGGCCTGTGCGCCGATCTTGCCGCGGCGATCGAGGCGCGGCACGTCACGTTGCTGATCTTCGAGTCATCCGAACGGGCAGTTTCCCTGGTCGCCCACAACGCCCGCTCCAGCGCAGACGTCGGATACGCGCTTCCGCTCGAACGATCGCTCGAGCTCTGGCAGCGTGCCTCCGCGGGGGCCTGGGTCGAGGAGATCGTCGCCCGCCCTGAGCGTGGCGCCGACGGCGAGCGCCTGGCCGCATCGGGTTGGCGCAGCGCCATCTACGCACCGGTGCGGAGTGGCGGCCGCCTCGTGGGAATCCTGTCAGCCGGGACCGCCGCCGAGCGCTCCCCGGAGCGTCTGGCCCGCGACCTGCCGAGCGTGGTCGACTACGCAACAGTCTGCGGCGCGCTGCTGGGGCGAACGCTGGCTCTCCGCCGACAGGCTTCCGACGTCCGCAACTCGCTTGAGGCGGTCATCGGCGAGCGCGCGTTTCGGGCGGTATTCCAGCCGATCCTCGAGATCGGGACCTCGAAGCTCGTCGGGCATGAGGCCCTGACCCGCTTTGACGACGGCGTCGCGCCCGATCAGCGATTTGCGAACGCGACGGCCGTGGGCCTGGGACTGGAGCTGGAGTTCGCCACGCTACAGGTTGCCATCGAGGCGTCGCGCGGACTGCCGAGCGATACCTGGCTGAGTCTCAACGTCTCGCCCACGGCCGCGCTTGCCGGGGAGCCACTGGCTCGCCTGCTCAGGCAGGCGCGTCATCCGGTCGTTCTTGAGCTCACCGAGCACACGGCGGTGCACGACTACCCCGCGCTGCGACAGGCCATCGTGGACCTGGGCCCCGGTATCCGCGTGGCGGTCGACGACGCCGGGGCCGGGTACGCGAGCATGCAGCACGTGGTCGAGGTTCGGCCCGACCTCGTGAAGCTCGACATCTCCCTGGTTCGCGGAATCGACGGCGATCGGGCCCGGCAGGCTCTGATCGCGGGGATGCGCTATTTCGCCGAGGAAACGCATTGCGTCATGCTCGGTGAGGGCGTCGAGACGACGGCCGAGCTCAGGACGCTCCAGCGGCTCGGCGTCGTTCTCGGACAGGGTTACCTGCTCGGGCGGCCCGGACCACCCACGCATCGCATCGACGGCGCCACGCGGCCCGCCCGCAGCAGCGCGAAGTCGATGGAAGTCTCACCGGCACGAGGACACTGAGACAGGCGACTCGATCAGGGCAAACCCGTGGACGTGACGACGGGCCCGGCATCGAGGAGCGCCGCCATCGTCCGGACGACGTCGGCAGGGACGAAGGGCTTGGCCATGAACGCGTCCGTTCCTGCATCCAGGGCCACGGTCCGCTCCGTCGCCAGAACGCTGGCGCTCAGGACGAGGATCCGAGGGCGGCGATCGGCGCTGTTGAGCTCGCGCGCCAGGGCCAACCCGTCGCCGTCCGGCAGCCGGACGTCCAGGACCATGAGATCGATCTGCCCCGCCGCCAGGTGCGACCTGGCCTCCCCGAGCGTCGCCGCCTCGAGCACGATCGCCCGGCGGACACGGGCTATGGCCGCCCGCTCCAGGGTCGCCTTGAGAAGAACTCGGTTCGGCCACTCGTCCTCGACGACGAGCACGACGTCGCGCGCGATCGGCTCGTGCTGAGACAGGGGTCGCTCAGGCATCCGCGGGCGTTGCGCCGGCGACGTCGCGACCCAGCGAGCCGGCGGCCCAGCCCAACCACGCACGCAGCCCGTTGCGCGCGTGCGTGCCCTTCTGCACGATCCCGAGGATGTGGCCTCTGAGCCGTTCCCGGTCGGCGTCGCTGATCTCGTGCGCCGTGCAGACCACGATCGGGATGTCCGCGGTCCGCGGGTCATCGCGCATCGCTTCGATGACGGCGAAGCCATCGATCTCGGGCATCACGAGATCGCAGATCACGACATCGATACGCTCGTGCCGGAGGCGATCGAGCGCCTCACGACCGCCGGAGGCGGTGACGACCCGGTATCCCGACGGGGCCAGGGCGGCGCGGACGAGCTCCACGCCGGCCGGCTCGTCGTCGACCGCGAGCACCACGGCGCCCTCGCCGGCGGCTGACTCCGGCCTGGTCACGCGTGTCAGGACGGCGAGCAGGCGCTCGCGCTTGATGGGCTTGAGGAGGTAGTCGACGGCGCCGAGCGCCATCCCCACCTCGCGCTCGTCGACGACCGTGACGATCACCACGGGAATGTCGCCGAGGTCAGGATCAGCCTTGAGGCGCCGGAGGACCTCCCATCCGTCGACGCCGGGGAGGAGAACATCCAGCAGCACGGCATCGGGTCGGTGCGCGCGGGCCATCGCGAGCGCGGATTCGCCGTCTCGGGCGACCCGCAACCCATAGCCGGCCTTGTCCACGTACTCGCGCAAGAGCCGAACCGCGCTCGGATCGTCCTCGACGAGGAGGAGGTCAAGCCCGGCGGGCTGCCTCTGGCCGACGGGCACGGTGACGCCATCGGCGGCGACTGGCGCGCCGGCGGTCGACGCATGGCCCGCCCCCACCTCAGCGCCGACGGCCGACGCATCGCCGACGGGGAGACCGACCGTGAACCGGCTGCCCCGCCCGAGCACCGACTCGAGCTGGATCGTACCGCCGTGCGCCTCCACGAGCCGGCGCGTCAACGCGAGGCCCAGGCCGGTCCCGGGCTCGCGCGTCGCTGGGTCGCCGACCTGGCGGAACTCCTCGAACACGTGCGGCTGGTCGGCGTCGGAGATCCCGATGCCGGTGTCCGCCACCGCAACGCGGACCTGCGTGGCCGTGCCCAGCGCATCGACACTGATCGTGCCGCCTTCGGGCGTGTACTTGATGGCATTCGACAGGAGGTTGTACAGGATCTGCCGGAATCGCCCGCGGTCGACCGTCGCGACCAGGGCCGTGGCGTTCACCTCGACGCGCAGATGCTTGCGCTCGGCAAGGGGGCGGAGCCCGCTGACCGATTCGGAGATGGCCGAGGCGAGATCGACCGGCTCCGGGTGGAGATCGAGTCGACCCGCCTCCACCTTGGCCAGGTCGAGGACGTCGTTGATGAGGGTCAGGAGGTGGGACCCACCGGCGTGGATGTGCTCGACCCACTCGATCGGCACGTTCACGGCATCGCCCGCCCGGGCCTCGTGCCGCATGAGGTCGCTGAAGCCCAGGATGGCGCTGAGCGGCGTGCGGAGCTCATGGCTCATGGAGGCCAGGAAGTCGCTCTTGGCGGCGGCCGCGGCGCGGAGGGCCTCGATGGTCGCAGCCAGTCGCTGCGCGAGCTGCTCCTGGTCGGCCACGTTCGCGCGCCGCTCGGCCATGAGGGCGGTCTGGGCGCCGAGCGCGCCGAGCAGCTCCAGGTCGGAGTCGTGGAAGAGGCTCCTGTAGCGGTTCAGGACGACCAGGACGGCGGCCGGTCCCCCGGCCGGGAGCGTGAGCGCGACCGCCGACACGAACTGCGCCCCCGATCTCTCCGCCAGCCGCGAGGCCAGTGCCCCGGCCGACCGGACCGCCATCTCCGGGCCGCCGTCACCAGCGACGAGGGCATCGAGCTCCCGGGCGGTCACGGGCATCGCTTCGCGGGGCATGCCGCTCGCCGCCGCCTCGACCCCGCCCGTCTCGGTCCTGACGATCACCGCGGCGGCGCCGGCGCTCATCGTTGACGCGAAGTCGGCCAGGCCCTCCCAGATCGATTCGACCGAGCCGGCCGAGCCCTCGATGAGCCGCTGGCCGTATGCGACGGTCGCGCTCGATTGCCAGATGCGGCGGATCGCGGGCGGCGGCAGGAATGCCACAATGTAACCGAGCGCAGCCAGGAACGCCAGGCCGATCGCCACCGGCGTGGTGGCCGCCCGAACCTCCGGCCCGACGGCGCCGCCGGCCACGGTCAGGTACGCGGCGGCGAGGAGCCCCGTCGAAATCGCGGCGAGCCCCATCCGCACGGCCGCCGGGCCACGCCGGCGGCGGGCCTCCACCAGCAGGTACGCCGCGGCCAGCGCCTCGACGCCGATGAACGAGCCCAGCGCCACCACCGACGCCAGCGGTCCTCGTGCCACCGTTGCGGCGGCCAGAATGCTCACGACGATCAGGGCGGCGGCACCGAACAGGATCGGGCGGGCCACGCCCCGAACGAGGCTCGCGAGGTGCAGCGCGAACACCGGCTGGAGCAGCAGGAGCACTCCGCCCGCGATGCTCACCGGGACCGGCACGCTGCCGGCGAGGCCCCTCCACACCTGCACCACGAAGAGGACCGCCAGCCCGCTGAAGACGAGCATGACGTCGCGGCGAACCGGGTCTCGATGGCGGAGATACTCGATCAGGGTCGCGACGAACAGGACGAGGAACATCGCCTCCACGACGAGCGCGATCAGATCCACGACGCCCTCCGCGTCTGGCTCATGACGAGCTCGCCTGGAAGTCCGAATCGGTAGGCTGGGCCTGGGTCACCATTCCACCCCCGTCGGCGACGCACGAAAATGCCGACTGGTGCACAGCGTCAACTCCGCCGGCCGGCAGCACCACCAACCGATTAGACCACGCCCGCGCAGTACCTTGGACTGGCACCGGGGGCCATTGCGGGGCCCCTGCCCCGTTCGGGCAGGGCCAGCCGGTCGGGCAGGGCCAGCCGTTCGTGGGCTCCCGGGTTCGGTAGCCACGCTCATATGCCGAGCATGACTATCACGCGGCACTGCCGGCCGCGCATCCGGGAAATTCACGAGCTGGTGGCTCGGCGACAGGTTCGAGGGCGCAGGAACCGCCCGTGCTCGCCCTCCCGAAGCCATGCTCGGGCTGTGGTGGCGGCCCGAGCGCCCGTATCAGCATGCTCGGAATATCGTGGCGGCCCGAGCGCCCCGGACCGCCACGGGCACGGTTCGAGCCGGATCGCGTACCTGTCGCCTCCGCCCTGTCGCTATGATCGCGGGGTGGTCGACTCACGATCCGAGTCTCCGCGGCCGGCCACGATGGCCGCGACCGAGCCGGTCGAGACCGAGATGCGTCTCTCGCCGACTGGCCGTGTCGAGGCGTTCAGCGACGGCGTCATGGCGATCGCGATCACGCTGCTCGTTCTCGACCTCAAGGTGCCGCCCCTTGATGCGGTCAGTCCGGGCGGACTCGTCGACGCGCTCCTCGCGCGCTGGGCGTCCTATGTCGCGTACCTCGCCGCGTTTCTGACCATCGGCATCATCTGGCTCAATCACCGCACCCTGGTCGACCGCATCGCTCGATTCGATGCCCGCCTGCACTGGCTGAATCTGATGCTCCTTCTGGGTGTCGCGACGCTGCCCTGGCCGACCGCGCTCGTCGCCGAGTACGTCCAGCGTGGCGGCGCGGACGCGTCGGCGGCGACCGCGTTGTACGGACTCATCGCGACCCTCATGGCCCTGCCGTGGGGCTTCATATGGCGCCATCTTGCCGACCGGCCCGAGCTCCTGGAACCCGGTTACGACGCGGCCTACGCGCGAGCGGAGTGGCGCCGAGGGTTCATCGGCATGCCGATCTATGCGATCGCCACGGTCGTTGCCCTCGTCCTGCCGCTCGTGGCTCTCGCGCTCTATCTCGGGATCGCGCTGCTGTACGCGGTGACCAGCCAGGGAGTCGCGGTGGAGCCGGCTGGCGCAACAGGCGGGGCCTCCTGATTTCCGGAATTGCATGGATCGACCGGGCTAGCCGATGATCGACGACCGCACCGGGAGCGCCGTTCAAGCAGGCGGCACG
>WNGF01015355.1_pt1 | contig 13646 bp, 9 predicted proteins | sample 5400641 | NCBI WGS metagenome assembly WNGF01 (sample SAMN13153371, study PRJNA577476) | soil metagenome | isolation source: 80 cm soil or saprolite under grassland replicate 2 | place: USA:California | collected 2016-06-15
GGCACGTGGCTGAAACCGGCGAGGCGCGCGTGGACAAGAATCTCGAAGTCCGCGCCGGCAAGTCGACGATGTACGTCAATCGAATCGTCTCTGCCGTCCGCGGCCGTTTTTCGGGAAGCACGCAAAGTGTGACCATCCTGATCCAGGATGTCACCGAGCAGGTCAAAGAAGATCGGGTCACTGCCGAACGCGAAGCGTGGCGCCGCCGTCGCGCCGACTGCCTGGCGAACCTCGGTGTCGAGCCCATCTTGCTGCAGCCGAATTTCGACAATCTCGACGAGCCCGCGAAACGAGTTGCGCGCGCCCTCGGCGGCACCGTGAGCATCTCCATGTACCATCCGGCATCGGGAACTCTCGACGTGGTCGGCTATAGCGGAACGGCCGAAACCGAAAAGTTCCGCGAGTACTTCCTCACTCATCCCACCCGCCCCGGCGAGGAGCTGACCGGCACGGTTTTCCAGATCGGCCGTCCGCTGTTCTTCTACGACATCCGCGGCAACGACGTGATCGACTACGCGCGCGATGACGAGGAGAAACGCATCAAATCGGAGATGCGCGAGCGAAGCCTGATCGCCGCTCCGATCGAGTCGTATGGCGATCGCATCGGCGCGCTGGTCGTCTCGCAATCCGATCCGCGTCGGAAGTTCGATGCGGAGGATCTCGAGTTCACCCAGGCCGTCGCGGAGCGCATCGGCGCCGCCGCGCACATTCACCGGCTCACGCGAATGTCGCTCGAAGGCCATCGCGCAGCCGAAGAGTTGGCGCGTCGCGAAGTCGACGCCCGAGTCCGATTCGAGGCTGTCCTCGAAGCGGCGCCGATCGGCATCGCCGCTGTCTCCGCGGACGAACTGCGATTCGAGCTCGCGAACGCGCGTTTCACGGAGTTTGCGGGCCTTTTCGGAAAAATCTCGACCGACACACGACTCGTGGGATTGCGCGTGGACGAAGTGGTTCCCGACCTCGACATCGTCATGCGGCAGGTTGCCGAGACTGGCGAGACGCAATTCGAAGAACAGTTGGAGATTCGAGCCGGATCCCGGCTGCGCTACATCAACCGGATTGTGTCCGCCGTCCGCGGTCGGTTCTCCGGAATCACCCAGAGCCTCACCGTTCTCGTCCAGGACGTCACGGAGCAGGTCACCGAAGAGCGCGTAAATCGTGAACGCGAGACGCGCCGCCGGCGTCATGCGGAGTGCCTCGCGAATATCGGTCTCGAAGCGGTGTCCATCGAGTCATCGCTGGAAAACCTCGACGAACCGGCACGGCGTATCGCCGAGGCGACCGGCGGCTCCGCCATGATTTATCTGTATGCGCGTGGCAGCGGCGAGCTGCGTATGGTCGGCATGCACTCACGCGTAGCAGCGGTGGAGCGCTTCCGCGAATATGTCGCCCGTAGCCCGTACCACGCAGGCGAAGGCATTCCTGGAACGGTTTTCCAGATCGGCCGGCCACTCCTCTTTTCCGATGTTCGCGGCAACGCGGTGATCGACTTCGGCCGCGACGATGTCGAGAAACAACTGATCGCTGCGATGAACGAGCAGAGTCTGATCGCCTCCCCGATCGAGTCGTATGGGGATTCGGTCGGCGCGATCGTCGTGGCGCGCAATGATGAGGATCGCAATTTCGACGCGGAAGACCTCGAGTTCGTGCAATCGGTCGCCGAGCGTCTAGGCGCCTCGACTCACATTCACGAGCTCACGCGCATTTCGCAGGAAGGCCACCGCGCCGCCGAGGATCTTGCACGTCGCGAGGTCGACGCGCGCGTCCGTTTCGAGGCCGTGCTGGAGACGGCGCCGATCGGCGTCGGAGTCATTTCCGCCGACGAGCTGCGCTTCGAGCTGGCGAATGCTCGATTCATGGAATTGGCTTCGCATTTCGGAAAAATCAGTTCCGACACTCGCGTCGTCGATTTGCGCGTTGCGGAGGTGATTCCCGGCTGGGAGCGCGCACTCAAGCAGGTCGCCGAGTCGGGCGAGATGCGCTTCGATCAGGACTATGAGATCTACACGCGCGGCGGTCCGATCTACGTCAACCGGATCATCTCTCCGGTTCGCGGGCGATTCTCGGGAAGCACTCAGAGCCTGACCGTTCTCATTCAGGACATCACCGATCAGGTCAAGACGAAGCGCGAGATCGAAGCGCTCGCGCAGATGATGGCCGAGCGCTCCGCCCGCCTCGACTCGATCCTCGGGTCGATGACCGACGGACTGTGGGTGTACGGCGCAGCCGGAGACGTGGTCGACGTCAATCAGGCCGCGCTCACCATGTTCGGACTGGGCTCGCGCACCGAGGCGATCGAGTTGGGGTCATTCGAGAAGTTCTATCTGCGCTTTCCCGACGCTCGCCCCATTCCGCGCGACGACCTGCCGTACGCGCGAGCGCTTCGCGGCCAGACCGTCCCCGACTATCTGGCGATCGGACGGCATCTCATTACCGGACGCGATCTCGACCTGTCGATCGCCGCGGCGCCGATCGAAAGCAATGGTGTCGTCGGCGCCGTCCTGGTGATCCGCGACATCACCGCTCTGCAGGAGCTCGATCGCAAGAAAGACGAGTTCCTTTCGGTCGCCTCGCATGAGCTCCGCACGCCGCTGACCACGATCAAAGGTTACACGCAGCTTCTTTCGCAGGGTGCCGAGGATCTGCCGGGCGAAGATCGGTCGACGTATCTCAACGCGGTGCTCAGCGAGATCGATCGCATGATGGGTCTCATCACCGAACTGCTCGATGTCTCGCGCATCGAGACGAACCGGCTGCAACTCGAGCCGCAGCCTGTCCGCTGGCTCGAATTCCTGCAGCGGCGCGCGACCGCATTCCGCGTCCAGAATCCCGCGCGCAACATCAACTTCGAATCGGATGTGGACGAGACGATGCTCATCGTCGATCCCGATCGGATGCGGCAGGTGATCGACAACCTGCTGTCGAACGCAATCAAGTATTCGCCCGATTCAACCGAGATTCTGATTCGCGCAGCAGTGCAGGGCACATCCATGCTGACGATCGTCGTCGATCGCGGCATCGGCATTCCAGCCGATGAGATCCCGCGACTGTTCGAGCGCTTCCATCGCGCGCGCAACGTGTCCAGCCGCTACTACGGCGGCCTCGGCCTCGGTTTGTACATCGCGAAAGCCATCGTGGAGGCGCACAACGGCTCGATTTCGGTGCAGAGCGAAGAAGGCAAAGGGGCGACGTTCATCATTCGCCTTCCAATGGCATAGTAGAATCCCCGCGCTTTTACGCGGAGGTTCTTTTGCGCTTCAGCCTCATCCCGCACGAGGAGAAGTTCTACGGTGACTTTCTGGCAATGGCCGACCAGTTGCGCACCGGAGCGCGGCTGCTCGAAGAGATGTTTGCCAGCGATCCGCCGATTGCCGACAAAGCCTATGAGATCCGTGAGGTCGAGCACAAGTGCGATTTCCTCACCCACGAGATCATCCAGCGGCTGAACAAGACATTCGTCACGCCCATCGACCGCGAGGACATTCATTCGATGGCCCGCGCTCTCGATGACGTCATGGACGCGATCGACGACGTCGCCACGCTGATTCCGCTCTACAGCATCAATTCCGCGCGGCCAGGCGTTCGCGAGTTGACCCGCATCATCTCCGCGTCTTGTGACCAGATCGTGCTCGCAGTGCAGGCTCTGGAAAAGCGCGCCGGCGTGCTGGAGCGCGCTGTGGAGATCAACCGGCTGGAGAACGAGGCGGATCGCGCCCATCAACGCGCGGTCGGCCTGCTGTTCGCAGAGGAGCACGACCCCATTGCGGTCATGAAGTGGAAAGAAATCCTCGACGTGCTGGAAGATGCCACCGATCGCTGTGAAGACGTGGCCAATCTGCTCGAGAACGTCGTGGTCAAGCACGGCTGATGTCGGCTCAGTTTCTCACCGTCGTTGGTCTGATCGCCGTTGCGCTCTGCTTCGACTTCATCAACGGCTTTCACGACGCCGCAAACTCGATCGCCACCGTCGTCTCCACGCGAGTTCTCTCACCCGCGCAGGCGGTGGTCTGGGCCGCGTTTTTCAATTTCGTCGCGGCGTTCACGTTCGGCACCGCAGTCGCCAAGACGATGGGCAAAGGAATGATCGACATCTCGGCGGTCACGTTCGCCGTCATCTTCGGCGGATTGGTCGGCGCGATCGTCTGGGACCTCATCACCTGGTACTTCGGCCTTCCGACCAGCTCATCGCACGCGCTGATCGGCGGGTATGCGGGAGCTGCGGTGGCCAAGGCCGGGCCGACGGTGATCATCGCCTCCGGCTGGACCAAAACATTGATCTACATCATCCTCGCGCCGCTCATGGGGATGGTTCTCGGCCTCGCGGTGGAAGTCGTGATCTTCTGGCTATTCCGGCGTTCTTCGCCGCTACGCGTCGATAACGTTTTCCGACGCCTGCAACTCCTTTCCGCAGCGGCCTACTCGCTCGGCCACGGCACGAATGACGCGCAGAAGACGATGGGCATCATCGCCGGAATTTTGTTCACTGCTGGATATCTGAAGGTCTTTACGATCCCGACCTGGGTCATCCTCTCCGCACACACCGCGATCGCCCTCGGCACGCTGACCGGAGGGTGGAGGATCATTCACACGATGGGATCGAAAATCACCAAGCTGCAGCCCGTCGGCGGGTTCGCCGCAGAAACCGCAGGCGCAATCACTCTCTTCATCGCCAGCCACTTCGGAATTCCGGTCTCGACGACGCACACCATCACCGGCGCGATCGTAGGCGTTGGGGCGACTCGGCGCTTCTCGGCAGTTCGCTGGGGCGTTGCCGGCCAAATCGTCTGGGCCTGGGTGCTGACCATTCCCATGGCAGGGCTGATCGGCGCGGGCACCTTCTGGCTCGTGCGGATGTTCGGTGCACGGTAGCGCGCAGAATTTTTCGAATATACTGGCGGTTGTTAGGGCTCCAATCGAGAGGTAAGTTCATGAAAACAGAGATCCATCCGCAATATCAGCAGGTCCAGGTCCACTGCGCCTGCGGCGAAACGTGGACGACCGGCTCCACGAAGAAAGAACTGCGCGTCGAGATCTGCTCGAAGTGCCATCCGTTCTTCACCGGCAAGCAGAAGCTCGTCGACTCCGCCGGCCGCATCGATCGCTTCCAGCAGCGGTACGCGAAAAAGGCGCCGAAGAAGTGACGCAACGCGTCATCCTGACCGCGAGCGAAGCGAGTGGGAAGGATCTCGTCCAACGAGATGCTTCGCCGTCGGAGCCTGCCCTGAGCGAGCGTAGCGAGTCGAATGGGCGGCTCAGCATGACACGCAGATTCCGTTCGGCGTGGCTCGGCTCGGCAAAGTTGATCGTCGGTACGTTCAACGCGATCACGAACGGCCTAACTTCGTCGACGGCTGCCGCCGCTGACCGAAACGTGGACATGCTCATCGGCGGGCAGGCGGTCATCGAAGGCGTGCTGATGCGCTCGCTGTCCGGCTACTCGATCGCCGTCCGACAGCCGAACGGCAGCGTCGCGATCAAGAAGGATCGGCTGGTCTCGATCACCAAGAAGTATCCCTTCCTGAGGGTCCCGGTGATCCGCGGCTCCGTCGTCCTCATCCAATCGCTGATCCTCGGGATTCGCGCTTTGAATTATTCGGCGAGCGTCGTTTCGGAAAACGAGCAAGGCGAAAAGGAAATGTCCAACTGGGCCGTGGCGACCTCCATGGTCACCGCGCTCGGACTGGGCATCGGCATCTTCATCCTCGCGCCGCTGGGCATCACGAACCTCATCCGGCATTACCTGATGCCGGCGATGAGCAACTTCGAGTACAACGTCATCGACGGCGTCATTCGCGCCATTTTCTTCTTCGTGTATCTGATTTCCATCTCGTACATGAACGAGATCCGGCGCGTGTTCCAGTACCACGGCGCCGAGCACAAGACCGTCTACACGTTCGAAGCAAACGAAGACCTCACGGTGGAGAACGCGCGGAAGAAATCGACGCTGCATCCGCGATGCGGCACGAGTTTTCTGATGTTCGTCCTGGTGATCTCGATCATGGTCTTCTCGCTCGTGCCGTCGACGATGCCCTTCGTGGTGAAGTTCCTCGCGCGAGTGGTGCTGATCCCGCTGATCGCAGGCATTGCGTACGAGATCATCCGCTTTTCAGCGCGCCATCTGGCCAATCCGGTCTGCCGCGCGCTCATCCAGCCCGGCCTGTGGCTCCAGAAGATCACCACGAAAGAGCCGGACGACTCCCAGCTCGAGATCGCTATTACCGCACTTCGCGAGGCGCTCCTGTACGACGCCGTCGAACCGGAACGTGCGGCCGTCGCCTAACGTTGTGGAGGCGGCGTGAACGAGAAACTCGAACGACTCGAGCAGCGCTACGACGAGCTTCAGGCGAAGGTCTCCGACCCGAACATCACCAGCGACATCGCCACGTATCGCGACACGATGAAAGCCATCTCGGAAATCGAAGAGGTGGTGACGAAGTATCGACAGCTCAAGCACGTCCGCAAGAGCATTGCCGACACGCGCGAGATGCTGTCCTCGCCGCTGAAAGGCGAGGACGAGCTGCGCGAGCTCGCCGAGCTGGAGCTCGCAGACCTTCAGGCGAAAGAGCCGCTCCTGGAAAACGATTTGCGGCTGCTGCTGCAGCCGAAAGACCCGAACGACGAGAAGAACGTCTTCGTGGAGATCCGCGCCGGCACCGGCGGCGATGAAGCCTCTCTCTTCGCGGCGGAGATCATGCGCATGTATATCCGCTACGCGGAGCTCAAGCGATGGAAGGTGGAGATCACCGACGCGAATTACTCCTCAGTGAACGGCATCAAAGACGCAACGTTGCAGGTCGTCGGAAACAAGGTCTACTCGCGCCTGAAGTTCGAGTCGGGAGTGCACCGTGTACAGCGCGTCCCGCAAACGGAAACGCAGGGCCGCACTCACACGTCGGCGATTACGGTCGCCGTCCTTCCCGAAGCGGAAGACATCGACATCCAGGTCGCCGAAAAGGACCTGCGAATCGACACGTTCTGTTCCTCGGGGCCGGGTGGGCAGTCGGTGAATACCACGTACTCCGCCGTTCGAATCCTGCACATTCCGACAGGCCTGATCGTTTCCTGTCAGGACGAAAAGTCGCAGATCAAGAACCGCCAGAAAGCGCTGAAGGTTTTGAAAGCGCGTCTCTACGACATCGAGCGGCAGAAGCGCGAAGCGGAGCTCTCGGCGACCCGCAAAGGGATGATCGGCACCGGCGACCGCTCCGAAAAAATCCGCACTTACAACTTCCCGCAGGACCGCGTCACCGATCACCGCATCGGCCTCACGGTACACAACCTTCCGTCGATCATGGATGGCAATCTCGATGTGCTCGTCGATCCGCTGAACTCCCACTTCCAGGCCGAGAAATTGCGAGAGGCCGTGGAAGCGAAATGAAGCGCCGCGCCGACGCGATCCTCAAACGCGCACAGGCCGAATATCTCGATCAACTTACTCCGCCACGCGATCCGCTGCTCACGCGCATCGAGGAATTCGCGGCGAAGCACGGGCATCCCATCGCCGATCCGGAAGTCGCGCAACTCGAACGCGTCCTCGTGCGCGCCACTTCACCTCGCCACATCCTCGAAGTCGGCACGAACATCGGCTATTCGGTCGTTGCCATGGGGCGGGAGTGCGGGCGGGAGACGGTGCTGGAGACGATCGAGCTGAATCCCGATACGCTCTCAGTGGCCAAGAGCTTCGTTGCCGATGCGAAGCTGCAGTGCGACGTCCGATTCCATCAGGGAGCCGCTCTCGACGTGATCCCCCGGCTCGACGGTCCATTCGATTTTGTTTTCATCGACTGCGTCAAAACCGAGTACGAGGCGTATCTCGACCAACTTCTGCCGAAGATGAAGCGTGGCGCAGTGATCGTCTGCGATAACCTGCTATGGGGAGGGGCGGTGGCGGAGGGAGAACGCGATCCTGAGACGGACGCGCTCCGGAAGTTCAATCGGCGAATCACGACCGATCCGCGGCTGACGACCATCATTCTGCCGCTGGGGGACGGCACGGGCATTTCAATCGTCCACTGAGAGGCACGACGAATGTTGAATGTTGAATAGAAAATTTACTTCGAGGATTTGCCAACGGCGGCGACGCCGCCTTTGATCGTTCCCTTCACGGGAAGCGTGACTACCGGATTCACCTTGTCGCTGGTGTAGATCTTCACGGTGCCGTCGATATCGCCCGGCTTCGCGTCCTTGGCCACCTGAAGCGTGACTTCGAAGTCGCCTTTCTGCGCGAGCGGTTTGATCGCGGTGGTGATCGCAGCAACGCTGGACTCGACCTTCGTCACCACGAACTGTTCGGGCGTCTTCATGTCGTTCGAGTGCAGCAGCACGGAACGGGTGGCCGCTGCGTCTGTCGGCGCGACTTCGCCGAAATTCAAGGCGGTTGGCTCGACGCGATAGGTCGGACGGATCACGCCGGTGACGCTGATCGGATACTCGGGAGAATGCTTGGAGTTCGTCAGGAGGCGGACTTTGTCGGCCATCGGGCCGATCTTCGCATCGGGGCCGCCGACGGTGATGTCCACTCGGTACTGATTCTGGCCGGCCTTGCCGAGGTTGGCGACGCGTTCAGATTCATCGAGTTTCTTGTAGGTCACTTTGACCCATTCGCCGGGAACCTGGACGTCTGTAATCTCGAACGGCTGGTCCTCTTCTGAATAGAGGGTCACGCTCTGCGTGGCGACATCACCCTGCAACTGATTGAAGCGGACGAAGCCGGCGGGATACGCCTCGACGTACGGCTTCACCAGTGCGTGAATGGTGAGAATGGAGCTGGGGCTGGTGGGATCGTTCGTCTCCAGTGTCACGGTCTTCGCGACTGCGCCTGCGAAATTCGATGTGTCGACGTGCGCCGTCACTTTGCCGGTTTGGCCCGGCTTGATGACCTTGTCGAAATCAGCGACCGTGCAGCCGCAACCGGGTCTCGCGGCGATGATCTGCAGATCGGCGTTGCCGGTATTCTTGATGACAAAAGACCAATCGAGCTTGTCGCCCTTTGGGACTTCACCGTATTCCTTGACCGGCTCGACGATCGTGAGCCGCGGTGCTTTTTCTTCAGTCGCTTCCGACGTCGTTTTCTTCGCCGCTTTGTCCTGCGCGTTGGCGAACGACGCCACGAGCGCGACGACGAAAGCCATCGTGACGACGAGACTTCGCTTCAGTGACATGCGCAACATCCTCCTGTGTTGAAGAGCTGATGAGAGTGACTACGAAACGCTGGTTCGAACACCGCAGCGGAAGCGTCGATTCCCCGACTCATTCTACTGAAAAGCACGCTTCTTGCTGATTGGCGGGGGAATGCCTCACCTCGAGCATCTGCCGGAAATCAAACGCGTTTACCTCGTTGGAATCTGCGGCACGGCAATGGCCTCGCTCGCCGGCATGCTCCAGCAGCGCGGCTATGAGGTCGGCGGCTCGGACGAGCACGTCTATCCGCCGATGGCCACATACCTCGAGAGCCTGCGTATCCCCGTACTCGAGGGGTATACGCGCGAGCACCTGGAATCGTTTCGCCCCGACCTGGTGGTCATCGGCAACGCCGCCCCGCGTACAAATCCGGAAGCCGTGGCCACGCTGGAGATGGACCTGCCGTACACCTCGATGCCTGAGGCCATTCGTGAGCTGTTCATCACCGGCAAACACTCGATTGTCGTCGCCGGAACCCACGGAAAAACGACCACGACATCATTGATGGCCTGGGTGCTCGAGGCCGCGGGACGCGATCCGAGCATGGTCGTCGGCGGGATTCCGCTCAATTTCAATCAGAATTTCAAACTCGGTGACGGTCCCGACTTCGTCATCGAAGGCGACGAATACAACACGGCGTTCTTCGACAAAGGTCCCAAGTTTCTTCACTACGCGGCCAATACTCTGATCGTCAACAACATCGAATTCGATCACGCGGACATCTACGCGGATCTGGACGCGATCATCGAGGCGTTCCGCAAAGGAGTGCAGCAGGTCGCGTCGGGGGACACGATCATCGCGAACGGCGACGATGAGAATGTGGCGCTGCTCCGCAACGATACTCGCGCGACCTGGATCACCTTCGGCTCGAATCGCGAGCACACCATCTCGTTCACCGATGCGGAGTTCACGCCGGAGGCAACGACGTTCACCGCGCGCTGGGAAGGCAAAGACTGGTTTCGTTTTCGGACGACGCTCTCCGGCAAGCACAACGTTGTCAACGCGCTCGCCGTCATCGCCACGGCGCGGCTGCGCGGATTGAGCGCCGAGGATATTCAGAGAGGTCTGGAGACGTTCAGCGGCATCAAGCGGCGGATGGAGCTGCGCGGCGTGGAGCGCGGCGTCACCATCATCGACGATTTCGCGCATCATCCGACGGCGATCGCCACGACGCTGAATGGTGCGCGGCGGCGCTATCCGGGCCGGCGGCTGTGGGCGCTGTTCGAGCCGCGATCGATTTCATCGGTGCGCAAGGAGTTCGAGTCCGGCTACATCGATGCATTCCACGAAGCGGACCGCGTGGTCATCGGTCCGATTTTTCATCGCGGCCGTTACGAGACGACATATGGCCTCGACAAGATGATGTCGGTGCCGGCGATCGTGGAGAGCCTGAACAAAGACGGCATCCCGGCGACACAGATCGACAATATCGACGCGATTGCTCAGCTAGTCGGTCGCGAAGCGAAGCCGGACGACGTTGTGCTCGTCATGTCGTCGGGGGCCTTCGACGGCATACACGGGAAGATTCTCGAGCAGTTGCGGGGCGGCTGACCGCCCGGGCGGATCAGCGGCGATCCCAGCAAGGCTATAGTAATCAGTAATACAGCGGTTCGACCACGCATTCCGGTCGTGCGTGATGAAGCTCAGTGTGCCGGCCGAGCCGCTTGCGTTCGCGACGATGACCTCGCGGCCGCGGTACTGCCGCAACTGCGCGTCGAGCCGGTCCCACGCTCGTGCGAACGCCGCCGCATCCGGAATGTCTCGCGCGCGCATGGCCGCGCTCACGACGGGTCCGCCGATGGAGAGCACGATCAGCAGCGGAGCCGCGACTCGCTGCAGCACCTCGACGCGCGGTAGGGCAGCTCCGAGGCTGACGATCGAAATGACGAAGAAGAAATGTGGAACGATCACGAGCAGAAGCGCGACTCCGGATCGAGTCACTTCGAGCATGAAGAATGATCCCGTTCCGGCGAGCGCGTCTTCGATCACCCGGAGTGCTGAATGGTGGCCGTAAACCGACATCCGCACCGCGTTGCCCGGTGAGAAGGCAATGATTCCGAGCGCAATGATCGAAGCGACCAGCGCAGTTGCGAAAATCCGCTGCCGCTGCGAGAAGGCGATTGTCGCCGTGGCAACGGCGATGATCTGCGAAAGTGTGTTGGTTTCAGAAAATCCCGCCAGCAGAAACGGGACCACCGCGTCGTACCAGCGCACCGAGCGCCGATCGATTGTTGTGGCGAGCCACGCCGTCAGGCCTGCAATCGGGACGACATACGTCAGCAGTCCCGTCTGCCACAAGATCGACTGCGGAACATCCATCGCCCCCTCGGCAACTGCGTAGACGAATGCGGCGGCGAGTGCTGCGCGACGTCCAAACGCCAAGTATGTGGCAACGAACCAGGCAATGATCGTCGACGCAACCAGCGCCGGCACCACGCGCGGTCCGAGCCATTCGACGATTCCAATCAGAAAGGTGTACGCGAAGCGGCCGCTCCAGCGCTGGTACCAGAAGCTTTGCGATTTCCAGAAGCCGAGACGCGCGACGATCGATGCGGTCCAGAAGTCGTCGGCTTTGTAGCGGACGTACACGCCGCGCCAGCACAACACCGCGAGCGAGACGCAGCTCGCGACGAGGAGCACCACCGCCGCGAGACGACGCGCATTCATCGTCGGCTACAATACGCCGCTCCATGGGCTTCGCCGAAGATGCGAATGCGCTGATTCAGGAAAAGAAGTTCGATGAGCTGGAATCGCTCTGGATGAATCAGATCGAGAGCGATCCGGCCGACATCGACGCGTTTCTTCGCACGGCGAAAGCGCTGCGCAAATCCGAGCAACGCACCCAATCCGACACTCTCCTGGGCCTCCTGGCCGACGCGCTGCTCGAGCGCAAAATGTGGCCTGAGCGGCTGCACGTGCTCAAGGAAGTCGGCCGGCTGTCGAAGCATCCCGGACAGCTTCGGCAGTCGATCGAGCAAGCGCTGCGCAGCGCGTACTCGAATCGAAAGAGTTTCCAGCGCGCGTTCGATTTCGCCGGGTTCGCCGAGCCGGCGAGCAATCCCGTCGAGCGTGCCGAGAAAATCGAAAACTGGCTGCAGTACGACGAGAGCGAAACGTTTTTCATGAATGGCCGCGGCGCGGGAGTCGTGGTCGAGCTGAATCCGGAGCTCGGCATCGCGCGGCTCGACTTCGAAAAAGAAAAGCGCGTCTCGGTTCCCCTCGGCGCCGCGGGCAAGTTTCTGGTGCCGATCAACGAAGCTCACGTCCTGCGCGAAAAGTTCAAGGATCCGGCGAAGATTCGCGCGGAGGCGATGAAATCGCCGCCCGACTTCTTCGCGCGCATCCTGCAGAGCTTCGGCCGCCCGATGACCATGGCCGAGATGCGCGATGCGGTGATCGGGATCGTGCCGGAGGAGAAGTGGAGCTCGTGGTGGACATCGGCGCGGAAAAACCCGCAGATCGTCGTCAGCGGCACCGGCGCGAAAGCGACGTATTCGTGGAACGTTTCCACCGGCGAGGCTGAAAAAACGATCCGACGCGACTTCGATCGCGCCGACGCGAAGGGAAAGCTCGATCTCGCGCGCAAGCACAGCGCACGCAGCAAGGAGCTCGCGGATTCCTTCTCATCATCGCTGGCAACCGAAGCGACGAAGGTGTCGCGCAGCGATTCAGCGATGGCCTGGCAGATTCTCACGACGCTCGAGTCGCTGCCCGGCGCGTATACGCCGCCATTCGATTCCGCTTCACTTCTGAGCGGCCCGCTCGCTTCACGCACCGTGGCGGCGATCGGCGATAAAGGCCTCCGCGAACGCGCGCTGGTCGCGGTGCGCAATGCGCATCCCGACTGGCCGAAGGTGTACAGCGAGATCTTCTTTCTCGACGAAGAGCCGCGCATCCTTTCGCTGGTCATGTCCACTCTGGAGAAAGAGGGACACACGGAAATTCGCGACCGGCTGATCGACGAGACGCTGCGATATCCCCGAAGGCATCCGCGGGCGTTCTACTGGTACGTCAAACAGATCGACGAGCAGAAGACGCTACCCGATCGCGCCCATTACGGCCTGATTTTTCAAATGCTCGAGGCCCTTGCCTCCGACGAATTCGCTCCGGTGCGCGCGCGGTTGAAGGACTTTTTCGACAAGGGTGGCCTCGCGATTCGCATCATCATGAATGTGGAGAACGAGGAGCAGGCGCGAAAGCTCGTCGAGAGCCTCGAACGCTACGGTGCACTGGAGGAGTATCGACGCGAGGACGTGAAGCACGCAGCATTGATGAAGTATCCGTCGCTGCGTGAGCCGCAGGTCGAGGCCATCTATGCGACAGCCGAATCGCTTACGAAAAAACGCGCGGAGCTCGAGCATCTGCTGAAGGTGGAGATTCCGGCGAACAAAAAAGCGATTCAGGTTGCGCGCGAGATGGGAGATCTCAGCGAGAACTTCGAATACAAATCGGCGCGCCAGCGCGAT
>WNGF01014216.1_pt1 | contig 13642 bp, 9 predicted proteins | sample 5400641 | NCBI WGS metagenome assembly WNGF01 (sample SAMN13153371, study PRJNA577476) | soil metagenome | isolation source: 80 cm soil or saprolite under grassland replicate 2 | place: USA:California | collected 2016-06-15
GTTCGTCTGGTTCGCGACCTGCGTGATCGCCTCGACGATCTTGGAGATCGCCTTCGTCCGCTCCCCGAACGCGAAGACCTGCTCGCTCGCCGCCTCGATGCGGGCGAACACCTTTTTCACCTTCTCGCCGGCGAGCCGCGCCGCCTCGCCGCCCGACGCCGCGCCGGACGAGGTCTCCGCGGACGAGCGCGCCGCCTCCTCCGCGCTCCGCGCCGTCCGCTCGATCGACTCGGCGATCTCGCCGATGACCTTGGAGGTGCGCTCGACGAGATCCGACTGCTGCCCGGCGCCCTGGGCGATCTTCTCCATCGACGAGGCGACCTCGTCCGTGGAGGCGTTCACCTCCTCGGCGGAGGTCTGCAGGTCGCTCGCGGAGTCCGACACCGACTGCGCCGTCCGCTGGATGCGGGAGACGAGGTCGCGCAGGTTCTCCTGCATCGTCCGGATCGCCTCCGTGAGGTCGTCGATCTCGTCATGGAAGGCGCGCTGCTCCTCCGAGACGACCGCCCGCGAGAGGTCGCCGCGGCTGATCTCGACCGCGCTCGCCTTGAGCCGACCGACGCGGGAGACGCGGGCGATGGCCACGGTCATGCCCCAGCCGAGCGCCGCGGTGAGGAGGAGGACGATGAGCCCCCCGACGATGTCGTTCTCCACCCGCCTGTTGATGTACGGCACGGCGAACACGAGCACGGCGCCGACGATGAGGTAGGAGACGAGGATCTTCGTCTGGAGCGAGACGGTGAGGCCACCCGCGACCGGCGCGGACCGCGGCGGCTCGGCGGCGGCTCGGCCGCGCATCGCGACGAGGTGCGGGGCGTCCTGCCACCTCGCGCTCGGGCGGGTGGAGGTGATCCGCTCGTCCCTCGGAGCTCGCGTCGCCACGTTCGCCTCGTTTCCGGTTTTGCTGGACGCGACCTCGCCTAGCGCGCGCGCCGGGTCGATCCTAGACGAGCCCCGCCGCGATCGGAAGTTCGCCCCCCGGGCGGCCGCAGATGATCGTGCCCTGCGGGCGCGGCGAGCGGCTCGCCCTTCGGCCCGACGACCTGCACGCCCGACCCGCGCACGAACCGGCCGATCACTGTGAGCGGCGTCCGCGTCCTGGCGGCGGCGTCCCGCGCGGCGTCGAGCCCCGCCGGCGGGATCGCGAAGACGAGCTCGTAGTCCTCGCCGCCGCCGAGCGCCGCGGCGAGGGGATCGCGGAGCTGCCGGGCGAGCCGGCGGTAGGCCGGGGAGAGCGGCAGGTCGGCGGCCCCGATACGCGCGCCCACGGCGGAGGCGCGGCAGAGGTGGCCGAGGTCCTGGACGAGCCCGTCCGACACGTCGATCGCGGCGCGGACGACCCCCGCGAGCGCGAGGCCGGCGGCGAGGCGCGGCGAGGGCCTGCGCTGGCGCCGCGCGAGGGCGGCGGGGGCGCGGGGGAGGAGCCCGAGCGCGGCGTCGCCGAGCGTGCCGGTCACCGCGACGAGGTCGCCCGGCCGCGCCCCCTCGCGCAGCACCGCGCGCCCCTCCGCAACGGCGCCGAGGACCGTGACCGTGACGGAGAGCGCGTCGGCGCAGGTGACGTTCCCGCCGACGACCGGGGTGCGGTGCGCCCGCGCGCAGGCGCCGAGCCCGCGCGCGAGGCCGCGCACCGTCGCCGCGCGCGTTCCGCGCGGCAGCCCGAGCGCCACGAGGGCGGCGACTGGACGAGCCCCCATCGCCGCGAGGTCGGAGAGGTTCACCGCGAGGGCCTTCCAGCCGACGTCGGCGGGGCTCGCGCGCCCGTCGAAGTGGACGCCCGCCACCACCGCGTCGACCGTCGCGACGAGGTCCTCGCCCGGCGCGGGCCGGAGCACCGCCGCGTCATCGCCGGGCCCGACGACGACCTCGCGCCCGGCGAGCGGGAGCGCGCGGGTGAAGAGCGCGATGATCTCGAACTCGCCAGGGGGGCGCGCGGGCATCGCGGCTCTACGGGCCGACGGTACTGAGCCCGCCCGTCGGCGTGAGCGCCGGCGTCGACGGCCCGACGACCGGCAGGGTGATGGTGAAGACCGAGCCCGTGCCGGGCGCGGACCGCACGCCCACCTCGCCGCCGTGCGCCTCGACGTAGCTCTTCACGATGGCGAGGCCGAGCCCGGCGCCGCCGTACTCGCGCGTCGACGAGCCGTCCACCTGGTAGAAGACGTCGAACACCTTCTCGATGTGCTCGCGGCCGATGCCGATGCCGCTGTCGGTGACGTGGATCGCGACGCGGTGCCCGGGCGCGGACTCGGCCGCCACGGTAATGACTCCGCCCGCGGGCGTGAACTTCACCGCGTTCGAGCAGAGGTTCACGAGCACCTGGCGGAGCTTGTCGCGGTCGGCGTGGATGCGCGGGACCGTCGGGGGCTCGCACCTGATCTTGAGCCCCTTCTTGCGCGCGATGGGCAGGACCGTGGCGACCGCGTCGCGCATGACCTGCCCCGCGTCGACGTCGGAGATCACGAGCCGGACGCGCCCCGCCTCGATCTTCGAGATGTCGAGGATCGAGGTGATGAGCTGGAGGAGGTTCTCCCCCTTCTCCATGATGATGCCGAGGTACTCGCGCTGCTCGGCCGTGAGCGGGCCACCGAGCCCCTCGAGCATCATCTCCGAGTAGCCGATGACGCTCGTGAGCGGGGTGCGCAGCTCGTGGCTCATCGTCGCGAGGAAGTTCGACTTCAGCCGATCGAGCTCCTTCAGCCGCGCGAAGCTCTCCTCGAGCTGCCGGTTCTTCTCGGTGAGCTCGCGGTAGCTCTCCGTGACCGCCTCGATGTGGAGCTTCGCCGAGATGAGGTTCTTGTGCCCGGTGAAGATCATCACGTCGAGCAGACCCATGAAGTGCTTCAGGATCTTCTCGGCGGTCGAGCTCCCCACCTTGCGGATCTTCTGCTGGTAGCCCTCTGCGAGCTTCACGTCGAAGTCGGACGAGATCCGCCGCAGCGCCGCGGGGAGCTCGCCGAGCTCGTCCGGGACGATCGGGCCGAAGACGACCCGCCCCATCACGTCGCCCTCGTAGAGCACCGGCTCGACGACATAGCGGCAGCCGGAGAAGCACTCGAAGCTCGTGGGCTTCGCCTCCTCCCCGAGCGCCTCCGCCTTCACCCGCCCGACCGTCGCGATGCACTGCTCGCGGCCGGAGGGCTTCGTCCAGATGTACCCGCAGAAGTCGGCGTTCCCGACCTTCACGTCGACGAGCTTGTTGCCCGCGTCGTCGAACACCTTCAGCCCGACGCGGTAGAGCTCCGCGAACGAGCGGCAGACCTCCTCGAACGCCTTGAGGTCGAGGAGGTCGGCGAGCGGGATCCGCTGCTGGAGGAAGGACGCGGGGAGGCTCATCGCGGCGGCGCCCCCCCCGCCGGCGGCGGAGCGAGCCGCGTGCCCCGGAGATCGACGTGCGAGAAGATCCGGTCGAGGAACTCCCGCTCGGAGACTTGCCACTTCGCGTCGAGCTCGAGCGACCGATCGAGCGTGCGGTAGCAGAGCTGCAGCAGCGTGTAGAGCGTCTCGACGACGCCCTCGCCGCGGATCGCGACGGCGGGGACGATGGGCGGCTGGATCAGGGTGCGGAGGTCGCCGAGCTCGTCGTCGCGCCGCGCGTCCTCGAGGTCGCGCTTGTTCATCTGGATGACGAGGGGCAGGGATCGGTAGTCGAGCCCGTTCGCCTCCAGGTTCCTCAGCATGTTGTTCCAGTAGGCGAGCGTCGACGCGGCCTCGCTCCGGCGGGAGTCCGCGACGAACGCCACCGCGTCCGTGCCCTGCAGCACGATCCGGCGGGTTGACTCGTGCATCACCTGGCCCGGGACCGTGTAGAGCTTGAGCTTCACCTTCACGCCCGCCTGGGTGCGGAAGAAGACGGGCATCATGTCGAAGAAGAGGGTGCGGTCGTCCTTCGTGTCGAGCGTCATGAGGCGCCCGCGCACCTTCGGATCGATCTTCTGGAACAGCGCCTGGAGGTTCGTCGTCTTCCCGGAGAGCGCGGGGCCGTAATAGACGACCTTCACGGCGATCTCACGGGCGTCTGCGTTGAGCTGGACCATGGTGGGCCTGGGGCGCGCTGGAGCACCCGGCCCCATCATTCTACCCCATCCCGGTCGGCCGCCGCCGGGACCGCGGGCGGGCGCATGCCACCCTGGGGTGCGCCGATTGGTCGCGCCCGGCGTGATGGCGTACACTGGCGCCGGGGGAAGCGAGGGGTCCGAGCGCCACATCATGGATCAGCTGATCCCACCCCGTTCGGAGGAGATCGGCGACGCCGAGATCGCCGAGCGCCTGCACTGGCTGCTCCGGTTGCGGTGGCTCATCGTCCCGGTCTTCGTCGCGGTCGATCTCGCGAACGACCTGCTCATGAACCGGCGGGCGCCGTGGACGGCGCTCGCGGTCGGGGCGGCCCTGCTCGCCGCGAACGCGATCTACTCGGTCCTCCTCTCGCGGCGGCAGAACCTGCACGCGCTCCTGCGCTGGGCGCGCTTCGAGTCGATGCTCGTCACCGCGGTTCCGGTCATCGTGGTCGTGCTCCACGGCGACCCGACGAACGCGCTTCGCTACGGGGTCCTCGTCGGCGTCGTAGGCGCGGCGGCGGTGTTGCCGCGGACCGGCGAGGTGGCGGTCGTCGGGATGTGGGCCGTCGTCGCCCTCATCATCGCCGACGCGATCGTGATGGAGTTCGACCCCGCCCGGATCGACCAGGCGATGGTCGCGCGGTGGGCGATGGAGGCCGGGATCATCATGACCGTCGCGGTGATCGCGGGCTACCTCCACTCGACGCGCGAGTGGACGGCGCAGCGACTCCGCGCCGCGAGCGACCTGCTCGAGCGGGCGAAGGGTGAGTGGGAGGCCGGGTTCGATGGCCTGCACGAGATGGTCTTCGTCACCGACGCCGAGGGCCGGGTGGTCCGCGGGAACCGCGCCTTCGCGAAGGTGCTCGGAGTGCGACCGCACGAGCTCGCCGGGCGCCGGCTGTCGGAGCTCCTCGCCGGCCACCCCGAGCGCTGGTGGTCGCTCGCGGGCGACGGGATCCTGGAGATCGAGGACCCGCTCTTCGACACGCTCTTCGAGGTGACGTCGTCACGCCTCGGGGACCGGGTCGTCCACGCCGCCCGCGATGTCGGCGAGCAGCGCCGGCTCTACGGGCGGCTCGTGCAGGCGGACAAGCTCGCCGCGGTGGGCGTCCTCGCCTCGGGCGTCGCCCACGAGCTTCGTCAGCTCGAACCTCACCGAGCTCAAGCGCTACGTGGCGGCGTACGAGGCGGCGATCGCCGAGATGAGCGAGATCGCGCTCGAGGCCGGCGTCGCCGATCGCATGCGCGCGCTGCTCGCCCGCTCCGACGTGGCGTTCGCCCGCCGCGAGGCGGCGAGCGCGATCGCGGAGAGCCTCCAGGGGATGGAGCGGGTGCGCCAGATCGTGGGTAACCTCCGCTCCCTCGCGCGGCGCGACCAGGCAGGCGAGCCCGCGACGCCGGTCGAGCTTGGCGAGGTGGTGCACGCCGTCGTGCGCACCGCCGCCTCCGAGCTCCGCTCTGCCGGGGCGCGCGTCGACGTGCGCGGCCCGGTCCACGTGCTCGGCCACCGCGGCGAGCTCGTCGACGTCGTCCTGAACCTCGTCGTGAACGCGGTGCAGGCCCGCGAGGAGGGGCGCCCGAACCACATCGCGATCGAGCTCTTCCGCGAGGGTTCGAGCGGCGTCCTGCGGGTCTCGGACAGCGGCCGCGGGATCACGCCCGGCCACATGAAGCGGCTCTTCGAGCCGTTCTTCACGACGAAGGCGCCGGGCGAGGGGACCGGGCTCGGGCTGTCGCTCGCGCGCAAGATCGTGCTCGCCCACGGCGGATCGATCGACGTCGCGAGCGAGCTCGGTGAGGGCTCGACCTTCACCGTGCGGCTCCCCATGGTCGACGTCGACCAGGTCGTGCCGGGCGACCCCCGGCGCGAGTCGGGCGCGGCGTAGTGACGGGGGGCGCGCGCTAGCGCGCGTCCCACCAGCGGCGCGCGTCGGCGACCGAGCGGAGCAGCGGACAGCGCGGCAGCGTCGCGAGGAACGCGCGCCCGTAGCCCTTCGTCACGAGGCGGCGATCGAGGACCGCGACGAGGCCGCGGTCGTCCTTCGTCCGGACGAGCCGCCCGAATCCCTGCCGGAGCGCGAGCGCTGCGGCGGGGACCTGCAGCTCGGAGAACCCGTCCCGCCCCTCCGCCTCGAGGGCGCGCAGCTTCGCGGCGATGACGGGATCGCCGGGCGGCGAGAAGGGGAGCCGGTCGATGACGACGAGCGACAGCGCCTCTCCCGGCACGTCCACCCCCTCCCAGAAGCTCGCCGTCGCGAACAGGACCGACGGCGCCTCGCGGAAGAGCTCGAGGAGTCGCCCCTTCGGGCGCTCGCCCTGCAGGAGGATGCGGTAGGGGAGATCGCGCGAGGCGTGGTGGAGCGCGTGCATGTTGCGGTTCGACGTGCAGAGGACGAAGGCGCGCCCGCCCGTCACCGCGGTGAGCTCGCGGATGACCGCCGCCGCGCGCGCCACGAACGACGGGTCGTTCGGCTCCGGGAGGCCGTCCGGCGAGACGAGGGCCGCCTGGCGCGTGAAGTCGAACGGCCCGGCGAAGCGCGTCTCGGCGACGTCGAACTCCGGGGCGAGGCCGACGGCGCGCCGGAAGTAGTCGAACCTCCCCTGCGCCGCGAGCGTCGCGCTCGTGAAGACCACGGTCTCCGTGCGCCGGTAGAGCCTCTCCTGGAGGTCCTCGGCGACGTCGATGGGCGCCGCGCGCAGGAAGACGCCGCGCCCGCGCGCCTCGCCGAAGTAGACGCGCGACGGCTCCTTCATGGCGGTCACCGCGGCGAGCTCGACGCGCAGCTCCCCGGCGCGCCGCGCGAGCTGCGCGAGCTGGGGGGTCTCGGCGTCCGCGAGGAGGTCGCGGAGCGCGTGGAGCGCCTCGTCCACCCGGTCCTGGTCGCGCGCGAGGGGGAGGAGCACGTCGTCCGAGAGCGGACCGCGCGCGCTCTCATCGTCTCCGGGGGGGAGGGCTCGGCTCCGGCCGCCCCTGGGCTCGCCGTTCCGCCGCCCCGCGCCGCCGCGCAGCCCGGCCGCGACGCCCTGGAAGAACCGCTCGCCCGCCTTGCGCAGCTCGGAGGTCGCCGCCTTCATGAAGGACGCGAGGTCGGGCCGGTCCGCCACCGCGCGCTGCGCGTCGCGCGCGAGCTCCTCCACCCGGTACGAGGAGACCTGTAGGCCGAAGTACTCCGTCGCCACTTCCTCGAGCGCGTGCGCCTCGTCGAAGACGACGACGTCGTGCTCGGGGAGGATCTCGACGCCGGCGCGGGAGGTTCGCATCGCGAGATCGGCGAAGAAGAGGTGATGGTTCACGAGGAGCACGTCGGCGTCGGCCGCCTGCGCGCGCGCCCGCGTGACGAAGCACTCGTCGTAGCGGGGGCACTCGCGCCCGGTGCAGCTCTCGCTCGTCGCCGACAGGTCCTTCCACGTGAGGAACTGGTCGGGGAGATCGATCTCGCTCCGGTCGCCGGTGGGAGTCTCGCGCGCCCACGCCTCGATCCGAGGCCAGAGCGCCGCCTCGTCGCGCACCGCGAAGGTCGGCGCGCGCGCGAACTCGTCGCCGCGCGCGAGGCAGTAGTAGTTCGAGCGCCCCTTGAGATACGCCGCGGAGAAGGAGAGCCCGCACGCGTCGCGCAGGAGCGGCAGGTCTTTCTGCCAGATCTGCTCCTGCAGCGTCTTCGTCGCGGTCGAGATGATGACGCGGCGTCCGGAGAGGACCGCCGGGACGAGGTAGGCGAGGGTCTTGCCCGTGCCGGTGCCCGCCTCGGCGACGAGGTAGGCGCGCTCCGCGAGGGCGCGCTCGACCGCGTGGGCCATCGCGAGCTGGTCGGCGCGGTGCTCGTAACCCGGCAGCGCGCGCGCGAGGCGCCCCCTGGGGCCGAGCACGTCCGCGATCGTCACCGGCGCGCGCGCTCGCGGCGCGCCGCCGCTCTCCGTCTCAGCTGCCATGAGGAGCGCGGAGTCTATCCCGTCCGCGCCGCCCGACCCTAGAACGACACCGGGATGGGGACGAACGTCAGCGCGAAGAGGGCGAGGGAGAGGAGCGCCACGGCGCGCCGGCGCGGATCGAGCGGCTCCTCGACCAGCGACGGCGGGTGGCCGAGCCCGATGAGGAACCGGGTGAGGAGCCACCAGACGAGCCAGTTCCAGGAGAGGAAAACCCCCGCGGCGAGGAGCCCCGCGGAGACGAGGCGGCTCCCGAGGAGCGCGCCGCGCCGCCCCACGAGGGCGTAGAGGACGTGGCCGCCGTCGAGCTGCCCCGCCGGGACGAGGTTCAGCGCGGTGACGAGCAGGCCGAGCCAGGCGGCGAAGGCCACCGGGTGGAGGAAGAGGTCGGTCCCGGGCGGGAGCGGACCGTACACCGCGAGGCGCGCGCCCGCGGTGAGGAGGCTGTCGCCGAAGAACTGGGCGGCCGCGGAGCCGGAGACGAGCGGCCGCCCCGCGACGAGCGCGCGGACGAGCGCGAACGGCGAGACGAGGGCGGACCCGACCGGCGCCGTGAAGACCTCGCGCAGCTCGGAGTGCGCGAGCCCCCACACGAGCAGCGGCAGCGCGACGGCGAGGCCCGCGAGCGGGCCCGCCGCGGCGATGTCGAGCGCGGCGCGGCGCGAGGGGATCGCCGAGCGCATCCGGATCACCGCGCCGAGCGTCCCCGCGCCGAACGGGACCGGGATGAAGTAGGGGAGGGTCGCGGCGACGCCGTGGCGGCGCGCGACGACGTAGTGCCCCATCTCGTGCGCGCCGAGGATCGCGACTATCGAGGCGGCGAACGGCAGACCGCCGCGAACGACGTTCTGGAGGGTCGCGGCGTGAGCCGCGAGTGGCGAGAGCTCGAAGCCGGCCCAGAGCGTCGACGCGACCGTGGCGAGGAACAGCGCCAGGTGGAGCGCGGGGAACCGGCCCCGCGATCGCGGGCGCACGAGGACGTCATCCATCCGGGATGGAAGATAGTGGCGAGGCCTCACCCCGGCATGGCTGGAACGTGGTCCACGACCACGACCACGACTCGAGCTTCCGCGGAGTTCTCAGCGGCCCCCGGCCCCCGGCGCGGCGAGCTCCTCCCGCTTCATCTCGCGCAGGCCGCTCCCGTCGACCGTGAGGAAGAAGAGCTCCTTCTCGGGGGTCCGGCGCGGGCCCATCGTGATCTCACCCGTCGCGCCGTGGAAGCCCTTGAGCGCCGCGAGGGCGTCGCGGAACGCCTCGCGCGTCCCGAGCCGCGTCTCGAGGAGCTGGCGCGCCATCCGCCCCGCGTCGTGCGCGGAAGCCTCGAGGATGGTCGGCGTCTGGCCCGCGTACTTCTTCCCGTAGGCCTCTACGAACCGCTTCGTCTCCGGCCGCGCGGACGAAGCGAAGAAGCCATCCACCATCACCGCGCAGCGGACGTGCCGCCCGGGGCCGCCGGGCGACATGTCGAAGAGCGACGGGTCGTTCCAGCCGTTCGCGCCGAGGAGCTGCACCGGGACGAGCTCCGTGCGGCCGGTGGTCTTCTTGATCTTCTCGACCTCCGCCGGCTCGCAGGTCTGCGTGAGGACGTCCTCCACCGCGAGCGAGGGCGCGATGAGCCGGACGTTCGAGGCGAAGTCGGGGATGAAGATCGCGTCGAAGTCGGTGATCGGCGGGAGCTTCTCGCGCGCCTTCTCGAGCGCCTTGCGGCGCCGGAACGGATCCTTCTCCTTCTGCGCGATCTCCCTCTGCTGCTCCTGCCAGTCGGTCCGCTCGTCGAGGAAGAGCTTGCCGACGAGGTCCTTCACGAGCGGCGTGAAGGTGGTCCGGTCCGCGGCGTAGGTCTCTGCGCCGCGCACCTCGCCGCCGCGCGCCTCCACCTCGTCCCAGAAGGCGTTCGCGAGCTCCACCCCGTAGCTGATCGACGGGTACATGATGGCGAAGCGCTTCATGCCGCGCCGGCCCATCGCGAACTCCGCGAGCGCGCGCGCCTGCGCCTTCGCGGTGAGCATGTTCTGGAAGACGTGTGGCCCCGCTTCGGTGAGCCCCTCCTGGCGCGAGAGCGAGACGAACGGGAGCTGCAGCTCCTCGGCGGTCGAGGCGGCCCGCTCGGACTCCGCGTTCGTGATGCCGCCGACGACGACGATCGCCCCCTCCTGCAGCGCGAGCGCCTCGAGCGCGGCGGCGGCGCCGTCCGGCTCGCCGCGCGTGTCGCGCACCGCGAGCTTCACCTGCGAGCCCTCGAGCGCGATCCCGATCCCCTGCAGGATCGCGTCGCCCCAGCGCTTGTACGGGCCGGACAGCGGGACCGCGACGCCGATCACGTTCGGGCGCACGAAGGTGAGCTTCGCGATGCGCTCGACGATCGTGCGCGCCTCGGCGGCGTACGGCCCCTCCGGCCAGCGCAGGAAGACCTCGCGCGCCGACTCCTCCGCCCGTCGGTGGTCGCGCAGGTGAAGCTGGATCCGCGCGAGCTTCATCGTGAGCGGCTCCTGCACCGGCGAGTCCTGCGGCAGCTCCTCGCGCAGCCGCGCGACGTCGATGAAGGGGAGCCGGTCGACCGCGTCGGCGGCCCGGCGGAGGACGCCTGGGCGCGTCTCGGACGGCGAGACGCGCGCGAGCTCGGACAGCCAGCGGACCGCGTCGGCGTCGGCGCCGAGCGAGAGCGCGGCGTCCGCAGCCCGCGCGGCCGCCTCGGGGCGCGCGTCGGCGGGGAGCTTCGTGTAGAGCGAGCCGAGCGCCGCGAGCCCGTCGCGCTCGCGGCCGAGGTCGAGGTCCACGAGGGCGAGCAGGTACTTCGCCTCGACCGCGCGCGGGTAGAGCGGGTACTCGGTGAGGAGCCCCTGGAGGTCTTGCGCCGCGCGGGCCGGCTCCTTCGCGTCGCGCCGCAGCGCCGCGGCCTGGTGGAGGGCCTCGGCCGCGACGGGCGCGCCGCGGTACTTCGCGGCGAACGCCTCGAGCCGCGCCGCGGCCTCGGCCGGCGGCGCGCCGCGCGCGCCCTCGCGCACCGCATCGAGCTCGGGGCGGGCGAGGTCGCGCGCCTGCGATGGCTCGAGCTCCTGGCCGTTCACGATGACGCGCTTCGGGCAGGCGGAGAGCGTCGCGAGGAGCAGGACGGCGGCGAGGGGGCGGAGCGCGGCGCGCATGGATCCGGGATCTACTGCGGAAACGCGCGTCCGGGAAGCTTGTTCCCGAGCACAGCGACCCCCCGAGAGGACGTGGACGTGGACGTGGTCTTCGACTTCGACTTGGACCAACGTCGCAGGACCAGGTCAGGTCACTTCTCTCGCACCAGGTCCTGCACCTTGTCCCAGAAGGTCCGCGCGCGCGGGTTCGTCTCCTCGCCCGAGACCGCCGCGAACTTCTCTAGCAGCTCGCGCTGCTCCTTCGAGAGGTGCGTCGGCGTCTCGACGAAGATCCGGACGTGCTCGTCGCCGCGCCCGCCGCCCGCGAGCGCCGGGACTCCCTTGCCCTTCAGCCGGAAGACCTTCCCGCCCTGCGTGCCGGCGGGGATCTTGAGCTTCGTCGGCCCGTCGAGCGTCGGCACGTCGATCGTGGCGCCGAGCGCGGCCTGCGTGAACGAGATCGGCATCTCACAGAGGATCTCGGTGTCCTCGCGGGTGAACACGGGATGCTCGCGCACCTGCACGACGACGTAGAGGTCGCCCGGCGCGCCGCCCGCCACCGGCGCGGGCTCACCCTCGCCCGCGAGCTTGAGACGGGTCCCGGTGTCGACGCCCGGCGGCACCTTCACCTCGACCGTCGCGTCCTCGCGCGTCGCGCCCGCCCCGCCGCAGTCGGGGCACTTGTCGACGATGATGCGCCCTTGTCCCTGGCAGTGGTGGCAGGTGCGGGCGATCGAGAAGAAGCCCTGGGTGAGCCGGATCTCGCCCGTTCCGCCGCAGGTCGGGCACGTGCGGGGACCCGTCCCCGGCTTCGCGCCCGAGCCCCTGCAGCTCGCGCACGCCTTCGGGCGCGGGATCGTGATCCGGGCGGTCGTTCCGAACGCCGCCTCCTCGAACGGGAGCTCGAGGTGGTAGCGCAGGTCGGAGCCGCGGGTCCGCGCGCGGGTGCGCCTTGCGCCGCCGCCGAACATCTCACCGAAGATGTCCCCGAAGATGTCGTTGATCGAGGCGCCGCCGGCAAAGCCGACGTCCTGGAACTGCGAGCCGTTCGCGAAGCCGAAGCGGTCGTACTTCGCCCGCCGCTCGGGGTCCGAGAGGACCTCGTACGCCTCGCTCGCCTCCTTGAACCGGTCCTCGGACTCGTGGCTGTCGGGGTTCTTGTCCGGGTGGTACTGGTGAGCGAGCTTGCGGTAGGCGGTTTTGATCGCCGCGTCGTCAGCGCCCCGGTCGACCCCGAGGACCTCATAATAGTCGCGCTTTTCCACGTGGTCTCGGGCTCTTGGCGGCCGGGAAGGATCGGCCGGGGCGAATATAACGCACGGAAGAGCGGTGACAATCCGCCGAGCTGCTATCCGCCGCCCTGCTGGGCGTAGATGGCGTCCGCGATGCGATAGGCGCTCCCCTCGAGACGGGTGAGCCCTTCCTTGATCGCGGCGAGGTCCTCGCGGGGGAGGAGCGCCTTCAAGGCGTCGAGGTCGGCCTTGATCTCGTTGATGTCCTCGGGCTTCAGCGAGCTCGCGTACTCCTCGAGGCTCTTCTCGGTCGTGTAGATGAGCCCCTCCGCGTTGTTCTTGAGGTCCGCGAGCTCCTTCTTCTTCTGGTCGTCGGCGCGATTCGAGTCCGCGTCCTTGATCATCCGCTGGATCTCGCCCTCGGTGAGGCCCGACGAGGCGGTGATCCGGATCTGCTGGGACTTGCCCGTGCCGAGATCCTTCGCCGAGACGTGGACGATGCCGTTCGCGTCGATGTCGAAGGTGACCTCGATCTGCGGCACGCCGCGCGGCGCGGGTGGGATGCCGACGAGCTCGAACCGGCCGAGCGTCTTGTTGTCGGCGGCCATCTCGCGCTCGCCCTGGAGCGCGTGCACCGAGACGAGCGGCTGGTTGTCCACCGCGGTCGAGAAGACCTGCGACTTCTTGGAGGGGACGGTCGTGTTCTTCTCGATGATCTTCGTGAACACCCCGCCCGCGGTCTCGACGCCGAGCGAGAGGGGCGACACGTCGAGGAGGAGGACGTCCTTCACCTCCCCCTTCATGACGCCGCCCTGGATCGCGGCGCCGACCGCGACCACCTCGTCGGGGTTCACGCCCTTGTGCGGCTCCTTGCCGAAGAACTTCCGGACCGTCTCCTGCACCTTCGGCATGCGCGTCATGCCGCCGACGAGGATGACCGTGTCGAGCTGGTTCGCCTGGAGGCCGGCGTCCCGGAGCGCGACCTTGCAGGGCTCGACGGTCTTCTCGATGAGATCGCCGCAGAGCTCCTCGAGCGTCGTCCGGTCGATGGTCTCGGCGAGGTGCTTCGGGCCGGTGGCGTCGGCGGTGATGAACGGGAGGTTCACCTCCGTCTCGGCCGCCGAGGAGAGCTCGTGCTTCGCGCGCTCCGCCGCCTCCTTGAGCCGCTGCAGCGCCATGCGGTCGCGCTTCAGGTCGATGCCGGTCTGCTCCTTGAAGCGCTTCGCGAGCCAGTCGATGATCCGCTGGTCGAAGTCCTCGCCGCCGAGGAAGGTGTTGCCGTTCGTCGCCTTCACCTCGAACA
>WNGF01011471.1_pt1 | contig 13640 bp, 11 predicted proteins | sample 5400641 | NCBI WGS metagenome assembly WNGF01 (sample SAMN13153371, study PRJNA577476) | soil metagenome | isolation source: 80 cm soil or saprolite under grassland replicate 2 | place: USA:California | collected 2016-06-15
GAGGTTCCCCTCGTCGCCGGGCGCGTGATGAGCCACGGCATGGGCGCGGCGGTCTATTTCGTGGGGGTCGTGCGCGGCTGCGAAGAAGGACAGGACATTCGCGCCATCCAGTACGATGCCTTCGAAAAGATGGTGCAGCACCAGTTCGAACGGATCTTCCAGGAAATGGAAAAGCGTTGGCCCATCGAGTCGGTGCGACTGGTCCATCGCCTCGGGCTCGTCCCGGTCAACGAACCGTCCCTTTGGGTCGAGCTCGTGGCGCCACACCGCGGCGAAGCCTTCGCCGCCTGCCAGTATCTGATCGACGAGATGAAGCGCGTGGTGCCGATTTGGAAGAAGCCTCTCGAGTGATCCCGCCGGGAAATTTCCGTTGACAGTCGGACGGCGGATCGGTGACATGTCGCGCATCGCCGTTCCCGTATTTCTCAACGCAACGAATGCATTTCGGGTCCGGCCGGGACAGGTTTGCAAACCATGAGCCAGCGCAGAGTCAACATCGCCATCGTCGGTCTGGGGTTCGGAGCGGGGTTCATCCCGATTTATCAGCGGCACCCCCAGGCCAACCTTTACGCCATCTGCCAGCGCACCCGGAAAAAACTCGACGCGATTGGCGACGCCTTCGGCATCGAAAAGCGCCACACGGATTTCCACGAGTTGATCCGGGACCCAAACGTGGACGCGGTGCACATCAATTCGCCCATCCCCGACCATGCCTGGCAAACCATCGCCGCCCTCAAGGCCGGCAAGCATGTCGCCTGCACCGTCCCGATGGCCACGAGTCTCGCGGATTGCCGGAAGATCGTGGAGCTCGTCCAACGGACCGGGAAAAAATACATGATGATGGAAACCGTGGTTTATGCCCGCGAGTTTCTTTACCTGAAGGAGCTCTACGAAAAGGGCGAACTCGGCAAAATCCAGTTTCTCCAGGCGAGCCATCAGCAGGACATGGACGGCTGGCCCAATTATTGGCCGGGCCTGCCGCCGATGTGGTATGCGACGCATTGCGTCGGGCCGATGCTGGCCTTGACCAAGGCCACCGCCGAATATGTTTCCTGCTTCGGCTCGGGCACGATCCGCCCGGAGCTCATCAAGTGCTATGGCTCGCCTTTCGCGATCGAGACGGCGCATCTCAAATTCAAAAACTCCGACCTGAGCGCGCGCATCATCCGTTCCCTCTTCGACACCGCGCGGCAGTACCGCGAGAGCATCGATGTCTATGGCTCGAAGAAATCATTCGAGTGGACGCTGATCGAGCATGAGGCGCACGTGTTGCACACCGCCAAGCTGCCGGAGTCGAAAATTCCAAAAAAAATCCGGGTGCCTGATTTTGCGCAGCGTCTGCCGAGGGGCATTCGCCCGTTCACGACGAAGGGGGTTTATGATCTGGGCAAGAAGACGCACCTGAGTTTCGTGCAGGGGGCCGGGCACGGCGGTTCGCATCCGCACCTGGCGCATGAGTTCGTGGTGGCGCTGGTGGAAAAGCGCGACCCGTTCCCGAATGCGAAAGAATCGGCCAACTGGACCTGCGTCGGGCTCTGCGCGCACCAGTCGGCCTTAAAGGGGGGCGCCATCGTGAAATTGCCCGCGTTCACCCAGTAGCAGTTGTCAGACACCAAACAACATTGACCGACACAAATCTATGAGTAACGAACACGGCAACGACGCCGCCTCGAATGCACCTCGTCTCCTGTGGGCCGGGTTTATGGCCATTTTCGCGGCCGGTGTCGGCTTTTCGATCCGCGGCGGCATTCTGGGGGATTGGGGTGCGCAGTTCGGCTTCACGCAAGGCGAACTGGGCAAGATCACGGGCGGTGGTCTCACCGGTTTCGGGATCACGATCATCTTTTTCAGCTTCTTCGCCGATCGGGTTGGGTATGGGCCGTTAATGGCCATCGCGTTCACGCTTCATTTCCTGTCAGCCGTGGTCACGCTGGCCGCGACGCCCGTTTTTCACGCGTTAGGCAAGGACGCTGCTTACCAGTGCCTCTACTGGGGCATGTTTCTGTTCGCGCTGGGCAACGGCACCTGCGAGTCGGTGGTCAATCCTTTGACCGCCACCCTGTTCCCCAAGCAAAAAACTCATTGGCTGAACATTCTGCACGCGGGTTGGCCTGGAGGCTTGATCACTGGCGCGCTGCTCGGGCTCATCTTCAAAGCCATCGGCACCGTCCGCTGGGAGATCCAGATGTCGATGTTTCTCATCCCGACGCTCCTCTACGGTTTGATGATGTTCCGCCAGCCTTTCCCGCACTCGGAGGCCCGCACGCACGGCGTCACGATCGGCCGAATGATGGAGGAGATCGGTGTGCTCGGCGGGGTTGTCGTCATCGCGCTCCTCGGCTTGTGGTTCAGTTCGGACGTGTTTCCGACGATAGGATTGCCCGGTGTGTTGGGCTGGGTGGCTGCCGGGATCTTGTGGGCCGGTTATGGGATCGGCACCAGGTTCACCGCGGGCCACTGGATGATTGCGTTCCTGCTGCTGCTCCATGGCCTGGTCGGTTACGTGGAACTGGGCACCGATAGCTGGATCAGCAACATCACCGGCACCATCCTGGCCGATCCGAAGAAGGGTTTGATGCTGTTCATCTGGACCAGCGGTCTGATGTTCGCGCTCCGATTCTTCGCCGGGCCGATTGTTCATAAAATCTCACCGTTGGGTCTGCTGTTCGCCGCGGCATCGATCGCTGCCGTCGGGTTGTTCCTGTTGGGGAATGCGACGACCGGGATCGCCTGCATCCTGGCCACCACCATCTACGGACTCGGCAAGACCTACTACTGGCCTACGATGCTGGGGGTAGCCTCCGAACGCTTTCCCAAGGGCGGCGCATTGCTCCTGGGTTGTATGGGTGGTGTGGGGATGTTGTCAGCCGGCTTGCTGGGCGGCCCCGGCATCGGCTACAAGCAAGACTACTTTGCCTCGAACCACCTGAAAGAAACCTCCGCCCCCACCTACGAACGATACAAGGCCGATGAACCAAAGTCGTTCCTGTTCTTCCCGAAGATCGCCGGCTTGGACCAGTCGAAAGTGGCAACGCTCAACGACGGCGGCAAACAGATGATGGCTGATATCGCCGTGTTGGAGAAGGCAGGCCGCCAGCTCAGCGACGACAAAAACCTCGAAAAACTCTCCGCGTGGTGGAGCGCCGCCAAGGTCGAAGCCGACAAGGATAAAGGCCCGGTTAACGAAGCCACTCTCCACGGTGGCAAGACAGCACTGAAGTGGACGGCACTGGTGCCGCTGGCCATGGCTTTGGGGTATCTGCTCCTGATCCTCCACTTCCGCACAATCGGAGGCTACAAGCAGGTGCACATCGAAGGGGTTGGCAAGGAAGCCAAGGAAATTGCCTGAGCCGTGGATACCCCGGCGAACCGCGCGATGGCCAGCCAACGACGTCTCTTCCTGGCCAGTTTCATCACGCTGATCGCCGCCGGGGTCGGATTCGCCGTCCGCAGCGGCATCCTGGATGATTGGGGCCGCGAGTTCGGCTTTACTCAGACCGAGTTGGGGGCCATCACCGGCAGCGGCTTGTGGGGCTTCGGATTGGCCATCGTGTTCTTCAGCTTGCTCGCCGATCGGGTGGGCTACGGGCCTCTCATGGCGGTGGCCTTCGCACTGCACGCGCTCTCCGCCGTCTTGACCCTGGGCGCAGGATTTGTTTTCGCTCATTTCGGCAAGGGGCATACCTACTGGCTGCTCTATTTGAGCATGACCTTGTTCGCGCTGGCCAATGGGACGTGCGAAGCCGTGATCAATCCGCTCACCGCCACGCTTTACCCAAAAGAAAAAACTCATTACCTGAACATTCTGCACGCCGGGTGGCCGGCGGGATTGATCCTGGGCGGAGTCCTTTCCTACCTCATGGCGGAACGAGGCGAACGAGTGGTAGTGCGCTGGGAAATGCAATGGCTGATCTTCCTCGCGCCGGTCGCCTGCTACGGCTTGTTGATGCTCGGACACCCGTGTCGGAAGCCAAGGCGGCGGGAGTAAAGTTCGGCGCCATGCTCAAGGAATTTGGGCAACCGCTGCTGCTGTCGTTACTGGTCTTGCACGCGCTGGTTGGCTACGTGGAACTGGGCACGGACAGCTGGATTGCCAACCTGATGACAAACATTGCCAGCATGAAGGGGATTCTCGTCCTGGTCTACACCTCCAGCATCATGTTCGTGCTCCGGTTTTTCGCCGGACCGATCGTGCAGAAGATCTCGCCACTCGGGCTGCTCTGTTCCTGCGCCACGCTGGCGATGGTCGGACTCTTCTGGCTGGGCACCTCCACGGTGGGCTTCGCCGTGTTCCTGGCGGCAACGATTTACGGCGTCGGCAAGACCTTTTTCTGGCCGACCATGCTGGGTGTCGTGTCGGAGCGCTTTCCCAAAGGCGGCGCGCTCACCCTCGGGGCGGTCGGCGCGGCGGGTGTTTTTTCCGGAGGATTCCTCGGCACGCCGGGCATCGGCTACATCCAGGACTACTGCGCCGCCAAGCAGCTCGCCCAGGAAAACGCGCCATTATATCAGAGCTTTGCTGCGTCGGGCCAAAAATCGTTCCTCTTCTTCCCCGAGACGACGGGGCTGGACGGGTCGAAGGTCGGGCCGATCCTGGCCAAGCCGGAGGCCGAGTTGAGCGAGCCTGAGAAACCGGTGCGCAACGCGGTCATCTACGGCGCGCGCATGAGCCTGAAGTGGACGGCGCTGGTGCCGCTGACGTTGGCCGTCGGTTATCTGTTGCTGATGCTCTACTTCAAAACCATCGGCGGCTACCGGCAAGTCCACCTCGAAGAGGCGGGCCACCGAGAGCACTGAGGGGGCTTGTGGACCTGCGCAGGCAGTCCGGCCATGAAAAACCTTCCAGCATGTTTGGAAACTGGGTCGCACGGGCGTACCCATTTCCATGTTCCGTACGGAACATTAAATTGCAACTCCGGAAACTCTGCCTGAACAGGCCAACCGCCAGTGCTCATTTTATGTTCCGTACGGAACAGGAACCTGCACCTGCCAAACGGCCGGTGCGACCCAACGCTGAGCCGTTAGCTGCGGATGCACGCAGATGGACGCAGATACGAAGCGGAGTCGCCTGCAGGCACCAGGCCGACGGGCAGCTCCCTTTGCACCTCATCTGCAAAGTGGCGGCCTAGCCGCCGCACACCATCTGCGTCCATCTGCGTCCATCTGCGGTCAAGCCCCTCTTCTGAGCCGTCTGTAGATGTGTCCCCTCTCTACATTTGGCTGAAAATTTCCCGAATTCTCGGCTCGTGAAGATTCTCGTCCTGCGCCCCTCGGTGGCTTTCCCGCACAAGAACTATTGCCTTCGGCGCCGTGTTCGATCACACTCTTGAATCGTCCCGCGCGCGTGCCATCCGGCACGTTCGTCGCAAGAACCAGAAAGGAATGAACATCATGAAGCAGCAAGTAATTCTCCTGGGAATGAGCAGTCTGACTCTCACCTTCGTCGGCACCGCGCTACCGGCCCGCGCCGATGAAGCCGGCCCTTACTTTCATGCCGATATCGGTCCGGCGCTGACCGATGACACCCGGCTGAGAGAATTTCCCGAAGGAGTTTCGGGCGGGAAAGTGAAGTTCGATCCGGGCGCGCGCTTCAGCATCGGGGGCGGCTGGCAATTCTATGACTGGCTGTTCGCCGGCGGGGAAAGCGGGGTCATTGGCAATGACCTCAGAGGCGCTGACGCCACTTTCTCGCAGGTGCCGCTGATGGCCGATGTGGAATTTCGCTGGCCGACTCCATGCCCATTCGTCCCGTTTATCGGCGGCGGCCCGGGATTGTCCATCAGTGTGATCGACTTCGACCACGATTCATTGGCCGGGGGCCAGCGGGTGAACGGATCGTCGGCCGACACGGTCTTTGCCTGGCAGATCTACGGAGGGGCGCGCTATAAACTCAATGACCACATGTCCATCGGCCTGATCTATAAATACTTTGACGCGGGTGCTCCGACCTGGGACGTGCGTCACACTTCCGAGGATATCCGGTTCGGTCATGCCCGCACTCACTCCTTCGGCGCGAGTTTCTCCATGGACTTCTGATCAGTTCGCCAGCAAATCGATGCACTGCAAAGCGTGTCCGTCGCGCACGAAAAGCTTGCCGCCAGCATAGGCCGGATGACTCCAGGTGTTTCCGCACACCTGGAGCCGGCCTAATTCGGTGTACCGCTCCGGGTTCGCGGCGAGCAAGATCAGATCGCCGGTTTCGGTCAGGACCAGGAGATGTTTTCCCGCGGCGATGGTCGAGGCGTAATCTTTGGTGCCGGTTCCAAAACCTGGTTGGGTCCACTTCAGCCGGCCGCTCGGCGCCTCGACACAGACGTAATCCTTGTTTGCTCCCTGGCAATAGAGGTAGCCCTCCACGAGCACGGGCGTGGCGAGATTAATCTTCAAGTCCTGGTTGGCCCACGCGGGGGCGGCTTTGAACCGGCTGCTGTCTTTCGTGATTTTGAAGCAGAGCAGGCCGATCGTGTGCGAGTTGACCACCACCTGGTCGCCGAAAATGACGGGCGAAGCGGCGTGTCGTTTGGCGTTTGTCTTCAGGGGAACGCGCCAGAGAATTTTTCCGGTCTCGAGATCCGCGCCGAGCAGGGCGTCGGCGGTAAAGGCGACGAGTTGCCTGGAGCCGGCGAGGGTGGCGGTCATCAATGAGGAATAGGCGGCTTCATCATCGCCGGATTTCCAAAGTACCCGGCCGGTGAGCTTGTCGAAACAGACCAGGCTGGCCCCCTGCGTGCTGCCCACGGGCAGGATAATCCGGTGGCCATCGATTACGCCCGAACCATTGTTGCCCCGGCGAGTGGCCGTGCCTTCATTTGCTTTGCTGCCGAGAAATTTCACGCCGAAATCCTTTTCGAAACTGGTCTGCCAGATCGTTTTTCCGTCGGCGATCTTCAGGCAGCGGAACTCGCCATTGCAGGACTGCACGTAGAGGCGGTCTCCGTCGAGCAACGGCGTGGCGCGCGGGCCGGCGCCCCACTCGTCCTGGAAACGCTCGGCGTATTCCACCTGCCACAACTCCCGGCCGGTGGCGGCGTCGAGCGCGTGCGCGAGTTCGCGCCGGCCGTTTTCGTCCAGGTATACCAGCGTGTTTCCGGCCACGATGGGGGCGGAGAAGCCGCTTCCCACCGGGATTTTCCAAACGGGTTTGAGCTCTTTCGGCAACGCGGCGAGCGCGGGCGCACCGGCCGGGACGTGGCCATCCCGCATCGGCCCGCGCCATTGCGGCCAGTCGGTCCCGGCAGGCGAACCCACGGGGGCCAGCAAGAGGACGGCCAGAAGCCAGGCCGGAGACACGAGGCGCGGTTTCATGGTGTCATGGTGACGCGGTGTCATTAGAGCAATCGGACGCCGCCGACAACTGGATTCTTTGTTCGGCTGACGAGCGCGACTACCAACTGCCGTCCGTCAGCAGCGCCGTGCTATTGCGAGCCAGGTCGGCGGCGACGAGCGGCAGTGCTTCGCGCTCGGCGCTGACCAGGTCCGGACCGACCCGGATATCCGAATAGCCACTGACTTTGCGGTCCACCAGCAGCTTGCCGGTGACCCGTTCGCGGGCGGTGACCTGCGCGGTGATGGTCAGCCGATAATCGCGCGGAGTCACGACGTCGCGCGGCCGGAACGACAGGGAATGGCGCTCGAAACTGACAATGGTGCCCGTCACGATGATGTCCCCGGCCTGGGCGGTGTTCAGATGGTAGGTGCCGTCCTGCTGCAATTGTTTGCGGAGCGCGAACGTCACCGCTTCGACCAGGCGCGGCTCGATGGTTTTGTTCTGGAACGGGTTCACCTGCACGGAGCGGGCGCCGGCGCGTTCCCCGTTGGTCGGGCCGAGTCGATAGGCGCAACCAGCCAGTCCGGGCAGGAGCAGGCCGAGGCATAATCGAGGAACCAGGGCAACGGGGCGCATGTCACTTCGCTTGATGCTTCTTGATCGCGTCGATGCGCAGGCGGGCCTCCTCGGCAAACTTGGAGTTCGGATCTTTCAAGAGCACCTCGTTGTAATAGATCAAGGCGCCGGGCCACTTGTGGTGTCGCTCGTAATACCGGGCGATGTCGTAGCTGCCTCTGGCCTGTTCCGTCTTGAGGGAGTCGATCTTCCCCTGCGCCTCCGCGACTCGCCGATCCTCCGGGTGCAGCGTGGTGAAGTCGGTGAAGGTGGCGATGGACTGCGCCGCGACGCTTTGGTCGTATTCCGCTTTCTTGGCCTGCTTGAAATAGGTCTCGCCGGCCTTGTAGAGCGCATCCCGGCCGGCCGGCCGATCCGCGTAACGGTCGGCCGCGCGTTCGTAAGCGCGGGCGGCTTCAGGGTAGTCGCTGACAAATTTTCTCTCGTAAGCGCTGCCGATGTTAATCTGCGCTTGCGGGGCCACCTCGCTGTACGGTCCGTTCTTGATCACCTGCTCGTAAAGCTTGATCGTTTTGTCCATCGACGGAAAAACCGGGATGTAGTCAAACGCGCGGAACCATTGCCCGGCCAGGAAACGGTTCGCAATGGTCATCTGGCGGAGGATCACTTCGTCGTAATTGGACACCTTGGGGTAGCGTTCGATGAGTTTCTGGTAAGCCTTGAAGGCGGATTCATCCTGGAACTTCGTTTCGTGGCAGCGGCCCACCAGGTACTGGGCTTGCGGGGCGTAGTCCGAAAACGGCCAGACGCCGACCGTGCGCCGCGCGGCTTTCATCGCCGTGCTGTAGTCCTTTTGATCGAAAGCTTTCTGGGCTACCTCCAATTGGTCCTTGGCCCGCGCGCGGACCCACGAGCCCTCGCTGCCGACCTTCTCGTAACGCCAGCCCTCCCCGGGCGTAAAGATCAACGGAGCCGGACATCGCGGAGCAAAGGCGAACAGGGCACAAGCCACCAGCAACAGAATCATCGGCCAACGCTTCATAGGCGCAATCGTAAAGAAACGGTTCGAAGTTCAAAGTTCAAACTTTGAACCTTGAACCTCGAACTTTGAACCTTAATATTCGATTTCAAATCAACGACTACGAAATTTATGCCCGTCGCGTTTCCCGGGATCAAACCGATCCGTTACGAAGGCCCCGATTCGAAGAACCCGCTCGCCTTTAAGCATTACAATCCCGACGAACTCGTCGAAGGGCGCACGATGCAGGAGCATCTGCGTTTCTCCGTGGTCTACTGGCACACGATGCGCGGCCTGGGCGCGGACATGTTCGGGGTCGGCACCATGAGACGTCCGTGGGAGGACGGCAGCAACTCACTGCAGATGGCTCTGAAACGCGTGCCGGTCATGTTCGAGTTCTGCCAGAAGCTGGGCGCGCCGTTCTACGCTTTCCACGATCGCGATGTCGCGCCGGAAGGCCGCAACCTCCGTCAATCGCACAAGAACCTCGACATCGTCGCCCGCGAATTGAAGAAGCACCAGCGCGACACCGGCATCCAGCTGCTTTGGGGCACCGCCTGTTTGTTCGTCCACCCGCGCTTCATGCACGGCGCGGCCACCAGTTGCAACGCCGACGTTTTTGCCTATGCCGCGGCGCAGGTGAAGAAGGCGCTCGAGGTCACGCACGACCTCAAGGGCGAAGGCTACGTCTTCTGGGGCGGCCGGGAAGGTTACACCACCCTGCTCAACACCGACCTCAAGCGCGAAATGGATCATCTCGGGGCCTTCCTGCACATGGCGGTGGACCACAAGAAGAAGATTGGTTTCAAAGGCCCGTTCTACATCGAACCGAAACCGAAGGAACCGACCAAGCACCAGTACGACTCCGACGCGGCGGCTTGCCTGAACTTCCTCCGCCAATACCGGCTGCTCGAACACTTCAAGCTCAACCTGGAAACCAATCACGCCACCCTGGCCGGCCATACCATGCAGCACGAGTTGGAGGTGGCCATCGCCGCCAACGCCCTCGGTTCCATTGACGCGAACATGGGGGACATGCTCCTGGGCTGGGACACCGACCAGTTCCCGACCGACCTTTACCTGGCCACGCAGGTGATGCTGAGTATTCTCAAAATGGGCGGCTTTATCACCGGCGGCACGAACTTCGACGCCAAGGTGCGCCGGGAGAGCTTCGAGCCGGTGGACCTGTTCCACGCCCACATCGCCGGCATGGACACGTTTGCCCGGGGCTTGAAGATCGCCGCCGCCATCCGCCAGGACGGGCGTCTCGAGGAATTTGTCAGGCAGCGCTACCGCTCCTTCGACTCCGGCATCGGCCGATTGATCGAGAAAGGCAAGGTCGGGTTCAAGGAACTGTCGGCTTACGCGCTCAAGATGGGCGAAGTGAAGACGAACCAGAGCGGTCGCCAGGAGTTCCTGGAAAATCTGTTCAACGAGTTCATCTGAGTTTCCCGGGTCAAACGATCCGCGCGGGCAGGCCTTGGCGTCACGACTGAGCTCACTGAGCAATGAGCAATGAGCAATGAGCAATGAGCAATGAGCAATGAGCAATGAGCAATGTGCAATGAGCAATGAGCAATGTGCAACGTCCGCCAAACCCGTCGCCTGTCATCCGCCTTGAGGCTTCGCTCGTCACGTTCCTGCTCTGCGCCGCGTTCACCCTCTCCGCCGCCGGGCCGCCCACCGATCAGCAAAAGGCCACGCTCAAGGAAATCCTGCATCTCCTCCCCCGGAGCGAGTCGTGGGAGAAGTGGCTCCAGGCCACGGGCACCATGCCGCCCAATTTCGACGTGCTTCCGAGCACGCCGTTTCTGCCCGACCCGCTCCGTTTCGCCGGCGGCCATGAGGTGAAACAGGACGAGTGGTCCAGGCGACGCGCAGAACTGTTGTCCCTGTTCCAATCCTACGTCACGGGCTCGTGGCCGCCCTCGCCGGGCAACACCCGCGTCGCCGAGCTCCAGCAGCGCGCGGAAGGGGAAGCCATCGTCCAGGAAGTCCTGCTCGAGTTCGGACCGAAGCACGCGGCCAAACTTCACCTGGAACTGATCGTCCCCAAAGGCCATGGGCCGTTCCCGGTCTTCCTGACGCAACACACGCATCGACTTTGGGCCCTGGTCGCCGTGAGCCGGGGTTACGCCGGCTGCGTCTATGCCGGCGCCGACTCCAACGACGACACCGAAGCCTGGAAGAGCCTCTGGCCCGAACACGACTGGACCAAACTCACCCGCCGCGCCTGGGCCGCCGGGCGCTGCATCGACTATCTGCACACCCTGCCGTTCCTCCAGACCAATCAGATCGCCCTCACCGGCCATTCCCGGAACGGCAAGACTTCGATCCTCGCCGCGGCGTTCGATCAACGGATCACTGCGATCATCTCCAGCAGCTCCGGCGCCGGTGGCGCCTGCTCCTATCGTTTCTTCTCCGAAACCCAATTCGGCGAAGGCATCGAAAACCTCACCCGCGTCTTCCCCGACTGGCTCCATCCGCGTCTGCGCTTTTTCGCCGGACGCGAATCGAAGTTGCCCATCGATCAGCCCGAGCTGATCGCTTGCATTGCGCCGCGACCTTGCCTCATCTCCTCCGCGCTCAACGACGGCGTCGAAAGCATCTGGGCCATCGAGCAGACCTATCATTCCGCCCGGCGCGTTTATGAGCTGCTTGGCCGGAGCCACGACCTGAACCTGCGCTACCGTCCCGGCGGCCACGAAACGCGCGCCGAGGACATCGAAGCCTACCTCGACTGGCTCGACAGCGTGTTCGGCCGAAAACCGTTCGCCCTGCCCGACTGCGCGGTCTTCCCGACTTACGCGGACTGGCTCAAGCTGAGCGAGGAGAAAATCGATCCCGGCGGTTTTCCAACGAACGGCCCGGGCACTCTGCTGACCGACTCCGAAGGGAACGCGATCAAGCTGACCGACGCGTGGTTGAAGAAGCGAGAACAAATCCGGGAACGCATCCTCTGGGGGCTCGGCGAAGCGCCGCCGTTCGCCGAGTGGCGGCCGGGCAACTCGACCCCGGAGGCGAACCATCTTGCGGCTTTGCTCGGGCGCGCCACCGTTCCCAGCGGCCTGGCGAAGCGGAGTCTCAATTTCGGCAACGATCTGAACGGCGATCTCTACTTCCCGACGAACGCCGACCAGGGCAGGAAAATGCCAGTGGTCATCTGGCTCCATCCGGTCTCGATCTCGCATGGCTACGGGGCGGCCTACAAGCGTGGCGAAAATCCGCCCCTGGCCCTGGCCCGGACGGGTTGCGCCGTGTTTGCCTTCGACCAGATCGGCAACGGCACCCGGCTCGAAGAAGTGCGCAGTTTTTATCTCCGTTACCCGCACTGGTCGCTGCTCGGAAAGGATGTCGAGGACACCCTGGCCGCGGTGGAGGCTCTGCAGAAAGTGGATTCCATCGACCCGAAGCGCATCTGGTTGCTCGGCTATTCGACCGGCGCCCGGATCGCCCTCCATGCCGCCGCCCTCGATGACCACATCGCCGGGGTCGTTTCCGTGGCGGGCTTCACCCCGATGCGGCGCGACACGCTCGAGCGGGGCACGGGCGGCCTGGCGCGCTGGTCGCTCTGGTTGCCGCTCCAGCCGAAATTGGGCGCGTTTGTCGGTCAGGAGTCGCGCGTGCCTTACGACTACGACGAAGTGCTGAGCATGATCGCGCCCCGGCCCGCGCTGATCTTCGCGCCGAAGCTGGATGAGCAAGCCACCCTGAAGGACGTGAAGAATTGCGTGGAAGAGGCCGGCAAGGTTTACGATTTATTCCTCGCCAAGGACGCGCTCAAGTTCGGCGAACTCGATGACTACAACCACTTCTCCCCCGAGACGCAAAAGGTCGTTTACGACAAACTCAAAGAGGTCGCAGGGTTTTGATGGGTAGATCGCACGACGCACCACTGGCTCCGAAGAGACCTGTCCCGCAGGGATGCTCGTTCCACTCGAGAGTAGGCTCGAAAGAATCTCACCCGCCGCGAAGGCGGCATCGGCCCAGGCGGGATTTGCGCGGATAGAGGACAAGAATAAGCGCAGCCGCCACCACAACGCGTGCGACCAGACCCCGTTGGCGAGGACCAAAAAAGTGTTCCGTATGGAACATTTTTTTGACCCTATCTGCCGGCGGAAAACTTCCTGGTGAATGGCCTGGCACAGGTCAACGAGACCGCAATCCGCCCGCATGGTCAAGGAACCCCATCACATCTCCAGCGCGCCGGGCGCATCTTTTTGGGGAGCGGAGTCCAAGCCGTGAGCTGCCGAGCAGCGCCAGAAAGTAGCCCACGGCGCCAGCTGTGGGGGTCGGCGTTGAAGGGCAGGAGACGCGGAGCGGCGAAAGAATTGATCGCCTTGTTTCTGTCGCCCCTGCCGGGGCTTCGTCTCCATCGCGCCACCTCCCACGGCTTACGCCGTGGGCTACTTTCTGACGCCACTCCGTGGCTCAAAGCTTGCGTCCTCGAGATGTAGAACCGCGCAAAACCTGAGAGTCGCCCGAGCGCGCTCCGCTCAGAGCGCATCCCCACTGCCAATGAATTAAGTGAGATGGACACTTCGGGGTGCTCCCGCTCCGTGCGTCGTCGTCGGCTCCCAGCCCCAACGGGGCTGAGGCCCAAAGCCCAAGGTTGCCGCGAAGCGGCTACCTTGGGTACCCTGGCCACAGAACGTCCAACCCCAACGGGGTTGAGCCAAGGAAAGCGCACCGGACGCCACAACCCCTTTGGGGTTGTGCACACCTCAACGCGCCTACCCAGGGTAGCCCCGCTGCGCGGGCCAACCCTGGGCTGGAGGA
>WNGF01007123.1_pt1 | contig 13634 bp, 10 predicted proteins | sample 5400641 | NCBI WGS metagenome assembly WNGF01 (sample SAMN13153371, study PRJNA577476) | soil metagenome | isolation source: 80 cm soil or saprolite under grassland replicate 2 | place: USA:California | collected 2016-06-15
GGGCGGCGCGGGCGCGCGCGGCGCGCGACGCCTCGGAGATCTACTGGGGCTACCAGCTGGCGCGGCGCGGGCTCGGCGCGCTCGACGAGGCCGACCGCCAGCTCGCGGGGGCGCGCGAGCGCGTGGAGCGCCTCGTCGGCGAGGGCTCGACGCAGGTCTCGAAGCGGGACCTGGCGCAGCTCGATCTCGTCCGCGCGGAGCTCGGCGCCCGCCGCGCGGAGGCGAGCGCCGCCCGCGATCTCGCGCTCGAGGCCGGGCGCATCGTGGCGGGCGCCGCGCCCGACGCGCCCTTCGCCTTCACCGCGGGGGCGCTCGACGCGCCGGGACTCGCGCTCTCCCCGCTCTCGCGCTACGTCGACGCGGCGCTGGCGCACCGGCCGGAGGTGGCCGCGGCGCAGGACGGGCTCCGCGCGCGCGAGGCGCTGGCGCTCGTGCGGCGCCGCGCCTTCTACCCCGACCTCGTCGCGGTCGGCTTCGCGGACCTCAACTGGGCGAGCTCGGCCACGCCGCAGACGAATCCCTTCGCGTGGGATCCCTACAACCGGCTCTGGGCCGGGATAGGGCTCGCCCTGCGCGGTACGCTCGACATCGGGCGCGCGCGCGCGGAGGCGGTGCAGGCGGAGGCGGAGGTGGACAAGGCCCGTGCCGAGGCGGACCTCGCGGCGAAGATCGTGCGGCTCGAGGTGGCGCGCGCGCACACCACCCTGCGCGCCGCCCTCGAGCGGACCGCCCGCATGCGCGACGAGGAGGCGGCTGCGCGCCGCTGGCTCGCACAGGCGGAGCTCTCGTTCGACGCGGGGCTCACCGACGCGCAGGCGGTGCTGCTGGCCGCGCTCGCGACCGCCCGCGCCGGCGCGGAGCGCCTCACCGCGGGCCGCGACGCGCAGCTCGCGCTCGCCGACCTCGGGCTCGCCGTGGGCGAGGACCCGCGCACCGTGAAGTGACGGACATCCGACCCCTGGACCACGCCGTTCGGGCTCGTCCCGTCGCGGAGGTGCTATCCTTCACTCCTCGTGGGACGTGACCAGCCGCTCATCCCGTTTGGGCTCCTCGCCGACCTCGCCGAGGTGGCCTCCCTCGACCCGGCGCTCCTCGCCCTGCCGGCGCTCCTGCGCTGGCGCGAGCTCGCGCGGGCGGCCCGGAGCACGCCGTGAGGCTCGTCGCGCTCGCGGCGGGGTTCACCCTCCTCACCGCCTTCGACCAGGGGCGCGTCTACAAGCAGGACGTGCCGGACGGCCCGCCGCGGCTGCGCGCCGAGGGCGTGCTGGCCGCGCCGGCGTGGGCGGTGCGCGAGGTGGTCCTCCATCCCTCGCGCTTCGAGGACGTGACGCCCTATCTCGCCGTGGAGCGGCCGCTCGCCGCCGAGGTCTGCGCGGAGGGCGCGAAGGAGCTCCCCGGCTGCAAGCGCATCGTGGTCTACAACCGATATGACCCGCCGCTCGTCGCCGGCCGCGATCAGACGCTCGTCGTGGAGATCGTCGAGGACGCGCTGCCCGACGGAGCCTTCGAGCTCACCTGGAAGCTCGCCGCGGACCGCGGCCCGCCGCCCGTGGAGGGCGTCACGCGCATGCGGAGGAGCGAGGGGCGCTGGCGCCTCCGCGCCGAGGGCGAGCGCACCGCGTACGGGTACGAGGTCTGGGCCGATCCGGGCGGCCTGCCCGGGTGGATCGTGAACCGCGCCAACGCGCGCCAGGTGCCATCCGTGATCGCCGCCATCGAGCGGGGCGCCCGTCGGCTCGACGCCGAGCGGCGCGCCGCGCCGAAGCCGTGACGCGGCTGGACGGCGACGTGAGCTACGTCCCGGGCTCGACACGCGCCGGCGCGGCGGCCGCCCGCCGCCGCCGCTGAGCGCGGAAGAGGAGCACGCCGCCGCTCGCGAGGACGAGCCCCGCGGCGGCCCAGGGCGCGACCTCGACCAGCGTGAGGCGCGGCGCGAGCCTGTCGTAGCCGGCGCCCGCGAGCCAGCCGACCGAGAAGTAGAGGCTCGCCCAGATGAAGCCGGCGAGGGCGGTCGCCGCCGAAAAGGTCGCCGACGGCATGCGCAGCGTTCCCGCCGCGACCGTCATCACGATGCGCAGGCCCGGCACGAGGCGGCCCACCACCACCGCCGCGCAGCCGCGCCGCTCGAGCCAGCCTTCCACCGCGCGCTCCCGCTCCGGCGTGTAGCCGAAGCGGCGCGCGACGCGGAGCAAGAGCGGCTGCCCGGCGTGGCGAGCGAGGTGGAAGAGCACCGCGGCGCCGAGCACGGTCGCGGCGGTGACCGCGACGGCGGTGGGCGCGAACGAGGCGCGGCCCTGCCGCGCGAGGAAGCCCATCGCCACGATGAAGAGGTCGCCCGGGAGCGGCAGCGGGAAGCCGGCCTCCTCGAGGAAGAGGACCGCGGCGAGCCCGAGGTAGCCGAAGCGCGCGAGGAAGTCGGCGGGGCTCTGCACGGGCCGACCGTACCCTGGATGTCCCTCCGTGGGGAGTGGCTGCCGCGCCGCCCGTGGCGCCGCGCGCGCATCACCTTGCGCCCGCCGGCCGTCGCCGACAAGGAGAGCGCATGGCCAACTCCGCCGGATATCACGAGCCGTTCGAGCGAATCACGCCCAGGACCCGCGACATGCACCGCGCGCTCACCTCGTTGCAGGAGGAGCTCGAGGCCGTCGACTGGTACCAGCAGCGCGTCGACGCCGTCGAGGATCCCGAGCTGCGGGGCATCATCGAGCACAACCGCGACGAGGAGAAGGAGCACGCGGTGATGATCCTGGAGTGGATCCGCCGCAACGACCCCGCGTTCGATCGCCAGATGGCGATGCGGCTCGGCAAACCAGGCAAGATCGTGAAGGAGGAGGAGAAGGACGAGGCGGCGGGAAAGATCGATCTCGAGGGGCGGGGGAAGCGGTAGGACCTCCCGCATGGCACCGTCCCCGGCGGCCCATGAGCCACGTCGCGCTCCGTCGTTCCCGACGCGAAGGAGCATCGCCCGGGTGGGTTGCGGACTTCGGCAGGCCCGCTCGTCCTGCTAAGAGGATGTCCGCACATGCCGGCCGACGCACCCGAACCCGCCCATCCCGACGCCGCCCCCGGCGGCCGGCACGTCCTCCTCGTGGACGACGACCGCGACATCCGCGAGACCCTCGAGGAGATCCTGGAGATCGAGGGCTACCCCGTCGTCACCGCCAAGAATGGCCTCGAGGCCCTCGCGCTCGCGCGCGCCGATCATCCCGCGATGATCCTGCTCGATCTGTTCATGCCGGTGATGGACGGCGTCGAGTTCCGGCACCGGCAGCTCGAGGACGCCGGGCTCGCGAACATCCCGGTCGTCGTCGTCTCCGCGGCCACCGATCTGGCGGAGCGCGTGCGGCCGCTCCGCGTCGCGGGCTGGCTCGAGAAGCCACTCCACATCGACGAGCTCATCGAGGTGGTCGCGCGACACTGCGCGGGCCACCCCCATTCAGCGTAGCCACCGCCGCACGCAAAGGTTGCGGCCCGGCGGCGCCGCCGGCGTGGTGGCGCTCCCAGCGGCATGTCCGCTGTGGTAGGAGTGCCAACAACCATCGGACCGCTCGATCGGCTGATGCGCGTCTGGGCGCGCTGCTCCCGGCAAGCGCCGCCGCGAGCCCGCGTGCGGCCCGGGCGGCACGGGTCGGCCAGACCGTCCGGCTCTCTCGGCGGCGACGACGGCAAGGCGAAGGGGAGAGACTCATGGCTCGTTTCATCGGCATCGACATGGGCGCCGAGACGCTGAAGGTGGTGGAGCTCGTCCGCGAGGGCGCGATCATGAAGGTCGCGCGCCGTGCTCTCGCCGAGCACCACAAGGAGCCGGGGCCACGCCTCGTCGAGATCCTGCGCGAATGGGACTGGGACGGCGTCGCCGGGGCGGCAGTCACGGGGCGGCTCGGACGGCAGGTGCAGCTCTCGCGCATCCCGCTCAAGCAGGCGCTCGCGGCGGCCCACCGGTTCCTGCACGGAGACGAGCCGGCGACGCTCGTGTCGATCGGGAGCCACGGGTTCTCGGTGCTCGAGCTGCGCGGCGAGGGGCAGGAGGTCTTTCGCGAGAACTCCCGCTGCGCGCAGGGCACCGGCAACTTCCTGCGCCAGCTCGTCGAGCGCTTCGACCTTGGGGTGGAGGAGGCAGCCCTCCTCGCGGCGGGCGTCGCGCAGCCCGCGCCGCTCTCCGGCCGCTGCCCCGTCATCCTCAAGACGGACATGACGCACCTGGCCAACAAGGGCGAGGGGAAGGACCGAATCCTCGCGGGCCTCATCGACGCCATCTGCGAGAACGTCGAGGTGCTGGTGAAGCCGCGGCTCTCGCCGCCGCGGGTGTTCCTCTCGGGCGGCGTCGCCCGCGCGGCGCGCGTCCGCGAGCACTTCCGCGCCTTCCTCGCGCGCCACGGGATGGAGCTCGTCGCGACCGCGCCGGAGGACGGGCTCTACCTCGAGGCGATCGGGTGCGCACTGGCCGCGACCGACCACGCTGGGTCGCGGGTGCCGGCGCTCGCCGAGCTCATCCTCCGGTCGCTCGAGACGACCCTCGAGAAGCTGCCCTCGCTCTCGTCGGCGCTGGCGCGCGTGAGGCGGATGAAGGCGCCGCCCACGATCGAGGTGGAAGGCGCGCGTGACGTCGTGCTTGGGTTCGACATCGGCTCGACCGGCTCGAAGGCGGTCGTGCTCGACGCGGAGACGCGCCAGCCGCTCTGGGAGGCGTACCTCCGCACCAACGGATCGCCCGTGTCCGCGGCGCAGGAGCTCATGCGCCAGCTCCTCGCCTCGCCGGCGGCGCTGCACCGCGTCCGCGGCTTCGGCGCGACCGGCTCCGGGCGCGAGATCGTCGGCTCGCTCCTCGCCACCTGCTACGGCAAGGAGGCGGTCTACGTCCTCAACGAGATCGCCGCGCACGCGACGGGCGCCCTCTCGCTCGACCCGCGCGTCGACACCATCTTCGAGATCGGCGGGCAGGACGCGAAGTACATCCGCCTCTCCGAGGGGCGCGTCGTGGACGCCGCCATGAACGAGGCGTGCAGCGCCGGGACGGGCTCCTTCATCGAGGAGCAGGGGAAGCGGTTCCAGGGCATCGAGAGCGTCGTGCAGCTCGGCGCCGAGGCGCTCTCCGCCGAGGGCGGCGTCGCGCTCGGCCAGCACTGCTCCGTCTTCATGGCGGAGATCATCGACGAGGCGCTCGCCTCGGGCGTCGCGCGCGACCGCATCGTGGCGGGGATCTACGATTCCGTCATCGCGAACTACCTGAACCGCGTCAAGGGGAGCCGCTCGGTCGGCCAGGTCGTGTTCTGCCAGGGCATGCCCTTCGCCTCCGACGCCCTCGCCGCCGCGGTGGCGCGCCAGACCGGCGCCGAGGTGATCGTCCCGCCGAAGCCCGGGCTCATGGGCGCCATCGGCATCGCGCTCCTCGCGGTGGAGGACCTCCCGCTCGCCGCGCTCGCGCCGGCGGACGGCCGCCGCTTCCTCGGCGCGCAGGTCGAGAAGAAGGACCAGTTCGTCTGCAGCGCGACCCAGGGCTGCGGCGGCGCCGGGAACAAGTGCCGCATCGACCGGCTGACCACCGTCGTCGCGGGCGAGAAGCAGCGCTTCACGTGGGGCGGCGGCTGCTCGCTGTGGGACCAGGGCACGCGCCGGAAGAAGCTCCCCGACCTCGCGCCCGATCCGTTCCGCGAGCGGGAGGAGCTCGTGGCGCGGCTCGTGGAGCGCGTCGGCGCGCGGCGCGGCCGCCCCGTGGTCGCCATGACGGACGAGTTCCAGCTGAAGGGCCTCTTCCCTTTCTTTGCGAGCTTCGTGCACGCGCTCGGCCTCGACGTGCAGGTCGCCATGGGCGCCGACCGCAAGGCGCTGAAGCGTGGCATCGAGGAGGCCAACGTCCCGTTCTGCGCGCCGATGCAGCAGTTCCACGGGCTCGTCGCGCAGATGGCGGAGGCGAAGCCCGACTTCCTCTTCCTCCCCATGCTCCGCGAGATCCCCCGCGCCTCGCCGCGGGAGCGCGTCTCGGCGGTGTGCCCCATCGTGCAGGGCGCGCCCGACATGCTGCGCTGGGACCTCGGCGCCGCCGCGCCGCGCATCGTCTCGCCCGTCGTCGACATGGGCCCGGGCTTCCTCGACTCCGAGCGCTTCCTCGAGGCGTGCCGCGCCCTCGCCGAGGAGCTCGGGGTGCGCCGCGAATCGGTGTGGAAGACGGCCTGGCGCGCCGCGCGCGTCGAGCAGCAGCGCTTCGACGAAGCGCTGCTCGCGCTCGGCGAGCGCGCCCTCGCGTTCTGCGCGAAGGAGGGCGTCACGCCGGTCGTGGTGCTCGGCCGCAGCTACACCATCCACAACGACGTCCTCAACTCGAACGTCCCCTCGATCGTCCGCGAGCAGGGCGCGCTGGCCATCCCGCTCGACTGCTACCCGGTGGCGTCCGACGCGCCCGTGTTCGACGACGTGTTCTGGGGCTACGGCCAGCGCATCCTCCGCGCGGCGTGGCAGCTCCGGCGCCAGCCGGGCGTCTACTCCGTCTTCTGCTCCAACTACTCGTGCGGGCCGGACAGCTTCACGGTCCACGCCTACGCCTGGCTCATGGAGGGCCGGCCCTTCGCCATCATCGAGACCGATGGCCACGCCGGCGACGCCGGGACGAAGACGCGCATCGAGGCCTTCCTGCACTGCGTCCGCGAGGACCAGCGCGCGCCCGACCCGCGCCCCCCGCGCCCGGAGGATCGGCTCACCGTCGCGCCCGAGAACCTGCTCGCGCTCCGCGACCGGAAGAACACCGTGCTCGTGCCGCGCATGGGGCCGGAGGCCGACGCCGTCTCGGCGGCGCTGCGCGGCGTGGGCGTGCCGGCGGAGACGCTGCCCGTCCCGACCCGCGACACGCTGCGCGTCGGCCGCCGGCACACCTCGGGCAAGGAGTGCCTGCCCATGACGGTGACGCTGGGGAGCCTCCTCGAGCGCATCGAGCGGCCGGGGGCGCAGGACGAGCGCTTCGCGTTCCTCATGCCCGGCTCGGACGGCCCCTGCCGCTTCGGCGCGTACAAGGGCCTGCACCAGATGGTGCTCGACCGGCTCGGGCACGGCGAGCGCGTGCGCATCTGGTCGCCGCCGTTCGGCGACTACTTCGCGGGCATGCCGCCCGGCTTCAAGGCGGTGGTCTTCGCCGGCATCTGCGCCGCCGGCGTGCTGGAGGAGGCGCTGCACGACGTCCGGCCCGTCGAGACGCGCGACGGCGCCGCCGCCTCGCTCCACCGCAGCTGGTCCGAGCGGCTCTGGAAGCGGCTCGAGGAGGCGGCGGGCGGCGACCTCTCGGCGACGAAGGTGCTCGCCGAGGCGCTCTCGGGGCGCGTCTACGGCGTCCCGGAGCTGCTGCGCCAGGCGGCGCGCGACTTCGCCGCCGTGAAGAGCCAGCGCGAGGTGCCGGACGTCCTCGTCGTGGGCGAGATCTACGTCCGCTCCGATCCGTTCGCGAACGACTTCGTCTCCGAATCGCTGGAGCGCCGCGGCATCCGCGCGCGGCTCGAGCCCGTCTCCGAGTTCATCCAGTACTCGGACTACATCTCCTTCAAGAACGGGCAGAAGAGCGGCCCGCTCGATCGTCTGGAGAGCTACCTGCGCGGGCGCATCCTCGGCCTCTGCCACGCCGCCGCGGCCGAGGCGCTCGGCTGGGGCGAGCACGCCGCCATCCCGACCGCGCTCGCCGCGGCGAAGCCGTACCTCCGTGAGGAGCTCGAGGTCGAGTCGGTGCTCACCATCGGCGTCCCCGTGCACGCCTGGCGCAAGCGCGAGATCGACGCCGTCATCTCCGTCGGCCCGCTCGAGTGCATGCCCAACAAGATCGCCGAGGCGCAGTTCCACCACGTGGCGGAGAAGGAGGGGCTGCTCTCGCTCACCCTCTCCCTGAACGGCGACCCCATCGACCCCGAGGTGCTGGACGGCTTCGCGTTCGAGGTGCACCAGCGGTTCCGCAACCGCCGCCGCGCGGCCGCCGAGACGCCCTCCTGGAGCGAGAAGCTGGGCCAGATCCTGGAGGCGCCTTCCGTGCCGGAGACGGCCGCGGAGGAGTAGCCGCTCCGCCTCACGCAGCGAGGTCGAACACCAGCACCTCGGCCGGACCCGCGCCCCGGCCCACGATCTCGAGCGCGCGCTCGCCCGTCACGGCCGCGCCGTCGCCGGCGGCGAGCTGCTCGCCGTTCAGCGTGAGCTCGCCGCGAGCGGCGTGGACCCAGGCCGAGCGGCCGGGCGCGAGCTCGTGGCGCACGCGCTCGCCGTCCGCGAGGAGCGCGATCGCGAGGCGCGCGTCCTGGTGGATCGTGAGCGAGCCGTCGCGGCCGTCGGGCGACGCGACGACGCGCAGCGTCCCGCGCCGCTCCGCCTCCGGGAACGCCTTCTGCTCGTAGCTCGGCGGGAGCCCGCGCTGAGCGGGCAGGATCCAGATCTGGAGGAAGTGCACCGGGCGCTCGCGCGACGGGTTCGTCTCGCTGTGGAGCACGCCCGCGCCGGCGCTCATGCGCTGCACCTCGCCCGGGCGGATGGTCGAGCCGTTCCCCATCGAGTCCTCGTGACGCAGCTCGCCCTCGAGCACGTACGAGATGATCTCCATGTCGCGGTGGCCGTGCCGGCCGAAGCCCATGCCGGGCTTCACGCGGTCCTCGTTGATGACGCGCAGGTCGCTGAAGCCCATGTGCTCTGGGTCGTGGTAGTCGGCGAAGGAGAAGGTGTGGCGGCTGTCGAGCCAGCCGTGGTCGGCGTGGCCGCGCTCTTCGGCGCGACGAAGCGTGATCATGTGCGACTCCGGGTAGAACGTACCTCGGACCTGAACCTAATCTCCCCCCGCGGGCTGTCCATCACACCCATGTGGCCTGAGACCGCCCCGGCCCGTTAAGGGAGACGCATGCAGATCGGTATGTACGGCCTCGGCCGGATGGGCGGGAGCATGGCGCGGCGGCTGGCGCGGCGCGGGCACCCGCCGGTCGTGTGGAACATCACGCCGGAGCCGTTCGCTGCGCTGGCGGCCGAGGGCGCCGTCCCGGCTTCGTCGCTGACCGATCTCGTGACGCGCCTCTCGCCGCCGCGGACGGTCTGGCTGATGCTGCCAGCCGGCCCCGTCACCGAGGGTGCGGTCGAGACGCTGGCGACCTTGCTCTCGCCAGGCGACGCCATCGTGGACGGCGGGAACACCTTCTTCAAGGACGACGTGCGGCGCTCCCAGGCGCTCGCGACGGACGGCATCCAGCACCTGGACGTCGGCACGAGCGGTGGGGTGTGGGGCCTCGAGCGCGGCTACTGCCTCATGATCGGCGGCCCGCGCGAGGTCGTCCTCCGCCTCGATCCCGTCTTCCGCGCGCTCGCGCCCGGCGGCGCCGGCATCGCGCCGACAGAGGGGGGGACGCCCGGCAGCGCCGAGCAGGGCTACCTCCACTGTGGCCCCGCGGGCGCGGGCCACTTCGTGAAGATGGTCCACAACGGGATCGAGTACGGCCTCATGCAGGCGTACGCGGAGGGGTTCGACATCCTCCGGCACGCCGGCTCGCCCGCGCTCCCCGAGGCGCAGCGCTACGACCTCGACCTGCCCGCCATCGCGGAGCTGTGGCGCCGGGGCAGCGTCGTGTCGTCGTGGCTCCTCGACCTGGCGGCGCGCGCGCTCGCCGCGGACCCGCGTCTGGAGGGCTTCACCGGCCGCGTCGAGGACTCGGGCGAGGGGCGCTGGACGGTGCAGGCGGCCATCGAGGAGGCGGTGCCGGCCGACGTGCTCTCGGCCGCGCTCTACGCCCGCTTCCGCTCGCGGCAGGACCATACGTTCGGCGAGAAGCTCCTCTCCGCGCTGCGGCGCGAGTTCGGCGGCCACGGCGAGGCGGCGCCCGAGAAGGACGGGTGAGGTCATGGTCGACTGCCCTCCCGGGATGGACTGCCCCGGCGATCCCTGCGCGATCGTCATCTTCGGCGCGACGGGCGACCTCACGAAGCGCAAGCTCCTCCCGTCGCTCTACAACCTCTCCGTCAAGGGTCTCCTGCCTCGGGACTTCGCGCTCGTGGGCGCCGTACGGAAGCCGATGGACGACGAGGCGTTCCGCGAGCTCATGACGCGGGAGATGGCCGAGTTCGCGACCACACCCATCGACGCGGGCGTGTGGGCGGCGTTCCGGGCGCGCCTGCACTGCGTCTCGGGCGACCTCGACCGCCCCGAGACCTTCCGGGACCTCGCCGAGCGCCTCGCCGAGCTCGACCGCGAGCACCACACCGGCGGGAACGCGATCTTCTACCTCGCGACCCCGCCCGACGCGTTCGCCCCGCTCGTGCGACAGCTCGGCGCCGCCGGGCTCGTCCGCGAGGACGGCGCCCGATGGCGGCGCGTCATCGTGGAGAAGCCCTTCGGACACGACCTCGACAGCGCGCGCGCCCTCAACGACGAGCTGACCAGCGTGCTGCGCGAGCGGCAGATCTTCCGCATCGACCACTACCTCGGGAAGGAGACGGTCCAGAACATCCTGGTGTTCCGGTTCGCGAACGGGATCTTCGAGCCGGTGTGGAACAGGCGCTACATCGACCACGTGCAGATCACGGTCGCGGAGGAGCTGGGGATCGAGGGCCGCGGCGCGTACTACGAGAAGGCGGGCGTGCTGCGCGACATCATCCAGAACCACATCTTCCAGCTCCTCACGCTGGTCGCGATGGAGCCGCCCTCCACGCTCGGCGCCGAGGCGGTGCGGAACGAGAAGGTGAAGGTGCTGGACGCGATCCGGACCATGCAGCCGGAGGAGATCCTGGGCGCCACCGTCCGCGGGCAGTACGGCGAGGGGCTCGTCGGCGGGAAGCGCGTGCCGTCCTACCGGCAGGAGCCGGGCGTCGCGCCCACGTCGAAGACGGAGACGTACGCCGCGCTCCGCCTCCTCGTGGACAACTGGCGCTGGGCGGGGGTGCCCTTCTACGTGCGCTCGGGCAAGCGCCTCGCGCGCCGCGTGACGCTCATCTCGATCGAGTTCAAGAGCCCGCCGCTCATGCTCTTCCGCGGCGCCGGCGTCGAGGCCATCGAGCGCAACCGACTCGAGATGTTCATCCAGCCCGAGGAGGCCATCGCGGTACGCATGAAGGCCAAGATCCCCGGGCAGGCCATCCGGCTCGCCGACGTGGACCTGCGCTTCGGCTACCAGGACTTCGGCCCGCAGATGCCCGCCACCGGCTACGAGCACCTCCTGTACGACTGCATGGTGGGCGACGCGACGCTGTTCCACCGGTGGGACCAGGTCGAGGCCGCGTGGAGGATCGCCACGCCCGTTCTCGACCTGTGGGCGAGCCTCCCCGCGCGCGACTTCCCGAACTACGCGGCCGGGAGCTGGGGGCCGTCCGCCGCCGACGAGCTCATCAGGAAGGACGGCCGGAAGTGGCTGAACCCCCCGTGAATGGACCCCTCGTGCGGGTCGCGCCCGACGCGGGCGCGCTCATGCGCATGGCGGCCGAGGAGGTGGCGCGGCGGGCCGAGCAGGCGGCGGCCGAGCGCGGCCGGTTCACCATCGCGCTCGCGGGCGGCGCCACCCCGAAGCGGCTCTACGCGCTCCTCGCCGACCCGAAGGAGCCCTTCCGCGCGCGGATCCCGTGGGCGCGGACCCACGTCTTCTTCGGGGACGAGCGCCACGTCCACCCCGGTCACCCCGAGTCGAACTACGGCATGGCGCGCGCGGCCCTCCTCTCGAAGGTGCCGATCCCGCCCGAGAACGTGCACCGGATCCGCGCCGAGGACACCGACGCGGCCGCCGCCGCGACGGACTACGAGGCGGAGCTGCGCCGCGTGCTGGTCCTCGCGCCGGGAGCGGTGCCGCGGCTCGACCTCGTGCTGCTCGGGCTCGGCGCGGACGGCCACACCGCTTCGCTCTTCCCCGGGAACGACGCCCTGGAGGAGAGGTCGCGCTTCGTCGCGGCCCCGTTCGTCGACCGGCTCCGCACGCACCGCATCACGCTCACGCTGCCGGTGCTGGAGGCCGCGCGGGCGGTGGCATTCGTCGTCTCGGGAGCGGAGAAGGCCGAGCGCGTGGCCGACGTGCTGGAGGGCGCGGGCACGGGGTTGCCCGCGGGCCGCGTGCGCGTGCGCGACGGCGACCTCCTCTGGCTCCTCGACGCGGCCGCGGCCGCGCAGCTCCGGACGATCGACGAGCGCGCGGGGTGACGAGCGAGCCGGAGGCCCACGCTGCGGCAGGCGTGATGCTCTCGTCGTCAAAGGGGGTACGACGGCGCGCCTCTCCCTGGCTAGCCCGGCCACACGTCGCGCCCGAGCTTCACGACGAGCGCGATGACGACGAGGAGTACGATCCGGCGGACGAAGGCGTCGCCCCGGCGCACGGCGAGGTGCGCCCCGAGGGTGCCGCCTGCGAACTGCGCCGCCGCCATCGGGAGCGCCACCTTCCAGAGGACGACGCCGCGGAGCGCGAAGAGGACGAGGGCGGCCAGGTTCGACGCGAAGTTCACCGCCTTCGCCTCGCCCGAGGCGCGAGCGAGGCCGTCGCCGAGCACGGCCACGAAGGCGACGATGAGGAAGGTCCCGGTCCCCGGACCGAAGAAGCCGTCGTAGGCGCCGAGCACGAGGGCGATACCCGCGGCGGCGAACGGCGCGCGGCGGGCGGAGACGCGCGCCTTCACGTGCGGCGGACCGCGGCGGAGCGCCAGGAAGAGCGCCACCGCGACGAGCAGCCCGAGGATGATCGGCCGGAGCACGTCGGGGCGCACCGCCAGGAGCAGCGCCGCGCCCAGGAGGGCGCCTGCGAACCCGGCCGGGAAAGCCGCGCGGGCGCGCGCGAGGTCCACCATCCCGGCGCGCGCGAACCGCAGCAGCGACGCCGCGGCGCCGAACACCGACTGCCCCTTGTTCGTCGCGAGCGCGAGGTGCGGCGGCAGGCCGGCCGCGATGAGCGCCGGCACCGTCACGAGCCCGCCACCCCCAGCCACGGCGTCGACGATGCCGGCCCCGAAGGCCGCCGCGACCAGCAGCGCGAGCGCGCCCGCGCCGACCGTCATCGCGCCGCCGGGCGCGAGTACAGGTCGAGGATCTCGCCGAGCGCGCCCCGGCACACCGCGCAGAAGGGCACCGGGTCGCGCGAGAACATGATGCAGTCCGCCTGCGGGCGGAAGAAGCCGTGCGGCTCGTAGTTGGCGCCCTCGAACGCGCCCACCCGGCCCGCGTACGGCTCCGCGGCGAGGAAGGCCGTCTCCTCCTTCTGCTGCGCGGCGAAGAGCACGTCCATCTCCGACTCGGGCCTCCGCTCGGCGCGGAGGCGCTTCCGCTTGTCCTGGTACTCCTTCGCTCGCGCCGCGAACGCCTCCGCGCGCCAGGGCGTCGGGATCGGCACGCCGGGCGCGACGAGCGCCTTCCACTTGAGCGCGGCTGGGTCGAGCAGCGCGGTGATGTTGGGCTCCCACGGCTCCACGTGCTCCGCCGCGGGCAGGTACGCGGACTCGGAGGTGAAATACTCGTCCGCGAGCGCGGCCAGGTGGTGCCCGAGCTCGTGGATGAACACGTAGGGCGCCCACACGCTGTCGGCCGCCACCGTGGCGTAGAGGTTGAAGATGCCGCCGCCGACGTACGTGTCGCCGTTCACGAGGATGGCGAGCGCGTCGTAGGGCGCGAAGGACGCGACCTCGCGCACGCGCCGCTTCTCGAAGGTGAGGACGTACCGCTCGCTGCC
>WNGF01011954.1_pt1 | contig 13633 bp, 13 predicted proteins | sample 5400641 | NCBI WGS metagenome assembly WNGF01 (sample SAMN13153371, study PRJNA577476) | soil metagenome | isolation source: 80 cm soil or saprolite under grassland replicate 2 | place: USA:California | collected 2016-06-15
GGGCTCGAATACTCGGTTCGGCCGTCTGACGACCGGATCTGCCCGAGCCCGAGCCCTGGCGCGGGCACCATGCTCGTCACCATGACCGCGTCGCTGGTGTACCTACTCATGCGCCAAGTCCTGCAGATGTTGACCCAACTCGCCCGCGACGGCGGGGCCAAAGACGTCGAACTCCTGGTGCTGCGCCATCAGGTCGCGGTGCTGCGCCGGCAGGTGCACCGCCCCGACCTTGAACCGGCCGACCGGGTGGTGCTGGCCACCCTGTCCCGGCTACTCCCCCGCCGGCGCTGGGCGGCGTTCTTCGTCCCCCCGCGACCCTGTTGCGCTGGCATCGGCAGCTGGTCGCCCGGCACTGGACGTGCCCGCATACTCGGCCGGGCCGGCCATCGATCGACAGACAGGTCCGCGAGCTGGTGCTGCGCCTGGCCGCGGGGAAACGCCTCGTGGGGACACCGCAGGATCCAGGGTGAACTAGTCGGCCTGGGCTACCGGGTCGCGGCCAGCACCGTTTGGAAGATCCTCCACCAGGCCGGTGTGGACCCGGCACCCCGCCGGGCCGGACCGACCTGGCAACAGTTTTTGACTACTCAGGCGCACACGATCCTGTCCTGTGATTTCTTCACCCGTCGGCACCGTGTTCCTCAAACGGCTCTACGTGCTGTTCTTCGTGGAGATCGCCACCCGCCGGGTTCACGTGGCCGGGGTGACGGCCCACCCGACCGGCGCGTGGGTTGCCCAGCAGGCCCGCAACGTGCTGATGGACCTCGACCAACGCGCGGCCGGGCTACGGGCAGAAGCTCGGCCCGCTGCCGTTGCAGCGCTGGGGCGGGGTACGCGAAGCCGATCGACACCGCCCGAGACTTCGTGATCGGACCACTGTCCACTGTCACCGGCGACACCATCCTGACCAGCGCGCTGCAGGAGTACAAGGCCGCGAGCGCCGACCAGCAGACGGCGTGGGCGACGGCGTACGGCGACGCGCTGGGCAAGGCACCGGACAACGACCCCGCCAAGGTCGCCAACGGCGACTACGGGCCGCTACCGGTGCTCGTCCTGCGACTGCTCGACCTCGCCCGCAGCGGCGGGCTCGACGGCCAACTGCTCGCCTCCGGCGGCTTCTACCAGACCGACTACGCCAAGCCCTTGCTGTTCCTCGCCGACGGCACGTACCTGGAAGACCAGGCGCGCGCCGAGCACCTCGGCGGCGACCAGTGGGGCATGATGAACGAGACCGGCCGCTACCCGGGCCAGGCGTGGCTGTGGCTGTACACCTTCTGGTACCAGATCCCGCCGTTCTCCACCTCCGACAACGCCGACGCTCAGGTCTGGGCGCTGATGATGGTGCTCAGCCTGCTGCTGGTGCTGCTGCCGTTCATCCCGGGGCTACGCTCAATCCCCCGGCTGACCCGGGTGTACCGGCTGATCTGGCGCCAGCACTACCGCTCCCAGCGCTGAACGGGTGAGGTCCCGGCCCGGTCGGGACCCCGGGCCCCGTCCTTCGGGCTGCGCGGCGGCGCAGCCCAGGGGGCTCGGAGGGAGCCCGGAAGGAGCAAGCGATGTCACGCATCTCCCCGACGCCGGCGTTTGGCCGACGGTGCCCGACCTCACGGGGCGGTGATCGGCATGACCGAGGACGTCGACAGGCGCCAACCCGACGCCGCCACCGCGCCGCCGACCAGTACCATTCCTTGCTCCGTTGTCCCGCCTGAAGTGGACCCTGACGGTAGAGTCACCCGGGATGTCCTTTCCGCGCCGAAGTGGCGGCGTCCACGTCAATGTGGCGGATGATCTGGCGGCGTCCACGTTTAGTTGGCGTGTCATGCGCGTCGATGGATTCCTTCTTGGTTGAGAATGTTCGATGTGATGACGTTGCCGGCTGCGCGGGACGCGGTCTCTGGCTCGTCTGTTGACGTGTTCGAGGTCGGTTACGTCGCCGAGGACGGTACGCAGTACCGGCTGCCGCTTTTGGACGTGTGGGCGGTGCGGTTCGAAGTTACGGCACCGGTCCGGCGGTTCGGGCTGAGGAAAGGGCCAGCGGCATCTGCCGGGGCGTTGGTGGTCGGGCACCGATGGCCGGCATGTGGGCTACGAGTCGTGGCTGGAACGCGATCATGTGATGGCGTTGGACTTCGACCCGACGGTGGTGGGGATCGCCTCGCAGCCGTTCTGGCTGTCCTGGGCCTCGGCGGAGGGCCGGGTCCGTTCGCACGTGCCGGATTACTTCGCGCGCAGGGCGGACGGCTCGGCGGTGGTGGTCGACTGCCGGCCGGTGGAGCGTCGGCCGGTCCGGGATCTGGCCGCGTTCGACGCGATGCGGCGGGCGTGTGAGGTGCTGGGTTGGGAGTACCGGCTGGTTGGTGCACCGGATCCGATTGTGGCGGCGAACCTGCGTTGGCTGGCTGGGTACCGGCATCCACGGCATTACCTGCCGGGGTTCGCGGGGGCGTTACGGGCCGCGTTCGCCGAACCGGCGCCATTGATGGCCGGCGCCGAGGCAGTGGGTGACCCGATCGCGGTGTTGCCGGTGCTGTTCCACCTGTTGTGGCGCCATGACCTGATCACCGACCTGCCGGTGCCGCTGCACCCGTGGGTGAGCGTTACCACCGCCGTTACCAGCCTGGTTGCGGCCTGATGGACGGGCTGGCGCGGGCGGTGCTGCGGGCGGGTGACTGGGTGAGCTTCGATGGTGGCGAGCACCAGGTCGTCGCGGAGTCCGGCACGTCGGTGCGGCTGCGTTCGGTGGCCGGCGCGGATCAGGTCGTGCTGGCCTCGTATCTGCTGGCTGCGGCGGATTTCGCCGTGGTTGACGGGACGCCGGTCGCGCAGGTGGAGCCTTTCGGGTTGCTGGACGGCCTGCCGGAAGACGTCCTCGCCGAAGCGCGGGACTGGGAACGTCATGTGGTGGAGGTGGAGACCGGCCTGCCACCGGGCGCCGGGCCGGGTTCGACAGCCCGGGCGGAGTACGACCCGGCGGTCCGCACGCTGGTGCAGCGCACCGAGGCCAAGGCCGCGGAGTTGGGGGTGGGCTTCCGCACGGTGGAGCGGATGCGCGCCCGGTATGCGCAGCAAGGCTTGTGGGGCGTGGTGGACCGGCGGCTGGTGCGGTCGCGGGAGGCCACCGGCCGGGTCGACGCGCGGCTGGTCGCGGTGGCCCGGCAGGTCATCGAGGCGGAAACGCATGCCTCGACCGGCACCCGGGGCCGGTTGATCCGCCGCGTGGTCAAGGCGGTGGAAGATGTCTACGGGCCCGGTGTGGTGCCGTTGCCGGGCCGCTCGACGTTCTACAAGCTGGTCGACGCCCTGTCGACCGGTCGGCACACGTTCGGCTCGGCGGTGACCCGCCGGCAGACCGCGAGCCGGCCGGCTGGCCCGTTCACGCCGACGTTCGCGGCCCGGCCGGGTGAGCAGGTGCAGATCGACTCGACCCCGATCGACGTGATGGTGCTGCTGGAGTCGGGGATGCCGGCCCGCGCCGACCTGACGATCGCCGTCGATGTTGCGACCCGGACGATCTGCGCGGCGGTGCTGCGGCCGGTGGGCACGAAGGCGGTGGATGCGGCGTTGCTGCTGGCCCGGATGCTGGTGCCTGAGCCGATGCGGCCGGGCTGGGCGGGTGCGCTGCGGATGTCGGCGTCGCGGTTGCCGCACGCACGGCTGGTGGACGTGGATGCGCGGATGGAGTTGGCGGCCGCGAAGCCGGTGATCGTGCCGGACACCATCGTCATCGACGGCGGGAAGGTGTTCGTCTCCGACACGTTCATCCGGGCCTGCGCCCGGCTTGGCATCTCGGTGCAGAACTGCCGGCCGGCAACGCCGACGGACAAGGGGATCGTCGAAGCCACATTCGACGCGATCAACACGCTGTTCTGCCAGCACGTGGCCGCCTACACCGGCTCGAACACCACGCTGCGCGGTGACCTGGTCGACGCACAGGCCGCGTGGACGGTGCCCGACTTGCAGGACCTCCTCGATGAGTGGCTGCTGATCGGCTGGCAATGCCGGCCGCACGACGCCCTGCGCGACCCGTACTTCCCGCGCCGGGCGGTCTCACCCAACGACCGGTACGCGGCGTTGGTGGCCGCGGCCGGGTACCTGCCACTGACGTTGTCCGGGGAGGACTACCTGGAGCTGCTGCCGGTGGCGTGGCGGGCGATCAACGACTACGGCGTGCGCATCGATTACCGCACCTACGACAGCCCGGAGCTGGGGCGGTGGCGACGGCAGCACTCCGGCGTCACGGCAAAGCGAGGGCTGTGGGAGGTGCACTACGACCCCTACGACCTGTCCCGGGTGTTCGTGCGCACCCCGGACGGCTGGGTCATCGCCGACTGGACGCACCTGCCCATGGTCGCGGCGCCGTTCGCGGACTTCACCTGGCGCCACGCCCGCCGGTTGGCCGGGCAGACCGGCCGCGATGACACCAACGAGACCGAGGTGGCCCGGGTCCTCGACGAACTGCTCACCCGCGCCGGAGCCGGTCCACAGGCCGGCGCACCGGTGGACAAGGCGAGTGCCCGCGTCGCGGCGCGCACCCGCGTCGCCGCCGCCGCGCACCGGCCCCCGCCGCCCGATGTGGTGGAGCCGGATGAGGAGGACGAGCCGGACATGCTGCCGGCAGCGGCGGTGGTCCCGATGGGGATCTTCGACGCCCGCGTCGAGGCCGAGAGGTGGCCGTATTGACCGCCACGATGCCCCGACCGGGCGCCGCGCAACCCGCCGCCGAGCCGGCCGCCCCGGCCGCCAGCGACGACGCGGGACTGGACAACCCGTTGACCACCAAGGAGGGGTGGCGGCGGTTCGTGGACAAGGAACCGGCCCCACCACCCCTGCTCGGCGAGGCAGAACGGGCTGCGCTGAGTACGGCCCGGCGGGTCGGCTACGACGAGGCACGCGTCGACTACCACGCCGACCTGCCGTTGGTCAATACCCCGGTCATCCGGCAGGTCGTCGCGACTAGCCGGCTGCTGATCCAGCTCAACCGGCGCCAGATCTCGGCCCGCCGCGGCGCGATCATTTCCGGGGCGTCGGGCACCGGCAAGACCACCGCGTTGTCCCAGCTCGGCCGCGCCCACGAGCTGGCCGCCCGCCGCCGGCATCACGAGGACCGGCACCGGCTGCCGGTCGTCTACATCACCGTTCCACCCGCCGCGACGCCGCGGATGGTGGCGGTGGAGTTCGCCCGGTTCTTCGGCCTTCCCGCCTCGACGCGGGCGAACCTCACCGACGTCACGAACGCGGTCTGCGCCACCGCCGCGCATACTCATGTCGATCTGGTGCTGGTGGACGAGATCCACAACATCTCCCTGGCCACCCGGGCGGGGGCGGAGGTGTCGGACACGTTGAAGTACTTCGCCGAAAGGCTGCCCGCCACGTTCGTCTACGCGGGCCTGGACGTGGACGAGATCGGCCTGTTCGCCGGCACCCGGGGCCGGCAGATCGCCGGCCGGTTCACCCTCATCCCGGCGCGGCCGTTCGCCTACGGAACCGCCGAGCAGCGTGAGACCTGGCGCGGCCTGGTCTCCACGATGGAGGCCAGCCTGCGGCTGCACCGGCACGAGCCGGGCACCCTGACCGGGCTGGACGAGTACCTGTTCGCCCGCACCAGCGGCATGATCGGCAGCCTGTCCCAACTCGTGCGTGGAGCGGCGGTCCTGGCCATCCAGGACGGCACCGAGCAGATCACCAAGGAGCTGCTCGACCTGGTCCCGGTCGACCACGCCGCCCACCGCGCGAGCAGCCAGCGGCCACGCCGGCGGGGCACGAGGACGGCGAAGGGCTCGGCGTGATCGGGTGGCGGCGGCTGCCGATCCCGCAGCCCCCCGCCCGGCAGGAGACCCTCGCGTCCTGGCTGCACCGCCTGGCCACAGTGCACGGCCTGTCAGCCGCGGAGCTACGTCACCACCTGCGCATCGGCACCCGCGTCAGCGGCGACCCGGACCAGGTGCGTGAGCTGGCCGGACGGTTGGCGGCGGTGACCGGCTACCCGGCCGACCGGCTGGCTCGCGCGGTGCCCGAGCTTCGGGCGCCGGCACCGGATTGGACTACGTTGCGGCACCTGGCCCAGCGGGCATGTCCCCGCTGCACCGCCCGGCACCCGGGCGGCCCGGTGCGGCGGCTGTTCGCCCATCACGAATACCTGTGCACCCGACATGGTTACTGGATCGGCCCGCCCGACCCGACCCGGGACGACCCGCCACCCCGGCTCGCGGCGCGGCTGCCCGAACTCGTCCCCGCCCAGCGCCAGCTGCGGCGCACCGAGCGGCGGCACGGCTGGGCCGCGGCGTTCGATGCCACCGCCGCGGCGACCGGCATCTGCGTCGACATCCGCTTCAGCAGCGAACACCGTCCCTTGTGGACACGGTGGCAGCGACGCCTGGACCTGCTCATGCCCACCGGCTACCGCCGTTCGCTGTTCATCGCCGCGATCTACCCGGAGGTCTGCACGCTCACCGCCGTTGTTGCCGCCAACCGCCAGACGGTCGTGCCCGTCGACGCGCACGACATCGAGCAGATCATCCGCGCGGCCGAGCAGGCGCTGGGCAGCGTCGCCATCGGATCTGAGATCAGCGTCGCCCTGCGGCCGCGGCTGACTACCGCAATCTCCGGTCCACTGCTGGGGCCGGCCGGCACCTATCCGCACACCGGACACCACGACGATGGAAGGCCGCACATCGCCGATAGCCAGCGTCAAGCCGAACTCGGAACCGCGAATCGCTTCGCCCGTGACCGGCGGGCACCGCGTCCCCACAGCCGCGCGGCGCCGCTGCCCTACGCCCACCGGCCCGTCGCGGCAGGCGTCGACGCGGGGAGGCCACGCTGATCCCGAAAATCCACAAACGAAGCCCGATACGCCAACTGGGTTGGCTCCTGCACTACCTGTTCGGCCCCGGCCTGAACAACGAACGCGGTGGCCGGCACGACAACCCACGCGTCATCGCGGCATGGGCCTACGCCACCGCCGGCAACCTCGCCGAGCTGCAGCCCTCACGCAGCCCAAACGGGCGGCCATCGGTGCGGCGACTGACCGAACTCCTCGAGCAACCCACCCGGATCTGTCGAAACCTGCACCCCCTGCCGGTCTGGCACTGCTCGATCCACAACCATCCCGACGACCCAACCCTGACCGACCAGCAGTGGCAACACATCGCCACCGAGATCACCGCAGCCGTCGGACTCGCCCCGCCCGGCGACCTGTCCGCGGTGCGGTGGATCGGCATCCGCCACGCCGACAACCACATCCACATCGTCGCCACCCTCGCCCGTCAAGACCGCTGCGCCGTCTGGGCATGGAACGACTACCGCCACGCCCAGGCCCGCTGCCGCACCCTGGAACAGCACCACGAACTCCAGCGCGTCGAACGCCGCCGCGGCACACCACGCCACCCCACCGGCGCCGAACTCAACAAGGCCACCCGCCGAGACCGCGGCGAGGTGCCCCGCCACCACCTGCAACGCCTGGTCCGGGCCGCCGCCGACCGCGCGGGCGGCGAGCAGGACTTCCTCAACCGGCTACGCGCCAGCGGCGTGCTCGTGCGACCCCGCACCGGCACCGCCAAACCCGCCCAGCTCAGCGGGTACGCCGTCGCGCTCCCCGACGACCACAACGCCGCCGGCGACACAATCTGGTACGGCGGCGCGCGCCTGGCCGCCGACCTGACCCTGCCCTAACTCCGCCACCGCTGGCCGACGCCATGACCGGTGACCGGGACAGCCGGGTCCCGCCCCCACGCGTCGGCCGCGACCGCCGCCACCTCTACCCCGGACGCGGCCGAGCGGTCAACGCGCGATTCACCGACGACGAGTACGCCGAACTCGCCGCTGCCGCCGAACTCGCCGACCTCACCCCGACCGGCTTCTGCGCCCAAGCCGCCCTCGACACCGCCCGCAACCTGAACACGCTCGCCAACAAAGCCGAAAACCACGCCCTCGGCAGCCTGCAAGCCGAACTCTTCCACGCCCGGGTCGCGCTCAACCAACTCCGGACCGACCTCACCCTCGCCCGCGCGGACGCGCGAACCTCGCCCAAGGACCTCGACAACGCCGTCGCCCGCGCCGTCCAAGCCGTCGCCAACGTCGACAACGTCATAACCCACATCCACCGACAACTCGGCACACGAACGTGGCCCCATCCGGAGCTGGAGTGCAATGCTCGTCGTCGACTGTCTTGATCCACCGGAGAATGATCAGCGGGCGATGCTGGTGGCTGCTCGCGACGCGGCCCGCCTTTCATGCCCTAAAAAGCCAGTAGGCGCCAAAGCTGACGCTGGCGCGCTGCTGGCCGCCAAAGCAGCCGGATGCGATCACGTGATCGTCGACGGGACGCTGATCGCCACCGACCGGTGCCGCACTCCGGGCCCCACACCCGGGGTGGACCTGTGGTGGTCGGGCAAGCACTCCCATCACGGCGGCAACGTCCAGGTGATCACCGCCCCGGACGGGTGGCCGTTGTGGACCTCCCCGGTACGCCCGGGTCGCGAGCACGACACCACGGCGCTGCGTACCCACGCGGAGATCCTGCCCGCGTTGACGATCTGGACCGCAGACGATCGGCCGGTGCTGGGCGACCTGGGTTACGAAGGCGAAGCCGAGGTCATCACGATCGCGTTCAAGACACCGACCGGTGGAGAGCTGACCGACGAGCAGAAGACGTACAACAAACAACACAACAGCAAACGCCGATCCCGGCTGCGTCTCCGGCAAGGACGTGCTGCTGGGCCTCGACCAGTCGCCCAGCGATCAGGAGGCCGCCCGCGCCCAGCTCAAGAGCGCGATGGACGGGCTGAACGCCGCCGCCGCCAAGGCGAAGGATGCCAAGGTCCGCGACGCGATGTTGGCGCTGGCCGACGACTACCGCCAGATCCTGGACGCCGTCGCCGCCGGCCAGCCGGCACCCACCGGCCTGGATGACAAGCTGGGCAAGGACGCGAACCGGATCGACGAGCTGTGCACCATCGGCGGCGCCACCGATTGACGCGTGGAATCGGATCGAGAGCCGGGAGGTCTGGCGCCTCCCGGCTCTCGTTCCAGCGGTTGGTTTCCACCGGTTGGTTTCCACCGGGTGGTTTCCACCGGGTGGTTTTCGCCGGTTCGATATTGCCTTGCCGCCCCACGGGGGCGGTGTCTACGTTCCGGTGATGCGTTCGCGACTGCTGGCGGTGACCTTCGAGGCGGACAACCCGGCTGGACCGGCACGCTTCTGGGCCGGCCTGCTCGGTCGGGAGGTCATCGAGGATGCCGGCGGTGTGCTGCTACCGGGCGGGGACGCCCAGCTCGGCCTGCGGTTCGTACCGGGCCGCGCCGGCCAACTCGGCGCGAACCGGATGCACCTGCACCTGACCAGCGCCGACCTCGACGACCAGCGGCACACGGTGGCCACGGCGGTCAGGCTCGGTGGCCGCCACGTCGACGTCGGGCAGCGACCCGAGGAGGGGCACGTCGTCCTGGCCGACCCGGCAGGCTACGAGTTCTGCGTGATCGAGCCCGGCAACGGCTACCTCGCCGGGTGCGGCCCGCTGGGCGAGCTCACCTGTGCCGGCACCCGGCAGGTCGGCCTGTTCTGGAGCAAGGCGCTGGGCGGTGTGGGACCGGGGCGAGCAGACCGCGATCCAGTCACCGCGCGGCGGCACGAAAGTCGCATGGGACGCATGGGATGGCACGCCCGTGGCGCCGAAAGCGGAGCCGAACCGGCAGCGCTTCGAGCTGCTCCCGGCGGACGGCGACCAGCGGGCGGCGGTTGACGCGCTGATCTCCCTCGGCGCCGCTCGGCTCGACGCCCGCAACGACGGCACCGTCGTGCTGGCGGATCCGGACGGCAACGAGTTCTGCGTGCGGCCGACCGGTCGCCACCCCGCCGGGTCGCCACCCCAGCCGGGGTGACCGCCGCCGCATCGCTCTGGACGTGCCCGGTGGTGCCGTAGCGCCGCCGTAGCGGCATCAGCCGCCCGCCGGGCAGTCCACCGTGGTGGCCGTCATGCCGGTGCTCACCTTCTCGCCGGTGTCGCTGACCGCGTTCACCCACCAGGTGACCGTGGTGCCGGCGATCCGGTCGACCCGCGTGTGGGCCGTGGTGCCGGACAGGGTCATCGACATCCACTGTGGTCTGCTGGCGCGCGGGACCGACCAGTACAGGTCGGCCGAGGCGAACGTCCCCCCGGTGGCGGTGGCGGTGACCACCAGGTAGAACGTCGGTGCGGACACGGTGCCGCCGCACCTGGTGCTTGCTTCGGCCGTGACGCTGAACGGTGGCGGCGCCGGCGATCCGGTAGCCGACGCGATGGGCGATGGGCCGGGAGAACTGCTGGCCGACGGCGTGCCGGCCGGACCTGGCGCCGCCGCCGTCGTTTCGACCGGGCCGGCGGTGGTGGGCGGCGGGCTGGGGGACGGCGTGGTCGCCACGGGTGCCGGCGTGGTGGCGGGCCCGGTTGGCGCGGCCCCCGTGGCGGTCGGCCCGGTGCCGACGGTCGTGGCCGCCGGTTCGCCGGTGTCCAGCAGGCGCATCCCGGCATAACCGCCCAGCAGCAGCAACAGCACCACGACGGCTGCCATCGCGGCGGTGGCCAGCCGGCCGCCACGGGCCGTGCGCGCCGCCAGCGGGAAGCCGGTGGCCGCGTCGAAGCGGTCCGTGCGCGCGGTGATCTGCTGCCGGGCGGCCTGTCCGCCGGGTTCGCTGCTGGTGAGCCTGATCCGCTGCCATAGCGCCGCGGGGGGAACCAGGAACGCCAGGCCCGCGTAGCCGGACAGCAGCGCGGCGGGCTGGAACTCGCGGCGGCGCCGCTCGGCGCAGGTGGGGCACGACTCGACGTGCCTGCTGACCCGCTTGCGTACCAGGGTGGTCAGCACGCCGTCCCATCCGCGGAGCAGGACCGCCAGTTCGGCGCAGTGCTGCTGCCCGGTACGGGCCACCAGCAGCGCACCGAGCGCGCGTTCGAGTTGGCCGCGGGCCCGCGACAGCCGGGCGTGCGCGTGGTCGGGTGCGATGCCCAGCACCGCCGCGACGTCGGGGGCGGACAGCCCGTGCCGGACCATCAGCTCGAACACCTGCCGGTCGTCGGGGTTCAGGCCACCGGCCGCGGCCCACACCAGGTCGCGCACGTCGGTCGCGCCGACGGCGGTGGGTTCGCTCTCGGTGGCGGGCGCGCTCATCTCGCCCACCTGGTCGAGAGGCACCTACCGTGCCCGGCCGCGCAACTGACTACGCCCCCGCGCAAGCCCCGACCTTGCGATCAAGATCAGTCGAATGCGCCAACAAAATCTGGACGGTCGGCGAGAGATCCGTCCAGTGCGAATTGACGAAGCCCAGCTCGGCGACCACCGCATCCGCCAGCTTTGTCTGAACGGGACATGGGAGGCAACAATGAGTGCGGTTCAGCAACCTGCGTCCTTGTCAGCCCGAGACGTGTTGTACGAGGCCGCATGCGTGGCGTGCCGGGCGCCGTCCATCGCAAACACCCAACCGTGGCATTGGCGTATCCGCGACGACACCTTGGAACTGCGAGCCGACAGGTCCCGTCAGTTGACCGTCGCCGACCCGCAGGGCCGGCTGATGGTGCTCAGCTGCGGCGCGGCCCTGCACCATGCCACCATCGTGCTGGCCGTCCTCGGCGCCACTGCCAGCATGGAACACCTCGACGATCCCGCTGACCCGGACCTGTTGGCTCGGCTGACGCTAGCCGGCCCGCATCCGGTGACCGCCGAGGATATGCGCCTACATCACGCCTTGCGTACGCGTTACACCGATCGGCGCCCGTTCCTGGGCATCCGGCCGCTACCCGACGAGGTGATAAACCTGCTGCGTCAGACCGCCGAGCGCTTCGAGGTCAGCGCGCACGTGTTCGACCCGTCCCAGGTGGGCTTCCTCGCTCTCGCGGCCCGGTCAGCGGCGACGATCGAGCAACGCGACGCCGACTATCAGGAGGAGATCGCCACCTGGACGACCCGCCGTGACCCGACAACACGCGACGGCGTGCCCGCGACGGCCGCCGTGACACAGGTCAGGCGAGCAGTGCCGGTACGCGACTTCGCTCCCGGCGCGGCACCGGGTCTGGCTCCCGGTCCCGGCGACGACCGGTACACGACCTACCTGGCGTTCGCGACCACCCAGGACACCCGGGCGGATTGGCTGCGCACCGGGGAGGCGGTCAGCGCGGTCCTGCTCACCGCGACAACGACCGGGCTGGCGTCATCGGTGATGAGCGACGTGGTCGAGGTCCCCGGTGCGCGGGCGTTGCTGCGCGGCGTGGTCGCGCCGGCCGGGTACCCACAGCTGACGGTACGGCTCGGGGTGAACGAGAGTGCGCCGCTGATACCGCGGTCACCGCGCCGCCCGTGCAACGAGGTCATCGAGGTCATCGAGGTCATCGCGTCAGAATGAGCGAGGAACCCTGCGGGTGCCGAGAACCATGTCCGCCCTGGTCGCGGCCGGTTCGACCATCACGACGACATCTTGTCCTGGCCTACGTTTCCGCGCGTATCGGATCGCTGACGGTAACTGGGTGATGATGCCATGCCGTGCTACTTCGACTGGCCTACCTCGGTGTAACCAACGCACTGGCAATGCTGCGGCTGCTGCCCATGAGCGACCGGGCCAAAGATACGGAGATCCTCGCCCTGCGGCACCAGATCATGGTTCTCGAACGGCAGCTGCACGGTGCGAAGGTCCGGTTCACCCCCGCTGACCGGGCGTTGCTTGCTGCGCTGCTGCACCGGCTCCCCCGCGCCGTGATACGCCGGGTCCGGCTGCTGGTGCGCCCCGAGACCGTGCTGCGCTGGCACCGCGACCTGATCGCTCGGCATCACGCTCGCGTCTCCCGCCCCAATCGTGCCGGCCGGCCGCCAACAGTACGGTCCATCCGCGCGCTGGTGCTGCGCCTGGCCCGTGAGAACAGCGGTTGGGGGTATCGGCGCATCCACGGTGAGCTGCTCGTGTTGGGGTCAAGGTCGCCGCGTCGACGGTCTGGGAGCTTCTCAAGGACGCCGGGATCGACCCGTCACCGCAGCGGACGTCGGACACCTGGGCGGCGTTTCTACGTTCTCAGGCCGAGGCCATCCTCACGGCTGACTTCTTCGACGGTGACCTTGACCGGCACACGGATGTACGTCCTGGCCGTCATCGAGCACGCCACCCGGCGGGTATGGATCCTGGGCGCCACCGCGCACCCGACCGCCGCCTGGGTCACCCAGGTCGCCCGCAACCTGGTCATGGACCTGCAGGACGTCGGGCCCAAACGCCCGGTACCTGATTCGCGACCGCGACGGCAAGTACCCGGCGCTGTTCGACGCGATCCTCGCCGACGCCGGGATCACAGTCGTACGCAGCGGTGTCCGAATGCCCCGGATGAACGCGGTGATGGAGCGGTGGATCCAGAGCTGCCGCCGCGAGCTGCTGGACCGCATGTTGATCTGGAACCAGCCACATCTGCTGCACGCGCTGCGCCAGTACGAGCGGCACTACAACGTTTATCGGCCCCACCGGGGAATCGCGAACGCCAGACCCCTGCAACCGCTGCCGGAACCGATCACCGATCCAGACATGATCACGCATCTCAACGTCCGCAGACGTGACCGCCTCGGCGGCATCATTCACGAATATCAACATGCTGCATGACCTGCACGGACAGGGTTTTCGGCACCCACA
>WNGF01007129.1_pt1 | contig 13630 bp, 10 predicted proteins | sample 5400641 | NCBI WGS metagenome assembly WNGF01 (sample SAMN13153371, study PRJNA577476) | soil metagenome | isolation source: 80 cm soil or saprolite under grassland replicate 2 | place: USA:California | collected 2016-06-15
CTCCGCCGACGGCTCGCGCCAGGTCAAGCGCGCCGACGAGAACAACGCGGAGTTCCGGCGCGCGGGCACCCCCGGCGGCGGGGGCTACGCGACGGCGCGCGCCATGGCGGCCTTCTACCAGATGATGGTCCAGGGCGGGGCGCTCAACGGCGTGCGCCTCCTGTCGCCTCGCACCATCGAGTACGTGACGCGGAACTTCACCGCCGATCGGGTGGACGGTTACATGGGCATGCCGATGCACCGCGGGCTCGGCCCCCACTCGCGCGGGGTGACCGACACCATCCGCGGCCTCGGCTCCATCGCCTCCCCGCGGACGTTCGGCCACGGCGGCGTCGGGTCATCGTACTGCTGGGGCGATCCCGACTCCGGCGTGTCCTTCGCCTACATCACCAACGGGCGGCTGCCTGACCCATGGCACGGGACGCGGCTCGACGTCATCAGCAACTGCGTCCACACCGCGATCAACGGGGGCCGCTGAGGTCCTGGAGGTCAGCGCCCGAGGTCACACCGCGCGGCCGATACGAAGCGGGCCCGGCGAGGTGGCGATCATCAGCCAGGAAGTGCGGGCTGTCGTCCGACCGTGGCTACTCGGCCATGGTGCCGGTGAGGCCTCGGATGAAGTGGTCGATGAAGGAAACATAGAGGATCGCGACGGGCAAGCCAACCAGGAGGCCGGCCGCCATCAGCGAGCCCCAGTAGAAAATGTCCCCGCGGATCAACGCGGTCGCGATGCCGACCGTCACCGTCTTCTGGTCCCGAGGGCTCACGTATACGACTGCGTAAAGGAACTCGTGCAGAGAGAGCGTGAACGCGAAGATCCCGGCGATCAGCATGCCCGGCCGGCTCAGCGGGAGGACGACCCGAACGATCCCGCCGACCAGCCCACAGCCATCCACCCATGCCGCCTCCTCGAGGTGAGCAGGAAGTGTCTTGAAGAAGCCCATCAGGAGCCACGTGCAGAAGGGGATGGTGAAGGTCGGGTAGACCAGGACGAGCGCCCACCACGAGTCGAAAAGCCCAAGGATGCCGACCACCCGCGCCAGCGGGAGGAACAGGACGATGGAGGGCACGAGATACGTGATGAAGATGGCGATCCCGAGGATCTCGGCCCCCGGCAGGCGCAAGCGCGTCAGCACGTAGCCAGCCGGGACCGCGGTGACCAAGGTGATCAGCACCACACAGGCGACCAGGAGGGCGGTATTGACCAGCTGGGGGCCGAAGTAGGTCTTGAAGAACAAGATCTTGAAGTTCTCGAGTGTCGGCGCGAGGTGGAACCAGAAGGGGAACTGGTCCGTCCGGTAAAGATCCGCTTCCTCCTTGAACGCGGTGATCGCCATCCAGGCGATCGGGAACACGGCGATCACGATGAACGGGGCGAGCCCCGCGTAGATGGCCACGTGCCTCCGGATCTCTCGCCGCCGCCTGGGGCTCAATCTCCTCGACAACGGTCGGATCTTCACGGTCTACCCTCTCCCGCGCCGCCGCTGCGCTCCGTGGTCGAGCGTCTGGCCCCAGCGCAGCAGGAACGCCGTCACGAAGGCGTGCTCCTGCGCGGGCTCGACGGCGAGGCGGGCGAGGGCCAGGGCGGCGGCGAGCGCGATGTGGTAGCCCTCGGAGCGCGAGGCGGCGGCGCGGCGGTACGCCGGGTGCGCGGCGTTCACCCACACCGTGGACTCGACCAGGCGCGCCACCTCGCGATCGTCGGGGCGATCCTCGAACTGGATGCTGAGCCCGTAACGGATGGGGCGCGGCGGACCGCCGTCCGCGCGGGGCAGGGTCACGTCGCCGGCGGGGGGCGTGGTGGCCACCTCGGGGGTGGCCGCCTCGAGCTCGGCTCCTGAAGGTGGCGCGGATGGCGGCGGGGAGGGCGGTGTCGTCTCACGCGCCCGCGGGAGCGAAGCGGTCTCGAGCGCATAGCCCTCGCCCGCCGCCGGGCCGTGTCCCGTCGGCAGCCGCTGCTGGGTGCCGCGACGATGCTCCACGAGCGTCGCGAGCAGCGGGAACGCGTCGGCCAGGTCCATCACGACCCGCTCGAGGTCGCGGGCGACGGGCCGCGCCACGCGCCGCCGAGCCTCCTCCGCCTCGTCGCGCGTGTCGCCCCAGAGGGTGAGTTGGCGCGAGATCGCCTCCTGCAGCGCCCTTCGATACGCGAGGTACGTCGCCCCGCGTGGCCCCACGCGGATGAAGTCGGCCTTGTTGAGCGTCAGGCACTCGGCCAGTGCCGGCACCTCGACGAGGCCGCCGATCCGATCGGGGGCAACCGGCGTGAGCCCGAGCCAGTCCCAGCCCCGCCTGATCACCTTTCCGAGCGTGCTCACGGCCACGCCCCGCCGGTCCTCGTGCAGGGCGTGGGGCGCGCGGACCATGTATCCGAGGGCGGCCGGCTTCTTCTTGCGCCCGAGGCGCACCTCGAGCGGCGCCGTCTCCTCCGCGTCCCGCGCCTCGCGCTCGAGGAGGCGTCCGCTCACCTCGAAGCGGACGCCATGGCCGTAGTGGGTCCCGAGGATCGCGGCAAACCCGGGATCGAGCAAGGCTTCGTAGTGCCGGCGGAGCGCGGTCTCGATGAAGCCGCGGTCGAGGAGCGGCGAGAGCGGGTTTTGCAGCCTCAGGCGCACGGCGGTGCCGCGCTCGCTGAGCAGTCCGGCGGGCACCACCCATTTCCACGGTGCGCGGTGCCGGGAGGCGAGGTGCCAGTCGCTCGCCACGTGGGTCTTGCCCCGGCGCGTCTCGGTCAGCACCTGGTCGCAGATCAGGAGCCCGAGCTTGATCCCGACGCCGGCGAAGCCGATGCCCTGGCCCCGCGTCTTCGTGCTGGCGGCGATGTCGTGGTAACGGGCCAGCTCGCGCCGCCGCATTCCGGAGCCGTTGTCGATCACCGTGAAGGTGGCCTGGGCGGGGTCGGCCCCGATCACGATGTGACTGGCCCCCGAGTCGAGCGAGTTGGCGACGATCTCGGTGACGATGGTCTCTTCGAGGGCGCCGGGATAGGCGTCACGCAGATCCTCGAGGAGATGAAGCAGGTCGACGCGGGTTTCGCCCACCGGCGGCTCGCTACGCTGCGTTACTCAACGCACGCCCGCGGCGTCGTCGGCTCCCTCCGGCGACCCTCAGGGCCCGCGCGCGTCGAGCAGCGCCTGGACGAATCCGCGCGCCGCCGGCGTCTCCCAGTTGCGCGGCCCCACCGCGCGGCCGATGAGCCGCCCCTCGCGGTCCACGAAATAGACGGTGGGCGGGCCCCAGACGCCGTAGGCGCGGCCCGTCACGTCTCCGCTCTCGTCCAGCAGGACGGGCGCGATGTAGCCGCGCTCCTTCGCGGTCCGCTTCACGACGTCCGGGTTCTCCCGGAAGCTGATGAGCGCCACCTCGAGCCCCCTGTCCTTCAGCTCGCCGTAGATCTTGTTGACGGAAGGCAACTCCTCCCGGCAATCCGGTCACCAGGTGGCCCACTCTTACTGTATTGTACCAGCGTGCCGCCGCCGAGGTTCCGTTCCGGCCCCGCGCGTGAAGGAAAGTTCGCCCAGTACCCGAGTGCTGCTCGACTTGACAGCGGCCAGGGGTGGGCATAGGGTTGCGGCGGTAGAACCCTCGGAGGGAGCCGCTCCTGATGGCCTTCGCCCGGGCCCGCTCCAGTCTCCCGACGGATACCCGACCGAGACATGTGGGTTCGGGGCGATGAGCCCTCCTCGGCTCGGGCCATGACCAGGAGCCCGTGGGCTCGCGAGTATGTGCGGACACCTCGAGAGTACATCTGGGGGACGGAGCCGTCTCCATTCGCCGGAGAGATCGCCGCGCTCCTGCCCCCGCGAGAGCCGGTACTCGACCTCGGCTGCGGCGAGGGACGGGACAGCGTGTTCTTCGCGGCCGCGGGGTTCGCCGTGACCGGGGTGGAGGTCTCCGTGGCCGGCCTCCGCAAGGCGGAGCGGCTCGCGCAGGAGCGGGGCGTCCAGGTGCGGTGGATCCATGGGGACATGGCGCACGTCGCCCTCGACGGTCCCTTCGGTCTCGTCTACTCTTGTGGCGCCATCCATTACGTGCCGCGCCCCCAGCGGATGCGCCTGCTCGCCCGGCTCAAGCGCCTCACCCCGCCGGGGGGCTACCACGGCTTCGTCGTGTTCACGGACCGCGCCGTCTACGCGGAGAAGGGCGAGGTCATCGACTACTTCGCGCCGGGGGAGCTGGAGCGGGCCTACGGCGACTGGCGCGTGCTTCGCTGCGAGCAGGACGACATCGCCTGCTCCCGGGATGGCATCCCCCACCATCACAGCGTCGAGCGCTTCCTGGCGACGCGCCCGACGCGCCCCCAAGGCTTGACACGGGTCGCCCGGGCGCACGAGAATGCGGGCGTTGGTCAGACCACCCAGAAGGAGGACTCTATCAATGGCAGGATCTACGGCACTGAGACTCGGTGACACCGCCCCCGACTTCACCGCCGACACGACGACCGGCCGCATCAGCTTTCACCAGTGGATCGGTGACAGCTGGGCCATCCTGTTCTCCCACCCCCGGGACTTCACGCCCGTGTGCACGACCGAGCTGGGCTACGTGGCGCGCCTCAAGCCCGAGTTCGACAAGCGCAGCGTGAAGACGATCGGGATCTCCATCGACCCCGTCGAGTCGCACAAGGGCTGGGCCGAGGACATCCGCGAGACCCAGGGCCATGCCCCGAACTTCCCCATCATCGCGGATCCCGAGCGCAAGGTGGCTGACCTCTACGGCATGATGCACCCGGCCCACGACGAGGTCTACACGGTCCGCACGGTCTTCGTGATCGACCCCAAGAAGAAGATCCGCCTGATGATCACCTACCCGCAGACGACCGGGCGGAACTTCGACGAGATCCTCCGGGTCATCGACTCGTTGCAGCTCACCGACGCGCACAAGGTCGCCACGCCGGTCAACTGGAAGCAGGGCGAGGATGTGATCATCGTCCCCGCCGTGAGCGACGAGGAGGCGCGGACCAGGTTTCCGAAGGGCTGGAAGGCGCTCAAGCCCTATCTGCGGCTCACGCCTCAGCCCAAGTGAGTCCCGGGCCAGACCCGCTACCAGCAAAGTGACTTGACAGGGCGGCCGGCAGGGAGTTGACTGGGGGGTGATGGGAGCGGAGGCGCCAACTCCCGTCTCGGCGTTAACAATCAGGGAGGTGTGCATGGAGAAGACTCCACCCGGCTCACAGGGCGCGCCATCGGGCGCGGTTGTTCCCTGATGGCGCGCGACGCAGGATAGCTTCACGATAGGGCCCGGCTCGTGCCGGGACATGCCGCAGGCTCCGGCCTGTGCGCGAAAAAGACCAGCCCGGCAGGCGGTGAACCGGTGCCGCCTACCGGGCTCTCGTTTTGTGGTCATTCTTTCAGGGCCCCGGCCAGGAGCCCGCGGACCAGAAAGCGCCCGAGGCCGACGACGATCAGGACGGGGGGTAGGCTCGCGAGGATGGAGGCGGCCGCGATGTCTCCCCAGGGCACCTCGAACACCCCCGGGAAAAGCGCCAGCGCCACCGGCACGGTGCGGCTCGATTCGCTGGCGGTGAAGGTGTAGGCGAAGAGGAATTCGTTCCAGCTCGCGAGGAAGGTCAAGAGGCCGACCGAGGCCAGCCCGGGCGCCACCAGCGGCACGATGATCCACCGGAGGATCTGCCGCCGCCCCGCCCCGTCGAGCGACGCCGCTTCCTCCAGTTCCTCGGGGATGTCGCGAATGAAGCCGGCGAGGAGCCAGATGACGAGAGGCAGGGCAAAGGAGGTATTCGCCAGGACGAGGGCGCTCCAGGTGTCGCGCAGGCCGAGGGCCCGGATCAAGAGATAGAGAGGACTCACGATGGCGATCTGCGGGAACGCCGTCCCCGCCACCACGCCGAGAAGGAGGGCGCCCGTGCCGGGCACCGGGAGCCGAACCAGCGCGTAGGCGGCCGTGAGCCCGAGGACGAGAGCGAGCAGGGTGGTGAGCCCGGCGACCGCCAGGCTGTTGCCGAGGGCGCGGGGGATGACGCTCTTCGCCCAGACGGCCTGGTAGTGCGCCGTGGTCACCTGCGTCGGCAGGAGCGGCGGGAGGTGCACGAGCAGGGCGTCCGGCTTGAACGAGGTCAGGAGCTGCCAGAAGAACGGGACCGCGTAGCCGGCGAGCAGGAGCAGGGCCATCACGTCGGCGATGCGCCGGACCCGCCTCATCGGGCCACTCCCTCTCGACGCAGGACGGCGAGATAGCCCCAGGCCACGACCATGACGATCGCGAAGACCACCACGCCGATCGCGGAACCCAGGCCGAGCTGGAGAGTCTGGAAGAGGCTCCGGTACGCGTAGACGGTGAAGTTCTCCGTGGTATTGGCGGGGCCGCCGCCGGTCAGGACGAACATGATGTCGAAGGCCCGGAGCGCGTCGAGCGTCCGGAAGAGGAGCGCGATGAGCAGCACGGGTCTGAGCAGCGGGAGCGTGATCCGGCCGAAGGTGGCGAGCGCGCCGGCGCCGTCCACCTGGGCCGCCTCGTAGAGCTCGGGCGAGATGGACAGCAGGCGCGCGTAGCAGAGGAGCGCCACGAAGGGCATGGTCCGCCAGACGTCGGCCAGGATCACGCTCACGAGCGCGAGGTGGGGGTCGCCGAGCCAGTTGAGACTCCGACCGGCCAGGAGGTAGTTCACGAGGCCGGCGGAGGGATGGTAGAGCCACTCGAAGAGCTTGGCCGTCACGACCGAGGGCAGCGCCCACGGCAGGAGGAGGAGCGAGAGCGCGGCCTGGCGGCCGGCGCTCTGGCGGCGGAGCAGGAGGGCGGCCAGGAGCCCGAGACCCAGCTCGAGCGCGACGGACGCGGCCGTGAAGACCAGCGTGACGCGGGCGGCGTTCAGGAAGCGCGGGTCCATGGCCAGGAACGCGTAGTGATCGAGGCCGGCGAACCGCGCGATGCCGAAGATGGGGATGCGGTACTGGAGCGAGAGCCAGAAGACCCAGAGCGCGGGGTAGACGGTGACGCCTCCGAGCATCACGAGGGCGGGCGCCAGGAACAGGAGCCCCGTCCGCCGATCGGCGCGCTGGCGCCTCGTCATCGGATACCCTTGAGCAGGTGATCGACCTGATACCGGGCCTGGGCCACCGCCTGCCGCGGCGTCTTGGTCCCCACGAGCACGGCGGAGAACTCGGGCTGAAGCATGGTCGAGAGCATGAGGTAATAGGGCGCGACGGGACGGGGCCGGGCGACCATGGCCAGCGCGGAGATCGCGGGGAAGCTCGGGTGGTCCCGCAGCAGCTCCGGGTCGTGGTAGAGCGCCATCCGGCTCGGGGTGAGCGCCGCGCCCGCCGTCATCACGCGCTCGGCAGCGTCGCCGGCGAGGAAGCGCACGAGCGCCACCGCGGCCTCCGGGTGGCGCGTGCCGCGATAGACGCCGAGATGCGCGCCTCCCGTCGAGCCGACGCCCCGGTCGCCGCGGGCATGGCGCGGGAGCGACGCGATGCCCACCTTGCCGCGCACCGCCGAGCCGGGTTGCCCGAACAGGTCCATGGCATACGGCCAGTTCCGCAGGAAGATGGCGCGTCCATCCTGAAACCCGCGGCGGGTCAGCTCCTCATCGGCGGCAGTCACCCAGGGCGGGCTCACGCCGCTCTCGATCAGGGCGCGCAGGAAGGCGAGCACCTCTTCGGCTCGATCGGGCTCGGGGAAGACCGTGCCCGACTCGCCGAGCACCCGCGTGCCGTTGGCCCAGAGTCCCTCGAGCACGTTGACGACCATCCCCTCGTACTGCTTGCCCTGCCAGAGGAACCCGTCGAGGGCAGGGTCCCGCTCGCCGGACTTGATGCGCCCGACCTGGCGGACCAGCTCGGCGTAGGTTTCCGGGGGCCGGAGGCCGTACTTGTCGAGGAGGTCCTTGCGGTAGTAGAGCAGGCCGACGTTCATGAACCACGGGAGCGCCCACACGCGGCCGTTCCGGATCGCGGGTTCGATGGCGGCGGGGAAATGAGGGGTCAGCTCGGCGGGCGCGAGGAACGGCGTCAGGTCGAGCAGCCAGCCGGCCTGGGCGAACTCGGGCACCCAGATGACGTCGAGCATGAGCACGTCCACGCCCGCGTTGCCCCCCTCGAGGTTGACCACGTGGAACTGGTGCTGCTCGTCGGAGCTCCAGGGAAGCGACTCGCTCCGGACCCGCACCCCGGGGTTGCGCGCCTCGAACTCGCGCAGCAGCCGCGGCACCGGATCCGATGGACCCAGGATCTTGGCGTGCTTGAAGACGAGCGTGACGGCTCCGCTGCCGGCGGAGCGGTCACCGCACCCGGCGGCGGCGAGCAGGCATCCGAGGACGAGGACGATCCGGATCAGGGGCAGGTCTCCGGGCCTCTGCGGTGACGCGCTCGTTCGCCGTCCGAGACCGAGGTGGGCCGATTAGCGGATGGTGGCGATCAACGCCTCAGAGCCGCCACGATCGCCTCGCTCGTGATGGGCAGTCCGGTGAAGCGCCGCCCGGTGGCGGCGGCGATGGCGTTGGCGATGGCGGCGGCGGCCGCGATGACGGGCGGCTCGCCGACCCCTTTGGCCCCGAAGGGACCGGCCTCCGAGGGCACCTCGACGATCACGGTCTCCACCGGCGGCACCCCGTCGCTCGCCGGCAGCGCATAGTCCATCAGCGTCGCCGACAGGAGCTGGCCGCGCTCGTCGTAGGCCATCCGCTCGAGGAGCGCCCAGCCTGTGCCCTGGGCCACCGCGCCGTGGATCTGGCCCTGGATGGCCGCGGGATTGATGGCGCGTCCCACATCCTGGGCGACGACGTGCTCGACCGCGCGGACCCGACCCGTCTCGGTATCCACCTCCACGGTGGACAGGTGGGCGGCGAAGGCGGGCGCGCGGACGATGGTGGCCGTCGAGCCGCGACCGAAGACGGGCTCGTATCGGGCGCCGAACTGCATCGAGGACTTCGCGATCTCGGCCACGGTGACGGACCGGTCGGGCATCCCGCGCACGCGCACCGCGCGGTCCACCAGCTCCAGGTCCTCCACCGCCGCCTCGAGCTGGCTCGCGGCGATGGCCAGGAGCTGGCGGCGCGCGTCGCGGGCCGCGCGCTCCACCGCCGCGCCCACCGTGTAGGTGATCTTGCTGCCGCCGCTGCTGCCGGCGAAGGGCGCGGCCTCGGTGTCGGCGTTCATGACCTGGATGTCCTCGACCGGCAGGCCGAGGGCCTCCGACGCGATCTGGGCGAGGGCCCCGTTGGTACCGCTCATGTCCACCGTGCCCACGATGACGCTGAGCGTGCCGTCGGGGTCGAGCCGGCACACGGCGCTGGCGGGCTCGATGCCGCCCATCCAGCCGCCCACGGCGACGCCCACGCCTCGGCGGAGACGCCCGTTGGACGCGCCGACCGGCGCGTGGGCGCGCCGGTCTCGCTCGAGCTTGAGCGCGGCCAGACACTGGCGCAGGCCGATCCTCGGCCATGGCCGGCCATTGGCCATGGGCTCACCCTCCTCGACGGCATTGCGCAGCCGCAGCTCCAGCGGGTCCATCCCGATGGCCGCCGCCATCTCGTCCATCTGCGACTCGAGGGCGAAGCAGGCCTGCACGGCGCCGGGCGCGCGATAGGCGCCGTTGCCGGGCTTGTGGGTGAGCACCTCGTAGCCGCGGAGATCGAGATGCAGGAAGCGGTAATAGCCGCCCAGCAGCAGGCAGGCGAGGCTGAGCGGAGCGCCCGCATAGGCCCCGGCGTCGAAGATCACGCGCGCCTCGAGCGCCGTGAGCGTGCCGTCGCGCCGCACGCCCGTCCGCAGCTCGAAGAGGCTCGGGGGCGCCGGCGTGGTGGCGAGGAACTCCTCGGTCCGCGTCAGGACCAGCGAGACCGGGCGGCGGATGGCGAGGGCGAGCGCGGCGGCGAGCGGCTCGAGGAGGACGAACTTGCCACCGAATCCGCCACCGAGCGGCGTGGCGATCACGCGCACCCGGTGCTCGGGCAGGCCGAGCGCCTCGGCCACCTCGGAGCGGGTGTAGAAGAGCGCCTGGGTGGTGGCCCACACGGTGACGTTGCCGAGGGCGTCCACGCTCGCGATCGCCGCGCGCGGCTCGAGGTAGCCCTGGTGCACCATGGCCGTCCGGTAGCTCTTCTCGATGACCACGTCGGCGTCCCTGAATCCGCTCGCGACGTCCCCGCGGGTGAAATGCGCGGTGCTCGCCACATTGGGCGGCGTCGGCTCCTGGAGCGCCTGACCGCCGCCGGCGGCGCCGTGCATGCCGAGTGCGGCCTCGTCGCCGCCGCGGCGCTCGCCGACGAGCGGGGCGTCCGGCTTCATCGCCTCCAGCGGGTCGATGGCGGCCGGCAGCTCCTCGTACTCGACCCTCACGAGGGCGGCCGCGTCCTCGGCGGCGGCCTCGGTGAGGGCGACGACCGCGGCCACCGGATGCCCGGTGAAGAGCGCGCGGTCGAGGGCGAGCGGGCAGCGATTGCGATCCGCGGGGTCGGGACTCGGTATCGGCAGGTCACGGCCGCCGAACACGCCGACCACGCCCGGCAGCGCCGCCGCGTCCTTGGCGTCGATCCGCAGGATGCGGGCATGCGCATGGGGGCTCAGCACCAACCGCGCGTGGAGCATGCCCGGCAGCCGGACATCCCCGGCATACCGTGTCAGCCCCGTCACCTTTTCACCGCCGTCCGGGCGCCGAAGCGAGCGTCCGATGGAAGAGAAAGTCGTCATGATCTGACCGTACGCGACGGTCCTCGTCTCGTCAACGGGCTACCGAACAGCTACCGAACGGGCAGCGATGGTTGTAACATTCAAGGCCTCACATCCAGATTGTCGTGAGAGGGGGTGCCGATGCTCGATCCGGGACGGGCGGTGAAGGACTCTGCCGTGGGTGAGCCGCCTCTTCCCCGGTCCGAGCCAGCATGAACCGCCGGCTCCTCACCGTGCTCGCCGGCCTCATCGTGCTCGGCGGGATCGGCTACGGCATCCACGCCTGGGTCTACTCGCTCCATCACGTGACCACGGACGACGCCTACGTCGAGAGCACGATCTCGCCGCTCTCCGCGAAGGTGGCGGGCCACGTCGCCGAGCTGCGCGTCGACGACAACCAGTCCGTCAAGGCCGGTGAGCTGCTCCTGCGGGTCGATCCGCGCGACTACGAGGCCAAGCGCGACCAGGCGCGGGCCGCCGTGGCCGTCGCCGCCGCCAGCTTCCAGTCGGCGCGGTCCGACGCGGAGCTCACGCGCGAGACCACTCGCGCGCAGGCCGACGAGGCCCGGGCCGCGCTGGAAGGGGCGCGGGTCGCCGAGCGGACGAGCGAGGCGGCGGTGGACGAAGCGCGCGCCAAGGTGGAGGCGAAGCGGGCGGCCATGGCCGCCATGAGCGCCGAGGTGACCGGCGCCCGTAGCTCGTCCCAGCAGGCGCTCAGAGAGAAGGACCGGATGCAGCGCCTGGTGCAGGCGGGGCATGTCTCCCAGCGCGACTTCGACGTGGCGGATGCGGCCGCGGCGACGTCCGCTGCTGCCCTCGATGCCACCCAGCGACGCCTGACGGTGGCCGAGCGTGAGATCCAGCAGGCCGAGGCCGAGCTGGCGGGTCGCGTGCTCGCGGTGGCGCAGGCGCGCCAGCGCGTGGTCGAGGCGCAGGCCACGCTGGCGCGCGTCGAGAGCCAGCGCCATCAGGTGACGCTCAAGGAGGCCGAGGTGGGCCGCGCCGAGGCTCGGTTGACCGAGACGCGGGCGGACCTGGCCTACGCCGACCTCCAGCTCCAGTACACCGAGGTCCGCGCGCCGATCGACGGGATGATCTCCAAGAAGGGCGTGGACCTGGGCCAGATGGTGCAGGTGGGCCAGCCGCTCCTGGCCATCGTCCCCCTCCACGACGTGTGGGTGCTCGCCAACTTCAAGGAGACCCAGCTCGGGCGCGTCAAGCCCGGCATGCCCGTCCTGGTCCAGATCGATACGTTCGCGGGCAAGACCTTTCAGGGCGTCGTCGACTCCATCAGCGCCGGCACCGGCGCCCGCTTCTCGCTCCTGCCTCCCGAGAACGCCACCGGGAACTGGGTCAAGGTGGTCCAGCGGGTGCCGGTGAAGATCCGACTGGACCCGAAGGAGTTCGGCAATCCCCACACGCTCCGCACGGGGATGTCGGCCACCGTCACCGTCCAGGTGAAGTGACTCCGCTTCAGAACCAGGAGGCTGTTCTAGGAAAAGCTCGTGTGACAGGATCGACGGGCTCGAACGCCGGCTTTGCCGGCACAACCATCGGAGGGGGCCGTCGAGGCCCCCTCCGAACTACTTAGCGGCGGCCGCCGCCCCAGCCGCCGCCGCCTCCTCCTCCTCGGCGCTGGCCGCCACCACCTCCCCCGGTGCCGCCTCCCGGCTTGGCGACCTCGACCTTGATCCGGCGGCCATCGAGCTCGGTGTTGTTCAGGCGCGCGACAGCGTCATTGGCCTCCTCGGTCGTCGCCATCTCGACGAACCCGAAGCCACGCGATCGCCCGGTGTCCCGGTCGGTCACCACGCTCGCTGACTCGACGGTGCCGATCTGGGCGAAGGTCTCACGCAGGCGCTCACTGGAGGTGGAGAACGAGAGGCTACCGACGAAGAGCTTGACGGCCATGACAGCACTCCTTCCTGCCTTCCGCACTGAGCACGGCCAGAACTCGGAAGAAGCTCCGGACGCGGCCCGACGGTGAGGAGGGTTCACGATGAACCGACCGTGCCTCAGGCACTCCGAGTGTACACCGAAGCGGCGCGCTCCTGGCGGCGGTTTTACCGGGGCTCGCCCAGGGTCGCGTAGAGGCCGTCGAACAGCGTCATGCCGTAGGCGAGGATGCCCTGATCGTCCTTGAGGACGGCGAGCAAGCCGCGGATGACGAGATCCACGCCGCGCGCCTCGTCCCGGTGGAACTTCTGATCGCGCAGGTCGACCTCGTGGACGATCTCCGCCAGGTGGGCGAGCCGGGGATCGCGCAAGCCGCACCTCTTGATGAGCGTCTCGAACGTGCAGTCCTCGCCCTGATGCCCGAACTCGGCGCCGAGGGCGTCGAAGGGGATGGCGTCGCCGGGGAACTCCTCGGGGCGCGCGAACAGGAACGAGGCCTCGGGATCGATGAAACGCTTGATCAGCCAGGCGGAGCCGAGCCGATCCACGTGGGGCCGGGGCCGGGTGACCCAGCGACGGCCCTTGAGCGCGTCGAGATGGACCTGGCGCCCTTCCGCCGCGGCGGGGGCGCCCGGCGGGTGAAGCCGCATCTCGATCGTCTCTCTGAGCCGCGTGACCTCCTGGAAGCCGGGCGCATCGAAGAAGTCGATCTCCTTCACGCGCTCCAGCTCCCGGCCGAGGCGCGCCAGCTCCTCCTCGCGGCGCGCGGTGCTGGGCCTGCGCGCCTTGCGCTCGAGTCCCTCGGCGATCGCCCGATAACGCGCGGCAAGCGTCCGGTAGTCCTGGCTTCGCGCGTCCTGGAAGCGCCGGACCACGTCGGCGGGCGTCATGTTCTCGAGCCGGTCGACCTTGAGCAGTGTCGCTTCCCCTCCCTCGCGCTGCACCTCCTGGCTCAGCCACTGGAAGTGCTCGAGGTTGTCCGGGTTGAAGGGGAGGATGTAGACGGACTTCTTCAACGCCACGGCGCCCAGCGCCCGGAGCTTTCGCCAGACCCGCACCCGCAAGCTGGACGGGTGGGGAGGGACGCTGACCATGAGCACCAGCCAGGC
>WNGF01007130.1_pt2 | contig 13628 bp, 15 predicted proteins | sample 5400641 | NCBI WGS metagenome assembly WNGF01 (sample SAMN13153371, study PRJNA577476) | soil metagenome | isolation source: 80 cm soil or saprolite under grassland replicate 2 | place: USA:California | collected 2016-06-15
AATCTGCGTGATCAGACCAAGTGGGGTGCCGTCCCGGTCGTCGTGATCTCAGGTCAGTCAGAGCCAGAAGCTGTCGGCGCGCGCATTGGAGCACGCGCGTGCCTTGCCAAACCGCTCGATCTTCGCAGGTTGCTCGCGTGCGTCGAAGCGATCGCGTAGTTCGGGTGTTCCGTTATCCACGGCACTAACTGGTCCGGCGTCTCAGTTCCAGGCGCGAAGTGGTACCGCTCGTTGCGACAGGGTATCGACGGCACGCGCTCGTATCAGTGCGGCGGCCGGCTCGGCGTGGGCTCTGAGTCAGGGCGATCTCCTCGGTTCGCGACCGATGCGTGGAAGCCGTGGCGCGCCGCGAACAGCGCCAACTGGGTTCGGTCGTGCAGCGAGTTTTGGCGAGCAGGGCCGAGATGTAATTCTTGGCCGTTCCCTCGATGAGCGCCAGTTCGACCGCAATCTCACGATTCGTCGCCCCCTCGGCCAGGCGGCGAAGGACGTCACGGTCGCGCGCCGTAAGCATCTCTGCTTGGAGCAGCACTGCCGCGGGTGAAGTTGGTTGCCGCAGGCGCTCGAGCAAGGCGCGCCCGCCGATCTGGTTGCTTGCGCGGGCGATCCGCGTGTCGACGTCGATGCTCTGGCGCGACCGTTGCTCTGCCTGCTCGACGGCCGGCGTGTGCTCTAACGCGAGGCGCTCACCGCTTGGGCCAGATTTTGGCGATCGCCCCACCCAAAGCTAGCCGGTCTGCATCAGGCATTGGCTGTTGAACCCGCACTCCGTCGATCACATGCAGATCGTCGCAGGGCAAACCTCGTTGCGCGTGGTGCCGACAAACGGCTTCTTCGTCGGCTGCCTCCACAACACAGTAGATCACCTCATCCTCGAGCCAGTGCGCGATGAGCTTCACACCATGCGCATCGATCACCTGGTGCAGCCCTTCGAGCACCAGTTGGTCACGCACGGCGGTCGGGATCGCCTGACCGGGACCGTGACGGTCAATAAACGTTGGCACTGAGCGTCCCCCTGCCCACGCCTCTTCCCCCGAAGCCAGCGAACGAGCCGCGCCACAATAGCACGTGTGAAGGGCCCGAGGTAAGCCCTCGTCCACGCCGGACGGTGCACCCGGTACGTTCGCTCGAGCTGGCCCTCGATCGGCGTGCCAATCTCGATCCTGCCGGTCCACTGTGCCAAGGTTGGCGGGCCGGCGAGGACCACTGACGCATCGAGGGCCCAAGCGGCGGCCGCCAGTTCAGCCATGGTCGGGGACCGTGTACGCGCAAACGCCGCCTGGGCGGAATACAGGACCGCCTCTCTTGACTGTCCGCCCGGCACGTCACGATAATAGACGAGATGTCTCGTCCTGCACCAGCACGCAGAGCTGTGCGCTGAGCGGTGCCAGGCGCAACGCTGCTGCTGTACGGATTCGCCCGTCCGCCGCGCCTGGCGCCCATGCAGGCTGGCTTGAGCGAAGCCGAAGTGCGCACACGGTTTTCGACGGCCGGCTGGGATGTGATTGCTGCCGAACGCGTGACAGACGATCCGATCGTGGTCGCTCGGTCACGGGTCGATCGCTCGTTCCAACTGTGGCGCTATCAGCTCAAACTCTAGTCTCGGCCGCGGTCCACGGTCGGGGCCGATTAAACTGGCGCGAGTACGCGCCGGGATGAAAGCTCTCGATTGCGCAGACGGCGCTACCCGCGGTGCTGGTTACCAACGGCCCAAACGATACGCAACGCGAGGCGCTCCAGACATTGGGCATCAAGCAGATTTACGAGATTCGCAAGCTGGATGAACTGACTGAAATCGCGAGCGTGCCAATAGAGGACCATTGATCGCATGGGCCAGCATTCACGCAAGAACGCGCTGATCGTGCGCGGCGGCTGGGACGGTCACCAGCCCGTCGAAGCGACCGACCTTTTTCTGCCATTTCTGAACGCCAAGGGTTACTCGGTGCGCGTCGAGGGTTCGCCACAGCCGTACGCCGACCAGGTGTACATGGACAGCGTCGATCTGATCGTGCAATGCAACACCATGGCCAGCATCGAACCATCGGAGCTGGCGGGACTGCGTGCCGCGATCGAGGCCGGCACGGGCATGGCCGGCTGGCATGGCGGAATCGCGGACTCATATCGCAACAGTTCGGACTATCTGCACCTGATTGGTGGCCAGTTTGCGTGCCATCCCGGTAAGCACCCAGCCGAAAGAGTGGGTGCACAGTCGGATAATTACGTTCCATATCGCATCAACATCGTTTCCGCGGCCGCGGATCACCCGATCACGCATGGGATCCGCGACTTCGACCTGGTCACCGAGCAGTACTGGGTGCTGTCCGACGATTACATCGACGTGCTGGCAACAACGACACAGGCCGTACGCGATTGGGATCCATGGACGCGCCCCGTGGTCTCGCCGGCGATATGGACCCGTCAGTGGGGCAAGGGACGGATATTCGTGTGCACGCCGGGCCATCGAGTGGAGATTCTCGAGGACCGCAACGTACGCACGATCATAGAACGAGGCCTGCTGTGGGCAAGCCGCTAACCGTCGGCGTCATCGGCTGCGGCAATATCATCGGCGCGTATCTCGAGACGTTTCCGCGACTATCGGCGGTCAAGCTCGTGTGCGTCGCGGACATTGAATTCTCGCGCGCCGAAGCGGTCGCCAGGCAGCAGGTCGGCGTGCGCGCTTTGGCCGTGGACGAGTTACTAGCCGACGATGACGTTGACCTCGTGCTGAACCTGACCAACCCGAAGGCCCATGCCGAGGTGGCCCTGCGAGCCATCCACGCCGGCAAAAGTGTGTACGGCGAAAAGCCGCTAGCGGCCAGTACACGCGAAGCGCGCAAGGTGCTCGAGGCCGCTGCCGCCAACCGGGTACGGATCGGCTGCGCGCCGGACACGGTTCTAGGGACAGGCATCCAGACAGCCCGCAAGGCGATCGACGACGGACTCGTCGGCCGACCAATCTCGGCCACGGCCACCATGGTCACTCCCGGGCATGAACGCTGGCACCCCAACCCCGACTTCTACTACCAGGCAGGCGGCGGACCCCTTCTGGACATGGGCCCGTACTACGTGACCGCCCTCGTGACCCTGCTGGGGCCGGTTGCGTCGGTGGTCGGCGCTGCAAGCCACATCCGCGCCAGTCGCATCATCGGCACTGGTCCGCGAAAAGGGGAAATCATTCCCGTTTCAACTGCCACCCACGTCACAGGCGTACTGGTTCATACCTCGGGCACGCTTTCGACCATCGTGACGAGTTTCGACGCCGTGGCCAGTCTGGCGCCCAATATCGAGGTCCACGGCGAGCACGCGTCCCTCGTCGTCCCGGATCCCAACCGATTCGTTGGCGACGTCAGGATGCGCAGCCTGGACGCAACAGATTGGGCGACCTTGCCCATCTCAGCGGGCTATCTTGACGCCTCCCGCGGCTTCGGTGTCCAAGACCTCGCTGAGACCCCAGAAGGCCAGGAACCCCGCGCCGGAGGCATCCTGGCCTTCCACGTTTTGGACGTCATGGAATCGCTGCTGCGATCGGCCCAACTAGGCAAGGCAATCGCCATCCAGAGCACTTGCCAACGGCCGGCGGCCCTTCCGCTTCAAGCGCTCGCTGCCATGTAATTCGAGTCAGCGCCCGAAATCTCTGCGACCAGGTCGAAGAATGCGCGTTTGCGCGGCGTATTGATCGTCCAGTTGACGGGGACGAGTTGAAATCCATCGACGTAGTTGCCGCGTGCCGCCGCGCCGCCCGCTCCCGACCCCGGATCGAAGAAGCCCCACGATGCATGCCGACTCACTGCGGCCGTGAAGTTGTTCCACGGTCGCTCGAACTCGAAGTGGTCGTCCTCGTTGAACAGAATCGGCTGACCGTGATAGCTGGACAGCGCGCGGGTCGCATCGACTTGCGCCGCGATCGAGTCCGGATCGTTCGTGCCATTGCCGTGCAGTAACAGGAAGTCCGCTTCGCGCGCCACCGACTCATCGGGCACGCGGCCGCGCCCGCCGTAACTCGTGCTGACGAGCAACCTGCCAGCGGCGCGCTCCTTGACGCGGCCGATCAACTCGTGCACGCGTTCGGGTTGCAGAATCGCGTGCTCGTAGCGCGTGTTGCACTCGTTGTTGATCTCGACCAGTACGTTTGCGAATCCGCCCTCGAGCAGGAAGTCCGTTGCGCCGTCGACGGCACGCAGAACTGCCGACTCGTCCGCCAGGCGTTCGTCCTGGCCCTGGTAGAAGCAGCCGACGATCACCGCCAGCCCCGCGGCGTTGGCGGACGTGAGCACTCGACGCATGCGCTCGGCGAATGCCTCGCGCAGCGAACCGTCCGCCGCGAAAGCTGAATTCTCCCACGGCTGCTCGCGCGAATAGCCTTCGGGGCTGCCACCCTGGAAGTTGACAGTCAGCGCGAGCAAACCGCGACGGCGGTATTCGGCCAGCATCGCGACCAACTCCTGGACGTTGCGATCGCGATCCCACTGGAGCGTGTCCGGGTATGCCCAGCGCTCGCGCGTCGCCGGGTTCAGGTCGTCAAAGGTGGCCTGGACCATGCGTGCGTTGAGCAGGAGGCCCTCGATACGTTGGCCCCGCCAGGTTCGCCCGGCGTAGGTGGGTGCGCCGTCGATCCAGAAGTCACCGCCATCGATGTGGATGCGCATCAAAGTCCAGTATGCACTGCGCGGAAAGACCGGGGAGTGTAAGCTGCGCGCGGATGGCGTTTTCGATCAAGCGACGAGGCAAGGTCACCTACTACTATGAGGGCGAACGGCCAGTGCTATCCGCGCTGGTGACTGAGGATCAAGCCGATGGCGATTTGAAGATCTACTTCTCCGGATTGACTGGCGGCTACTCGGCCAAAGGCGTGCTCGGCCACGACGAACTGGTGAGCATGGATCCGGAGCGCGAAGTGCCACTCGTCTTCGCCTGCTGGGAGAAGTGGGTGCGCGACGCCGGCATCTGCGAATCGCTGGCCGAGATCGACTTTCTCGAGGTGCACGCTTTCGGCTGTCAGCCCAAGACGCCCAGTCCACTCGTGGATCCAGCCGGCTACGCAGCCGAACAGGAGCGCCTGCGCACGGCATACCGCAAGGCGTACAGCAACTACTTCGCCGAGCACCTGGCTGACAACGGGCTGCCGGCGCGGTTCACAGTGCACGTGGTGGATGTTCCGGATACCGCGGCGTCGTACGAGTTCTACGCCGTGGGACTGCTCCAACGAATACGCTCTCAAGGATCCCTGGTGCGATGAAAATCGTCGACCTGAAAATCCAATCGTTCCGCACTCATGCTGACCGCTTCCAGCATGGCGTCGCGCACCCTGGACAAGAGCTCACGCAAACCATCACCAGCATCGAGACGGACGACGGCGTCATCGGCTATTACCTGGGCGGCGGCTCGCATGGCGACCAGGAAGGCCTGAGCGCCGACGATCAGCGATTGCTGCTGGGCCGTATGCGCACGCTGCTCATCGGCCAGGATCCGCTCGACCGAGCGGCGCCGAGCTGCGGGCCGGCCACCCGTGGTGGCATCAGTGATTCCGGGTCCAGCGACGCCCGAGCAGGCGCGCGCCAATGCGGACGCCATGCGCCATCCGATCCCCGTGGAACTGTGGTCAGAACTCAAGGGCGCCGGATTGGTACGCGCCGACGCGCCCACGCCGAGCGGCAACGTGGTGACGCCGCTGGTCCCTGGCAGGTAGGCTATTCGACCTCGGGGAACCATGACGCCTAGCCCGGCCGGCCAGGGAATCAAGCGTCCTGTATCAGGTACGCCTCCGCGAACAAGGCACTCGGCCATGCTGTTCGCGCTGGGCCTGGAGTTGCTCGTTGGGTCGGCAGGCAGCTTCGCAATGGCTGCACAGCCTACAGGTGACGACTACCTGGGACCTCAGCTTGGACTGACGCCACCGCCAGCGCGGAAGCCGCGTTCTACCGCACGAGCCAGTCTGTAAACGCGCGGCCCAGTACAACCGGGTCTTCCAGGAAGAAATCGGTCGTCGGCTGGGCCGTGCTCACCGGTACACGCATCAACAGCGGTAGATCCGTCGAAGCCGCCCACTCGAGCGCCTCGCGCAGTCCATCCGAGCTACTGTCCACGTCACGCGCACCGGCCCAGCCGCACGCCCGCGCAACGCCCACCAGATCCGTGTCGCGGGCCGCCGTCGGTTGGCCGCCCGTCGCCAGGTACACTCCGTTGTCAAGAACCAGCAGAATCAGGTTGCGCGGCTTCAGGTGACCAACCGTCGTGAGCGCCGAAAATCCCATGAGCAGAGAACCGTCACCTTCCACAACCACGACTCGCTGCGATACCCCGAGGGACAGCCCGAGTCCAATCGCTAGCGGCTGACCCATGGCATCCAGACAATACAGATGATTGGGCTTCTGTCCAACCACCGCTAGCATCTCGCGAATGGTGCCACCCAGTGTCAACACCAACGGTTGATCGGCAAATGCTGCGTCGATGAGCCGCAGCGCCTCAGGTCGTTCCAGCATTAGCCACCCATCAGATTGACGAGCACGAACACGGGGCGGTGGGTCGTCTGGGCGAAGGCGTAGCCTCGCTGGATGGTCGGAGCCCAATCTTCAACCGGCGTGCGTCCGTCGAGCTGGAAGTAGCGCACATCCGCCGCATTCAGTAATCGTTCGGAGCGTTCGCTGATCGTGTGGATCATCGAGTTGTATTCACCAAGCCCGCCACGTCGGGTGACAATGCCGAAAATTGGAACGTGGTACGGCTGAGGGAACGTCAATAAGGCAGTCAACATGTTTCCGATGCCGTTGTCCTGGAAGATCATTACTGCGCGCCGGCCGGCCAGCGCCAAACCGGAGAGGATCGAGATGCCCTCCTCTTCACGAGGGATCGGGAAAATGCGACGATCCGGACGCGCGCCCGGACCATCCAGGAAGTGCCCCAGCACCAACTTGAGCGTGCTGCTCGGTAGATGCAGTACGAACTCGGGGTCGATCGACTCGATGCCCTGGATTACGGCCTCGCTCCGCTGCTCGAACGATGCGCTCATGTGTCTGACCAAGCGTACAGGGCGGTACCCTGCGGCGCCGCCCTGCGCCGTGCCGGCTACCCTATGCGGCACGGGAGGCTTCGCCGTGTCCACCGAACGAATCCCACGCGACCAGATCGGCTACTTCTACGATGCGCGCGTGCCACCGGTGCTGTCCGTCGGCCCAGGTGCGACCGTGGTCTTCGAAACACAGGATGCGCGGGGCGGCGCGATGTTCGTGAACCCGGTCGGCGAGCTCGTGGATCTGCCGCGACCACCGGTTGGGCGTGGGAACCCTGTTACCGGCCCGCTCGAGGTCCGCGGCGCACAGCCTGGTGATGCACTGATTGTCGATGTCCTGGATATCCGGACCATCTCACCGGGCTGGTGCGGCGGGCACGCGCACATGGGGCCGCTCGCCGAGGGGCGCATCCCGCGTGCGCGGGGCCGCGTCTGCTCCGTCGCCGACGGCGCGGTCCATTTCTCGTCCAGGATTCGCCTGGACGAGCAGCCAATGATCGGGTGCATGGGCATCGCACCGCACGGCGAAGCAATTCCGTGCGGTACGCCTGGACGCCACGGCGGCAACCTGGACCATAAGGTGATCGGGCGCGGCGCGCGCGTCTACCTGCCTGTCAATCGACCGGGCGGACTGCTGTGGATTGGCGACGTACACGCGACGCAGGGTGATGGTGAACTGTCAGGCACGGCGATGGAGATTGGCGCCGATGTCACCGTACGTGTCGATGTCGCGCCCGGTCTGAACATCGACACGCCGTGGATCGAGACTGCGGATCGGCTGATGTCGACGAGCGCCAACCTTGACTTCGCGACCGCTCGACGCGACGTGATCGAACACATGATGCGCGCGCTCGAGCAGCAACTCGGACTCGAGCCGGCTGAAGCGCTGGCGCTCATCTCAGCGGTGGCGGACCTGCGGGTGGGTCAGGCATTCGGCGGCATGGAGCTGACGCTACGCCTCGAGGTGCCGCGCTCCCTCGGCCTGCGCCCTGCGTCACGCAATCAGTCTGGTTGATGTTCGGCGTCGTTCGACTCGATCGGGTCCGAGACGGCATTCTCACGTCGAGCGAGCAGCACGAACGGCACGGCCAACGCCATAACGCCCGCGCCGATCACGTACGACGTGGCATAGCCGAACACATCCGCCGCGCGGCCGAGGGCGGGCTGCGCCACGACTCCGCCGGCCGAGGACATCAGGTTGTCGAACGACAGCACGGTCGCGCGCTGCTCGGACGGGATCAGGCCATTGACAAACGACTGGCGCACCGGCAGCACGACCGCGAAAATCAAGGCCCACATCGTGAGCAGCACCAGCGCGACGATGAAACTCGTGGTCAAGCCGATCAATGCCAGCAGGAGCACGCTCGCGACTGTGCCGCCCAGCAAGACGCTGGTGCGCCGTTTGAAGAGACGTCGGACGTAGGCGACGCTCAAGCCGCCCAGGATCTGGGCGGCCGCGACGATCGCGGCCGCGAGCCCGGCGACTCCGTAGGCCGTCGAGTCGCCGTACAACTCGAGCAGGTACGGCTGGAGCGCGTAAAAGGCGTAGATGCCGACGCCGCCCGTGAACGGCGCGGCAAGCATCAGCCAGCGGACGGGCGGATTGCGCAGACCTCCGTCGACCGCGCCGCTCAGCACGCTGCGTAGCTCGGTGCTGACGGTCCTGCCGTGCTTCGGACTGAAGCCCAGGTCGTGCATGAAGCGGAATGCAATCGCGAGGGTCACACCGAGCATGACCGAGCGGAGCACATACGGCACGCCCAGGTTGGTCCACTGCGCGATCAGGCCACCACCGACCGATCCCGCGAGCATGGCCGCGCCGCCCACCGTCTGTGCGCGTCCGAAAACTGACTCGAGGTTGCCCGTGAACTCGGTCGCGCCGAGCGCATCGACCAGCCAGGCTTCGGTTGCGCCCGAGAAGAACGTGAAACCCAAGCCGAGCAGTGCCGAGGAAACCGCCCAGCCCCACAGCGGCGCCCGAATCTGCCACATCACGAGGTACAGGAGCGTGGACACGAGCAGCGTGCCCGCACCCAGCATGAACGAAAAGCGCCGCCCGCGCGTGTCGGCCACCACGCCCGTGGGCACCTCGAACATGACCTGGCCGAGCGTGAAAAAGGCGTTCGCCGCGAAGGCCTCGGTGTTGCTCAGGCCAGCGTCGAGCAGAAACAACGTGTTGATGCCCCAAATGAACGACGCCGCGAGCGTCGTCAGAAGCGTCAGCGCGAGATAGGTTCGTTCGACCAGGCGGGGGGTTGAGGCCATTGGGCTGTTGGTCCGAGTGCGAATCTCGCCGAACGGTAGCCGCGCGCATAGTTGGTGAGCAACTTGTGCGCGACCGCGATGCCGTCGCCGATGAAGGCAATCAACGCGTGCAGATCTTCCGTCGCAACGTCGCTCGGTCCGGCTCCGTCAATATCTGAGGACGTAACTGGCGAATCGGTCTCGCTCTCGGCTGAGGACCAGTAGCGCCATCGGCGCAACCATGTTGGACGCGCGCTCGACGAACTCCCAGCCCGGCTCGCCGGCGATCGGACGCAAGAGCTCGGAGAAGATCTTCCAGCCGGCCATCAACAGCAGCAGCACGGGAACCGGCCGCACGAGCGACATCACCCCGGCGACGATCTCCGCAATGCCAACCAGCGTCATGAGCCCGTGCGCGCTGACCACCGACTCAGGAATTCCCAGCGCGGCGAAGTAACCGAACCAGCTTGCTTTGGCCAGAACGGCGCCATATGCACCATGGCCGACAAATGCGCCGGCTACGGCCAGTCGCAATAACCACTCCAAACGTACGAAGCCCGTCACCGCCTGATGCATTCAGGAAAGCCAATCGTGCCGCGAGCGGCCGCGTCCGCGCAGACCGAGAAAGACCAACGGAATGGCCCAGTTTGGGATACGTTCCACGAACTCCCAGATCGGTTCGCCGGCCAAAAGCCGAACCGTCGCGGTCAGGAATCCCCACACAACCATGTACAGCAGCACCACCCGCATAGGTCGAACGATGCCGACCAGCAGTCCGATCGTGACATCGATGGTCCCGACGACTGGCATGAGCACCCAGGCCGCTTCGGGCGGAATGCCGACGACGCCGAAATACGGCACCCACGCCGCCTTGGTCATGATGCCAAACGCGCCGTGGCCGACGAACTCGGCGGCACACGCCACGCGCAACATCCAGTACAGAAGTCCCACGTCGGCAACGCTAACCGTGCGTGGTAGCTGCTCCGCCCTGGCCGGAGCCGCGGGTGGAGCAGCCATCACTACCTGGTGCATTAGTTATCCGCCATCGCGGGCGAGCGCCAGCGCGGCTAATTGCTCACCGATGCGTCGTGACGTTTCGACGTCACTGGGGAAGTGGATCCCAGCCCACAATCGAGCATCCCCGTACTCATTTGCTTGCTTGAGAATTGCGGCCGTGTCGCGCGGGAAAAAGTGCGCCAGAATCAGCGACGGAGAGGTTGCCTGGGCCGAGGCATTCGACACGTAGGATGGATGTGGTGGATTGGGAAAGAGCGTCGAAATTGACGGATCGAACATCGTCGGCCGGGCTGTCCAATACGTGAACTTCGCGTCCTGCGTCGTGATCCACGCATCCAGGAACGTGGCGTGCAGCAGCGCATAGATTCGCGCGGGAAGGGGGCTGTCGTCGAGACGCTCTTCGAGCACGCGGCGGCTCAGCTCGCGATTGAAGACGATATTGTAGTTCGAGCTTCCACGCAGCTGATACTGGGCCCACATCGCAAGTCCGTTGGTCGCGGGAGTGCGCGGGAAGTCCTTGACTGCCTCGATCTCCTGTGCACGCTCGGGTGAGTCGTACGCTGGAGGCGGAGGTGGTCGAAAATAATCGGCCGATGGCGCGATCAGGGGCTTCCAGAAGCGATCGGCCGCGCCGGATGGATTCTGACCCGTCCACAGGCCGGGGCCCTCAGGGATGACGCCATCCCACTTCGCCGTATCGTAGTTGTCAGCTTTCGCCGCGGTGATCGCGAGCTCCGCACCTGCGCGCCCGATATCCAGCCCAGCGGCGATATCGCTCGGGTACTGCACTCCGGCCTGTACTCGAGAGGTGGCTGCCTCACCCGCCATCGTGCGGAGCGCCTCACGCTCATTCGGCGCGAAGTAAGCAAGCACCTCCGATGCCGCGCCCGCGGCAGCCGCGTGCTCAGCTGGGTATGCAGGGCTGGTCGGCACCGACACCACCGGCACGATCGAGGCATCCAGTTGATTGGGACGTGGTCGGCTGTACGCGTACTTCGTGTCCCACGCGGCGACCGTTGCATCGTGGATCGCCATATTCAGATATGCCTGGATGCGCGGGAAGTTGCTCGGGCCGAACGCGCCGCGGAAGAACATATCCGTGGCGATCACATTCCAGCGATACGGTGGCGGGCCTGCGCCCCAGTACGCGATCCGGTCGCGCGCCGCCGCGTCGAGATTACTGAGCATGCCGCGCACGACGCTCAGCTCCGCCGCGCTGTCCGGTGGGGGCGGCAGCCGCAAGTCGCTGCCTGCACTCAGGAACCACGTGCGCCAGGCGCCCGCGCCGGGCTCACCCAGCTTGGCGCGCGCACTCGCCAACCCAGGGCGGACGAGTGCTGGCAGGCTGCTTGCGCCAACGGTTGCCGTTGCTGCTGCCGCGAGTAGCAGCAGGCCGCGTCGATTGATAGAGGTGCTCATTGGACTTGGTCCACTTCGTAGTCGGAGATGGCCGCAGCCTAGGCGATGATCCCGCACGTCGGCATCGCCAGAACAGGCCATGTTGGTGCGGAGCGTCCGCGCGAGCCCAGTGGGCAGAAATGTGCAGCGCGGCTACGAGCCTGGGACTCCGCCGCGCAAGCGTCGCTCAACCGCCCACACGGCGACCTGCGCGCGGGATTTGAGTCCCAGTTTGTCGAGAATGTTGGCCACATGCCGCACCGCTGTCGCTTCGGCAATGATCAGCTCTTTGGCAATCTCACGATTGCTGCAGCCCTGCGCGACCAGCGCCACAACCTCTTGCTCCCGCTCAGAGAGGGGATTCGAGCTCGACTCCGCGGGCGCCCGACTCGGCTGGCTGTCCACAACCGGAATGGCCGAGACACTCGCGCGCGCGCGTTCGATGCTGAACACACCCACGGGCTTGAGGAAGCCTTTGAGAGCCAACATACCCAGCGACGTCGCCTCGACAAGGTCCTCCGCCGCGGTGTGTACGCGCTGGCTGACCAGGATCTGACCGTCGCGGCCTTCGTCGCAGAGGCGAGCAGCGAGATTCACGACGCTTCCGACTGCCCCATAGTCCGATCTACCCTCGACGCCGATCGTACCCAGAGTGGCGTAGCCGAGATCGATGCCGGCTTTGAAACCCAACTCATGACCACGTTTCCGCCAGCCGACAATCAACTCGCGCATCTTCTCACTCATCGCCATCGCGAGACGAACCGCCTGGACGGCGGGGTCGGGGCACGGCAGCGGGTCATTGAAGAAGACCGTTTGCCCGCCGCCGGCGAAGTGGCCCAGGGTTCCCTCGAACGCGAAGCTCAGGTTGCCAACGGCTGTGTAGTACTCGCGTAGCACGTGCATTACGGATTCGGGCTCCGTCGTTTCGCCGAACTCGGTGAAGCCAACAAGTTCGCAGCACAGCACGGCAATCTCGCGGCGGTGGCTCTCGAGCAGCGAGTCACCTTCGGCCGAGATGATCAACTCAGCAAGCTGCGGCGCCAAGAAGCGTCGCAGGCGGCGCAGCCGTTCCAGTTCGGTGACCTGCTCGTGAACGCGGTCTTCCAATGCGCGATTCCAGGTGGCAAGCTCGGCAGCCTGCGCTTGCACGGTGTCGTAATACGCCTTGATCCGCAGCAGCGATTTGACACGGGCAAGCAACTCTGCCTGGTCAAAGGGCTTCTGAATGAAGTCGTCTGCTCCAGCTTCGAGTGCACGCACCCGTTCTTCCTGATCGCTGGCTGTGATCATCACCACTGGCAAGTAGCTCGAGGCAGGACTAGTGCGGAGCCGTTTGCAGACCTGATAACCGTCCAGGCCGGGCATCACGATGTCGAGCAGGACAATGTCGGGCCGATCGCTCGCCACCTTCGCCAGGGCTTCCTCGCCGGAGCGCGCTGAGAAAACGGTGTAGCCACGCGGCGAGAGGATTGCCTCCAGCATCTCGCAGTTTGCGAGCGTGTCGTCCACCACGAGCACCTTCGGCCGCGCTTGCACCTATAGCTCGCGGATGCAGAACTGGCGGACCTGGTGGAGGAACCCCTGAATCTCGATCGGCTTCGATAAATAACCGTCAAAGCCCGCGGCGAGCAGCCGCTCTCGATCGCCTCGCATGGCGAACGCGGTGAGCGCCACGACCGTGGTCATCCGCGCTCCGGGCATCGCGCGCAGACGTTCCAGGGCCCCGACACCATCGTCGTCGGGGAGTTGGACATCCATCAGGATCAGATCGGGGCGGTGTGTAGCAGCCAGCGCGACGCCATCCGCCGCGTTCCCAGCCTCGAGTGTGCGGTAGCCGGTGACCTGTAGCAGGTCGCGCACTAGCTCGAGGTTCTTGTCGTTGTCATCCACGATCAAAATCAACTCACCGGCCATGTACCACCGCCCCCGTTCGCTCCTCTTGGCGGATCGGCAGCGTGAAGCT
>WNGF01007133.1_pt1 | contig 13626 bp, 7 predicted proteins | sample 5400641 | NCBI WGS metagenome assembly WNGF01 (sample SAMN13153371, study PRJNA577476) | soil metagenome | isolation source: 80 cm soil or saprolite under grassland replicate 2 | place: USA:California | collected 2016-06-15
ACCGGCGCGATCCGCCTGCACCTTGCGCCCGGGACGTCGATGGTGCCGTGCGCGCCGCGGAACCCGACGACGACGGCGGCGGCGGGGCAGGCGACGGTGAGCTGGGTGGCGCCCGCTTCCGATGGCGGCAGCGCGATCACGGGTTATGAGGTGACGTCATATGCGGGTGGCGTGGCGCAGGGCACGATCGCCGTCGGCAACGTGACAGAGTCGACAGTGAGCGGCTTGGTGAACGGTACGACCTACACCTTCAGAGTGGCTGCGAAGAACGCGGCCGGGACCGGCCCGCAGTCCTCCGCCTCGAACGCGGTCACGCCGTTGGCGGTGCCTGACGCGCCGGCGAACGTGACGGCGAGCCCAGGCGCCGGGCAGGCGACCGTGGGCTGGAGCGCGCCCTTCAACGGCGGGAGCGCGATCACGGGCTACGTCGTGACGCGCTACGTGGGCGGTGTCGAACAGGGGACGACGAGCCTCGGCGTTGTGACGCAGACGACTGTGAGCGGCCTCGCGAACGGCACGACGTACACGTTCCGGGCGGCGGCCGTGAACGCACTCGGGACCGGCGCGCAGTCGGCGGCCTCGAATCCCGTCACACCGAGGACGGTGCCGGAAGCGCCCATCAACGTGTCGGCCACCGGGGGGACGAGACAGGCGACGGTGACCTGGAGTCCGCCCGCCTCCGACGGCGGCGACGCGATCAGCGGCTACGACGTGACGAGCTACGTCACCGGCATTGCTCAGGGCACGACGACGGTCGGTGCCGTGACGCAGGCGACGGTCGGCGGGCTGACGAACGGGACGACGTACACCTTCCGTGTCGCGGCGAAGAACGGGGTGGGCACCGGCGCGCAGTCGGCCGACTCGAACGCCGTCACGCCGGCCGCGCAGCGCTTCACGCTGACGGTCTCGAAGACGGAGGCCGGAGCCGGGATCGTCACGAGCAGCAGCGGCGGCATCACGTGCGGCACGAGCTGTGCGGCGGACTTCGACGCCGGCACGAGCCTGACGCTGACCGCGATCGCGGCCAGCGGCTCGACGTTCGCGGGCTGGAGCGGCGCGTGCACGGGAACGGGTCCCTGCGCCGTCACGATGGACGCTACGAAGGCAGTGACGGCCGCCTTCGTCCCGCAGCCGCGTTCGCGGCCGGTCATCGTAAGGTGGTGCACCGTGCCGAAGGTGATCCGCAAGACGCTTGCCACCGCGAAACGAAGGATCGCCGCCGCTCACTGCCGCACGGGCAGGGTGACGAGGGCGAAGTCGAAGACGGTGGCGAAGGGCCGCGTGATCTCTCAGCGCCCGAGAGCCGGAAGGAAGCTCGCCTCCGGCACGAAGGTCCACCTCGTCATCAGTCGAGGCAGGCGCTAAGGACTCGGAGTGCGGCCGCCGGTTCTGGCGCGGCCGACCAGGTACGCACGGGCGATCAGCTCCGCGCGGCTGTGAACCGCGAACTTCCCGAGCAGGTTCTGGATGTGCGTCGCGACGGTCTTGTCGCTGATCGACAGCCGATCCGCGATCTCCTGCTGCCGGCGACCCTCGACGAGAAGAGCCAACACCTCGACTTCGCGGCGCGTCAGCTCCGGGCTCTGGAAGCCTTCGCCCTCGAGCTCGGGCGCCGCCACCCGGCGCATGACGAACCGCCGCACCCTCGCGACGAGCTCGTTGGCGTCGAAGGGCTTGACGATGAAGTCGTCCGCGCCGAGCAGCAGTCCCGCGACGCGGTCGAGCGGCTCGGTGCGAATGCCGGAGAGGAAGAACACCGGCAGGTCGTCGCCCCGCTCGTTGCGGATCTCGCGGCAGACCTCGTAGCCGGTCATGTCCGGCAAGCCGACCTCGAGCACGACGAGGGCTACGTCTCGCGCGCGAACGGCGGCGAGGGCGTCAGCACCCGTGCCCACTTCGACCGTCTCGAAGCCCGCTCCTTGTAGCGCGGCCGAGGTGCGGGCCCGTTCGTCTTCGTCGCCGTCAGCGATGACAACTGCGCCCTCTTTCCGAACCACGCCCTCATGTCTCCCTCTCCCCCTCGTCCAGTCTTGCAGCAAAGGATCGACGGAACAAGGTCGTGAGCGGCCTCGTCTCGCCCGAGACCACAGTCTCGACCTTCGGCTAGGGCACGGATTGGGCGGCTGTTGTATGTCGTGACCAAGGGATTGGAATCGATGTGCCGCTGGGTTGCGGGCCAGCGCTGAACGCGGCACTAACTGCGGATCACGGGAGGACTTTTAAATGAGGGCTTTGCTCTGTCTTACGTTGGGACGTCGCGCGCTTGCGTCGATCGTTCTGGCGCTCGCGGCGGCACTAACACTGACCGTCGCAGGGGCGCTCGCTGACGCGGGCAACCCCATCGCCGGGACGATCAAGGCGACCGCTGTCGACAACAACGACGGCACGGTCACGGTGTACGTGCGCGGCCAGTGGAACTGGCTCTCGCACACCGACTGCAACTTCGACCGGGCCGCGACCGGCGTCGCGATGATCTGGAGCGATCCCACGGAGTCGGGCTACAACATCACCAAGGGTGTCATTTCGGAGAACGTCGGCGTCAAGACGAAGAACGTCGGCGGCCAGTGGCCGACCGACCCGAACGCACTCGACCCGATGGTGCATCCCGTCGACCGGGGCAACCAGGTCGAGGGCTACACGGTCGCGGGAACGGACTATCCCGCGGGCCAGAGCTTCGTCGACCCCAGCCCCGCGGGCGTCACGGCGACGCAGCTGAACGCCTGGCGCGGCGGTTGCGGACGCGAGCCGCTGACGGCGACGGCATCGAAGGGCGGCAACGCCGAGCGCACCGGGCAGACGTGCTCGAACGGAACGAGCGATTGCTCCAGCCACCCGTGGGGCTCCTGGGGCTACGAGAAGAACGGCGGCCTCGGCTACTCCCACACCTATCTGAAGACGCTGCCGAACGGCCAGAGCGGCCTGCCGAGCCGTGTGTGCGCGAACTTCTACGACGTGCACGGAGGCGGGAATGCAGCCTCGAGCAAGTTCCAGGAGCCGAACGACGCCGGCGAGATCACCGTCGACGGCAACAGTGACAACTCGATCGAGACGAACTCCTTCAGTAACGCCAACGGCGCCAACTGCATCTCGCTCGTAACCACGACGACGGCGACGGACATCCACAACGCGTCGCATACGGTCGTGACGACGGTGGAAGCGGGCACGACGGTCCACGACTTCGTCACCGTATCCGCTGGAGCAAATCCAACGCCGACCGGGAACGTCACGCTCGACTGGTTCACGAACGACACGTGTGCCGGGACGCCGCAGTCGACGTCCGCCAACCTCGCGCTCGACGCGGGCGGGCACGTCGATGCGGACGGTTTCGCGAAGGGACCGCTGAGCGCGGGCCTGTACAGCTTCAAGGCGCATTACCTGGGCGGCAACGGCACCCTCTATCTCCCGTCGAACGGCGCCTGCGAGCCGCTGCGCGTCGTCGACGCGAGGATCTCGATCGACCCGCAGACGGCGACCAACCGCGTCGGGACTCCTCACGTCTTCACGGGGCACGTCGAGGTCAACGACGGCACCGGTTGGACGAACGCGCCCACGGGAACGGCGATCAACTTCCTGATCAACTCGGGGCCGGGCGGCTTCACTACGGCTAACCCCTGCACGACCTCGGGCGCCACGGGCAGCTGCTCGGTCACCCTCGAGTCGAGCACGACCGGCGTCACGAGCGTCTCGGCCTCGACCCTGTTGCTCGTGTCGAACTTCTCGCTCACACGCAGCACGAACGGGTCGAACGGCAACTCCGGCCCGGCGACCAAGACCTGGGTGAACGCGAAGATCTCCATCGCTCCGGACGCGACGAACGAGGTCGGCCAGCCGCACACGTTCGTCGTGACGCTCGAAAAGGATTCGGGCACCGGCGCCTTCGCACCCGCTGCGGGCGAGCACGTCGACTACACGCTGACGGACTCCAACGGAGCGACCTCGGCGCTCGACGCGGTTGCGAGCACCTGCGACGACCCCGGCGTGAACACCGACGCCAACGGCCAGTGCACGCTGACCTTCACCTCGAACTCCGCTGGGAAGGTCACCGCGCACGCGTCGGCCACGCTGACGCTCGCCGGCCTTGCCGTCACCACCGCGACGGATGGAGCCGGCGGCAGCTCGAACGATGCGGTCAAGACCTTCGTCGACGCCGACATCCAGATCGGCCAGGACGGCGTCAACCACGTCGGCGACCCGCACACCTTCACGGCCCACGTGAACGTGAACGACGGCACCGGCATCGCGGACGCCGTCGCCGCGCTGGTCACGTTCTCGATCGACTCCGGCCCGGGCAGCCTTTCGGGCGGCAACGTGTCCGGCACGTCGTGCTCCACGGACGCGAGCGGCGACTGCACGATCGAGCTCACGTCGGCGATCACGGGCGTGACGCTCGTCAGCGCGCAGGCGACGCTCGTCGAGGGCGGCGTCTCCCTGACGCGCAGCACCGACGGGACGTCGGCGAACTCCGATCCGGCCTCGAAGACCTGGGTCGACGCGAGGATCGCCGTCGCTCCGGACGCCACGAACGAGATCGCGCAGCCGCACACCTTCACGGTGACGCTGGAGCAGGATCCGGGCACGGGCACCTTCGTGCCGGCGCAGGGTGAGCACGTCGACTACACGCTGACGGACTCGAACGGCGCGGCCTCCGTCCTCGACGCGGCGAACAGCACGTGCGACGACACCGGCGCCAACACCGATGCAAGCGGCCGGTGCACGATCACCTTCACCTCGCCGACGGCGGGCAAGGTGACGGCGCACGCGTCGTCGGCGCTGAGCGTCGCGGGCTCCGCGCCCTTCACCGTCGAGACCGACGGCCTGGCGTCGAACGGCGTCGACGCGGTCAAGACGTTCGTCGATGCGAACATCCAGATCTCGCCGCAGACGGCGACGAACCCGCTGTCGGCGGACCACACGCTCACCGGCCACGTGAATGTGAACGACGGCTCGGGCGCGTTCGTGGACGCGCCGGACGGGACGACGATCGACTTCTCGGTGATCAACTCGAACGGCGCTTCGGCCAGCTTCGTCGGGCCGAGCAGCTGCACCACCTCGGGCGGAACCGGTTCGTGCGACGTGGTCATCAGCTCCCCGACGAGCGGCCTGACGACGATCAACGCGAGCACCGACGTCACGGTCGGCGGCGTCACGATGCACCGCGCGACCGGCGATGCGAACGCCGGCGACAGCGGCGACGCGACCAAGAACTGGGCGATGGCGAAGATCGCGATCGCTCCCGACGCGACCTATGAGGTCGGGAGCTCGCACACCTTCACCGTGACCCTCTCGAAGGACAGCGGCACGGGCTCGTTCGTGCCCGCGGAGGACGAGCACCTCGACGTGACCCTGACGGACTCCAACGGGGCGACTTCGGTTCTCGACGCCGCCTCGAGCACCTGCGACGACGCAGGGGCGAACACGGACGCGAGCGGCCAGTGCACGATCACGATCAGCTCCGACACGGCGGGCCAGGTGGCGGCACACGCCTTCTCGACGCTCGACATCGGCGGCGCGACGATCCTCGTCGCGACCGACGGGGTCGCCCCCAACTCGGGTGACGCCGTCGCGACGTTCGTGGACGGAAACATCCAGATCACGCCGCAGACGGCGACGAACCCGCTGAACACGAACCACGTCCTGACCGGTCACGTGAACGTCAACGACGGCTCGGGCGCGTACGCGGATGCGCCGGACGGGACGACGATCGACTTCTCGCTCGTCTCCGGACCGGGGAGCTTCGCCGGCCCGAGCAGCTGCACCACCACGGGCGGCTCGTGCTCAGTCACGATCACCTCGGCGACGGCCGGCACCACGTCGATTCGCGCCGCGACGGACGTGACGGTCGGCGGCGTCTCGCTGCACCGCGAGAGCGGTGACGGCAAGGCCGGCGATAGCGGCGACGCTTCGAAGCTGTGGGCGGCCGCGAAGATCGCGATCGACCCGAACACGACGCACGAGGTCGGCCAGCCCCACACCTTCACGGTCACGCTGCTGAAGGACACGACGGGCTCGTACGTGCCGGCGGCCGGCGAGCACGTCGCTGTTGCTCTGACCGACGCCGACGGGGCGGCTCACACCGCTGCGACCGGCACCTGCACGAACGCGGGGCCGAACACCGACGGCAACGGGCAGTGCACGATCACGCTCACGTCCAACACGGCGGGGACCGTGACTGCACACGCGTCGTCGACCCTGGCGCTGGGCGGCATCAACGTCTCGGTCGAGACGGACGGGGTCGCGCCGAGCTCCGGCGACGCGGTCGCGACCTTCGTCGACGCGAGCATCCGGATCACGCCGGCGACGGCGATCAACCCGATCTCGACGACTCACACGCTGACCGGCCATGTAAAAGTCGACAGCGGTTCGGGCGCGGGCTCGGTCGACGCGCCGAACGGTACGACGATCGACTTCACGATGTCCGGCCCGGCGAGCTTCGTCGGCCCGAGCAGCTGCACCGCGTCGGGCGGAACCGGCTCGTGCACGGTCGTGATCAGCTCGTCGACCGCCGGCAATTCCACGATCAAGGCGAAGACGGACGTCACGGTCGGCGGCGTCTCCCTGCACCGCGAGAGCGGCGACGGGAAGGCCAACGACAGCGCCGACGCGACGAAGCTGTGGGCGAACGACACGGCCCGGACGGACATCCTCAACGCGGCCGGCGGCGTGGTCACCACGGTGGTCGCGGGCACCGTCGTCCACGACAAGGTGTTCGTCGCCAAGGCGGCCGGCACGGACGCCTCCGTGCCGAACCCGACCGGCAACGTCGTCTTCCACCGCTACGCGACGATCGACTGCACCGGCAGTGCGACGAACCAGACGGTTGCGCTGACTCCGGGCTCGCCGTCGACGGCGCTCACCGACGACTTCGCACCGGTGAGCGACATGTCGTACCGCGCGGAGTACCTCGGCGACGCGAACTATCCCGCACGCTTCGCGGACTGCGAGCCGTTGAGCGTGACTCCGGTGCCGCCGGTGACCCCAGACCCGCCGGTGACCCCGGACCCGCCGGTGACCCCGGACCCGCCGGTGACCCCGGAGCCGCCGGCTCAGCTGCAGAGCCAGGCGCCGGCGATCGCGATCGTGAAGAACCCGAAGGCGCAGACGGTCGCGGTCGGCGGCAAGGCGACCTTCACGATCACGGTGACGAACGCGGGCAACACCGTTCTCACGGACGTCAACGTCGTCGATCCGCTCTCTCCGAGCTGCAACCGGACGAAGGCGGACCTCCCGGCGCTCGCGTCGATGGCCCCGGGCGCCACGGTCACGTACAGCTGCGTGCAAAAGAACGTTCGCAAGAGCTTCGACAACGTCGCGACCGCGACGGGCACACCTCCTTCCGGCCCGAACGTGTCGGCCACCGACACCGCTCCGGTGAAGGTGAAGTCGCTGACGCCGGCCAAGAAGAAGAAGGTCTCCAAGAAGAAGAAGCCGAACGTCGTCTCGCACAAGAAGCCGAAGACGACCGGCTAGCAGCGAAGAGGAATGGAGGGGCCGCTCGCGCGGCCCCTTCCCAACTCGTGTAATTAACGCTATTCTAGGTCACTTAATGAGAACAAATACTGCAATTATCCTACTGCCGCTAGCCCTCATGGCCGCCGCGCTTTCGTTCCTCGCCCCGGCTGCCAGGAGCGACACGGCGCCGGTGACGTGGGCCTCACCGACTCCGGCCGACAAGTCGCACTTCGACGTGAAGGCCGGTGCGCAGCTGAGCTTCGCGCTGACGGCCGCCACGACGATTGGCGGTGCCGTCGTGCACATCGCGCCGGCCAAGGCGCTCCCGAGCGGCGCGGTCTTCAGCTCCTCGGACGGCGTCATCGCGAACGGCTCCTTCACCTGGAAGCCGGCGCGGTCAGGCGACTACACCCTTCAGTTCACGGCGGCGACGGTCGGAGTCACCACCCCCGTGACGACCCTCAACTACGCAGTCCACGTCAGCGGCGCGAAGAGCGCCGCGACGAAGGCGCAGTATCCGCGAACCTACCGGCTCGCGGATGCCAAGGTCGCGCACTGGGCGGCCGTCCTGAGGCGTGGAGTCGTCCGCACGCAGCCGAGCGCATCAGCGCGCAAGGTCACGACGCTCGACACCAGGACGAGCGACGGCACGCAGAACATCGTCCTGGTGCTGACCGGGAAGGACGTCACCTCGAGGCAGACCTGGTACCGCGTGCGCCTCCCGATCCTGCCCAACAACTCCACCGGCTGGGTGCAGGCCTCGTACCTCGGAGAGCTCTACAACGTCAACACGCACCTCTACGTCGACCGGGCGCGGATGAGGGCGACGCTGACGAGGAACGGCGTGCCGGTGTTCAGGACGATCGTCGGTGTCGGCCGCTCGATGTGGCCCACTCCGCGCGGCGAGTTCTACATCCGCGACAAGATGACCAGCTTCGCGAATCCCGTCTACGGGCCGATCGCGTTCGGGACGAGCGCGCGCTCGGCGGTGCTGACGGACTGGCCGGGCGGCGGCTTCGTCGGCGTCCACGGGACGAACGAGCCCGGCATCCTGCCCGGCCACGTCTCGCACGGCTGCATCCGGATGCCGAACCCCTCGATCCTCAAACTCGCGCGGCTGATGCCGGTCGGCACGCCGCTGACGGTTCTCTAGACGTTGGCTATCGTGGTCGCGAGGACTGGGTTGCGAACGCGCTTGCTCACCGTCGTCGTCTTGGGGGCGGCCCTTGCCGGCTGGTACGGCGTCGGCTCGTCGACCGGATCGACACGCTCGCAGTCCGCATTCCACTCGGTGCTCGTGGCGAAGCTGACGGGCAGGGCCGAGGTGGGGAAGGGATCCTCGACAGGCTCCGGAACCGCACGGATCACGCTGAACCTGAGGACCGGCAAGGCGTGCTGGAGGCTCTCCGTCAGGCGACTCGACAAGACGCTGTCGGCGCACGTCCACAAGGCTCCGCCCGGCAAGACGGGCCCGGTCGTCATCCCACTCGGGGCCAGGTTCAGCACGAGAGGCTGCGTCACGGTGCCGGCGAAGTCGCTGCGCGCGGTCGGAACGAACCCGCGTGCCTACTACGTCAACGTTCACACCAGGCGTCATCTGAACGGCGCGATCCGCGGCCGCCTCCGCGTCGGCTGACGCGCACCGCCGCTCGGCGGCGTCGGCACGGAGTTGTCCTTCTAGTGTAAATCCATTAGGTTGTGTCCGCGGCAGCGGCTGGGGCTGTCAAATGGGCCAATCTAGGGGTCGTCGGGGGGAAGGAAATGAATCGAGCTTTGAGGATGCTGTTCGGATGCAGCGTGATTGCTGTGTTCATGGTGATCGGGACGTCGAGCGCATCGGCGGCGTTTCACGGGATCGCGGTCTCGAAGGGCTGTACGAGCCCGGTCGAGATCGGCGACCCGTACACGTGTGCGGTGCTGATTCAGAACATCGTCGACACGGGTCACGACACGTTGCGGGTCACAGGCTTGAGCGATGTCGTGCACTCGGCGGGCGGTGACGTCGCGACGGGGAACATCCTCGCGTCGACGGGTCTGATCTTCACCGGCGCGGTCTCCTGCTCGGGCGGGAGCGGCACCGGGACGCCGGGGGATCCGTATCTCGGCGCGACGCAGTGTCTGTTGCCGTTCGGGACGGAGATCCAGACGGTGACGTTCTCGCACTACACCGTGGCGGCGGCGGACTTCAACCTGCCGAACAACCGGCTGACCGACACCGCGTCCGTGGCCTGGAACAACACGTGTACGTTCGATCCGGACCTGGACTGCACGACGGGCGGTCAGAACGCGACCGCAGGCTCGTCGGCGCTGATCACGAAGCTGGGCTCGTCGACGGTGACCGCGATCCACAACGCGCAGCATCAGGTCGTCACGGCGGTGCAGACCGGCACGACCGTGCATGACTTCGTGACCGTGACCGGTCAGCCGAACAACCCGACGCCGAGCGGGAACGTGAACATCGACTGGTTCCTGAACGGCACGTGCACGGGCGCCCCGGCAGTGAACTCGGGCAGCATCGGGCCGCTGAGTGCAGGCCAGTTCGATGCGACCGGATTCTCGTTCACGGTGAACACGGCCGGTATGCGAGCGTTCAAGGCGCATTACGAGGGCGACGCCCTCTACGCCGCCTCCGACGGGGCTTGCGAGCCGCTCAGCGTCTCCGCGCCGACGGCGAACCCCTTTACGCCGGGCTACTGGAAGAACCACCAAGTCCAGACGACTGCGCTGTTGCCGATCACGCTCGGCAACTACGCTGTCAACACGTTCCCGAAGGTGACGGCCGTGTTCGGCGGGATGAACTGTGGCGCCTCGAAGCCGCAGGGCGCGGCGGGGTGCCTGGCCGGCCATCTGCTCGCTGCGAAGCTGAACGTGGCCAACGGAGCGAGCACGTGCATCGCGCCGAAGATCGTGCTCGGCGACGCGTTCCTGATCGCCATCGGCTACACCGGCCCGACCGGCACCTACGTGCTGACGGCGGCGCAGCGCGACCAGGCGATCGCCATCAAGGACGCGCTCGACAAATACAACAACGGGTTGGGCTGCTAGGCCGGAAGACGACCGAGGGGCCGACCCCGCCCCGGCCCCTCGTTTGTCCCCGTTCATGCTCGAAAGGGCCCGGCACTCGCCGGGCCCTTTCTTCGCGGGTTTATCGATAGGTTTTGCTCGCTCGTGAGACGCCTGTCCTTCCTTCCGTTGACGCTCGGCGCGCTGGCGCTCGGCACCGCGCTGACGGGTTGTGGCGACTCCAACGGCGGCGAAACGTCCACGGTCGCGGGTACGGCGTATCCGTTCGCGGCGACGCTGAACACCATCCAGCAGGTGCCGAAGCCGAAGGGCGCCGAGGGCGCGTCCGGCAACTTCCTCGGCACGATCACGATCGCCGGGCCGAACGGGACGCTCGATTGGCGACTGAGCCTCAAGGGGCTCACGGGTGGCGCGACCGCGGCGCAGATCCACCTCGGCGCGCCCCGGAAGACCGGCGTCGTCGCGGTGAATCTCTGCGGGCCCTGCTCTCCCAACGCGCGCGGCTCGCTCGGCGCGAATGCCGGGCTCCTGCTCGCGCTGGTTGACCGCCCGACCTACGTCGACGTCCAGACGAAGCGCAACCCACGAGGCGAGATCCGCGGTCGGATCAAGGTGACGAAACCGGTCGGCGCGTCCGGCGGGGGGTAGCCTCCTCGAGGCCACGGCGGCGTGAGCCGCGCTCGCCGCGCTTGTGTTTTTCACGGTTTTTGGGGATAGCGTTTTTCGGGCGCGTCTCCTCGGCGCCGAACTGTGGCAACCAGATTGACGATTGGGAAGGGCGGCGTAATGGGTCTGAGTCTGAAGTGGAGGGCGCTGCTTGGGTGCAGCGTCGTGGCGCTTTTCACGGTTCTGTGGTGACGGTGCGTGTGAGCCGCTTGTGGTGGAAGCGGTCGGTCCGTGCCCGGCGCCGCCTGCGGCGTTCGGCCTCGGCGCGGCGGGCAACTACACGGTGCTCGGGCTGGCGGGCGGGAAGCTCGTGATCAGCGAAGGCGGGACGAAGATCACCGGCGACGTCGGTCTCGGGTCGGGCGGCACCGGAAGCCTGTTGAAGGCGACGATCGACGGCAAGCTGTACCTGCACGACAATCCGCCTCCGGCGGCGAACCCGGACATCCACGGCGACCTGACGACGGGCGGAATCGTGCACAAGGACATGAGCCCGGAGCAGGCGGCTGCGCTGGCGGCGAACACCGCGTTGGCCGCGTTGGCGCCGACGCAGACGCTGGGCGCGATCACGACGACGACGACGATCAGCGGCGGGCCGGTGACGAACGTGATCAGCCTGGCCGGCGTGAACCTGGTGAAGGGGACGCTGACGATCTCCGGCTCGGCGAGCTCGCTCTTCATCTTCAACGTGACCGGCGGCTTCAACTTCAGCTCGTCGAAGATGGTGCTCGCGGGTGGAGTCCAGGCGAACAACATCATCTGGAACTTCATCGGCCCGGGAGCGGACATCGACATCTTCAAACCCGGCACGGAAGCCAGCGGCACCTTCCTGGCGCCTTATCGGAACATCACTCAGGACCACACGACCCTGAACGGCCGCTACATCGGTGCCACCGGGGGCCTGACGCTGAAGATGCATTCCGCAGCGACCGTGACCTGTCCCTAGATTCGGGCCGAAAACTGGGGGCCGGCGAGAGCCGGCCCCTTCCGCCCAATCTTGCATTTCCGGGCGTCCCGCGTACACTAAGCAAAAGGGCGGGGGACGCAGGTAGCGGTCTGCGCGCCCTCGGGCGGAGAAAGCAATGTTTCAGGGGGAGGGCGAAATGCGTCGATTCGTGGGGTGGAGGACGCTTGTTGGGGTCGGCGTCATTTCCACGACATTCTTTGTGTTCGGAGTCGCCAACGCGTTGGCGGCGTTTCATGGGATCGCAGCGACAAAGGGCTGTACGAGCCCGGTGAAGATCGGCGATCCGTATACCTGCGCGGTGCAGGTCCTGAATGTGGTCGACTCCGGCCACGACACGCTGCGGGTGACGGGGCTCAGCGACACAGTCAACTCGGCCGGGGGCGCGGTGGCGACGGGGAACATCCTGTCGTCGACGGGTCTGGTCTTCAACGGCGCGGTCTCCTGTTCGGGAGGCAGCGGTGCGGGGACGTCCGGGGATCCATACCTCGGGGCGACCCAGTGTCTGTTGCCGTTCGGCACATCGATCCAGACGAAGCCGTTTTCGCACTACACGGTGCAGGCGAACGACTTCAACCTCCCCAACCACCGCCTGACGGACACGGCTTCGGTGACCTGGAACAACACGTGCGTGTCAAATCCTGATCTGGACTGCACGACGCTGACGCAGAACGCGAACGCTGGGTCGTCGGCCGTGGTCACCAAGCTGGCGTCGGCGACGGCGACCGACATCCACAGTGCTTCGCATCAGGTCGTAACGGCCGTGGAAGTCGGCTCGACGGTGCACGACTTCGTGACGGTGACGGGGCAGCCGGCGAATCCGACGCCCTCCGGGAACGTGAACATCGACTGGTTCCTGAACGGCACGTGCGACGGGGCTCCGGCGGCGAACTCGGGCAACCTCGCGCTGAACGCAAGCGGCCAAGTGGATGCGATTGGGTTCGCGTTCACGGTGAACGCGGCCGGCTTCCGCGGGTTCAAGGCGCATTACGCGGGCGACGCGACCTACCTCGCCTCAGATGGGGCTTGCGAGCCGCTGCGGGTGGTCGACGCCAATATCCAGATCTCGCCGCTCACGCCGACGAACGAGATCGGTACGACGCACACGTTCACCGCACACGTGAACATCAACGACGGCACCGGTTCGGCGAACGCTTCGGGCGCGCTGGTGACCTTCTCGATCGACTCCGGTCCCGGCAGCCTCTCGAACGGGAACGTGAGCAGCTCATCGTGCTCGACGAACGCAAGTGGCGACTGCACAATCGATCTGAACTCGGCGACACCGGGCGTGACGACGCTGAGTGCTCACACGACGGTCTCGGTGTTCGGTGTCTCGCTGACGCGCAACACCGACGGCACGGCCGGCAACTCCGGGCCTGCCGTGAAGACGTGGGTGGATGCGAACATCCAGATTGCGCCGCTGTTGGCGACGAACCCGACCGGGGTGAGCCATGTGTTCACGGCGCATGTGAGCGTGAACACGGGTACGGGTGGTTATGTGAATGCGCCGGACGGGACGTCGA
>WNGF01014220.1_pt1 | contig 13626 bp, 11 predicted proteins | sample 5400641 | NCBI WGS metagenome assembly WNGF01 (sample SAMN13153371, study PRJNA577476) | soil metagenome | isolation source: 80 cm soil or saprolite under grassland replicate 2 | place: USA:California | collected 2016-06-15
CTGGATGGTTACAAATCTTGGTGTTAGTGCAGGTCCGTTCAACTTTCAACTTAAATTCTGGCAAAAAGCGGGGGCAAGCCCGCCTTCCCGACCTGAGAGATGCTGTGATTAGCTCGGTTAATTCTGCCTTGAACGCCTTTCACCCAAAAACCAAGACTCAATTCCAATAAGCTCATGGTTGGGAGGGTGCGCTTGCCCCCGCCGTTTCAGAATTGCAAAACCGTTCGCTATGGCGTGCTTGGCTTCACGTCCGGTTTGCCCTGGTGATCCTTAGGCCGATCTTCCGGGGCCTCAGGTATTCGCTGGCCCGTGCTGCGATCAAAGACAGCATTACGAAGAAACTGCTCGGTCGTCCATGGGGGAGGATCACCTCCTAAATACTTGTTGAACCATTCGAGGTGCGCCGTGTAGTAAAGCCCCATCTCGTACCAACTGGGCCAGTGTCCGGCGTTCGAATAAATGATCAGTCTCGAAGGCACCTTCATCTCCTGGAGATCGGTAAAGAAATGCAGCGACTGAGTGTAGGGCACCCGGTAATCGCGCTCGCCGGAAATGACCAGCGTCGGCGTCTTGAAATTCTTGGCGAAATTTGAGGGCGACCACTTTTCATAATCCGAAGAATCCCAGGGCCGGCCTTTCACGTCCCACTCGGGAAACCAAAGCTCTTCCGTAGCGCCGTGAAATGAGCGCAGGTCGTAGATGCCCATCATCGAAGCAATTGCCTTGAAGCGATCGGTGTGGCCTTCAAACCACATCATCATGTAACCGCCATAAGACCAACCCATTGCGCCCATTCGCGTGGAGTCAACATATGGAAGCTTTTCGACGGCGTCCGTGATCTTCATCAAATCTTCATAGACACCTCCGCCGAAGTCACCGGAAATCTCGCTGGTGTAGTCCTGACCAAAGCCGGTTGAGCCATGCGGATTTGGAAAGGCCACGACGTAACCTGCACCCGGATAAACTTGCCAGTCGCCACGAAACGCGTCAGCCCAATTTGATTGCGGACCGCCATGAACATTGAGGATGAGAGGATACTTACGCGCCGGATCAAAGTTGTGAGGCTTGACGATAAAGACCTGCACACGTATGCCGTTAGCTCCAGTGACCCATATGGTTTCGGCCGGACGAATGTCAACCTCATTCATCAGCGCCTCATTGAAATGCGATACCTTTACCGGTCGCGAAGGTTTACCGTTAACCATTTCCGCGCTGTAAATCTCCTGCGGCTCTGCGACCGACCGCTTAATGTAGAGCAAGTGTTGCTCGCCCGGATCAACCTCGGAAGCGTCAATCGTTTTGTCGGCAAAGATCTCCGTAATATTCCTGGTGTTAAGGTCGAGACGAAAAATTGGATTCTGCCCTTCGAATGGTCCGAGGAAGTAGATAGTTTTGGAATCCCTGGACCAGCGGACTTCGTCGACCCAGTTTCGGTGCGCTTCAGTCAGGATAGTCGACTTGCCGGTGGCGCGTTCGTAGATGGCTAAACGAAAGAGATCCGACTCATAACCGGGCTGCTTCTGCAAGCGATAGCCGATGTACTTTCCATCCGGTGAATACCTGGGACCACCGTCGTAAGCGGGATTATCTGCCGTAATATTGCGCGGTTTTGGGTCCTTGTCATTGAGCGAAATTATCCAGAGGTCGTTGTTGGTAGAGGCGGCCGGAACCGGATCATGATTGGAAACGTAGACCAGTTCTTTGCTGTCGGGCGAGAAATCGTATTGCAGCGGTCCACCGAGTTGAAACGTGGGCGCATCGTATTTACCTGGCGTCACGTCTCGCGCCTCGCCGGTGGCGGCGTTGGCGATAAAAGTGTGAGTGCGGGTGCCATCTTTCCACGCTGTCCAGTGGCGATAGAGAAGTTCGTTGGCCAGGTGAGCTTTTAGTGGCCCTGACTCCCAGCGTTCCGCAATACGTTTGTTACAGGCATCGTCGCCATTGCACTCCGGATAGACGTCTGACGAGAACGCGATCCACCTCCCATCAGGCGACCAGAGTGGATCAGAAACCGCGGTGGAGATATTCGTGAGCTTGCGCGACTCGCCTCCGTTAACAGGAATCAGGTAGAGATTTGCGCTGCCGTCTTTCGAGCTGATGAAAGAAAGCTGCCTGCCGTCGGGCGAGAACGAAGGTGAAGACTCGCTCTTGTCGCCCGACGTCAACTGACGCGGGTTCTGCCCATTGATGTCCATTCTCCAGATGTGGCTGTTTCGTTTGGCTCGCGCGAGGTCGGAAGTCGTTACCACGAAGATTACGGTCTTGCCGTCAGGCGCTATATGTAGATCGGAAATGTTCTTGATGCGATAGAGATCGTCAATCGTGAAAGCGCGTTTCTGAGCTTGGAGCGAAATGAATGGGAGCAGAAGGAAAACAGAAAATAAGAAAGCGCGACGAAACATTCGATAGAACTCCTTTGGTGTAACGCAAGCTGTTGGCTTGCACGCAAACTAACAGTTTGCGTTACAACGACCACTTCAGAGATGGACAATGACCGGCAGCCACTGTCACGGCAATCTTGTACCGGCGGTTCGCGTATTCTATTACGAAATGTGAAAAGGGCAATTATGAATCCGACCAGTTGATACTTGGTCGAAGCAAAGTGATGCTAGCCGAGCCTGTCATCGCGTTGTCCGGAACTGCCATTGATTGGACCAAAGCAAAGATATTTCAAGCCCGTGAAACGGGCGACAGAGGTTTGAGCCGGGTCTTCTGCCGCCCGCTTCGCGGGCTAGTGATCATCAAACATTGAAACCCAGGGTTCGCTGCGCTTCACCCTGGGCTTTATGCTTTCGCCTGCTCCGCAGGCTCATTGAAGGCTTCCGCTTAGATTGCGTCTACCGCGCGAGATATTCAGCGATAGCATCTTGAATATTCTGGAGTGCTTCTTCTTTGGTTGCCCCCCTGTGACCAACAGCCAGGTAAACCGGGACATGAGACGCTGAACCCTTCATCCGACTCATCCAGCAGCACCTTCCTGGGGCTTCGCCCTCCGATGTGCGGTGGCGGCTGTGCCCCACCGTTCATGCCTCTCTCAGAATCTAAGGGGCTGCGCCCCAACACCGGGGGCATAACCCCGACCTCCGTTGGAAGCATTCCGGAAGGTCAGACCTTCCGCACATCGGTCGGCATAGCCGACAAACCGTCTCGGTTAGTATCTCCAGCTCGTCAAGTCCGCGCCCTTCGGCGCGCTTTTCAAGATACGGTCGACAATCTTTGGCGTGTAAAACTGATGATAACGAAGACGCGCAATTGCATTAGGCAAACTGTGGTCACCGTTCCAGCAATGTTCGGCGCGCGGCTCGTAGTCTACTTCGCCGCCGTAGGAAGGGTTCTTAGTGCTCTTCAGAAACTCATCGACCAGGTAGACGGCATTATTGAGATAATAGTTGTCGGCCTCGCCAACGTAGATATGGAGCTTGCCTTCGAGTTTTGGTTCAAGCTTTTCCCAGTCGCGACGCAGGATGTGACCGAGGTCATAGTGCTCGCGCCAGTATCCCGCTACCGAACGATCAATTCGGCCGGTCAATTTGTCCCAGATTGGTTTGGGGTAGCCATCTTTCCCGACTGGTGAATAGACGGCCTGCCAGATATCGAACTGACCTCCCGAGCGGCTGTTCGTTCCCAACGCAAGCTCCATGTAATTCATTTCCTCAAGCGTCGCTGCCAATTCGCCGAGATAGTTTCGCTTGCCGGGGCGTGGAGTCTGTTTCCATGTAGCCTCGGCTTGGTAGGCGTTCTCGTGTTCATAAAGATTGACGACGGTGTACGCACGAAAATCTATCGGATCGGGACAGGCTCCCCACGCGCCGTTGTACTCATCAGGGTAAAAAATCTGCACCGCGAGCGCTTCCCAACCGCCGGTCGAACCGCCATACATGAAGCGCGCCCAGCCCTTGCCGATGCCGCGAAACTGTTTCTCAATAAACGGCACCAGCTCATAAGTGATCGCGTCGCCGTACGGGCCTAGGTTTGCGGAGTTCACGGCATATGAGTCGTCGTAGTAAGGATTCGCGTGCTGGATCTCGATGATGATCATCCGCGGGAAGTTTGGGCCGGTCCAATCCTTGTAAAACTTGTAGGCGTACTCCTGCTGAATCTTGTTATAGCCGGCGAGATGGAAGCGTTCGCTGTAGTCCGGCTTCAGATTTGGATCGGGAGGCGTCTCGCGAAAGCCGCCAAAGTCAGCAGGGAAGTGGCCGTGAAAAATTACCAGCGGATAATGAGCGTTCGGGTGACTATCAAAACCTTCGGGCAGTAGAACATTGGCGCCAAGATACATGGGCCGACCCCAAAACTTAGTTAGCAATTTACTCTGCAGCTTAACGTGCTTGATGTACTTCGAATCTTTTGGCGGCTCAATCGGCGGAATGATTTTGTCGAGCATGATTTTGATATTGCGGTCATCATTTGCGCGCACTGCAATCTTTAGCGGCGTGCTGTAAAGATTGCCCGGCGCGCTATTCCATTGTTGGCCTTCGCCGCGATCCATTGGCAGCTTAACAGTGTGGCCATCGGCACGCTTGAAGGTCTCATAGCGATGAAGCAGTGCCTGTACCCAATAGGTTCCCGGCTTCAAATCAGACAAAGAGCGCAGGGGATAACCAAAAGCGCTCGCGTCAACAACTACTTCCTGGCCGGGCTTCAATCCGTTAACGTCAACGCCAAACACCTGTTGTGTATTCAGGTCTTCGTTGATCTGAAAGCGCGGCTCTTTGGATTCGTCAGTGGAAACTAGCAGCAGAACCCTGCCATCGATGGGCTCGCGACTGCTCAGCTCCGGGAAGGAGATGGAAAAATGCAGTTTGGTTGTAAGTGGGGTTTTCATTTCAGCTTTTCCGGCGAAAAGGATCGGTGCAAGAAGGAATAGCGATAGGACGAGGAAGCATGACCGCGTTTTTGATCTCATAGGCATTCTCCGGCTTACGTTTAGCTCCTAGAGTTCAACCTTCAGTTTGTTTCCCGTACAGAATTCAACCGGGATCACAAGCTAAAGCCTGGACTCAGAACACAAACGCTACTCGCTAAACTGCACCTGGCTCGCGGGTTCAGCGCTCTCTTCGTCAGAATCCGAAGGACGCAGTTCCGGCCTGGCCCCGTCGGCATATTGCAGTTTGTAAAGCTTCCAGTAAAGACCGTGTTGCGCGAGCAGCTCCTGATGAGTGCCTTGTTCGCGAATCTCGCCGTGATGGAGGACGATGATTTGGTCGGCACGCTGAATAGTTGAAAGGCGATGAGCCACCACTATGGAAGTGCGATTACGCATCACGCGTTCAATAGCCTGTTGAATCAGTTGCTCAGTTTCAGTATCGATAGAACTGGTTGCCTCATCCAAAATCAGAATCGCGGGATCAAACGCCAGCGAGCGCGCAAAAGATATCAACTGTTTCTGTCCAACTGAAAGACCAGCGCCGCGCTCCTTGACTTCAGCCTGATAGCCGCCGCGCAAACGGTTTATGAAAGGTTCAGCACTAACTTCCTGAGTCGCCCATTTGACGCGCTCTTCCGTAATGTCCGCTCGCCCCAGACGAATGTTGCCTTCAATTGTTCCGCTGAAAAGAAATATTTCCTGTAGGACGACAGCGAAATTTTCCCGCAGCGATTGCAGGTCCCACTCGCGCAGGTCGACGCCGTCTAACAGGATGCGACCGCGCTGTACATCGTAGAACCGCATGAGCAGATTTGTGATAGTCGACTTGCCCGAGCCAGTGTGACCGACGAGCGCAATCGACTGTCCCGGCTCGACCTTGAAGGAAACGTCTTTGAGAATCCAGTCTTCATCTTTGTAAGCAAACCAAACGTTCTCAAATTCAATATGACCTACAACACGGCCAGACTTTGCGGGTTTGGCCGGAGAGCTAATGGCGACGGGAAGATCGAGCGTCTTGAAAATACGATGCGAGGCGACGACCGCAGCCTGAAGTACGTTGTACTTATCAGAAATGTCGCGAATCGGCTGGAAAAGGAAACTCGAATACTGAATAAACGCCACTAGCGCGCCCAGCGTGAGCATGGTGTGTCCGGGCGTGTTTTGCATCACCCGATACCCGCCATACCAGATAATTAGAGCGACGGCCACCGCACCGATGAAGTCGACCAGCGGGAAGAAGACAGCATAGTAGAAGATCGTGTCGATGTTTGCTTTGCGGTAGTCCGCATTGACCTCGTCGAACTTGCGAATCGATTTCACCTCGGCATTAAAGATCTGGACTGTTTGTGCGCCGGCAAAATGCTCCTGAAGGAAGGCGTTAATCCGCGCTATGCGAGTGCGCACCATGTCGTAACCTCGGCGCGCACCCTTGCGAAACCAGGTCGTAGCGGCAAACAACATTGGAACGGTAAGCAAAGTAACAAGAGTGAGACGTACGTCCATCCACAACATCACGCCGACGATGGCGAAGATCATAACCAGGTCGCCGAGCAAGTCGGTAATTCCGGCCGTGAACAGTTCATTGAGCGAGTCGACGTCGCTGGTGAGTCGCGTCATGATGCGGCCGACAGGATTGCGATCATAGTAAGCCACTTCCTGGTGTTGCAGCTTGTCATAAAGCTCTCGACGCATGTCAAACATCACGTGCTGGCCCACCGTGTTGAGCAACAACGCTTGCAGATAGGAGAATAGAAACCGCAAGAATTGTACCGCGACATACAGCCCGACCAGCAGTTCAAGACCTGAAGACTTACGTGGCAGGATATACCAGTCGATCGCGTACTCGGTAAACTTCGGTTGCAGAATTCCCAAAAGATTGAGCGCGAACGTCAGCAGCAAGGCCGGAATCAGCAGGCGAAGATAAGGAGCCAAGTATCGCAGTAGCCGGCGAGCAACCTGAAAGTCGTAAGTCTTGCCGATTGCTTCTTCTTCGTGAAATTGTTTTACCGCTGTCGACATCTATTACCTAACCGAGCTCCCCGGGCTTCTTGTAACTGGCGGACTCCAATTGACTGCGCCGAGGAAAATGAAGGGCGATACCGCCGGCGGCGAACAGAAACAGCCAGTAGTACTCGCGATTGCCGATAATAAGACGTTCGAGAAGCCCGAGCAGCGCACTAACTTCGCACATGGCGCACGCGATCACGAGAGCCTTCTGCACTAAACCAACATCCTGCTTTTCAACTGACCTCTCGAGCAGCTTTTGTTTTACGGCAAACGAGGCGATCACGAGAAAGAGACCCAGCGCAGTTAGGGCGACAATCAAAAGCGAACTGCGATTGGCAGACTCGTTATGAATCCTGGGCGTCGCGAACGTGAGGAAAAGGAAATACATTCCAACACTCAACAATAATGCGGACCATAAGACGACCAGCGTTTGATATCGTTTGTCCAGATCGTTCTCCACAGTCTTGACCCTCCGCCGGTCGTAAAAATGATCAGGTAAGCGCCAACTCTTCTTCCAGCAACTGCCGTTCGTACAGCGCCGAATATTCTCCGCCCGTCGCGAGCAACTCGTGGTGCGTGCCCTGCTCGATGATGCGTCCCTCGTCGAGCACGCAAATCAAGTCGGCGTCGCGGACGGTGGAAATGCGATGCGAAACAATTAGACTCGTTCGGCCTCGCATAACGCCGCGCAGTTTTCCCAGGATCTTTTCCTCTGTGTACGTGTCAACGGACGACAAGGCATCATCAAGGAGCAGGATCTTCGGTTCGCGGAGGATGGCCCGCGCGATGGCCGTGCGCTGTTTTTGACCGCCGGAGAGTGTGAGGCCTCGCTCGCCGACCAGTGTTTCGAAGCCATCGGGAAAACCCTCGACGTCTTCGGTCAGTCCGGCCACTTCGGCAGCCCACTTGATCTGCGGTCGCTCAGCGTTTTCCACTCCAAAAGCAATGTTTTCGGCCAGTGCATCGCTAAATAGAAAAGTCTCCTGGGGAACATAGCCGATGCCTGAACGCAGCTGCGTGAGCGGATAGTCACGAACCGAAACGCCGTCAACCAAAACCGTGTCTGCTGGTGCTTCAATGATGCGCGAGATGACGTTAATGAGAGTAGACTTCCCGCTGCCGGTTCGCCCTACGAACGCCACGGTCTGTCCTTCCCGGACTCGAAGATTGATACCGCGAAGCACGGGTTCATCGGTTGGATGGTATCGAAAGGTAAGATTCCGGAATTCAATTTCACCTTTGATGGGTGGTTGTGTTTTCACGTCTGCGTCATCGGCGATCGATGGCTCAATGGCAAGTATAGCGTTCATACGTTTCAAGCTCGCCAAGCCGCGCTGGTAGAGATTGACTACATACCCAAGGGCTATCAACGGCCAGATCAAACGGAAGAGATACATATTGAAAACGGTGAACTGTCCCACCGTAATTTCACCGCGAATCGCCGCCGGCACACCAGCCCAAATGATCAGCACGAAACCCATTCCGATCAAGAACTGCATCAGCGGTCGCATCAACGCATCTATTCTGACAAGGCTCAAATTCCTTTCCGCGTATTGACGATTCAATTCGTTGAAGGCGGCAATCTCAGCACCTTACCTGTTGCCCGAAAACTTTCACCGTCAGGGAAACCAGGGGCATGGTTATGAACAACAGTAGCGTGAGGCGCCAACTGATTAGAAACATTAACGGCAGAACGATGACAACAACGAAGAGCGTCTGCAGCGAATACATAATCATCGGTCCGGCCAGTTGCCTGACTGCGGCCAGATCATTGGTGGCCCGGGCCATTAAGTCGCCGATGCGATGCTCCTGGAAAAACGCCTGCGGCTGATCAACGAGGTGCGCGTGGAAATCCCGGCGCAGGTCATACTCAACCTTGCGCGACATTCCAATCAGAATGCGGCGTTGCATAAAAAGGAAGCTGCCGCTAACAACGCTTGCCCCCAATACCTTTAGCGCAGAGATTGTAAGACGCGACCAGGTGACCTCATTCCAGTTTGCATCAATTGCCTGGCCAACGATCAAGGGAATAAAGAGATTGAAAATCACGCTGGCCAAAATGCAAATGATGCCAGTCGTGAGCTCCACCCTGTAGGGAAGAAAGTAGCGCGCGAATTTTCGTAGATCATCCATGCACAAAAAAAACGAAGCAATGAACCCTTGAGCTACGGCAAAGGATTATGATGCGCGATTTTTCGTTAGGACACCAGAAGAGAGCGGAGCAATTTGCAAGGAGGGATTGAAGGAGGCAAAGCGACCGAGGTGGGTCAGAAATTTGAGGTCTGAAATTGAATCCGAGGTATACAACTAAAGTCGCTGCATCACGTCTATCAACTCGCTGCTGAGCTCGGTATTTTCAAAACCGGCGACATCAATAAAGCTAACTCGATTGCGTCCGCCATTCTTGGAATCGTAGAGGGATCGATCCGCAGCCACTACCAGGGAATCTCGGGATGAGGCGTGTGTGGGGAAAGTAGCGACACCAAAAGAAGACGTCACGCGGCCAAAACCGGGCACCTCGAGTTGCTCAATGCGTTTGCGCAAACGCTCCGCCACGATCACGGCGCCTTCAGTGGTTGCCTGGGGCACAATTATCACGAACTCGTCGCCGCCGAATCTCGCTGCGGTGTCGATAGCTCGCAGTTCAGAACGCAAGGCTTCGGCCAGCAGGCGAAGAGCCACGTCACCAGTCTCGTGCCCGGCCTGATCGTTAATGTCTTTGAAATTGTCAAAGTCCAGCATGATTAATGAAAGCGGCTGGCGCATGCGGGTGGCCATGTGGAGATCACGCTCAAGCTGCAATTCAAATGAACGACGGTTATAACAGCCGGTCAAACTGTCCGTCAGCGCTTGTTGCTGCATTTGAGCGAACAGGTGGGCCTGGTTAACGGCAACGGCGAGCTGGTCGGCGACGGTGTGAAGCAGCAACAACTCGTTGTCGGCCCAGACCCGCGACATGTCGTCGGAGCGTACTAATAAAAGGCCAATGAAGTTTCCCTGGTTGATCAGAGGCACCACGGCATCAGCAAGCACGGTGGGCGACTTGGAGTTGTCACCTTCTACGACGTACGCCTGAGGCGAATTCGCCAGGCGGCTGCTAATGTCATCCACATCGATCTGCAATGATTCTTCACCTTCACTCGCGGCGTCTGGCCGGAAGTAATAAGTAGTCATCTGTCGGCCAACGAGCGCCCCCTCAACTCTTACCGCACAAGAATGAACGTTAAGCGCACGGCCGACTTCGTTCGCGGCAGTTTGCAGAACGCTGTCCAGTTCAAGCGAATTTCCAATCGCGGTCGCGAGCCGATTGACGGCAATTTCCCGTTCCGCCTGTTCCTGTAACAGCCGAGCCAGCTTTGTCGTTACGCCCAGGGTGAGTTGCAGCGATGTAGCTTTTGGCATCGAGGCTCGAACAGCATTCGCAAAGGCGTCTGAGTGAAACGGATGCTCCGCTGTGACGCGAGCCATTAAGTATTCGAGGGCTGAGTAAACTACGTCAGGCTCGAAAGTCCAAATAACCATATCTCGCGAGGTGTCTTCTTCTCCGGCATTGTGGACTGAGGCCAGCAGAGCTGAGAAACGTGCATCTGCGATTACAACAAACCGCTCGAAGCTGTCACTTTCATCGGTTCTTTCGAAGACGACGGATTTCGTGCTCTCCCTTCCGCGGCTGAGCATCAAACTCGAGAGGCAATCCTCGGTACTTACCCAGAGGAAAAAATTCTTCGCCGCTTGATCGAGTTCCTCGACACGTACGATATCCCGAGCCGGTCTTTCGGCAGACGTGGGTAAACTCTCGACCACCAAAGCGCCAAGATTATTTTCGAGCACAACATCTTCGAAATAACGATGAAGTTGTGCAATTGTCGACCCAGCACATCGAACCGGCATCAATTGCCTGGGATGCTGGGCCAGGAGGGAATGGTACAGGGAGTACATAGGTGGGAGTTCACCAAGGAAATTGATTCAAGCTGTGGTCTCGAGCGAAGGCGTTACCGACTGGGGTCCGCACGGAGGGGCCAAGTCATTCTACATAGATAAACATGGAGTGTCTACTTAAAACGCGGGAACCTTGACGCTATATCTTCAAAGTTTGATGTAAGTGCTAAGTGCGGTAGCCGCAAGGTTTCCATCCTGATCCAACAGATCAGCCGAAACGACAAAAAGCCGCCGGCCGCTCCGCACAACCTTGGCACGGGCAGCCATCCGCCCAATGATTAAAGGCCGTAGATAGCTAATTGTGAGATCGACGGTAGTAACTTTTTCTCCAGGAGAAAGCATCGAGATTATGGCGAAGGCGGTTGCTGTGTCGATCAAAGAAGCAATTGCTCCACCATGAACCACACCGTGGTTTTGCGTCAGCTCTCTACGAATGCTCAGACCGAGAGTCGCAGTCCCTTTGCCAACTTCGTCAAGCTCGATACCCAGAAATCTCGCGAAGGGAACGGTAGTAACCGCCTTCTGGATCCGTCGAAGTTGGGCGGCTGTGATCTTGGCCGCAGTCATGAGCGATAACTCGCTTCGCCATCTGCGCGTTCGACAATTACGGCGGTGCCATAGGCCAGCACTTCCGTAACGCCGGCGGAAACTTCCGTGGCATCGTAGCGTGCCCCCACGATCGCATTTGCTCCAATTTCAGTTGCATGCTGAATCATGATGTCAAAAGCATCTGTGCGGGTATCCTCGCAAAGTTTTGTCCACACCGTGATATTCCCACCAACAATCGTTTGCAAGCCCGCGCCGATGGTCGCGAAGATGTTTCGCGAGCGAACCACGATTCCGCGAACAACGCCAAGATTCTGTGTGATGCGGAAGTTTGGCAATTCAAACGCAGTAGTAACCATTTGATGCGAAACAGAATAACGAGGTGGACTAACCGCATAGGGAGCTCTTTGGTCGAGGGGATCTTGGTCCATGTGGTTTCCTTTGCAAAAAGAATCTAGTTCTTGAATAGTGAAACTTTCTTTGCTCTCGGTTTGTTTTTGCCCTTAGGTTCTGCTGGAATCCAAAGGTATTTTTGCAACTCACAACGGCCGCGTTCATTAAAACTGACTCCTTCGGCTTCCAGCATTCGTTGCTGTTTATCGTGGGGCAAAACAAGTCCGCGAGTAGAACAGCCACCCTGTGCATTGATGACTCTATGCCAGGGAGTCTTATCATTCGAGCTGTGCATTACAAAGCCAACTGTTCGCGGCGTGTAGCCCTCTCCGAGAATTTCGGCAATTTGGCCGTAGGTCATGACGCGGCCACGCGGGATCGAACGAACAACGCGAAATACGCGGTCCCGGTAGTCATTATCGGAATTTTCGGTCATGGAGTTAGGTGATCCGCCTCTTCATTTGGTTACGCTCTGGTGCGCAATACGACGCGGGCAGGCGCACCGTCGCCACTTCCTCCGGCAATTTTTAGCGGCAAACAAATCAGTTCATAAATGCCGGCAGGAACTGCGCGCAAGTCGAGACCTTCCAGGATAACAACCCCGGCGGATAATAACGCGTGGTGGGTCTCAAATTTTGGTGACTGAAATTGTTCGACCGATAAATAATCTATGCCTACTAGTTTTATTCCCCATTCAACCAGTCGTTTGGCAGCACCAGGCTCGATATAAGTGTAATCCTCACGAAATCCACTGTTATTCCAAAATGCTGAGTTACGCGTCTTGAACAGAATTCTTTGAGAACCGCGGAAATGATTGCTGGCAACGAAACTTTCGTCAATTGCTCGGACGTCATTCGCTACTTCAACAACTTCTGCTTCGCCAATAAGGCTTTCGAGCGGCAGCGATTCGACTCTGCTTCCGTCGGCGATGAAATGTGCCGGGGCATCAACGTGAGTGCCTGAATGCAAGCCAAAGTTTATGAGTGAGACATTAGCGACATCGCCATCCGCTAGCGTCAGCCACGGTTTGATCTCAATGCCGGGATCACCGGGATACGTAGGTGTGGTCGCGGAAAGCGGAACGCTAACATCGTAGATTTGCATCGACAAAACTCAAGCTGATTGCCACTCTCTTATTGGTCCGCGCGGACGGCCGTGCTGAATGATGTTGTCGGCCGCATAGTAATTGTCACTCTGGAAGGGTGTCAACGTGCCAATCAGAAGGTAAAGGGGGCTCCTTGCGGTGTTAACGACGATTTCGTTAGCATCACCGCTGCGAAAGCAACTGCAAAGGAGTGACGTATTTCCACAGCTAATAATCAAGGCCGTCCGCGGGTGGCCGCGTCAAGTTATCTAAACACAGCACCGCTGATCTGGAGCTTTCAATATGGAACTCGACAAAACGATGTGCGACTGGTGACTGACGCCGCGCCAGCGCGTTGTGCTGATTTACTTGCGGGCGGAGAAGTTGAAGGGGCGCTTGTTCCGATCATCGAGTATCAACGGATTCCGGAACTCAAAGTTGTGCCAGGCGTTTGCGTCGGCTCGCACTTCACTGTCCGCAGCGTAGTGCTGATTAGTAAAAATAAGGATTTAAAGAATGTCCGCAGCGTTGCTCTCGATGCTTCATCCCGAACTTCGCAAGCTCTCGTGAAGATTATTTTCCGCGAGTTTCTGGGTCGGGAACCGGAATGGGCCACATTCAGTCCGGACGCCCAGGTCATGCTGGAATGCAACGATGCGGCGTTACTGATCGGAGATCCCGCGATGAAGATGCCAACCGATGATTTTCATGTTTACGATCTTGCGAGTTTATGGCGGCAATTTACGGACACAGGTTTCGTATTCGCAATGTGGATGGCCCGCGCTGA
>WNGF01007138.1_pt1 | contig 13618 bp, 13 predicted proteins | sample 5400641 | NCBI WGS metagenome assembly WNGF01 (sample SAMN13153371, study PRJNA577476) | soil metagenome | isolation source: 80 cm soil or saprolite under grassland replicate 2 | place: USA:California | collected 2016-06-15
GCGACCGGCGCGCTCGGACTCACCGACCGCTGGGCGAAGACCTACTCCGACGGCGCGGACGCGACGCTGACGTTGGCGCTGCTCGACCGCTCGCAAGGCCGTTACCGCCTCTCCGGTGCGATCGCGCCCCGCGTCGCGCAGTAAACGAGCAACCCACCCGGCGGAGGTCCGCCGGGTGGGTGCCTGTTCGAGAGCTACCGGACGACGAACTGGACCGTGTGCGTGACGGGATCTCCCGTCGCGGTGAACGACAGCGTGTACGTCGCCGCCGGGTAGTCCTTCGTCTTCACGTTCAGCTGGTAGCCGGCCCCGAAGTCGGGCAGCGTCAGGAACGTGAACGTCCCGCTCGGCGGAACGCCCGGGGCGGGACTCGGAGCGAGCCCGACGATCGTGAGGACGATCGCGGCCGACGAGACGTTCGTCCCGAACGCGTCCTGGAGCGCGACCTTGATCGCGACGTTGGCACCGCTGTTGATCAGCCTCGTCTGGTCGTACAGCGCGACGACCGCGTACGCCACCTGCTGGACGAACGCCGGCGACGTGCTCGGCTCGTAGTAGAAGTTGCCGCTGTAGCCGGCGACGATCGAGTGGCTGCCCACGCTTGCGTAGGTGACCGTGCACGTGGCCGTCCCCGTGAGCGTGTTGACAGGCAGCAACTGACAGCCGCCGATCGGGCTCGCGTTGTCCGAGAACGAGAGCGTGCCACCGTTCGGCACCGGGGTCACCGTCGCGGTGAACGTCACCGACGCGCCGACGATCGACGGATTCGCGGAGCTCGTGACCGTCGTCGTGGTCGGGAACTGGAACGTGTAGAAGATCGCGTTCGACGTCCCGCCGGAGGTCGTCACCGTGAGCAACACCGTCCCGCCTGCGTGCGGGGGCGTGACGGCGTCGATCCTCCCGGAGTTGACGACCGTGAACGACGCTGCGGGCGTCCCTCCGAAGCTGACGGCCGTCGCCCCGTTCAGGCCGGCGCCCAGGATCGTGACCGACTGGCCGCCTTCGGCAGGCCCGTTCGGCGGACTCACGGAGAACAGCACCGGGTTGTACGTGTACTCGTCGCTCGACGACGTATTGCTCGTTCCGGCGCCGGTCGTCGCCGTGATGTCGACGACGCCGGAGTCGTGCGCGGGGCTGACGGCGCGGATGTGCGTCGAGTCGAACCACGTGACGCTCGCCGCCGGCGTCCCGCCGAAGCTGACGGACGTGCCGCCGTTGGCGAACTCGGCGCCGTAGATGTCGACGCTCGTGCCGCCGGTCGCCGGCCCGTGATTCGGCGAGATCGACGTGATCTGCGGCTCACGGAAGGTGAACTGGCCGATCGCCGTCGCCCAGTTGCCGCTGCCGGAGCTACACGCGGTCTGGCACGCGCCGAACTCCTGCGCAGTCCAGACGTCGTTCGTGTTGTCCGGATCCTGCTGCGTCCCGGAGTAGTCGCCCCAGCGGCTGTTCGTGTACGTCGCGTCGCCGGAGGCGAAGTCGATCCGCTGGAACACCGCCGGCGGCGGCAGCGAGCTGCCGTCGATCGCGGCGGTCGGGTACTGCGTCGAGGACGAGATCGTGAAGCCGAAGAACACGTGGCCGGCGCCGTCCTTGACGACCGACGGGTTGTACCGGTACGTCCCCGTCGTGCCGATGTCCGTGTCGTAGAGGACGCTGTCGCTGCCCAGGCCGACCTCGAGCAGGCGGATGCACGCGCGCGTCGTCGAGTCGGCGGTCGGGTACGACGGCGTGCACCCGTCAGTCCCCGTCGTCCAGAGCTGGCTGCCCTGCACGACGGCCGACTGGAAGTTCATCTTGTCGCCGGCGATCGTCCCGCCGGGCTGAACGCCCGCGGGAGGCGAGGTCGAATTCGCGATCGAGATGTCGGTGATGTCCGACAGGTCGAGGTCGCCGCCGTTGGGCGTTCCCGTGATGCGCATGAGCCCCATGTGGTTGCTGGAGCTCGCCTCCTGGTTCCAGACGACGTACTGCGTGTTGTTGGACGTGCTCGAGTTGAGCGGCGTCGTCGGCATCCAGTCGAACTCGCGTTCACCGGTGGTGTTCCACGCGTAGCTGTAGACGTAGTACGTGGTGCCCGCCGCCGCGACGATGTCGGACTTCTGGAGAACCATCACGTTCTCCTGCTTGTACTGCGAGCCCGACCCGCACTTGCAGCCGTACTCGTTGACGGCGATCGTGATCTTGTCGCCGCTGAAGCCGAGCTTCTCCTGATCCTGCAGGTTCTGCCCGTCGTTCAGGTAGTCGTAGACCCACCAGTTGATCCCGTCGGCCGACACGGCGAGCGAGATTCCCATGTGCGACCAGGTGCCCCCGCCGCAGCCGCCGCTCTGGCAGACCATCATCGTCGCGAAGTAGAGGCCGTTCGACCCGACCGTCGGATCGAAGAGGATCTTCGGGTCCGTCACGCTGACGGTCTGCGACGCCGGCTGAAAGACGTTGGTCGCCGGGTAGCTCGTGATCAGCGTCCCGCCTTTGCTGAAGACGAGGAAGTCGTTGTTGACGAACTCGACGATCTCGTTCCTGCCCGCCGCCATCTGCGTGTCCGGCGGCTCGCACCCGCAGCCGGGATTCGCCAGGGTCGCCCCCGTGACGGTGAGGAGGTTCGCGAAGCTGCCGGTGGCGGTGCCGGCGCGCAGCCTGCCGGCGACCTTCCGCGACTTGCCCGGCGCAGCCGGACGCTTGTCCGTGACGATGGGCGGCAGCCCGCTGGTCGGATTTCCGCCGCGCGCCGTCGGCGGAACCTCGCCTCGGCGGTACGGCTCGGTGCGGCTCGGATGCGCCGGCGCGTGCGCGTGCGCGGGAGCCCTGACGTGCCGCGGCGCGATTCGTTCGACGTGCCGCTGGGCTCCCGCCTGCGCGGTCGTCTTCGCCCCCGCGCCGGTCGACGCGGTCAGCGCGACGACGGTGAACATTGCCGTGAGCGCGCCGAGCGCCCCCAACGGCCACTTGATCTTCCTCATTGCCTTGCCCCCTCTGGCCGCTCCCGTCGTGACTGAGCCGACAAGGGGAGGCGGCGGCGCGGCCCTCCCGAACGTCGGCGCCGCAGCCCGGTCTTGCTGATCCGCGAGCCTAGGACATCGCCGTCGGCTTTGCAAGACCGCCGCGTCTGCGATGAGTTTCGGTCCGACGTACGGTCTTAGGGTCGTGGCTCACTTGTTCGTGGACATCTCCGCCTCGCTCGACGGCTTCGTCGCCGGACCGAACCAGACGCTCGACGCTCCCCTCGGCGAAGGCGGGGAGCGTCTGCACCAGTGGGTGGTCCGGCTCGCGAGCTGGCGGGAGCCGCACGGGCTCGCCGGCGGCGAGACCGGCGTCGACGGCGACGTCGTCGCGGAAACGCTGCAGCGGACCGGCGCGGTCGTGATGGGCAGGAAGATGTTCAGCGGCGGCTCCGGCCCGTGGGAGGACGACCCGAACGCGGACGGCTGGTGGGGAGACGACCCGCCGTTCCACGTGCCCGTGCTCGTCCTCACGCACCATGCGCGGCAGACCGTCGTCAAGGAGGGCGGCACGTCGTTCACGTTCGTCACCGACGGGATCGAGTCCGCGCTCGAGCAGGCGCGCGCGGCCGCGGGCGAGCGGGATGTCGCGATCGCCGGCGGCGCGAGCGTCGCGCAGCAGTACCTCAACGCGGGGCTGCTCGACGAGCTTCAGATCCACGTCGTGCCGGTGCTGCTCGGCGACGGCGTCTCGCTCCTCGGCAGCCTCGGGGTCGAGCCGTCCGAGCTCGAGCAGACGCGCGTCGTCGAGGGCGAAGGCGTCGCGCACCTTCGCTACCGCGTGCGGTAAACCGCCCCGGGACGGGGTCTTACTGGTGCATCTGCGGTTGGGCGTTCGGCAGGTGCAGCAGGTTCTCGACGTCGCGCACGCCCGCGATGCTGCGCGCCTTGTCGACGAGGTCGTCGATCATCTCGGGCTCCGGCACCTCGCCGCGCAGCTGGACGACGCCGTTCTGCACGTTGACGTCGATCTGACCCTTCGGCACGTCGGCCGGGCGGAACAACTCCGTCTCGACCTTGCGCGCGAGCGTCTCGTCGTTCGGTGCGACGAGCGAGTCGCTGCGCGGTGCGTGCGCGATGCGCGCGCTGTACCCGCGCGCGTACGACCACGCGATGCGCGCGCCGCGACGACTGCGCCTGAACGTGCGGCGCAATGCGCCCGCGGTGCGGTTGCGCGCGAGGCTGCGGCGGCGCCGACCCTGCTGCGGGTCGAGCAGGAACTCGAGCGCGACTCCTGCGACGAACGCGAGCAGCGCGAGCTGCTCGCTGCGTCCGAACCGAGTGCGGTTCTTTGCGAATGGATGTTGGATCGCGTACATGGCTCGCGGTTCGGGTTCCCGCCCCTCCCCGATCCAAACGCGCAGTCCTAGGAGCCGCCGTTGAGGAAATAGAGCGTCATCGCGACCGCGAGCAGGAGCACGAGCAGGACGCCGATCACGAGCATGACGCCGACGAGTGCGATCGCCGGCGTGCGGGCGCTGTAGCCGCCCGCGGCCTCGTGCTCGAGCGCCTTCGCGGTCTCGACCGGGTGCTCGACGGAATGGACGATCGACTTCGCCTTCTCCTCCAGGAACATCGAGGTCGGTTCTACCCGGCCGGCGTGTCGGCATAACCGCGCGCCGCCGTGCGTTCTCACAGACAAGCGCGTCCGCGCGTTTCACCGGATGATGGCAACCGCCGAGGCCACAGCTCCCGTCCCGGCCGAACGCGAGCGGCTGCTCGCGCTCGGCGCGGCGCTCGTCACCGTCTCGCTCTGGGCCTCGGCGTTCGTCGGCATCCGCTCGGCCGCGCGGCAGCTCTCGCCGGAGGCGCTCGCGTTGGGACGGCTGACGATCGCGAGCGTCGCCCTCGGCGCGCTCGTCCTCGTGCGGCGCGAGCCGCTGCCGTCGCGCCGCGACCTGCCGGCGATCGCGGTCTGCGGCGTGCTCTGGTTCGGCCTCTACAACATCGCCCTCAACGAGGCGGAGCAGCGCGTGGACGCCGGAACCGCAGCGATGCTCGTCAACGTCGGGCCGATCCTGATCGCGGTGCTCGCGGGCGTGTTGCTCCACGAAGGCTTTCCGCGCCGGCTGCTCGTCGGCTGTGCGATCGCGTTTGCCGGCGCAGTAGTGATCGGCTCCGCGACGTCGGAGCACGGCTTCACGCCGAGCTGGGGCGCGGTGCTCTGCGTCGTCGCGGCGTTCCTCTACGCGGCGGGCGTCCTTACACAGAAGCCGCTGCTGGCGCGGGTGTCGGCGTTGCAGATCACCTGGCTCGCCTGCACGTTCGGCGCGCTCGTCTGCGTGCCGTTCGCGCCACAACTCGCGCGCGAGCTGCCCGACGCACACGCGTCGGCGATCGGCTGGATGGTGTACCTCGCGATCGTGCCGCTCGCTCTCGGCTTCCTCACGTGGGGCTACGCGCTCGCGCGCACGACCGCCGGTCGCATGGGCTCGACGACGTACCTCGTGACGCCGATCGCGATCCTGCTCGGCTGGTTGCTGCTCGGCGAGTCGCCGCCCGCGCTCGCGTTCGTCGGCGGCGCGCTCTGCCTCGGCGGCGTCGCCGTCGCGCGCCGTCGTTAGTCCCCTTACGGTTTCTTCTTCTTCTTCGCGCCGGGGCAGCCGGTGCTCGGCGCCGGGACGATGTCGCCGTGTGCGATGTGCGCCGGCAGCGCGGAGTTGCTCACGGTGATCAGCACCCATGGATTCGTCGCCGACCCCGTCCGGTGGCAGATGGTCGTCTTGCCCGTGTACTGCTGCGCCGCCGGCGTGTTGGCGCTCGGCGTCGAGGCCTTCCGGCCGCCGTTGCCGGACGTCGCGGTGGCCGCGAGTACGCGGACCGTGTCGACGACCGCGCCGGCCGCGCCGGCGGCGTAGCCGGCGCCGCCGAACGCCGCGAAGGCGGCGAGGCCCGTCAGACCGACCACGACCGCGACCGCGAGACGCGCGCGAACGGCACGCCCTGCCGGCGATGGAGAGATCGCACTGACGCGCCGGACGAGGGAATCGAGGAACACCTCGCGGGGCGCCGGCCGGGCGGCGCGGAGCGCACGCTCGAGATCGCGGTCGTGGTTTCGCCTGAAGGACATCCTCCGCCCTCTCGTACCGCCCGAAAGTCGGAAACCTTACGGGCCTAGACCGAGCGCCGGTGCGATCGCCGCGAGCTCCGGCGAGAGCGGGTCGAGCCGCCGGGCGTGCTCCGCCGCGCGCCGCTGCGCCTTGCCGGTGCTCGTCAGAGCGAGGTCGAGCCAGAGGTGCCAGTCGCGGTCGTCCTTCGCGATCGCGTTCCGGTAGCTGGCGCGCGCAGCGGCGAGCTCGCCCTGCTGGTACTGCGCGTCGCCGAGCGCCTCCCAGCCGGAGGACGACCACGGCGCCCAGTCGATCGCGCGGCGCGCCTGACGCTCGGCGCGCGGATAGTCCTCGCGCGCGGTCGCGTTCGCGCTCGCGGCGACGGCACGGTTGCCGACGAGTCCGATTCCCGCGACGACGGCGACGGCGACGGTCGCCAGCGCGAGCGCCGCGCGGCCGCGCGTCCCGACGCGCGCGGCGCCCGCGTCCGCACGCGCGGCCGCGAGCAGCGCCGCACCGGTCAGCAGCGCAGCAAGCGCGACCGCGGTCAGCTGCCAGTCCCAGTCGACCGCCGCGTGCGCGAGGAACGCGACGAACGCGGCCGCCGCGGTCGGCACGAGCCGCCGCTCGCGCACACGCGCGGCCGCGACGAGCGGCGCCGCGAGCAGCGCGAGCAGGAACGCGAGACCGACGGGGCCGAGCTCGGCGAGCGTCTCGAGGTAGAGGCTGTGCGCGTTGATCACCTGGGACGCGACCTTTCGGTGCGCGAGCCACTGCTGCTGATAGGTGCCCGCGCCGGAGCCGCCGAGCGGATGCGCGCGCCAGTCGTCGATCGCGACGCGCCAGAGCTGCGTCCGCCAGCTCCCCGAGAAGCTCGTCAGCCGCGCGTTGAGGCTGCCGCCGCGGACGACGACCGGCGGCGCGTTGAAGGCGTGCCAGCCGCGCTTCGCGATGTGCACCGGCGACCCGAACGCGACGAAGACGGCGACGAGCGCGACGACCGCGGCTGCGCAGGAGGCGAGCGCGAAACGGCGGTCGTATCCCGGGTGGGTTAGGAGGACGCCGACGCGTCCGAGCGGCAGTGACGCGACGGCGGCGCCGAGCGCCAGGACGAGCAGGATCCCGGCGAGGCGACGTCCTTCGGTGACGGCGTCAGGGCCGAGCGCGCCGCTGGCCGTCAAGGACGACTGCCGCGACGCGACGAGCACGCCGGCGGCCGCCCACGGGCCGAGCAGCGCGAGGCCGGCGACGACGCGGAGGCGCCGCGGGTCGAGCGCGACGAGCACGAGCAGCCCGAGCGCGAGCGCCAGCCAGGCGCCGCGGCTGAACGTGAAGTAGAGCGCTGCCGCGAGCGGCACGAGCGAGGCCGCGGCGAGCGCGCGCCAGACGGCGCCGCGGCCGTGGACGGCGAGCCCGAGCGCGAGGATGCACCCGAACGCGGCGAGCAGTCCGAGCGAGTTCCAGTAGCCGAGCGGGCGCTCGAGCCGGTTGCCGGCGATCGTGAGCGCGCCGGGGAACCGTCCGGAGAACAGCCGCGTCGCGAGGCCGTAGCAGCAGAGCGCCGCCGTTCCCGCCCACACGCCGCCGACGAGCGCGCGGTACGACCACGAGCGCACGAGCAGGAGCGCCGCGGCAATGCCCGCGACGTAGACGAGCGAGCGCTCGAACAAGAGCGCGGTCTGCGGAACCGACTCGGTCCACAGCGCCGACAGGAGCGTCCAGGCGGCGAACGCAGCCGCGCCGGCGAGCGCGACGGCCTCCGGCCACGAGAGGCGGACGAGCGGCCGCGCCGCGAGCGCGAGCGTCGCCAGCCAGCCGAGCACCATCGCCGTCCAGCCCCAGGAGGTCGGGGAGTAGCCCCCGTGCGCCGAGCCGACGGCCGCGACGGTGAGGAAGCCGAGCAGCGCGGCGCGCGCGTCCGCTGTCGCCAGGGAGGCGAGGCGCGAGCGTCCGATGCCGTCCGCGCGCGCGGCGAGCGAGTGCATCGTCGACGCCATCCTCCCCAACCGTAACGCGCGGCCTGGAGATCGCCACCGGCGCGTTACACGCGGGACGGCGCGGGCACGGACGTAAAAGTTTCCTTACGAGTGCACGCCATCATCCTGTCCACGTGACCGCAGCAGCACCGATCGCATCCCCCGGCGTCGACGGCCAGGCCGCCGGCCGCTCTCTGCACTCGCTCTACGAGCGCTACGCGCGGCAGATCTTCTCCTACTGCCTGCGCCGGCTCGGCTCGCGCGAAGACGCCGAGGACGCGCTGCAGACGACGTTCATGAACGCCTTCCGCGGTCTCTCGCGCGGCGTGACGCCGCACGCGGAGCAGGCGTGGCTGTTCGCGATCGCGCAGAACGTCTGCAACGAGCGCCAGGCAACGTCGTGGCGGCGGCGGCGCGTCGAGTGCGATGCAGACTTCGAGGTCCTCGAGGACGTCGTCCCGTCGCGGGACAGGCGCGGCGACGAGCTGATCGGGCTCACGGACGTGCTCGCCTCGATGCCCGCGAGCCAGCGCCGCGCGATCCTCCTGCGCGAGTGGCAGGGACTCTCGTACCGCGAGATCGGCCAGGAGCTCGAGCTCTCGCAGGCGGCGGTCGAGACGTTGATCTTCCGCGCGCGCCGCTCGCTCGCCAAGGGACTCGAGCAGCCGCTGAAGAAGCGGCTCGCGACCGGACTCAACCTCGGTCCGCTGCTCGCCACGTTGAAGGCGCTCTTCACAGGCGGCGCGGCCGTCAAGGCAGCCGCCGTCCTCGTCGCGGCCGGGACCGCAACCGTTGTTGCGACGAAGGCGGAGCGGACGATCGTCCACCGGCAGCACGCGCAGCCCGGCGCGGGCGTCACGCACGCGCGTCCGGCTCCTGCTCCGGCCGTTCGGCGCGCGTCGGCGACGCCGGCGCCCGCGCGGCACCGCGCGCCGAAGCCGGCCGCGGCGCGGAAGCATGCGGCCGCCGCGCCGGCGCGCACGGACGCCGTTCCGGCGGCGCCCGCAGCGGCAGCGGCCGCGGTCGTGCGCCGCGCGACGCCCGTCCACCCTGCGCCGCCGCCGCAGCGGGCCGCCGCGGCCGCGCACACGCAGCGCGGAAACAGCGCGGCCGCGCGCGCCGCGCAGCCGGCGCCCGCCGGCTCGCGCCCCGCCGCCGCAACCGAGCACGGCCGGCCGGCCGACCCCGGCAGCCAAGCGGCCGCGCCGGTGACGCCGCAGCCGCCGGCGAGCGCCGAGCACGGGAACGGAAAGGACAAGGTCAAGTAGCGCCGCGCGCGGTCGCGACCGTGCTCGCCGCGGCCGGCCTCGCGCTGACCCCATCGACGACCGGCACGACCACCTTCGCCGCAGCGGGCCGGCAGGCGGAGTCGACGCTCGTTCGCGTCCTCTACGCCGGCAACGGGCTGTGGAACCAGTGCGGTCCGCCCGGGTGCGGTCTCTCGAACCGCGACTGGGGCGTCGACTCGCTCACGTACGCGGTCTGGCTGCGGTGGAGCACGACGCACGACGCGCGGCTCGCCCCGATCCTGCGTGCGCTGATCTCGACGTCGCCGAGCTACGGAACGCCGTGCGCGACGCGGCCGTGCGGCTGGAGCGACGTTCCAGAATGGGATGCGATCGCGTCGGTCCGTGAGTACCAGGCGACGCACGATCCACGGGCGCTCGCGAAAGCGAGGGCCGCGTTCGCGTACGTCGAGGACGCGCAGGTGTTCGCGCGCGGCGCCTGTCCCGAGATCCGCTACCAGCAGCCGGAGGGCGAGGCGAATCAGCTGAAGACGCTCGAGACGGACGCGAACGCGATCAAGGCGGCGCTCCTCCTCCACCTCGTCACGCACGAGCCGAAGTACCTGACGTCGGCGCGCGCGCACTACGCGGCGGTGCGCAAGTGGTTTCGCGACCCCGCCCTGCCGCTGTATTCCGTTTACGTCTTCGACGACGGACACGCGTGCACGCAGGTGCCGCACAGGTTCTTCGCGTCGGTCAACGGCGACATGATCTGGAACGGGCTCGAGCTCTGGCGCGTCACCCACGTGAGGCGCTATCTCGACGAGGCTCTGGGCGCAGCCGCCGCACTCGTCAAGCTGGACGATCCGAACGGCGTCTTCGCCGACCTCCAGGCGGAAAACGACATCGCCGAGCCGCTCGTCGAGGCGATGTACCGGCTCGCGCACGACCGCGGGTCGCGGCTCGCCCGGCTCTGGATCCTCCGCAACGCCGCCGCCGCGCTCTCGGCGCGCGCGCCCGACGGAACTTTCGGCCGCTTCTTCGACGGACCGCCGCCGCGCGCGATGACGACGGCGTGGCAGACGAACGGCGGCCTCGCGCTCGAGATCGCCGCCGCCGCGCTCGCACCGAAGACGCGCATCTCGTCGGCGAAGCGCTGGGGCGGCGCACAGACGGTGACGCGCGCGATCTCCGTGACCGACACCGTCACGTTCACCGGCTCGGGGATCGCGCTGCTCGGGACGCTGGGCGAGCGTTGCTGCGAGAACGGCCACGCGCGCGTCTTCGTCGACGGTGTCGAGACCTTCGACCGGACCGGGATCTGGCAGAACAAGTCGAGCTCGGGCCGCAGCATCCCGAACACCGTTCTCTTCGCGTGGCGCTGGCCGAAGCGCGGCGCGCACACGATCTCCTTCGCGCCCGGCGAGCCGAACGGGAAGGAGGGCGACTCCTTCCTCGACCTCTCCGGATACGCGGTCCGCTAGAGCCGGCGCAGTGCGGCGAGCTCGTCTGCGTCGAGCCGCCACTCGCCGGCCGCGGCGTTCGCGCGCACCTGGTCCGGGGTCATCGCGCCCGCGATCACCGACGCGACCGCCGGCTCGGACGCGAGCCCGCCGATCGCGAGGTCGAGCAGCGAATGTCCTCGCGCCGCCGCGAACGCCTCGAGCGCTTCCAACCGGTCGAACGTCTCGTCGTCGATCTCTTGGCCCTCGAGCCGCGTGTTCGGCGGCACCGGCTCGCCGCGGCGGTACTTGCCGCTGAGCAGGCCGCTCGCGAGCGGGAAGTACGGCACGAAGCCGACGTCGAGCTCGCGGCACACGGCCAGCACCGGCTCGTCGTCCCGCCGCAACAGGTTGTAGTGGTTCTGCACGACCGCGACGGGAGCCGCGGCGGCGGCCTCGCTCAGCTGCTCGGCGTCGACGTTGGAGACGCCGATCGCGCGCACCTTTCCTTCCTGCACGAGCTCGTTCATCGCGGCGACGGTCTCCGAGATCGGCGTCACGTTGTCCGGACGGTGGTAGTAGAAGAGATCGACGTGGTCCGTCTGCAGGCTCGCGAGCGAGCGGTCGATCGCGCCGCGCAGGTACTCGCGCGTGCCGTTGCCGCCCTGGCCCATTCCGAACTTCGTCGCCACGAACGCACGCTCGCGGCGTCCCTGGAGGATCTGGCCGAGAAAGCGCTCGCTCTCGCCGCTGCCGTAGATGTCTGCGGTGTCGATGTGCGTGACACCGGCGTCGAGCGCGGCGTCGACGACGGCGCGCGCGCCGACGACGTCGAGTCGCCGCCCGAAGTTGTTTGTACCGAGCCCGACGCGCGAGAGCTCGATCACGCGGTGCACTCGGAGCCGTCGCCGCCCGCACCCGGGAGGCGGCCGAGCAGCTCGGCGAGCGTCTCGAGCTCCGCCGGCGAATAGCGCCCCTCGAAGAGCGCGCGGACCGCGCCGACGTGCGACGCCGAGGCCTGCCGCAGGCGCTCGAGCCCCGCGTCCGTCAGCACCGCGTACGTCACCCGCGCGTCGCGTTCGCAGGTCGCCTTCGCGACGAGTCCCGCCGCCTCGAGCCCGTCGAGCAGCCGCGTGACGCCGGAGGCGGTCAGCGCCAGCCCTTCGGCGAGGTCGACCCGGCGGAGGTGGCCGTCCGGGGCCTTCGCGAGGAGGAGCAGCGCCTCGAACTCCGTCACCGTCAGCCCGTGCTCGGCCTGGAGCGCGGCGCTCAGCGAGCGGCGGGCCGCACCGTGCCCGCGCAGCAGCCTGACCCAGGCGTCGAGGGCCGGAAACGTTTGAGGTGTCAATACTTGACTAGACAATCTTTCCTGCTACTCTTGCTTGCGTAGTCAAGTATAGCCGACAGATGGAGGACAGACCGATGAGCACGATCACCGAGCAGGCCCTTCCCACAGGGACCTGGAACGTCGACCCCGTCCACTCGCAGGTGGGCTTCGCGGTCGACTACATGGTGGGCACCTTCCGCGGCGGCTTCTCGCCCGTCGACGCGACCCTCGAGGTCGGCGACGACGGCTCCGTGCGGCTGACCGGCTCCGCGAACGTCGAGAGCATCAAGGTCCAGGACGAGAACCTGACGACGCACCTGCTCTCACCCGACTTCTTCGACGCCGAGCGCAGCCCGACGATCACGTTCGCGGCCGACTCCGCGCGTCGCACCGGCGACGCGGTGACGATCGACGGCGAGCTGACGATCAAGGGCCACACCGAGCCCGTCGAGCTGACCGGCACGATCACGGATCCGATCGAGGACCCGTACGGCCGCACGCGGATCGGCCTGACGATCGCGACGACCGTCGACCGCACGACGTTCGGCCTCGACTGGAACGTGCCGCTCCCGAACGGCGAGCCCGCACTCGCGAACGACGTGACGCTGACCGCCGAGCTCTACCTGGCGAAGGCGTAGGGACCCCGTTGAAGCTCCTCGGCATCTCCGGCAGCCTCCGCCCCGCCTCGTACAACACGGCGCTCCTCCGCAACGTGGACGCGGAACTGGAGCTGTGGGAGGAGCTGAAGGAGCTTCCGCCCTACGACGAAGAGGACGACGTCGAGCCGGCGCCGCCGGCGGTCGAGCGCATTCGCGAAGCCGTCGCCGCCGCCGACGCCGTTCTCTTCGCAACGCCCGAGTACAACGGGTCGGTTCCGGGCCAGCTCAAGAACGCGGTCGACTGGCTCTCGCGTCCGCGCGGCTCCGCCGCGCTGCACAACAAGCCCGTCGCGGTCGTCGGCGCGTCGCCCGGCATGTTCGGCGCCGTCTGGGCGCAGGCCGACCTGCGCCGCATCCTCAAGACGGCCGGCGCGCGGGTCGTCGAGGCCGAGCTGCCCGTCGCCAAGGCGCACGAGGCGTTCGACGAGGACGGGCGCCTACTCGACGACGAAGTGCACGCGAAGCTGCAGGAGATCGTCGCGCAGCTCGCTGCGGAAGCGTCGCCCGCGCTCGTCGCCGCCTAGGAATACTGCGCGGCATGCCGCGCTTCTGCTCGGCGTGCGGCGCGCCGATCGGCGCCCGCGCGCCCGTCGTCTGCGCCGCCTGCGGCGCGGCGCACTGGCTGAACGCGAAGCTCGCAGCCGCCGCGCTCGTCGTCCACGACGGGAAGCTCCTTCTGACGCGACGCGCGATCGAGCCGTGGCGCGGCATGTGGTGCGCGCCGTCGGGCTTCTGCGACAGCGAGGAGCACCCGATCGACTGCGCCGAGCGCGAGGCGCTCGAGGAGGCGGGCATCCACGTGCGGGTCGTCGGGTATCTCGGCCACTGGATCGACGAGTACGTGGCCGCCGCCGACGACGCGAGCGAGCCGCAGCACTGCGCCGTGTCCTACTACCACGCCGTCCCGCTCGATGAGCCTGCGGCGGTGCACGACGG
>WNGF01007597.1_pt1 | contig 13612 bp, 13 predicted proteins | sample 5400641 | NCBI WGS metagenome assembly WNGF01 (sample SAMN13153371, study PRJNA577476) | soil metagenome | isolation source: 80 cm soil or saprolite under grassland replicate 2 | place: USA:California | collected 2016-06-15
TCGTCGTCCGCGCCGTGCCGCGCGGGGTGCAAGAAACGACGAAGGCGGCTGGAGAAGGACCTGTGGGGGTGCGCAAATTCGGTCTTGCCTGCAAATTCCGCGTTTCGTCCCGTCGCGCCGAGTTGGTGCACCCCACGGGTTTCGCGGACCCCGCGCTGCTCACGCGAGATGCCCGCCTGCGGCGGTCATCTCAGGGTCGCAGTCGTGTTGTCACGTCGCGACGAGTGGCGCCCGCTTCGGGCTTGATCCGCCGCGCCGGCCGCATGATTTTTCCCTGCAAAATCCCGTGGGGTTCAGAAACTCAGTCAGCCCTCTGCGGCTGGGTTGGTTCGCAACTTGCGCATTCAATTCCTCCAGCGGCACGGGACCGAAACGGACTGGCGAGTAGTTGACGTCGACCCAGTGGATCTGATATGCGCGCGCGCGCGAACCTTGTTGATTGATGAGTGGTGAGTGAGTTGAGGTGCCGAGGTGCTTATGACTTCGCAGGTAGGGAGAATGATCGGGTCTCATGCTGCGTGTTCGTATTCGTGGATCAGTCCGCCGAGCAGGTCGGTGCGGTTTAGCTGCAGATCGGCTGGCGCTCGGAGCGGTGTGGGGTTTCCGTTTGCCTCTTCGGGTGGACGAAGTGTGAGTGCTCGATGCGGCCGATGCTGGTTGTAATGGCGGGCATAGACGCGAAGTACGTGCTCGAGTTGCCGGCGGCTGAAGATGAGCAGTCGGTCGAGGCACTCGCGGCGGACGCTGCCGACCCAGCGCTCGGCGTAGGCGTTCGCGTTCGGCGCCTGGACGGGCGTGCGGATCACCGCAATTCCTTCGCTTTGGAAGACGTGCTCGCAGCCACCGCTGAACTTGGCGTCGCGATCGTGGATCAGGAAGCGGACCGGTTGCTCGCGATCATCGAGGGTCATCAGCAGGTTGCGCGCCTGCTGGGCGACCCAGGCGCCTGTTGGGTTCGGCGTACAGGCGACGAATTCGATCCGGCGGCGCTCGACCGAGATGAAGAAGAGCACGTAGATCCGTTTCAGCCAGGCTGTTTCAACGGTGAAGAAATCACAGGCGAGCGTCGTCGCTGCGTGTTGGCGGAGAAAGTCTCGCCATGACAGCTCGTCTCGCTGCGGCGCCGGTGGCAGCCCGTGACGGAGGAGGACCGTCCGCACCGATGTCGCCGACACGGAGATGCCAAGGCTTCGCAGTTCGCCGACGATCCGTCGGTAGCCCCAAGCCGGGTTCTCGCGTGCCAGTCGAAGAACAAGCGCCTGCAGGCGACGATCGAACGGCGGCCGCCCAGGAGGTCGGTGCGGATACGTCCAGCGCCGCCTGACCAGCTCGCGGTGCCAGCGAAGCAGCGTCGCCGGACGCACCGACAGACTCCCCAAGGCGCTCCCCGGCAGCCCTCGCGCGAACGCAGCGAGGATTGCCCGATCCACAGGCCGAAGCTGCGCTCGCCGCGGCTGCCGGCGCAGGATCGTCAGCTCATGCCGGAGCACGAGGATCTCGAGCTCCTTCGAGCGCTCCGATCTGCCCAACAGCACCACCAATTGAAGCAGCCGACAGAGCGCCACATAGAGGAACGACCAAACCACGCACGACCTCCAGAGTTAGGGGAGGGGCGAAGGTATCGAGCGACCAGCCAGCCCACCGGTCAAACCGCGAACCGAGTTTCTGAACCCCACGCGCCGCGATTGAACGAGCCGGGACAGACGTCGCGCTCGTCCAGCACATCGAGTCCGCGGACGCTCCGCTCGTGCGTTACTGGCGCTGGCCGAGCGGAAACCGCAGCGCGCTCTGCCTGAGCGGAGACCTCGACGCGCTCAGCCTCGTCGACTACGCGCTCCGGTTCACCAGACTTTGGCCTGGCGGGCGCCGCCGATCGGATCAGGCCGCGTAGCGGTAGAGGACCTCCCCGGCGCCCCGACACACCCAGAGCGGCGACCGTCGCAACACGCGCCGTAGAGCGCCTTCAGCCATGCTGTCTGTCGAGTGGCGCCGGGAGCCGACGAGCGTCGTGTACAAGAGCGGCCGCTCTGCCGCTCCCCAGCCATCCTTGAAGGCGCGAAGCCCGTGGTCGTTCAGGCCGCTCCGACCGAAGTCCAAGACGCGGTAGCCACGCCCGCATCCCCAGCGAACCGCTTCCCAGAGGATCGCGTGGTTGGGCTGCCGATCCCAGTAGGTTTCGTCCGACGCCGCGAACTTGTACGTCAGGTGTCCGTTCCAGTGCAGGAAGACCGCGCCGGCGACGGCTGAGTTGCCGACGTGTGCGAGCAGGACGAAGCCGAGCCCGGCCTCGATCACGCGCTCCCATAGCAGCCGAAAGAACCGCCGCGGCTGCGCGGGGACGCCGAGACGCCGACGCGTGCGGGCATGCAGCTCGTAGTAGGTGCCTACGACGTCAGCCTGGCAGTCGGCAGTACGGACTACTACGGCGTCGCGCTGGGAGCGCCTGATGCTGCCCTGCACCCGCGACTTGTGGAAGCGCCGGTAGACGGCGTCGTAGTCCGACTCCAGCGGCAGCTCGTGGAGCACGCCGACGACGGTCTGCGTGGCCGCCGTCGATCCCACCGGAGTCCGAAGCTCGACTGAGGTGACCCGCTCCCTGGCCGCCCGCATGCGGAGCAACCCGAGCAGCTCATCACGCGCCGCCTCCGAGTCGCACAGGAGCGGGCAGTAGTCGGTGAACGGGAGCGAGACCCAGCGACGTCTCCGCAACGGATCACGCGCCTCGATTACCGGGAGTCCTGCGCGAGGCCAGCCGTCGGCCGTCGACGCAACGGCTGCGAAAGAGCGGAATCCGTAGCAATCGCGTATCAGCCCGACCCAGGCCGGGTGGTGAAAGGGAAGCGCCTCGGGATGCGACCCCGCCAGGTCAGCCCAGCGCGGGTCGTCGACTCGAGGATCTCCGGCTTCAGGATGTCGGGCAGGTCGGTGAGCGTGGGATGCGCAAACTCGGTTAGCGCTTTGATGTTAGGGACTCGCGAGGTGGCGAAGCCGAGGCGGTGGCTGCGATCCGCGCTCTGATTGTCGCCGCCACTCAATACTCCACGCTGCCTCGGTTTCTAGCGTCTCCCGGGCCGCGGCCGAGACGACGAGCAGCGGCTGATGGTCTTTCGAGTCGTTTAACGCAGACGTTGCTCGCCGTCCAGCGATGATTTTCGATGGGCTTTGCTGTCTCAAGACCGGAATTGACGCACAGGAACGGGGTTGGTGCGCCATCGGTGTCGGTTGTCCCTTGACCAGCGCCGCGAACTGCCGCAGGATGGTTCCTGTTCCGGGGAGGACCCGAAGGACTGCGGCGACGACAGCGCGGTATCGCGCTGCGCCTGCGCGGGCAGTCTGGGGCTGCGCTCTCCGTGGGCGTGGTGCAGGCACGATCACCGACAGAAGGAGAGAGCGAATGAGGCACAAGGCAGTTGGGGTTCTCGCCATGTTCGCCGCCGTGGCGGTCGCGATGGTTGCGGCGCTGCCGGCGAGTGCGGCCGGGAACGCCGGCTCGACGCAGGTGACGACGTTCGATCCGACCGGCGCAGTCTTCACCTGCCCGGGGACCAACTACACCGTTCTCGGCGGCACGGTGATCTCTGTCTTTCATGACAGCTTCGCCGCCAACGGCAGCGAGCACGTCACCGGCACGATCGCGCCGACCGGCGTGACGCTCACCGACGGGACGACGAGCACCGTCTACCGGTTGGCGGGGGCGAGCTGGTTCGGCGGCAACTTCAACGTCGTCAACGGCAAGTACGTGTTCACCGACACCGAGTTCTTCAACATCCTCGGCCCGAGCGGTGGCGTGGTTGCAAAGGTCGCCGGTGTCGAGCACATGTCCTCCGGTGGCAGCAACTTCTCGTTCACCTTCGGCCAGTGCGAGCCGCCGCAGGACTAGCCGCAGGTTGAACTGCTGGGGGTGCCAGCCTTCTTCGGCACCCCCACGCCGCCTCCTAGCGCGGAGACGTTCTCGATGTGCATGAAGTCGGTCACGCGAAGGAGGCGTAACACTGGCCGGAGGGAGAGCGTGGAGCGACGCATCGGCGCTCGTGGTGACGGGTCTCGGGCGAGGTCAGTCGTTTGCGGCGACCGCGGGTGATCGCTCCACAGCCGCGGGCGGCGAGCACGTTTTGCACGCAGTCCGATTCAGCGCCGTTCGGCGCCGAGAGCCCCGCTGCGGACGGAGCCCTCGGTAGGCCGTTGGGTGAAGCCTATTTGGGCGGCAGTCCGAGCGAGAGGAGGTCGGAGACGCTCAGTTTGTAGCCGCTGGCGGGGCCGGTGTCCGTGGACGCATTGTCTGCCCAGGAGGCGTCGGTGAGGGAGGTGGCGACGGAGGAGTCGGACCATGAGGCCGACGCCCACGAGGCGGCTGCCCAGGAGGCTGCGCCCCAGGAGGCGGTGTTCCAGGAGGCGCCGCTCCAGGAGGCGGTGTTCCAGGAGGCGGTGTTCCAGGAGGCGTCTGCCTTGGCGGCGCCCGACCAGCTGGCGGCGTCGAACACGCGCCCCGAGCCGCCGGCGGGTTCGGAGATGACGAAGGTGTCGAGCGCGAGATTCGGGTTCGGCGGCGCGGTCACGGCTGCGGCCCTCGCGGCCTTGATCTCGCCGACGCCGAGCGAGTTCGGCGCCGCACTCGGAGGCGCAACGGCCGCCAGCATCAGCGCGCCCTTCACCTGATCCGGCGTGTAGCTGGGATGGAGTGCGAGCACGTAGGCCGCGGCTGCGGCCACGACCGGGGCGGCGAATGAGGTGCCCGACAACTGCATATACCCGGGAGCGACGACGCTGGCGGGCCGCTCCGCCACGAGCGTCGACGTGGGCGGGACGGGCCCGACGATGTAGCGGCCGGGCGCGCCGACGTCGGGCTTCAGAAAGCCGTCGACGGTGTAGCCGTAGGCGCTCCAGGGAGCGGCGATGTCGTCGCTGCTCGCCAAGGTGCCCTCGATGTCGGCCGCGCCGGCGGTGATGACGAAGGGATCGTTGCCCGGCGAGTAAAGGACGCCGCTCGGCCCGGTGCCGGTGCCGTAGTTTCCGGCCGCGGCGACGACGACGACGCCGCTGAACCAGAGCCTCTCGACCGCCTTGTCGAGCGGGTCATACATGAAGCTGTTCGCCACGGAGTTGTGCAGCGAGAAGTTCGCGACCCGAATCCCGTATGCGTCCTTGTTCTGGTAGATCCAGTCGGCGGCGGCGATCACGTCGCTCGTCATCGCCATGCCCTTGTCGTCCATGACGTCGAGCGAGACGATCTTGGCGTTGGCGGCGCCACCGGCATAGCCGGCCGCCGAGCCCCCGAGCACGCCAGCGACGAAGGTGCCGTGTCCGCGGCCGTCGCCCGCACTGTTTGGGACGAGCGACGTCATCGTCACCTGCTTGACCACGCGCCCGCCGAAATCCGCGCGCGCGGCGTCGATACCGGAATCGACGATCGCGACCGTCGGAGCCTGGACGCCGGACGTCTGGATCGCGTCCCAGAACTTCGACAGCTCCGACTGGTACGGCCACTGCTGCGTGTTCGAGAGACCGGCGAGCCGGACCTTCGAGTCTTCCGTGATTGCGCCGAGGCTTCGGTCGCGCGCCAGCTCGAGGAGCTGCGTGCCCGTGATCTCGGCGGAGGCGCCGCTGATCGTGACGTACTGCTTCTTCACCTTGGCGCCGCCCCGGCGGCTTCCGATCGCGCTCGCGACTCGCGCGGCCACGCCCGAGCTTCGCAGCGACCCCTTACCCTGCACGATCACACTGAGGAGCCCGCCGGGATTCCCCTGAGCGCGGCTCAGCAAGCTCTGCGAAACGACGGGAAGGCGACCCGCCGGGATCGAGCCGGAGGTCGTCAACGTCCCTGCGGACACGATCGCCGGCACAGACAATGCCAGCGCTGTCAGCATCGCAGCGAGACGGCCTCGACCACCCAAGAACTGTGTTCCCGCGCGCTGCCGCCGGCTTTCACCGCGCCGACCCCAAAGCGCATTCGAACGAGCGTCACGCCGAACGTTCCGTAAAGACATCTGAGCGATTCCTCCCCTAGGGCACGAAGCCCTGGCCGCAGTTACACCACTGACCGTACGAAGATCGCCCGCGGCTACATCCCCCGGCGGAGTGATCCCCTCGCACCTGATGACACGAATTCGACTGCTGACCCGCGCTCCTCCCAGCCGCCGCGTCGCCGCTCAGCCGACTCCTCCGGCGAGGTCGCGGTCCGAGCCACAGGCGCCACCGACCGGAGTGCGCTCCCGATCCTCGCGGAGAAATGCGGACCTCAGACCCGACCTCGACACGAGAGAGGCGTCCGGACAGGAAGTGATGAGCGACCCAGAACGCGAGGACGACCCGCCGAGTAACGTCACCTCATGCGACGCTGGTGGGCGCGACGATCACGGCTCGCGAAGACCACACTCTTGCTGAGCACGGTGATCGCGGCGCCGATCGTGGCAACGTCATTGGGCGGCCCACTCGGAGGTGTGCTCGGCCGCCTCGCAGGAAGCCTGTTCGACGGCGGTCGTCGAAAGCGCCAACGCCCATGAAAACCGGCTTCCGCTCGTCCTAAGTCGGGCGAGCCAGGCTTCTCAGTTCAAGCAGCCCTCGACTGAGTCGAACGCGCTCGGATCCGTGCCCATGTCACAGTATGCGACGCCCTTCCTCGACTTGAGCTCGATAGCCGCGACGAATCCCGCTTGCATTGGATCGACTGCGACTTGGGGGGCGGGTTCTAAATCGTGGTGCCGATGCCGCAGAAGCGAGTGCGTCGCTGCCTGAGTGACAGTCATTTGCTGACCATTGGGCACGGCTGGCAAGCGTGGCTTCACTGGCATCGGGTGATTAAGCGCGTATGCTCGCGGCATTGCAGACCTGACTTGGAGGTAGCCAATGGCCCGGGCACGGACAAAGACGAACACGACGGAAGAGTTCAAATGCCCAGAGTGCGGACGAACGTTCACGCGCGCGGCCGCGCTTGGCGCCCACCGCCGACAAGCGCACGGTGTCGCCGGCGGGACCACTCGCGCCCGATCCAGCCGGCGCCGAGCCGGACGCACGAGATCGGCCGCGAACTCAGCGACCGCGGCGACGACGACCACCACTCCTCGGGCGCGGCGGAGCCGCGCTGCCAGTAACCCCGATCGTGCCCGCGCCAGTGGCGGCGGATCCGTCGACCGCGACGCGCTGCTTCAGGCGCTCTTCCCGAACGGAATCCCCGCCAAGGAGAACGTCCTCCGGGCGATCAACAGCTGGCTCGACGAGGGCGAACGGCTCGCCCAACTGACGTAGGCCAAACCCAGCGCGAGTACGACGCCCTCGTCGGCCGCGCGCTGCGCGGACTGCGACCAAACGTGCGCGTGGACGTCGTACGGCTCGCTCTGGTCCGACTACTCGTTCCTCTCGATCGGATCGAGCGGCAGCTTCCTCTCGATCGAGTCGGTGGGCTCGGCCTGTTCGATCGGTTCGGTCGCGTCGTTCGGCTCGTTGTGCTCCGTGGCGTCGGCGCTGGCACGTTGCTCTGCCTTCTCTGCGGCCGGATCCGGGCTCGTCTTTGGAGACCGAGCGCAGCGGCCGCGGCTCCTGGCCGGGGCGATCGTCGTCGCTACGACCTTCTACGACCAGGACGTGAGCGGCGCGCTCGAAACAGACGCCGCACCGATGACCGCGGCGGCCATCGGCCGCCGCTGAACGGCGCCTGCACGTCGATCGACCGCACGTCCGAGTGCGGATCCGTCGCCGGGCACGGAGTAGGACGATCGCGGCGTCGCAGACGACGGCTTCGGCCACGGATCCGGCCCTGCGGCTTGCAAAGGCCTGTCAAGTGCAGAGCTTCACAGGCAGGGATATGAGCCTGCGCATCGAGAAGTGCGTCGTGCGGGGGAGCGTGTCCGGGTCCGTGGCGAGCTCGGTTCCGGGGAACCGCCGCGCGAGCGTCGAGAAGACGATCCTTCCCTGAAGTCTGGCGAGCGGTCCGCCGAGGCAGAAGTGCACGCCATGGCCGAGGCCTAGATGGGCGTTGGGACGACGGTTGATGTCCACGTCGTCCGGATTCGAGAAAGCTTTCGGATCGCGGTTCGCGGATCCGACGAGGGGCCAGACTGGTGTCCCAACGGGAATGTCGACGCCGTTGAGCTCGAGGTCGACAGCGGCGGTGCGGAGGCCGATCTGCACTGGTGCGTCGTACCGAAACGCCTCTTCGACGGCGCCTGGAGCGAGGGAAGGTTCGTCGCAGAGGAGTTTCCACTGGTCTCTGTGCGTGAGCAATGCGAGGAGGCCGTTGCCGATCAGGTTCGTCGTCGTCTCGTGTCCGGCGTGGAGAATGAGCACATGTGACGCCACGAGCTCGTCCCGCGTCAATTGCTCGCTCTCTTCCGCGGCTGGCAGTGCAGCCCACTGCGGGGTGCCGTCCTCAATGAGCTCGCTGACGTAGGCGCGGTACTCGATCATGGCTCGCTTCGCGCCCTCCGTCGTCCATGGTGTCGCCGTCCGATAGGCCGCTACCCACTCAGGTTCGAGTACCTCGCGCACGAACGCATCCCACGTCGCCGCGGTCACAGCGCAGGCGGCTGCAAGCGCGGCGTAGTCAATTCCGTTGGGCGCGGTCACTGCAATCAGGCTTGCACGACGTGTGTGCGCGGCCTACTCGTTCGACCCCTTCTCTACAGGAGGTGGTGAGCCAGTCGCCTGTACCTCGAGGCACCCGAACCCGGTTCTTGCCGGCGATTCCGGCCGAGGCGGTGGAGCATTTATGGAGCAGAGCGGACGCAACCGACGGCAACCGTGCGCGAACCCGGCCGGCGCGGAATTGGCTCAAACAAGGCGAATCCGTCGCCTGTGAATGGTAAAGAGGGGGTCTACGGTTCGAGTGCGTCAGAGAGCTTTCGGATTCTTCCTGCTTAGCTGATCTTTTCGTTGTCCGAGTGGACGACGGTTGACGCTTCCGGCGTCCACGCGACGTCCACGGCCCGTGGACGTTGACCGCTTCGGCGGCGGTGAAGGCGTCGAGCGGGGCCGCGCACACTTCCAGGCGAGTCAGCTTGCCGTCAACCGTATACGGATCACGGTTGATTTCGCGCTCGACGAGATTTCGCGCTCGGCAACGGTGGAACCGATTGCAGCGCGGTCACTTCCGAGTGGAGAACCGTCACGTTGACAGCGCTCTTCCGGAGGATGAGGATGTAACCGGAAGATAGGAGCTTGCAATGAGCTTCGAGGATCGAGAGGCAATCGCGGCCACCGTTGAGGAGACCTATGCGCTTGTAGGCCGCGCCCTCAGTACAGACATCCCGAGTGACTTACTGGCGACTGCCGTTCGCCCCGAGGTGATGCGGGAGATTATGGAGGCTCGGGTAGATCCGTATGTGACCGACGAGGAAATGCTCCAGCTGCTACGCACCGCGTATTTCGATCTTGTCGGAACTGTGATGCGTCTGCATGAGGAGCTTCTTGGCGAAGACAGCGAGCGTCATGACACTCAGCTCGCAAACGTCGCGCTTACCGGGAGCGGACGTGCGGTGAAGGTCCGGGGCTTCCGTCGTTCGCTTGGGGAGGCAGTATCGAATGTGCCTGGCTTCCGGTGGATGAAGAAGGCCTTTGAGTGGGGCAACATCATCCTGGGCAGCCTTGGAGGAGTTCCAGTTGTAGGCGCTCTTGCGGATCCGATCAAGGAGCTGAAGGAGTCGGTCGAGGCTCAGGGCGAAGACGACCAAACTGCGTAACTGCGACCAGCGCAGCCCGTCGTCATCAGTCGCATCCGCAGGCTCCGGGGCGTGCCCGGGCGTCTACGGCCTCGGCTTAAGCTTTGCGAAGGCAACGAACAGACCGCTGGAATTTCGACGTCAGCCGGGGCCAAGTCCTTACGGTTAGTGACGAAGCCCCGACAGCTGGTCAGCCGCGCATCCGGGTTACTGGTCCGGCGCCAAACTGCCCGTTTTGGGCCGATTGGGATGGAACAGTTATGGAACAGAGGGGGCGCAACGGGTGGCAAAGGTTCGGGTGGCCAGAAGTCCGAAAACGGCTTGAGCTAGCGACAAACCCTTGCCACCGGCTGCCACCGGTTGCCGTTTGGATCGCATGGTAAGGAGGGGGTCGACGGTTCGAGTCCGTCAGAGGGCTCTCCAAAAGCCCTGCAGTACTGAGATTTTCCTCTCGGATCAATTTGCAGTGTGCTTCGGGTAGGGAGCCGCTCATGGAGCTTTCAGGTCTGAGAGGCGGCGCCCAAGGCACGAATTACCGCGAGCGATCGAGCTATGGTCGAGCGCTATCGCGTGCTCGCCACCGGAGTATGTTGTCGTCACTTGACAAGGCGAGCACGGGTTTCTAGCGGCGCACGCGTTTGGTGCCCGAGCCGTAGGCCAGCGCGTTGAGTGCGGTGCGCGCGGCGCCACCAGCAGCCAGGAGGGAGCGATCATGCCAAAGGTCGAGGTCAACGGGCTCACGATCAACTACGAGGTGCAGGGGGAGGGCGAGCCGCTTCTGCTGATCCCTTACACGTCTGCGGACCATGCCTGCTACGCGTTCCAGCTGCCGGCGTATACCGAGCACTTCAGCTGCATCGCGATCGACCTTGCCGGCTCGGGCGAGAGCGACAAGCCGGCCGGGCCGTACTCGACCGACGGCTACGCCGACCAGGTTGCCGCCTTCCTGGGCGCTATCGGGGTCGAGCGGGCGCACGTGGCGGGCATGTCGCTCGGCGCGGCGGTGGGCATCCACGTGGCCGCCCGCCATCCCGACCGCGTGCGCTCGCTCTCGTTGCACAGCGGCTGGGACACCAGCGATGACTATCTGAAGATCGTCGTCGAGCAGTGGCGGACGCTTGCCTCGTCGCTGCCGACCGTCGCCGACGTGGTGGTCCAGGCCATCTTCCCGTGGTGCTTCACGCCTGAGATGTACGTCGAGCGGCCGGAGTTCGTCGACACGCTGGTGGACTTCGTGCGTGGCCGCCCCGCCCAGCCCGTGGACGCGTTCCTGGCCCAGACCGATGCGGTCATCGCCCATGACGCGAGAGCGGTACTGGGCGAGGTCGACGCTCCGACCCTGATCACCTGCGGAGCGCGCGACCTCGTCTGCTCCACGCGCTTCGCCGAGCGGCTCAAGAGCGGGATCGCCGGGAGCGAGCTGGTGGTCTTCGAGCATCTGTCGCACGCTGGGCTGCACGAGGACCACGAGACGTTCAACCGCGCGACGCTCGACTTTCTGCTGCGCCAGCGCTCGTGACGGCCCGCCGGCCTCTGCCGGCATGGGAGAGACCCGCGTTTCTGGCGTGAACTCCCTGCGAGCAGCACAACCGCTCCCCTCCGACGAAGGAAGCGGTGCCTGGGACGACGATCGATGTCCCGCTACTCGGTTGGACGATCAGCGGCGGCGCGTGCGAGGAGCCGGACGAAGGCAAGCCGCGCCGCGAGGATGGAGCGTTTATGGAATGTCATGAAGAAGGGCCTCCTCGCCGGAGACACTCTCCGGTGACGAATCCCATCGGGAAGGAGACCCGTGGTGAAGTATGTCGGACTCGAGTGGGCGTATCGGTCGGCGCAGTGGTGCGCACTGGCTCCCGGCGGCGAGATCGCCGGCGAGGGCCGCATCGCTGCTGACCGGGACGGGCTCGCTCGGCTCGTGCTCGAACTGGGCGATGAGGTGAAGGCGTGTCTGGAGATGATGAGCGGCGCGCTCTGGGTGCGGGACCAGCTCGTCGCGTGCGGCTGGCAGGTGGAGGTCGCCGACGCGCGCAAGGTGAAGACGGTCGCGCCGCTGACGACGAAGACCGACAAGGTCGACGCGCGTCTGCTCGCCGAGCTCTCCCGCCGAAGCCTGGTGCCGGCGCTCTGGCTCCCCTCGCTCGATGAGCGGGCGCTACGGGAGCGGCTGCGTCGGCGGATGCACCTGGTCCGGCTCCGGACGAGCGCGAAAGGTCGCATCTTCGGTCTGCAAACGCAGTGGGGCGTCCGCGTCTCGCTCGCGCGCCTGCGCCGAGCGGACGGCATGACGCAGCTCGAACGCGCCGGCGTACCCGAAGTCTGGCGCCGCTCGATCAGCGAGTGCCTCGCGCTGATCGAGTTCCTCGACGCGCGGCTCGCGCCGCAGGACGCCGAGCTGGGACCGTTCGCCAAGGCCGACCCGCGCGCGGTGCTGCTGGACACGATCCCCGGCGTCGGCGAGCTGCTCGCCCTCACAATCGCGGTCGAGATCGGCGAGATCAGCCGCTTCGCCAGCCCGGCCAAGCTCGTCTCCTACGGCAGGCTCGCCCCCCGCGTCCACCAATCGGGCCAAGGTCGCCCCCGCAGCGGCCCGCTCAGCAAGTCAGGCTCGCGCCTGCTCGGCTGGGCGGCCGTCGAGGCCGCCCAGCAGGCCTGGCGCGAATCGAACCCCTGGCACGGGCTCTACCTCGACGTCGGCCGCCGGTCCGGCCACAGCAACTCGGCCAAGGCCGCGGTCGCGCGCAAGATCCTGATCGCCGCCTGGCACATGCTCTCCCGCAACCAGCCCTTCAAGCCCGCCCCCAGATCCACCGGGGGCACCTGTGTCCCGGCAAGCTCCCGCTTGGCTTTGGCCGCCTGACGGCCCCTTATGGAATTGAGAAGCCGGGACAGCTCCCACCGACACGGTGTGCACACCAAGCGCCAAGAAAGAGATGAGCGTCCAACCGTCCGGGAGCATCCGAGGAGGTGAGCGAGCAACGATGACTTGACACGCGGCCCTTCTTCAGAAAGAGCCCAGCAGGCGCGACCAGTGGCAATCACCGGCAAGTCGGCCAGCCGCCAAGACCGCTGAAACAAGCCAAAACTATTGCCGTCGGTTGCGACCGGTTGCCGCGGACGATGGTAAGGATGGGGTCGACGGTTCGAGTCCGTCAGAGGGCTTTCAGAAGTTCCTGCTCATCAGCCCTTCTGGCAGCGCTGGTCGTGATGGCTTCTGACTTCGACGTCCACCGAGCGTCCACCACCCGCCGCGAACGCCTTCCGCGATGCCTGGAAACCGAGTCGCTGCCCGGTCTTACGGGCCTCCAGTTCGACGGCCACCCAGCGTCCACCGCCCGCTCGAGCGCGAGCGCATCGAGGAGCGAGACGGTAGTGGGGTCGATCATCGCGATGCTCGTACCCATGAACCGTGAGAGGGCGAACACCGGGACGCCGGCGCGGAGTGCGAAGGTGGCGTAGGTGTGGCGCAGGGTCGTAGAGCTCGCGCAGTGGCTCGATCCCGGCTGCTTTCTGGACGGGTTTCCAAGGCGGCGGTTGAAGTTGCGGACGTCGAGGTAGCCGCCGCGTGCGTTCGGGAAGAGCAGCAGGCTGTCTCGTCGCGACCGGAGTTTGTCGAGCGCCTCGACCGCGATCGCCTGCAGCGCGTCTGCTCAGCCGCGTCTTGGTGTGCTTGACCCGTCCGTTCGCATACGCCCGTCGGATCTGGACGACGCCGGCCGCGCGATCCACGTCGCCGTGTTCGAGCGCGAACAACTCGGAGGGTCGAAGCCCGGTCGCGGCCGGTCTTCGGGCCTGGGGTGAGGGGTGACCCGGTGATTGACGCGCTGGCGCAGCGGTCTATGCTCAAGTCGCTGGGAGGCATCGTGAGTCGCTGGTATCGCTTCGCGTACAGGATCGGTTTTAGGCCGTGGGAGTCGGACGCCCCATCGATGATCCCCCAGTTCGACCAACTGCTCGCACTAGTC
>WNGF01007141.1_pt1 | contig 13610 bp, 11 predicted proteins | sample 5400641 | NCBI WGS metagenome assembly WNGF01 (sample SAMN13153371, study PRJNA577476) | soil metagenome | isolation source: 80 cm soil or saprolite under grassland replicate 2 | place: USA:California | collected 2016-06-15
TGAAGCGACGACCTGGCCCGGCACCGGCCGGCTGGTGCGCCTTCCGATGTACGGAATGAGCATCCGAGAGCGGGAGGGGCGCCTCGAGGGAAATCCATTCCTCGACCGGCTGGCCTCAGGAGATCTCCCAACGCTCCCCTCCGAGCGACCCGACCTTCGCGGCTATCTCAGGCTCGCCCTGGTCAGCGGTTTCCCAGAGCCCGCTTTGCGCATGGGGCCACGCGCCAGGGTGCGATGGCTGGACGGCTATCTGGACCAGCTCCTCACGAGAGACGCGGCTGGCATCGAGCCGGGGCGGGACCCCGCCCGGCTGCGGCGATACTTCGAGGCCTACGCGCTCAACACGGCGGGCGCGGTCGCCGACGCCACCTTGTACGAGGCAGCCGGCGTCAACCGCAAGACCGCTGTTGCCTACGAGCAACTGCTCACCAACCTGTTCGTCGTGGAGGCCCTTCCCGCATTGACCTCGAACCGGTTGAAGCGGCTGGCCTTGCGGGCGAAGCGCTATCTCGTCGATCCGGCCCTGGCTACAGCGGCGCTGAGGCTCGACCCGGGCGCCATCCTTCGCGACGGCGATGTGTTCGGGCGAGTCCTCGACACCTTTGTGGTGGCCCAGCTCCGGCCGGAGGTCGCCGTCTCGGAGACTCGGCCGCGTCTCTACCACCTCCGGGACGAACACGGGCGTCACGAGATCGACGTGGTGGCCGAACTGGGCGGGGCCAACCTCCTCGCGTTCGAGGTCAAGGCGGACGCGGCTCCCCACGAAGACTCCGCGCGGCACCTCGCCTGGCTGCGGGAGCGACTCGGGAAACGCTTCGTGCATGGGGTCGTGTTCCACACCGGGCCAGCGCTGTACGAGCTCGATGACCGCATCGTCGCCGTGCCGATCTGCGCTCTGTGGGGATAGCTCACGCCTGCCGACCACAGGTCCGGAACCGGAGCCCTTGAATGCGAACGAGCAGCTCCCGGCAGTTCGAATAACACATCGTCATCTCCACACATCACAGGCCACCGTCGGGTTCCGGCTTGGGTTCGGTCCCGCATTGGTCCCGCATCGCGCACGCGAAGTCACCCCTCGTCGGAGAGCTCACGACCTCCGCCCGGCTGTCGGTCCGGCCGCGGGGTCGTCGCATCGGCCGCACCCGGATCCCTTCGTCGCGTGTTGGCGAGGTGTCCCTAGCGGTGGAGCGTGCCAGCCCCTGGTCGAATTTGGGGGCCTCCGGTGAGCGAGCTTCTCCCTCTGCCTCGAGAGAGCCACAGGCCTCTTGTAGCCGCGATTGCCAGCGTCTGGGGAGGTGCCTCGCACTTCTTGGAGATGCTCGGTAAACAGCCTTTCCGCGATGACTCCCTGACCACCCACGGCCTCACGTACCCTGGCGAGCCTCCCTCATGCACCTTCAGCCACTCTGGTTGTACCAAGTCGTGACGATCACCTTCTTGTCTGTATAGAAGTCGATCGCATCGTTGGCTCGGCCCCTGAGGCTGCCGTAGAAAGAGACCCTCCGGCCGCCGACCGGGTAGAAGGCGATCGGTGCAGGAGTCCCCACGTTGATGCCTACCTGGCCCGTGTTGACAATGTGCGCGAAACGCCGGGCCACCCCCCCCTCCTCCGTATAGATCACGGCGGTGTGGCCGAACCTGCTGCGATTCACGATGTTGATGGCCTCAGTCAGACCCTTGACCGGCATCATGCAGCGGATTGGCCCGAATACCTCCTCATCGAACACCTGCATTCCCGGAGCCGCTTCCAGCACGGTTGGACCGAGAAAATGACCTCCCGACCCCGGCGGACCGCCGTTTCGACCGTCGAGTAGCAGTTTCGCTCCATCACTAACCGCTTCGTCGATGATGGAATGAAACCGCTGCAGCGCGGGCGCAGAGATCACCGGACCCATTGTTACGTCCTTATCCAGCCCGTTCCCGATTCGGATAGCTCTGACCTCCTCGAGGAACGATTCCCGGAACTCCTCGTAAATCGACTCGTACACCAGGACGTTCGAGCCCGCGAAACACCGCTGCGACGAGTTGCCGAATACCGAGTTCACGATGTTTTCGAGGCATCGGTCTAGCTGGGCCGAGTCGGTCACGACCAGATGATTCTTCGCGCCGCCTTGACACTGGGCCCGCTTCCCGTGCGCACTGGCAAGCTCGTAGACGGCCCGAGCCACACTCGATGAACCGACGAACGAGATACCCTCGACATCCGGGTGCGTCGCCAGCCGCCTCACCACTTCGGGGCCGCCCAATACCATGTTGACGGTTCCGGGAGGAAGCCCGGCCTGATCGGCCAGTTCCATGATCCGAATCGTCGTGAGCGGACAGAGCTCGCTGGGCTTCACGACCACTGAATCGCCCGCACCGAGCGCCCACACGAAGTACAGTGGGATCATCGCGGGGAAGTTGAACGGGGCGATGATCGAAAACACGCCCAGGGGCTCTCGGACAAACTGCGTGTCGACCCCACCGCCCACGTTTTCGGAGAACGACCCCTTCATGAGTTCCGGGATTGCGCAGGCGTGCTCCACGTACTCGAGCGCCCGAACCGTCTCTCCACGCGCCTCCCCGAGCGTCTTGCCGTTTTCCTCGACGATCGTTCGGGAGAGCTCGTCGACGTGCTCATTCAGGAGTTGTCGGAACGCAAACAAGATAGCCGCTCGCTTCGTCACGGCGGTGTCTCTCCAGTCGGCGAACGCGGCAATGCCCGCCTGTACCGCCGCGTCGACATCGGATTCCGTGGAGGCTGCGAACCAGGCGACGGATGCGCCCGTCGCGGGATTCTCGATGTCCATGCGCTCGCCGGAGGTCCCGGCCACCCACCGGCCGGCGATGAAGTTCCTGACTTCTCGTTCGCTCATGAGGCCTCCTTCGAGTCCGAAAAGGGCTGTACAACGTGCTTGACGAGCAGGTCCAGTTGAGCTGGATCACTGGAAACAGGCGTGATGATCATGTGCTGGAGCCCAGCCTGCGCTAGCTCATCGACCCTCTGCTGGATCTGCTCGACGGTCCCGAGCAGATACGAGGCCGCAAGCTCGTCCTGGGTGCGATGGGTTCCCATCACCCGGACGAAGTGCGGCAATTGCTCCTCTAGCGCTCGTTCCTCGGAGGTCCCCTCGGCGACGTGGACGAACTGAGTGTGGGCGAAGACCATCGACGAGGGGTCTCGGCCCTGTTCTTTCACGTATTCGCGAATGACCTTCCAGTCTGCTGCCACCATGGAGGCGTCGCTACCGCTCGACCTCGACATCCACCCTTGAGCGCGGGCGATCCGCCGGAGCACCCCTGGAGCGATATACGGCTTGTCGGGCGTCTCTGGCGCATGACTGAGCGATCCGCCGGCCACCCACAAGGGGGGCGGCTCCAGGAGCCTCGGGTAGATCGTGACTCCGTTCACGCTGAAGAAACGGCCGGCGAATCTCACGTCTTCCTCGGTCAAGAGCCGCATGGTGAGATCGAGCGCTTCGTCCGTGCGCTTGCCGCGATCCTTGAGCGAAAGGTCGAAGGCCTCGAACTCCTTCTCGTCCCAGCCGGCGGCGATCCCGAAGATGAATCGCCCCTGGGAAAGGAGCTGCAGGGTGGCGATGTCCTTGGCCAACAGCACCGGATGGCGAAGGGGAAGAACGAGCGCGGATGTTCCGAGGCCCACGCGGCTCGTGATTGGCGCCACCGCCGACAGTACGATCAGCGGATCGAGCCAGGAGACTCCGTACAGCGCCGACGCCGCCAGGACGTGGTCCAGCGTCCAGATATCGGAGAAGGGGAGGTCCTCCACCTTCCGGCAGTAGTCCAGCAAGGCGGTGGCGTCTTCGAACGATAACTCCGGCCAGGCAAAGGAAGGGATGCGGACCCCGAACCTCATGATCGGTTCTCGTTGCGGTAACCGAGCATGGTGGCCATGTCGGTAGCCGTCCTATGGAGCTCGGGGACCCACCTCAGCTCCTCGAACCTGGCAGTAGGTCCAGCGATGCTGAGAGCCGCTACCGTCCGGCCCCGGCGATCGAAGACGGGAGCAGCGATGGCAGCAACCCCCAGCACGAATTCGTCCCTATTGGTCGCGTACCCCAGGCGTCGGGCCTTGTCCAATTCGCGCAGGAGCTTCCGCTTGGTTCGAATCTTGGCGTTCGTCGCTTCGGGCAATTCCTCTGTTGGATAGAGCTCGTCCACCTGGTCGGGGTCCATACCTGCCAGCAGACACTTGCCTGAGGCCGATGCATGCAGCGGCATCCGCGTGCCGATTCCGATTTCCGCGCGGAGGATGTGCGCGCTCTCGTACCGCCTCACGATCAAGGCACTCGCGCCGTTCCTGACGGCCAGCGACACCGCTTCCATCGACCGGTCCGCCAAGCGCTCCATGGGTGGTCCCAGCTCAGGAGGCAGGCCGAGCCGATCCACCGCCGCAGCGCCGACTTCGAACGCACCGAGCCCAAGCCTGTAGTGACCGAGGGGCCCGTCAGGCTGAACGAAGTTGAACTCGGCGAGCGTGCTCAGAAGCAGGTGGACCGTGCTCTTCCTCATGCCGAGTCGGTGGCTGATCTCCGAGAGGCGAAGCGGTTCCGGCGAAGCCTTGAGGGCCTCGAGCACGCGGATGGCGTTGGCCACGGACTTCACTCGACGCCGGCCGTTCGAATCTGTGGAGGCCTTAGGCATGCGACGCCCCTCCCCTGTCGGTCCCAGTCAAGCTCCGGGCTCCTCGATCGATGGAGGAAGCACTCCGGCGTCCGATGACCGAGACGTCGAGGTCACCCAGTCCCCTCTCCACGGCGGCCGAATACAGGCGGTGCACCGCCTCCAGCATTGGAGCCCATAATCCAAGAGCGGTGGCCAGATCAGTGGCCAGGGACAGATCCTTCAACGCCAACCTCGTCCGGAATCCCGGCAGGAAATCACGTGATGGAGGAGCCGAGGGGACGAGGCCGGCCTCCGGTATCCGAGTCCGCAGCGCTCGGGAGTCTCCCGAACAGGCCACCAGCACGTTGAAGGCGAGCTCAGCAGCGATGCCGGCGGATCGAACCAGCGACCAGGCTTCTCCCAACGCAGCAACGTTGACGGCGAACAGGAGATTGTTGGCGATCTTCAGGGTCTGGCCCGCGCCCGCCGGTCCAACGAAGAACACCTTCTCGCCCAGAACTTCCAGGGCCGGGCGAACGCGCAGGTAAGCTTCGTCGTCACCGGCCGCGATGATGGTGAGGGTACCCTGGCGGGCGGCTTCGGTCCCGCCGCTGACGGGTGCCTCCACAAACGACCCACCGGCCGATCGGACCGCCTCGGCCAGACGCCGGGAGAGGGCGGGGGAGGTTGTTCCCATGTCGAGGAGAGTCCTGCCGGCGAGGCCGAGGGCAACCAGCCCGTCAGGGCCCAGGACGACATCCTGGAGTGCCCGTTCCGAGGGCAGCATGGTAATGACCACGTCGCTCGCCCGTGCCAGGATTGCCAGGTCCGGCGCGGCCACATCGGCCCTTCCGAGCGATCGGGCGCGAGCGGGATCGATGTCGTAGGCAGAGGCCAGCAAGCCTACTTCGCGGAGCCGGTTCGCCATCGGATGGCCCATGGCCCCGATCCCGACGAATCCGACCTTCATCTCAGCGTCCGCTCTGTGCCATCCACGGGATCGAGACCGATCGGGCTGGGGGAGGCGTGTTCCGGCTCCCGTAGACCCGCACCTGTCCATCGATCAGCGCCACCGCGACCGCCGGGGTGTCTCCGATCGCCAGGGCCTCAAGCGCGTCTTCGGCCTCCGAGCCCCTCGGCGCGTCCACGATGAGCAAGTCGGCGGGGGCGGTCGGGGCGATGTGCCCTTCGCGTAGCCCATAGACCCGTGCTGTGTTACCCGTGGCCATAGCGACTGCGGTTGCCGGCTCGACGCCACCCAACGAGGCGATCCAGGAGATGGTTCGGAGCATGCCCAGGGGGATGACGCCCGTCCCTGAGGGTGAGTCGGTGCCCACGACCACCCGGTCAAGCGCGGCGTGCGCTCGGGCCACCTGGACGACATCCCGAAGGGCTCGGACGTTGCCGCACTGCACCAGTTCGATCGCTGCCTCTGACTCCGTGAGGATTCGTTCCACGTCTTTCACCGGGGGGGCCGTGGGGCCTCCGTTCACATGGGCCGCGACGTCGGGGCGGACCGTGAGCACGAATTCGGCACCGATGGCGGAGCTTCCAGGGATCGATGCTCCTCCCGTGTGGACGATGACCCGCATGCCGTTCTTCTGGGCCCACCGCGCCATGCGTTCGGCCTCCTCCGGTTGATGGACTCCGGAGATTCCGATCTCTCCTACGACCCGAACTCCAGCGGCGGCCAGTTCCTCGAAGTCCTCCTCGACCAGTCCGGGCTCCAGCAGCAGCCCTCCGCCGTGGACCTTGACCCCGGCAGGGCGGGCGTTCTCATATGCCTTCGCGGTGAGGATGGCGAGCGCTTTCGTCCCTACCCGATCCTTCGGCCGCCCAGGCACGTGGGGTTCTCCTGCGGAGATCATCGACGTCACGCCCCCGTGGAGGCAGCTATCGATGAAGTCGAGGGTTCGCTGCCTCGGCGTGAAGTCACCGACCACCGGATGAACATGGGAATCGATCAGACCTGGAAAGACCATGGCACCCGCCGCATCGATCTCGTGCACGTCGCTCTCGGTCGCTCCGACCACATCCCCCACTTCCGCGATGCGGCCATGGCGTATCAGCACGGAGTCGCCTTCCAGGGTGGGGTTCTCGAAGTCCCCCGAGACAATGCGTCCGATATTGCGAATGATGAGATCGGTCACTTGTTCCCTCCCTCGGATCTGGTTGAGCCCCCGGAGCTGGTGGCGACCGGCGAGCCTGACCCCTCAAGGATGGCCAGGACATCCTTCAGGGCCATGACCGTCCCGTAGTGGGTGTCGATGTCGTACAAAGACGAGGCTTGCTCACGCTCGCTGGTCCCCGCCACGCACTCCTCAGGGACGACCACGTCGTAGCCGTGGAAGAAGGCGTCGTGGACCGTGGATCGCACGCAGATGTTCGTGACCAGCCCGGTGACGATCACGTGTTGGATACCTAGCTCTCTGAGCCGGAGGTCGAGATCCGTTCCGTAGAAGCCGCTGTACCGACGCTTCGGCACCCGGAGCTCAGCCGGCTCTCGCTTCAGAGCGTCGACGACCTCTGCTCCCCAGGTGCCCTTGATGCAGTGGGGGATTCGCTTCTCGAACTCCTTGTCTGGACCGGGCGGGTGCTCGTCGCAGAGCCACAGAACCGATGCTCCGGCTGCGCGAGCCCCCTCCAGCAGTCGGTTGACTGGATCGTACAGTTTCTGACCCTCTTGTAGGACCATGACTCCGCCGTCCTCCAGGAATTCGTTCAGCATGTCGACGACTAGAACGGCGGTGTGCGAGGGGTCGAATCTCAGCTCGCGGGTGACCCGTTTCTCCGAGAACGAGTCGTCCATGTGGTCACCTCCCTTCGGCGGCCGGACCGGGTCACCGAAGGCCGTCCTCCCCCTTGGCCTCCTGTTTCTGCAGCCCCCCGATCCGGGGGTGCGGCCGCCCTCCGTCCGTAACCGCGAGGGCTATCACGATCTCGTCCGGGGCAGGGGCGTCCGAGATGTGGACCTCCATCGCGTCGAAGTGAGTTCTCACGAACGCAGCGTCCTTGTAGTGGAGCGGAACGTCGATCGACACCCCGGCCGCTCCGCGCTTCTTGGCCGATGGGATGATGGCGTTGCCGCCACCGACGGCATCTCGCACGGGTGTCCCGAACTTGGGGTGCAGAAGCGCGGCGACGTGTTCGAGCTCACCCGAGGTTCCGACGATCCCGGCCTTCCCGTAGCTTTCGGCCGCGGCTCCCCCGAGTGCCTCGACCGCTCGCTTCGAGAGCAGGGCCCCCAGCTGTTCGCCGTCGTCGATGAGCTGTGTCAGGTCTTCCTCGAATTGACCCGCGAAAGGGTTCTCGAGGACCGCGGCCACAGCCACCTTCCGGATTGGCCGTGGGACCTCACGGCCCCCTTCCTTCAGGGTCTCCTCGATCACCGTGACCAGCTTGCGGATCTCCACGGCAACCTCACCTCCTCCCTGCCCGGCGCCCATGTCCGGTCACATGCGGCGTCTCAGGCACGAACTCCCAGATGTCGAACCAGCAGATCTGCCTCACTCAGCTGCTCCACCCCGCCTTCGAAGACGATCTGGCCCGTCTCCAAGACGTAGGCGCGCGAAGCGACCTCGAGAGCGAACGGAACCTTCTCTTCCACCAGCAGGACGCCAACGCCCCGATCGCGCAGCTCGCGGATGACCTCGGCCAACCGCCGGAGTACGCTCGGCATGAGGCCGGTGCTCGGCTCGTCCATGAGGATCACGCTGGGGTCGGTGATGAGCGCCCGGGCGATGGCCAACATCTCCTGCTCGCCGCCACTCAGCGTTCCCGCCTTTTGCCCGAACCTCTCCTTGAGGACGGGAAACAGCTCGAAGATCCACTCCCACGACTGGAACGAGCGGCTGGCTACGGCTCGGAGGTTGTCGCCAACGGAGAGATTCGCGAACACGAGCCGGTCCTGTGGGACATATCCGAGCCCACTCCTGGCTCTAGTGTGTGGAGCGGCCCTTGTCATGTCGGCGCCGTCGAAGCACACGCGGCCTCGACTGGGGCGGACCAGGCCGACGATCGCCTTCAGCGTGGTGGTCTTGCCGGCGCCGTTTCGCCCCAGCACCGTGACGACCTCTCCCGAATTCACCGCGAGAGAGACCCCGTGCAAGACCTTGCTCGTCCCGTATCGCACCTCCACCCCATCGATGCGCAGCTGCATCGCTACTGCTCCGTCCACATGTCGATCCCTCGCTGGCCCAGATAGGCGAGCTGAAGCGCCTCGTTCTGCGCGATCTCCTCGGGCGTTCCCTCCGCGATGACCCTGCCGTGGTCAAGCACCGTGACCGCGTTCGCCACCGCGAATACCGCCCGCACGTTGTGCTCGATCATGAGGATGCTCACGCCTTGAAGCCGCTCCCCGATGACGGCCGTGATCCGATCCACCTCCTCCGGGCTCACCCCCTGCGTCGGCTCGTCCAGGAGCAACACGCTCGGGCTGGCGGCGTAGGCGATGGCGATGTCGAGGAGTTTCTGGTCCGCGTGTGACAGGAAACCGGCGCGTTGGTGGAGCTTGTCCCCCACGCCGACCAAGCCGGCGGCGTGCCGGACCTCGTCGGACCCCGTGGCGCGCTGCATGGCGTCTTGGAGTGGGTGCCACCGAACTCGCTGCCCCGCTGGTGTACTGAGCCAGATGTTCTCGGCGACCGTGAGCGCAGGGAAGATGCTGGGGGCCTGAAACGCTCGAGCCAGGCCCAACCGCTGAACCCGGTTCGGTCGTATGCCGGTGATGTCGCGACCACGGAGAAACACGCGACCTCGGGAGGGCCTGATCACGCCCGCGATAACGTTGAACAGCGTAGTCTTGCCGGCCCCGTTCGGCCCGAGGACCGCCCGCAGCTCATCAGAAGGAAGGCTCAAGTGCACGTCATGGAGCGCGACGAGCCCGCCGAACCGTACTGTCACGCCTTCCACCCGAAGGTCGTTGAGAGCCAAAGCGTCGGAGGCGGGGCTCGCCATGTCAGCGCTCCCGCCTCTCCGGTGCCCGGCCGAATCGGCGAGCGAGCCATGCACGGCCGAGCTCGGAAGCTCGCGACGCCAGGCCTGTCGTTCCGAGTTCCCGCGCGTACCCCACGATTCCCCCGGGAGCCCACCGCAGGATGGCCAGCATCACCAGGCCGAACAGGATCAGATAGTTGGTCCACACCTTGCTCACGTAGAACTGGAAAATCGTGAACAAGGCCACTCCGATGACCGGCCCGAGCAACGTGCCTGAGCCCCCAATGATGACCCACAGAAACGGGAACACCGACCACGTGAGCGCGAACGAGTCCGAGCTCGTGTACCGAAGGACGATCGCATAGAGCGCCCCTCCAAGGGCGGTGAACCCGCTGCAGATGGCGAAGGCGGCGACCTTGTACAAATGGGTGTTGTACCCGATGCTTTGAGCGCGCGGCTCGTTCTCCCGGATGCTTTGCCACACCTTCCCGATCGGCGAGCGGACGAGGGCTGCCAGGATCACGAACGTGATGACGGCGAAGGCCAGGATGAAGAGGTACTGGGGCACGGTCTCGTACACGCTCACGGACAACGGCCCGATGTGAATCGTGGGAATCTCGGCGGACAAGCCACCTGTCCCGCCTGTGATCGAGGTGAAGTTGTTGGCGGCGAGGCCCGCGGTCGCCGCGAACAGCGCGGTGACGATGACAAGATACGCTTCGGTCATCCGGGCGACCAGAGAGCCGACGACCGCCCCTCCGACCAAGCCGAGCGCGAGCGCAACCCCCATCGCCGGCCAGAACCCGAATGTCGCTCGGGACAGTGGAAGGATGAGTGCGTAGGAACCCAGGCCGAAGAAGAGGCTCTGTCCGAGGCTCGGCTGGTTCGCATACCCCAACAGGACGCCATAGGCCATCGAGTAGACAGACAACGCCACCGTCAACAGCAGTACGGACTGGAACCCCGGTCCGGACAGGAGTCCTCCTCCAACGAATCCAGCGACCACTAGGGCGGTAGCGAACAGGCGTGTCAGCGGCCGGCGTCTGGCCTCGGGCGTCAAGACCACCGTGGGGGTCGTTTCGGCGGCTTCGACCGGTGTCCTCAATCGGGCCTCACCTCACGTCCGCACCAGGATCCCCCGCGGCCGCACCACGATGACGGCCGTCATCAGCAGGAAGATGATGATCCGCGCATCTACGGGCTGGAAGAACGCGGACAGCAGGCCCTCCATCCCAGACAGGGCAATGGCCGCAACCAGCGTGCCGGCCAGGCTCCCGAGCCCCCCGACGATGACGACGATGAACGCGAACAGCAGGACGTCCGAACCCATGAGGTAGAACACATTCCTGATCGGCGACGCGAGGACACCCCCGATCGCCGCAAGCGCCGCTCCCAACCCGAAGCTGAGCGCTCGAACGCGGCTGGTGTCGATCCCACATGCCTCCGCGATGTCGGGCCGTGAGATCGTGGCCCGGAGGAGCAGGCCGAACCGGGTTCGATAGACCAGCCCCCACAGCAGAGCGATGAGTCCGAGTCCAATCCCTGCTGCGACGAACCGGTATCCCGGGATGGGGACACCGGCCACGCGGACCACGAACGAGAACGGAGAGGGAACCACTGCCGGCGTCCCGCCCCACGTGATCAGGACTAGCTGCTGAATGATGAACGATAGGCCAAGCGTCCCGACCATCGTAGCGACGGGCTTGCCCTCGTACGGGCGAAGCACCCATCTCTCTACCGGCATGGTGGTGATCCCCAGTACGAGCGGGGCGATGATCAGCGCGAGCCAAATGTTGCCGAAGCGGTTCGCCACCAGGACAGCCAGCACGGCGCCCACCATGAACATGTCGCCGTGGGCCATGTTGATGATTCGCATGATGCCGAAGATGAGCGACAGGCCCAGAGCGATCAGCGCGACGATGCAGCCCCAGATCAGGCCGTCGATCACATGGAAGACGATGACGTCAGCGTTCGGCATCGCTCCCAGCCTCTTTCCGACCTGCCGCCATGGCTGGCCTCGGACGGACGCACCCGCACTCGAGCCATCTCAGCAAGGCGATTGGTGCGCCCCGATTGCCCCGCCAACCGACGCTCGCTTCGCTCACGACAAGGGCTGTTGCTGCGGGTAGTTCACGACCGACGGATAGGCCATAGAGTTGGCGTCGATCTCCCCGACCACCTGCAGCTTTCCGCTCACCAGCCGCATCATCCAGTCTGACTTCATCGACAGATGGTCTTCTGGCCGGAAGAACTTGGCGCCGCCCGGGTGGGAGAGTCCGGCCTCGAACTGAAAGCTCTCAAGGGTCTGGATGAACTTTGGAGTGTCGGCCTTGCTCTTCCATCCGCTCTTCTCGATGACCTCCTTGATCGCCCAGAGTGTTTCCCACGTCGACTCGGAGTAGGACGCCACGAGGTCCTTCCCCGTCCCTACCTCATGGCCAGTGCAATCCATGCCCACTGACTGCCGAAACGCCTGATCGTAGCCGGGCTCGTTGGTCTGGCAGTACGGCGGGTACCCGGAAATGACATACATCCCCTCCGCGGCATCTCCCAGTTTCGGGAGATCCTGGCCGGAGAGCACGAAGTTCGCCCCGATCTTTGCGACGGTAGGGTTCAGCGTGTGCAACCCCTGTATGAACGAGAGGAAATCGGTACCGAAGTTGGCAAAGTAGACACCCTGCGTAGTCTTTGGGATCTTCCCCTGGATGAACGTGAGCCAGTCGCCAGACCCCAGTGGCACTCGCACATGAGCGACGTCCTGAATGCCCTTGGTGGGGGCCGAAGACTGGAAGCTCTTTTCGTTGTCCCATCCCCACGAGTAGTCGACGACTACCGTGGCCCAGGTCTTGTCGGTGGAGAGCTTGCTCTGGATGAAGCTGGTAACGCCGTTGACCTCTTGCTTCACGTCGGTGTTGAAGTCGAAGACGTATCGGTTGCCTCGTCCGGGTTCGGTCAGGAGCGCCCCTCCGGCCGTCGGAAAGTAGACCGTCTTCAGCTCCTTGGCCACGGGTGCCACCGCCAGGACCACGGCCGACGTGTTCGAGCCCATCAAGAAGTCGACATGATCGCTGGTTATGAGCTGTCGGGCTTTCGTCGCAGCGACTCCCGGGTCGCTCGTCGTGTCGGCCTCCACGAGCTGGAGGGGCCTGCCGCCCACGCCTCCATGCGAGTTGATGTACTTGACGGTCGCTTCGCCCACCTTTTGATGCGCATATCCGTACGCGGCCAGCGCCCCGGTCTTGTCGATGAGGAAGCCGATCTTGATCGACTGGCCCTTCGCTCCGCCCGTCGCTCCCCCGGTGGGCGTGGTGGTTGTCTTGGCCTCGCCCCCACAAGCGGCCGCCACAATTGCCAGGACAGAGGTGACGGCAAGTATCCCCAAGTGGGGCGGCCCCCTTCTCGTTCTCCGGCAGACACGGATTCGCCTTAGCCACGAAGACGCCGCCATGGTCCCTCCTCCTTTATTTGGACGCCTTAGGGGGTGATGGATGCAGAGGTAGCAGTGTGCGGGCTCGCTGGGGTGTACCACTTCTAGGCCGGGGTTGTTCGACATAGTCAAACGCCATCCGTCTTTGTCATCCAGAGCCTGAGGCAGGGCTGCGACACTTGTCAAGTGGGCGAGTTATGGCCGTGGGTGTAGGAATCGGGGGAGGGGAGGGCACGACGATCCGGACGGACGCGAGAGCGAGGCTCGGTCGCTGATCGGCCGACTGGGGCGCCGACGAGCAGCATGCCGGCACGATCCGCGCGAGACGACCCGCGCCGGTCGGACGGCCTCTATCAAGAGATTCGAGGGTAGGTGGATCCCGACCGTTCCCGACGAGAACGGCAGCGGCGGGCCGAGGCAGCGAGGAAGGCCCAATTCACCCGCCTCGCAATCCAGAGCGTGAAGGGCGAGACGGAAGAAGCGCGTCTGAGGGGAGCGGGTGCGCCTAGGCTGGAAAGGAGGGGTGGGCGTGGGAGCGCAGATCGGTCCACGAGAACCAGACCTGTTCGACCTGGGACGTCCGGACCTGCTGCTCGAGGTCAGCGGACTGAAAGCGGAGGCCGAGGGCAGGCACGTACTCTTG
>WNGF01007142.1_pt1 | contig 13610 bp, 13 predicted proteins | sample 5400641 | NCBI WGS metagenome assembly WNGF01 (sample SAMN13153371, study PRJNA577476) | soil metagenome | isolation source: 80 cm soil or saprolite under grassland replicate 2 | place: USA:California | collected 2016-06-15
TGAACCCGTCGGAAATCATGGACGCGATGAAGCTCATTGTCTCGATCCGCGATTCGGGCGTGACCGTCCTCATGATCGAGCATCACGTCCACGCGGTCGTCGGCGTCTCCGACCGCATCCTGGTCCTGAACTTCGGGCAGAAGATCGCGGAGGGATCTCCGGCGGCCGTCGTCCGCCATCCCGAGGTGATCTCGGCGTATCTGGGCGAGGAAGCGGTCTAGAGCGAATTGTGAGTTGTGAATGGTGAATTGTGAATAGGGCGCGCACATTGGATTCCGGCAATTCACAATTCACAACTCACAATTCACAACTCCTCTCGGTTTCGCACATCGACGTCTTCTACGGCAACGTGCAGGCCGTCTGGGACGTTTCCTTCGATGTCGGGAATCGCGAGGTCGTCACGCTGATCGGAGCCAACGGCGCGGGAAAGACCACGATCCTGAAGACCCTCTGCGGTCTGATGGCGCCGCGGCAGGGGCAGATCCTCTTCGACGGCGAGGACATCTGCGGAAAGCCGCCGTATGAGCTGGTTGCTCGAGGCCTCGTCCTCATCCCGGAGGCCCGGCAGCTCTGGCCGGGGATGACGGTCCGCGAAAACCTCGAGATGGGCGCGTATTGCCGCTCCGCGCGGGCCGAGAGGTCGCGCAGCCTCGAGGCGGTCTTCGCGATGTTCCCGCAGCTCGCGAAGCGCTCGCGGCAGAAGGCCGGGACGCTCTCCGGAGGGGAGCAGCAAATGTGCGCGATCGGCCGCGGGCTGATGGCACGCCCCCGTCTCCTGCTCCTAGACGAGCCGGCTCTGGGTCTGGCTCCGCTGCTTGTCAAGGAGGTCTTCGCCGCCTTGAAGCGGATCCGCGAGCAGGGGGTTACGGTTCTTCTCGTCGAACAGAACGTCCCGCACGCGCTCGCGCTCGCGGACCGCGCGTACGTCCTGGAGACGGGACGGGTGACGTTTGCGGGCGCTTGCGCGGAGCTCGCCCGGGATCCGCGGGTGCGCGAGCAGTTTCTCGGCGCCGGATCGGTATGAGCCGGATGCACGTCGATCGGCTCTTCTCCGCGATCGCAGCTCGGCCGGAGAAGCCGGCGATCGTGTTCGAGGGACGAGCGTGGACCTTCGCGGATCTCGACAGCCTCTCGGCGGCTTACGCGCGCGGGCTCTCGGCGAAGGGGATCGAGCCCGGCGATCGTGTCGCCGTTTTCGCGGAGACCTCTCCCGAAGTTGTCGTGGCGCTGCTCGGCCATTACCGGCTGGGAGCGATCCACGTTCCGATCAACACCCGCTACCGCGGGGCAGAGGTCACGCACATCCTCGAGGACTCGGGCGCGAGGGCGATCCTCCTGCGCGCGGGCTCTCCCTGCGCTCGCGTCCTGGAGGATCTCGCGCCTCCTGCGGGGCTCGTCTTCCGCATCTGGACGGGTGGAGAGAATCCCGCCCCTCATCCGGAGGACGTCGCCTTCGATCGGCTCGTCGAGACGGCCTCACTCGCTCGGGAGACGGCGCCGCTCCCCGCCGACGAGGATCCAGCGATCCTCCTCTACACGTCGGGTACCACCGGAAAGAGCAAGGGGGTCGAGCTGTCTTTTCGGGCTCTGGTCGCCAACACGGAGGCGGTGACGCGCCTCTGGCGATTCTGTCCGCAAGACCGGATGGCGCTGGCTCTCCCACTCTTTCATGTGCACGGGCTCGGCCTGGGAGTTCACGGCGCGCTCGTCAACGGCATGACCTTGCTCCTCTTCGAGCGCTTCGACGCTGGCCGGATCGTGGAGGCCTTTGAGAGGGATCGCGCGACCCTCTTCCAGGGAGTCCCGACGATGTACGTCAAGCTCCTGGAGCTTCTGGAGAAGAGGCCGGAGACCGCTTCGGCGCTTGCGCGCGGCCGCCTCTTCACTTCCGGCAGCGCCGCGCTTTCCGCCGACGACTTCCATCGATTCGAGGAGCTGACCGGCCACCGCATCCTGGAGCGCTACGGCATGAGCGAGACTCTTTTCACTCTGTCGAACCCGTACGAGGACCGGCGTCCCGGCACGGTGGGTCTCCCGGTCACCGGCTGCGAGATCCGGATCGTGGACGACTCGGGACGCGAGGCCGGCCCCGACGAGCCCGGCGAGATCCTGGCCCGGAGCAACGGCATGATGACCCGCTACTGGCGCCGCCCGGAGGAGACGGCCGTCTCCTTCCGCGACGGCTGGTTCGTCACCGGCGACGTCGCCCGGCGGGACCGCGACGGTTACGTGACGATCGCCGGCCGCAAATCGGTGGACTTCATCAAGAGCGGGGGCTTCAAGATCTCAGCCCGCGAGATCGAGGACGTGCTGCGCCGCCACCCGCGCGTCAAGGACGTGGCCGTCGTCGGCGCCCCCGACCGCGTGTGGGGCCAGCGCATCGTCGCCGCCGTCGTCCTCAATCCCTCTTCCGGCCCCGCCCCGTCATCGGAGTCTCTGCTCGAAGAGCTCTCGACTTTCTGCGCGAAGTCTCTCGCCGACTACAAGCGCCCCCGCGAAGTCCGGGTCATCGAAGACCTTCCCCGCAACGCTCTCGGCAAAATCCAGAAGCACCGTCTCCTGGAGAGCATTGCTGGAGCAGATCCCTCATCGCTTCGCTCCTCGGGATGACAGAAGAGGAGGTTCACTCCTCATTATGACAATAGGGTGCTCTGTGCCTTTACGCCCGGGGCGAGAGCTCGCTGGCCACGAGCTTCAGGTCCGTCAGGAGGAATCCGTAGAGGCGGTCCTGCGCCGGCCGGTCTTCTGCCCGGAGGACGGCGGAGGGGTGGAGGGTCGCGAGGAGCTTCGGCGCCCAGGGGGTCTTCAGGATCCTGCCGCGCTCCTTCATCAGGCGGAAATCGGGACCCAGGAGCGCTTTCGACGCGGTCGCGCCCAGGCAGACGAGGATCTCGGGCCGGATGGCGGCCAGCTCCGCTTCGAGCCAAGGACGGCAGGCGCCGATCTCGACAGATCCGGGTGTCTGGTGGATGCGGCGCTTGGGCGTGCGGACGAACTTGAAGTGCTTGACGACGTTGGTGACGTAGACGTCCTGTCGCGGCAGGCCGGCTTCCACGAGCGCGCGGTCCAGCACCTCGCCGGCCGGCCCGACGAAGGGCGCGCCCTGCAGGTCCTCCTGGTCTCCGGGCGCCTCGCCCACGAGCACCGAACGGGCAGAGCCGGGGCCGCGCCCGAAGACGGTCTGCGTGGCGTGACGGTAGAGGTCGCAACCGCGGCAGGAAGCCGCCGCGCGGCGTATCTCTTCCAGGTCGGAAGTCTTCGGGATGAACTGGCCGGCGCCCACTGCGGCGGAAGCCGTTTCCGGCGGAGCTTCCTCGGCGAGCTTTCTCAAGCGATCGAGATCGGGCTCTCCTCGCCGCAGCATCAGGCCCGCGTCGCCCTGCGCGATGCGGAAGAGGACGGAGTAGAGGAGGTTCCAGCGCTGCGGGTCGGAGTGAGGCGCCACGGCGCGCGCCAGCTCGATGAACGCGCCTGGAACGCGTGGACCGGAAGGGGAGGCCGGCTCCGCCGGCTCTTCGGCGACCGCGGGCGCGTCGAACAGTGTCGGTTCCGTCGAGGCCGTCGCCTCCTCGCGCCAGACGACCTCGTCGGGCCGCACGCCTTCGGCGAGCAGCCGCCGCGCCGCCGCCCGCCAGCTCTCAAAGGAGGAGACGACGACCTCTCTCATCCCTGCGATGTTATCGCCGCGCCGGCGAAGTGCACTCTCATCCCGAGGTCGCCGACGCGCCAGAGCCTCCGCCGAAGCGGCTACGGCTCTCCAGCGAAGGCGGATAGCCGCTATTGCGACGGCGCAATTGAAGTGACGAGGGATCTGCTGCGGTTGGAAGCGACCGGGGCAGATCCTTCGCTGCGCTCAGGATGACAGGGAGGAGCGAAGGGAAGACAGAAGGTACCTAGACGCGGCGCCGCGCAGATCTCGCGGCGGAGGGCCGCCGCTCGCGAGCAGGCCGCCTACCGGGGATCCGGAGCAGGCGCTTCGAAGGCAGGCCCTTCGCGGGGTGTTCGAGCTCGGCCTTCGTCGCGCTTGCGGTTTCGCTCTCTTGCGGAGCCGGCGAATACAGCAGGCGGCGGCAGTGGGGGCAGGAGCGCAGCGATTGGCGGTGACGGATGACGGAGTCCAACTGCGGCGGGAGGCGCAGATAGCACCCGCCGCAATGCGCGTTGCGGACCTGGACGACGGCAGGGCGGCGGCCCATTCGTCCGAGAGCATCGTACGCGACGAGAAAAGCCTCCGGAATGGCGTCGCGCAGCGCGGCCCGACGTTTTTCGAGTGCCCTGACGAACTCGGCCGTCAGCGTCGCGTCGCCTCCCAGCTGCGAATCGGTCGCGGAGAGGTCTTCCAGGGCACGAACGGCCTTATCCATTCATCACCGATGCGCGACCCTGGCCTTCGTCTCCGGCTCCAATTTGCGTTCCGCCTCGGCGACAGCCCGGAAGATGGAGTCCGCGTCGGGCGCGTCGAGGATGGCTCGGACAGCCTCGTCGTGCGCGAACATCTGCGAAAGCTTGTGCAGCCACGGCAGATAGAGCTCCTCGAACTTCAAACCGAGCACGAAGAAAAGATGAGTGGGTCTGCCGTCCAGCGCGTCGAAGTCCACCCCCCGGCGTGAGCGGCCAAGCACCATGAAGGGACGCGCGACCTGCTCCGGGTTGCGGCGGAGCGTATGGAGGAACGCGATCCCGTTGCCCATCGCGCTGGGCATCACGTTCTCGCGCTGGATGAGAGCGCCGACGAACCAGGTCTTGTCGCGCACGAGTCCCAACCTGTCCGCCAGGGCCGCCAGCTCTTCGATCACCGTGTTCTTCGTGCCGGCGCCGAGCTCGGGGATGATTTGATCGGGCTGAAAGCAGCTCGCGAGCTCGAGCATCCGCCGCGGCGAGTCGTTTAGCCCGGGCGCATCAAGGTATCGAGGCACGACGCCCAGCATCTGGTCATCCAGCCAGGTGTCGATCATCGCCTTCCGGAAGCGCCACTGATTCCCCACCTTGACGCCGGGAAGCGACCCGTCGGAGACCAGCTTCAGCACAGTCCGGTCGTTGACACTGAGATATTCGGCGAGCTGCTTGACCGTCAGGAGGCGATCTTCCATCTGACTAGCGCTCACTGGTGTCCACCGCCGCTTGACATTTCAGTATTTTTACCTAATACTACGTTGATCGTCAATAGATATCTTTCTTTTACGCAAAATTACTTGAAACGACGCAAAAGACCTTTAGCTCACATATCTAACAGGGAGCGAGCCCGAGGATGAGAAAGGACTCTGATCGGGAACCGATGATGACCGTCGCCGAGGTCTCGAGTTACCTCTCGCTGTCAGCCAGGAGCGTTTACAGGCTTGTCGGTGATCTTCCATCGCTTCGGGTCGGTGGGCGATGGCGTTTCCGAGCGAGCGACGTGGACCAATGGCTTCTGAAACAGCGGACGGCGAGCGAGACTCAGATTGAGCCGGTCGACGAGCTTGGTTCGCGGGCCCGTCTCTTTTCTCATATGGATGAGACGAACATCTTCCTGGATGTTGCCGAGTCGGATGCCGCGTCGCTGATCCGCAACGCGATCCATCGAGCCAGGCTCGAGCTGACCGAGGGTCCGGAGCCGGAGGCCAAGGAGCGGATTTTCGCCTCGCTCATGGAGCGGGAGGCCCTCTGCAGCACCGCGCTTCATCCCGAGGTCGCCTTTCCGCACCCTCGCGAGCCAGAAAAGTGTCCGCTCGGCCGCGATCAAATCGTCCTCATCCGGGCCGCGCAGCCGGTCGAGTTTCGGGAAATCCATGGATATCGGCCACGGGTCGTCTTTCTGTTGCTGGCGCGAACGGTCTCCTTGCAGCTTTGCTGGGAAGCGCGATTAAGCCACCTGCTGCACCGAAGGGGCTTCGTCCAGAAAGTCCTCTCGGCAAACTCGGCAGGCGAGCTCTATCGAGTGTTTGCCCCCTCGAGCCCGGATTCCATCACGGCGCGGTCCTGAGGCCGGCGGGAAGGAACTGAGCAGGGGAGAAGAACAAGATCGCGGACCGGTCCAAGACCTCGAGAGAGGTCCGGCCTTTCGCACAAAAGACGGGTTCAGGTCCGCGATCTTATCCTTCCTCTCTGCGATCCGCATCGAGGCCGTCATTTGACGTACGACATCTCTCCGTTGCCGAAGGACCAGTTCTCCTTCGGAACCTCGACGAGGCCGACGAGAACGTCCTCGCTCCGGAGGCCGGGGCCGCGAGCCAGGTTCCGCGCGATGGCGTTGTAGAGGGCGCGTTTCTGTTCGAGAGTGCGGCCCGCGTTCAGGGTGATCTGAATGACGACGAGATCCTCGCTGCGCTTGACGCCGAGATAATCCGGATCATAGACGAGCTCCTCGGCCGAGTGTTCGGTGAAGATCTGGAACCGGTCGTCCGCCGGCACGTTGATCGTCTCGACCATCGCGCGCTGAACCGCCTCGCCGATGGACTCCAGGTAGGAGGGGGACTTCCCCTTGCGAAGTGAGACTCGGACTAGGGGCATGACGATGTTCCTTTCAATGGAGGAGATCCTTCGGCCCTCCTGGGCCTCAGGATGACCGCGCGCGTGCGGCGCGAGGTCATTTGACCGCTCCTGTCGTCATTCCCGAGATGAAATAGTCCAAGGAGAGAGCGTACACGATGACGACGGGGATCGAGCCAAGGATCGCGGAGGCCATGAGCGGTCCCCAGAAATAGACGTCGCCGCGCACCATCTCGACGCTGATCCCGACGGGAATCGTGCGGTTGACCGTCGAGCTGATGAAGGTCAACCCGTAGATGTACTCCTGGAAGGAGAGGGTGAAGGCGAAGATGGCGGCCGTCAGAATGCCCGGCAGGACGACCGGAATCACGACTTGCCGCAGCATCTGGAGACGAGTGGCGCCGTCGAGGAGCGCCCGCTCTTCGATCTCTTTCGGGACGCTACGGAAGAAGCCCATCAGGAGCCACGTGCAGAAGGGAACGGTGAAAGTGGGGTAGGTCAGGATCAACGACCAGATCGAGTTGTCAACGTGGAGCGCCCCGACGAACTGCGAGAAGGGGATGAAGAGAATCGTCGGCGGAATCAGGTACGTCAGGAAGATCGCGATCCCGATCGAGCGGTTACCCCGGAATCGAAGACGCGCCAGGCCGTAGGCGGCCGGAACGGCGAGGAGGAGCGTGATCAGCACCACGGCCGAGCCCGTGATGAGGCTCACCCGCATCCAGCGATAAAACGGCGTGCTCTTCAGGTACCGGTAGTGAGTCAGGGTCGGGCTCGCGACGCGGATGACGCCGATGACCTCGTTGGGATGTGCCATCTGCCCGTCGGCCACGGTGTGCTCCGACAGCGTGCCGTCCACCGGGCTCACGACCGGCTGATCTGCAATGAAGGCGATCGGCCTGGGGTTTTGCTCGCTGTCACTTCGCGCCGTGTGCGCGCCGGCCGGAATCCGCCAGTGCAGGACACCTTCGGCCAGCGAGGCCGGAACGATGATGTCCTTGTGGTAGGGCCGGCCGGTTGTGCGATCCGTGCGGGCGAACCAGAAGGGGTTGGCTTTCAGGTCGTAAAGGTTCGCATCCGCCTTGAGCGACGTGATGAGGCCCCAGTAGAAGGGGAACAGCGCGAATGCCAGGAACGGAGCCAGCCCCGCGTAGGACGCCAGCAGAGGCTTCCATCGCCGCCAGCCCGCGACGAGGGGATTTGGGGGACCGCAAGGTCCCCCGCTCAGGTTTCGTGAGCTCATGTCTCCCGCCGCAGGAAACGGAGCATGAAGAAGACCATCGCTGCCGTGATGGGGAACATGAAGAGGGAAATCGAGGCTCCCTTGCCGAGATACCCGGCATTGACGCCGAGCTGATAGGCGTAGGTCGAAAGCACCTGCGTCTGGTCGTACGGGCCGCCCTTCGTGATGATCCAGATGGTGTTGAAGTCGGTGAAGGAAAAGATCACCGAGAAGAGGAGCGAGACCATCAGAATCGGCCGGATCATCGGCGAGATGACGTGGACGAAGCGCTGGAATCCGTTCGCTCCATCCAGCCTCGCGCGCTCCAGGATCTCGTCGGGGATGGCCGTCAGGCCCGCGAGGATGACGATCGTCGTGAAGGGGAAGCCCCGCCAGACGTTGACCGCGATGACCGAGAGCATCGCCCAATTCTTGTCGCCGCGGAAGTTGATGATGTTGGCGGGGGAGAGGATCCCCCAGTGAACGAGACACCAGTTGATGACGCTGTAGGTCGAGTCGAGGATCCAGAGCCAGGCCTGAGCCGAGAGAGCGATCGGGATGACCCAGGGAATGACGAGCAGTCCCCGGAGCAGCCGGCGTCCGCCGAAGCGGCGATTCAGGATCAACGCGCAGGGAATCCCGATGCAGAGCTTGATGATCTCCGTGCCAAACGTGTACTTGAACGTGTTCTTGACGGCGAGCAGGAAGTTCGGGTCCTGCATCACTCCTTTGCCGTTGGCCTTCACGCTCGTGCGCGCGGGCACGAGGATGTCCTCCTTGAGCTCGCGCTTCAAGGACGCGCGGTCGGCGTACGGGCCAAACGTCACCGGGGAGTCGGAGGCGTGCGCCATGACGCGGAACCTGCCGCCGGAGGCCTTCTCGACCCTCCACTCGAGGTCCTGGAGGATGGTGCCGCCGAGGAAGGAGGCGTCCTCCGGCGTGTCCATCTCGAGCACCGGGATGGTCAGGCCGCCCGCCTCAATGTTCGCACGGTAGCGCTTGCCCGAAGCCGCGGTCACGACCTTCCCCTGCGCGCGCGCCTCAGCCAGAGCGCGGGCCGCGGCCTCGGTCGGCAGGGTGGCGATGACGAAGTCGTTGGCCAGGATCTGGTAGTTCTCGACCTTCGAATAGTTCTGGGTCCCGACGAAGGTCCACTTCCGGTTGCCCGCCTGCGCGTCGGTGAAGCTCATGGAAATTGCCATCAGGAAGGGGTAAGCGATGAAGATCGCGAGGTAAAGGACGGCGGGCAGGACGAGCGCGTATCCGAACGGCGCCTCGCGCTCGAAGAACCTCACGCGCGTTTCCGAGGTCCCGCTCCTTTGGACCTTTGACTTTGGTCCTTGGACTTCCAGGGCCATCAGATCGTTTCCTCCGTCTCGCGATCGAAGAAGTAGGCGCGGTTCATGTCGAACCAGAGGTCGGCCCGCTCGCCTTGCCGGATGCCGGCGTGGATCTCCGTCTCCAGCTGGAAGGAGCCGGCAGGGCTGCCGGCGGTCAGGATGACCCGGTGTCCGAGCGGCTCGATGACGTCGATGGTCGCCGGCACCTTCGCGGCCCTACCGACGGCGGCCCAGGCGACGTCCGAGATCGCGCGCCCGGTTTCCGTCAGGGAAATGTGCTCGGGACGGATCCCGAAGACGACCGGCCGGCCGGCCGATGAGACGAGATCCTGCCGGGTAAGCGGGAGGCGCAGGCCGCCGCCGAGAACAACGGCCGGTCCTACGGAGTCCACCGCGATCGCGCCCTCGAAGAAATTCATCGGCGGAGTCCCGATGAAGCCGGCCACGAACCGGTTGGCGGGCTTGTCGTAGATGTCGAGCGGCGTCCCGACCTGGCAGAGGACGCCCAGGTTCATGATGACGATCCGGTCGCCCATCGTCATCGCTTCCACTTGGTCGTGCGTGACGTACACCATCGTGGAGCGGATGGCGAGGTGCAGGCGCTTCAACTCCGTGCGCATGTGGACGCGCAGTTTCGCGTCGAGGTTGGAGAGCGGCTCATCGAAGAGGAGGACGCCGGCCTGGCGGCAGAGTGCCGCGCCGACAGCGACGCGCTGGCGCTGGCCGCCGGAAAGCTGGCGGGGCTTTCTGTTGAGGTGCTCGGTCAGGCCGAGGATGGCGGCGACTTCGCGCACGCGCCTGTCGATGTCGGCCTTCGGCATCCCCCGGAGCTTCAACGAGAACGACATGTTCCGAGCGACCGTCATGTGGGGATAGAGCGCGTAGCTCTGGAAGACCATGGCGATGTCGCGGTCGCGGGGAGGCAGATGCGTGACCGACCGTCCTCCGATGCGGATGTCGCCGCTCGTGACCTCCTCGAGGCCCGCAATCATCCGCAGGGTCGTCGTCTTACCGCAGCCGGAAGGTCCGACGAGGATCAGGAATTCCTGATCGCGGACGGTCAGATCGAGCCCGGCGACCGCCCGCACGTCTCCGAAGCGCTTCTCGACTTTTTCGAGGACGACGTCGGCCATGGATCAGTTTCCTCTGTCATCCCGAGCGAAGCGAGGGATCTGCTCCTGCTGATTCACGCGGCGCAGATTACTCGAATACGCTCCGGTCTTCTCGAGGGCAGATTCCTCGTCGCTTCGCTCCGCGGAATGACAAAGAGACAGCCGGCTCGTCGCTTACACGGCACGCAGCTTCTGCTCGGCCTCTTCCATCGCCGCCCGGGGCGCTTTTCCTTTGCAGACCTCGGCGAACATCGTGGGCACGATGAACTTCGCATACATGCTCGTCGCGGTCTTGGTCATCGGTCCGGGGTACCCGATGAACTTCACGTAATCCTGGTAGTCCTGCAGCAGCTCGAGCTTGGGCTCGTGTCCGATGACCGGCATCGGTTTCTTCATGAAGCCCCTCAGGAACGGGTGGTTGTAGCCCGTGGAAGCCTCCATGCCCTTCAACCCTTCCTTGTTCATGGTGTAGAGGAACTCCTTGGCGAGATCCTGCACTTTCGAGAAGCTGTAGATGCCGTAGGACATCGTCCGCGCTCCGCCGACTCGGATTCCGGCGACACCGATCGGGGGCTTGACGATTTCCAGGTTCTTGTAGACGTCCGGCTGATCCTTGGCGGCAGTGCGATAGGCCGAAATCGGGTTGCAGATCATCGAGCCCTTGCCGGAGGCGATGAACCGGTTGTTGGAAGTGTCGTCCCAGCTCAAGACCTCGTCGGTCATCGTTTCCTTGAAGAGTGACTCTCCGAACTTGAGTACCTCCACGATCTCTTTCTTCGCGAACGCGATGTTGCCCTGTTTGTCGAACATGTAGGCCTTGAAGGAGAGCATCGTCGGGAAGAGATCGTCGTTGGAGTCGGGCGTCTGGGAGATCGGGATACCGATCGGATAGCCGGCCTTCTTCAGCTTCGCGCCGATGCGGATGATGTCGTTCCAGGTCGTCTTGTCGGTGTAGTCCTCGCCGACATCGTGGAAGTACTTGCGGTTGATGATCCAGGGGAAGCTCATGTACCAGTGGGGGACACAGAGCCACTTGCCGCGGACGACGGCGAGCGAGGAGGCCTCGGGGATCCACCCGCTGAATTCCTTGCCGAGCCTGTTGGCGACGTCGGTCACGTCCACGAGCACGTTGTCGTAGAGCCAGGCGCCGGTGCCGTTCAAATGGAAGACGTCGTGGCCGCCTCCGCGCGAGATGTCGGCGGCGATCGCCGTCGGCAGATCCGGCGTCGCCACGTAGTCCACCTCGACCTTGCATTTGTTCTTCTCCCCGAAGTCCTTGGCGAAGACGTCGAACCACTTGTCGTAGTCGGGAACGAAGTGCTTCCAGTGGACCACCTTGAGCACTCTCTCCTGCTGAGCCGAGGCGCTCCGCAGGAAGATCATCGGCGCGGCGAGCGAAGCGCCCGCCGCCAGAGAGGCCTTGAGAAACTCGCGGCGCCCAAGGCCGGTCCCGGCTTGGTTCTTCTTGCGATCCTTCATGGTGCCTCCTCCTCCATGGAGCCGCGAAAAGCGCGGCTCCTGTCGACGTTGAAAGCGTCTCAGAGGCGAAATCCTATGACAGTCATGCCGGGAGCGCGTCAGGAAAAATAATTGAGTTAATCCGCCTTTGAGCGTCCGCCCGATGGGGCATAATCGTCTGACTCGCCTGAAGGACGGAAGCATGGAAAAGGGCATTCGAATCCTCGCCAAGCCTCCCGCCGGCGCCGAGGCGGTTCTTTCCCCGGAGGCTCTGGCCTTCGTTGAGAAGCTCCACCGCCAGTTCCAGCCGACTCGCCAGACGCTTCTGGCGCAGAGGGCAAAACGTCAGGCGGAGTTCGACCGAGTTCCTCACCTTGCCCCCTTACCCGTACCTGGAGTAGAAAGGGGCCAATGAGCTCGGCTCCGGCGGCCGTGCCTCGCGACGTCGCCGCTAAGATGGCGGCCGTCGTCGGGGCGAGCCACTGCATCTCCGAAGACGCCGACCTGCACACGTACGAGTGTGACGGCTTGACGGGTGTGCGCGTCCGGCCGGGGCTCGTCGTCCTGCCGGGCTCGACCGAGGAGGTTTCCCGCGTGGTCCGGCTCGCGCGCGAGGCGAACATACCGATCGTGCCCCGCGGCTCCGGCACAGGGCTCTCGGGCGGGGCGCTGCCTGTGCCCGGCTGCGTCGTCGTGACCCTCTCCCGCATGCGACGGATCCTGGAATTGGATCTCGAGAACGGGTGGGTTCGAGTCGAGCCGGGAATCGCCAACCTCGACGTGTCGAAGGCCGTCGGCCCCGCCGGCTACTATTACGCTCCCGACCCCTCCTCGCAGCAAATCTGCTCGATCGGCGGTAATGTCGCCGAGAATTCGGGTGGCGCCCATTGCTTAAAGTACGGCTTCACCTCCAACCACGTGCTGGGCGCCCGGCTCGTGCTCGCGGACGGGTCGATCATGGACCTGGGCGGGCCGGTGCTCGACACGCCGGGCTATGACCTTCTGGGAGTGCTCGTCGGGAGCGAGGGCTTGCTCGGCATCGTGACGGAAGTCGTGCTGCGCCTGCTGCGCAAGCCCCAGGCCACGCGCACCTTCTTCGCGACTTTTCCCTCGACCGACGAGGCGGGAAACGCGGTCTCGGCGATCATCGCCTCCGGCATCGTGCCGGCCGCGATCGAGATGATGGACAAGCTCGCGATCGTGGCGGCCAAGGCGGCCACCGGTGTGGACTGGCCGGTCGTGGGCGCGGCCCTCTTGATGGACGTGGACGGGCCGCTCGCCGAAGTCGAGCACACGGCCGACAACGCGGTGGAGCTCGCACGCGCGGCCGGGGCGCTCGAGATCCGCCGGCCCAAAGACGAGGCGGAGCGCGCGCTCATGTGGAAGGGGAGGAAAAGCGCCTTTGCCGCGGTGGGACGGATCAGCCCGAACTACACGGTGCAGGACGGCGTCATCCCACGCTCCCAGATCGCGAAGGTCCTGCGCGAGATCGACGAGATGACTCGCCAGAGGGGTCTGCGCGTGGCCAACGTCTTCCACGCCGGGGACGGCAACCTGCACCCGCTCGTGCTCTACGACGAAAAGATTGAAGGACAGGAGAAGAGCGCCGAGGAGCTGGGGGGCGAGATCCTCCGGATGTGCATTCGCTACGGCGGCTCGATCACGGGAGAGCACGGGGTGGGGGCCGACAAGGCCGTGTACATGGGCGAGATGTTCTCGGCCGACGACCTCGACACGATGAGGCTCGTCCGATGCGCGTTCGATCCCGAAGTCCGCTTCAATCCCGGCAAGGTCTTCCCGACGCCGCGCCTCTGCGGCGACCGGCCCGGCCCCGTAAAGCTCCACCCGGCGGAGCTCTCGGGCCAGGCATGGCGGGAGTGATGGGCGCCGCGGCGCGCAAGGCAGAAGAGGCCGACGCCCTCCTCGGTGTGAGGCCCGAAGCAGTCTACGAGCCGTCCACGGTGGAGGAGGCAATCGAGGCCGTTCGGGAGTCCGCCCGCGACAAGAAAA
>WNGF01008268.1_pt1 | contig 13606 bp, 13 predicted proteins | sample 5400641 | NCBI WGS metagenome assembly WNGF01 (sample SAMN13153371, study PRJNA577476) | soil metagenome | isolation source: 80 cm soil or saprolite under grassland replicate 2 | place: USA:California | collected 2016-06-15
CCACATCCGTCACCTCGATGAGCGGACACGGCCTCGGGTTGCGCTGGCAGAAGAGCACGAAGTCGTAGGCGCAGTCCTTCGGCAGGATCGCGAGGTTGGCCTGGACGAAGCCCGGCGCCAGCCCCGCGGTCACGCCGGCCAGCTTGCCGCAGCGGATGTCGGCGCGGATCTCCTTCGGACGGCGAGCATCAATGGGCATGAGCGCTTCCTCCCGCGCTCCAGTTTACCTGAGGTGCGCGAGCTTGGGCCAGAACCACAGCTTGCCCAGCATTACCGGAGATGCGCGAGCTTGGGCCAGAGGTCGGGATTGCCGAGCACGTGCGGCTTTTCGCCCCGGAGCACCCGCAGCATCTCGGCCGTCACCTGCATGGCCATCGCGCGTCCGGTCTCCGCCGTGACCCCCGCCATGTGCGAGCTGACGACGACATTGGGCAGGTTCAGCAGCGGGTTGTCGGCGGAGACCGGCTGTGTTGACGAAGATCACCCCGTCCTTCATCTTCGCGACGGCCTTGCCGTCGATCATGTGATGCGTCTCGGGCGTGTGCGGCGTGTGGCAGGTCACGACGTCCGCCTCGCTCAGGACCGAGTACAGATCGGGTAAGGGCTCGGCGCCCCGCGCGCGCACCTCCTCGTCGGGCACGTACTTGTCGTAGCCGATGACGCGCATGCCGAGCGCGTGGCCGAGGCGCGCCATGCGGCGCCCGATGTTGCCGACCCCGACGATGCCGAGCGTCTTGCCCTTGAGCTCCATGTTCCCCTTCGGCGGCCGCCTCCACTCCGCCTTGCGGGTCATCCTGTCCACGTCGAGCGTCTGCTTGGCGCAGGCCAGGATCAGCATGAGGGCGTGCTCGGCCACCGAGTCCGAGTTGGAGCCGGGCGCGTGGACGACGGCGATGCCCAGATCCGTCGCCGCCTTGAGATCCACCGTGTCGAGGCCGACGCCATGGCGCCCGATTACCTTGAGCCGCGAGCACGCGGTCATCAACGCCCGCGTGCAGTCGGGCCTGATGCGGAAGAGGATGCCCTCGGCTTCGCGCGCGACCTCGATCATCCCCTCCTCGGTGACCTGATCGGTGACGATGACGCGGGCTTCGGGCTCGAGCTGCTTCATCCCGTCAGGGTGAATGGCGCCGGCGATGACGACGAGAGGTTTCATAGATCTCCTCAAGGGAAACGGTTGCTGTCGAACACGGGCCGGATTATACCGAAAAGTCCGTGTGACCGGGAGCGGAGTGAGGTATAAATGTCCGGGTCCGCGGGATGCCCCCGACAGCGCGTCGGAAGAAGGGCTCGGGTGAGGTGATCGCGGTCCGAGCGCCGGCTTGACCGGCGCCAGTCTCCGGATGCTCGCCTCGGACGGCGGGGCCCCAGCCCCGCGACGTCCTGCGGCTCAGTTCTCCGGATGCTCGCCTCGGACGGCGGGGCCCCAGCCCCGCGACGTCCTGCGGCTCAGTTCTCCGGATGCTCGCCTCGGACGGCGGGGCCCCAGCCCCGCGACGTCCTGCGGCTCACACTGCGTCCTTGGGGGGAGGGTTCGGAAGGGGGGCGAAGCCCCCTCCGAGTTTCACGGTATGGCGATTCTGGTGACGGGAGCGTTCGGGTGCATCGGCGCGTGGGTGGTGAAGCGACTGCTGGCGGCGGGGGAGCGGCCCGTGGTCTACGACCTGGGCGACGACCCGTGGCGCATGCGGATGATCGTGGGGTCGGAGCGCCTGAACGATGTGGCCATGATCCGTGGCGACATCGCGGATCGCGACGCCGTCGTCCGCGTCGTCGGCGAGCACGACATCACCCGCATCATCCACCTCGCGGCCTGGCAGGTGCCGCTCTGCCGCCAGGACCCGTCGCGGGGCGCCCTCGTCAACGTGGTGGGGACAGCCAACGTGTTCGAGGCGGCGAAGGCCCACCGGGACCGCGTGAAGCGCGTGGTCTACTTCTCGTCGGCGGCGGTGTTCGGACCGCCGCACCTCTACGGGCCGGGCCCGGTCACCGACGACGCCCCGCCCAAGCCGGCCACGCACTACGGCGTCTACAAGGTGGCCAACGAGGAGACGGCGCGCATCTACTGGGAAGAGCACCGGATCCCCTCGATGGGCTTCCGGCCGCTCAGCGTCTACGGCCCGGGACGCGACTTCGGCGTCACCGCCGATCCCACCCTGGCCATGAAGGCCGCCGTGCTCGGCCGGCCGTTCCAGATCCGCTGGGGCGGGGCCACGGATCTGATCTACACCGAGGATGTGGCGCGCGCCTGTCTCGCCGCCGCCGATTCCCCCCTCGAGGGCGCGCGCGTGTACAACCTGCACGGCGAGTCGGCGCGCATCGCCGACGTGGTGACGCTGATCGAGGCCGCCCGCCCCCAGGCGCGCGGCCTGATCTCCCACGTGGAGCAGCCCATCCCCTTTCCCTCGGAGCTGGCCGACCCGGGGTACCAGCGAGACCTGGGTCCCCAGCCCCGCACCGGCCTGCGCGACGGCATCAAGAAGACCCTCGAGGAGTTCGAGGCGCTCCAGAAGGCTGGCCGGCTCGACGCGCGCGAGCTCGGGGCAGGCTGCTGAAAGAGCGGCCGGCGAGGCCATCAGCGTCCTGCGAGTCCCCCCAGTGGAACTGATCCGTCAGCTCCTCGACATCCTCCTGCATCTGGACCGCCACCTCGACACGATCATCCAGCAGTACGGCGTCTGGACCTACCTGATCCTCTTCCTCATCATCTTCTGCGAGACGGGGCTGGTGGTGACGCCGATCCTGCCCGGCGATTCGCTCCTGTTCGCCGTCGGCACCTTCGCCGCCCGCGGCGCGCTGGACCTCGGGGTGGTGCTGCTGCTGCTGAGCGTGGCGGCGGTGGCGGGCGACACGGTGAACTACGCCATCGGGTATCGGGTGGGGCCGCGGATCTTCCGCAAGGAGGGCGTCCGCTTCCTCAACCGCGAGTATCTCGACCGGACTCATCGCTTCTACGAGCGCCACGGGGCCAAGACGATCGTCATCGCGCGCTTCGTCCCCATCATCCGGACCTTCGCGCCCTTCGTCGCCGGCGTCGGGCGGATGAGCTACGCGCGCTTCGTGACGTACAACGTGGCGGGCGGGGTCGGCTGGATCGCCGCCCTCGTGCTGGGGGGCCACCTGTTCGGCAATATTCCCGTGGTCAGGCAGAACTTCACCCTGGTCATCTTCGCGATCATCGTGCTCTCCGTCCTGCCCGGGGTGATCGAGTTCCTGCGCCAGCGCTCCCGGCCCTCATGACCGCTCACCGCAGCTCCCGCGCGAGAGGGGAGCCGTCGGAAGGGCTATCGCCACGCGGCGCGAAGGTGAGCGCGACCACCCCTTCCTCCAGCTTGCGCTCCAGGATCTGCACGCGGGTTCTGAGAAGACGGAGCATGCGCTCGTTGTCGGCCAGGACATAGGCGCGGAAGCGTCGGATGCCGCGGGCCTGGCCCGCGCTCAGGACATCCTCCATGAGCAGGCTCCCGAGCCCGCGCCCCTGCCACCCGTCCTGCACGACGAGGGCCACCTCGGCGGTGCCCTCCTCCTCCGTCGGCTCGTAGCGCCCCACGCCGACCAGCTCCGGGCCCGCGGCGGTGTCGCGCTCGGCCACGAGCGCGAGACGGTTCCGGTAGTCCACGTTGGCGAAGAAGTGGAACCAGCTGGGTGGCAAGCGCCGCATGAGCGTGAAGAAGCGCTGATAGGCGGTGTGCTCGCTCAGCCGGCCGTAGAGGTCCACGAGCCTCGGCTCGTCGTCGGGCCGGATGGGACGGATGCGGAGATAGGAGCCGTCTCTCAAGACGACCGCCCGCTCGAGCTCGCGCGGATACACGCCGGCCGAAGCCGCGGTCCCGACCTTTTCTCCGACCCCTTCGCCCACGTCGCTCGCCAAGACCTCCGAGCCTTTAGATGGGGGAACGGGCAGTCAGGATGCCGCTGACGTGCTCCATCCTTGTGCAGCGTCGAGCCACCCGGGGGCGCTGCTCAGCCGATGCGGGAGCCGACGTTGGTCATGACCACGTAGGAGACGTTCCACACGCCGATGAACGGGTTGTCCATGTCCTTGAGCGTGGAGAGCAGGAAGGTGATGCTGCCCGCCACCGCCGCCACCATGAGGAGCGACAGCCAGAGGGAGTGGACGCCGAGGGCGAGGAACCCGCCGAACACGACCACCGAGATGAACACCACGAGGTTCCAGAGCGTGCCGGGAATGCGGGTGGTGCTGACGGTCATGCGATCGTCCCGGACCTCCGTCACGCGCGCGAGCCCGCGCAGCAGCTCGGCGAAGACCACGTCGTCCTTGCCCGTGGTCACGTCCGCGCCTCGCACCGCCTGCGAGAGCGCGGCGAACTGCTCCCGCGCGACGGCGCTCTCCTCGCCCCGGGCGAGCCGCGTCGCCTCGTCGCCGGTCGTGCTCTTGATGTATCGCCGGACGGCGAGGCGGATCCGGCTGCCGGCATCGCGCGCGGACAGGAACGTCGCCACGCGACAGAGGTCTTCGAGGGCGGCCGCCTCCTTGCCGAGGCCCGTCTGGACGCGGTTGAACTGCTCCCACACCACGAACATCAGGAACGCGACGATGATGCCGTAGAGCGCGCCGATGACCGCGAGGTACGCGCCGACGGCATGCACCTCCACGTGCAGGGCCTCGAGCGGCGTCACGGAAGCCAGTGCCAGCCTGAGCCCCACCGCGGCGGCCATGGCGACGATCACGCGCGCGTAGATCATATCCGCTCTCCACGGGTCAAGCTTTGATTTCGTATCGGTTCGCGGAAGCCAGAACCGGTCCGCGATTGTTAAGAAGTCAAAGCCTGACCCCCGGCGCGCCCGGCGCGCCGGGCCTTGAGCTCGGCGAGCTGCTGGTCGAGCCGCTCGGCTCGCTCCATGCGGGCAAAGCTCGCCTCGAGGTCATCCTCGGCCAGCTCGAAGAGCGCTGTGCCCCGCGCGGCCTCCTCGCGCACCTTGTCCTCCATGCGGCCGAGCGTCGCCTGGGGCGCGGCGCCGGTGGCCTCGTAGGCCGCCTGCCCGGCCCGCGCGCGGGCCCGGGCGGCCCGGTGCTGGGTCACCAGCAGGGCCTTCTTCCCCTCCGCCTCGCGGAGCTTCGCCTCGAGCTTGGACAGCGTGTCACGCAGCAGATCGACGTCCTTCTTGTGTTCCTCCGTCTGCTCGGCGAAGAGCTCGCCCGTCTGGGTGAAGGTGTTGTGCCGCTCGAGCGCGCGCTTGGCGAGACCGTCCTCGCCGCGGTCGACGGCCAGCTCCGCCTTCCGCATCCACTCACCCGCCTTCGCGCGCGCCTCCACGGCCTTCTCCTCGATGAGGTGCTGCTCGGTGAGGGCCACCGCCAGCTGCGTCTTCACCTGGATGTACTGGTTGTGCAGGTCGAGGATCACCTGCTTGACCATCTTCTCGGGATCCTCGGACCGGTCGATCAGGTCGTTGAGGTTCGCCCGGACCAGCATGCTCACCCGCTCCAGCAGCTTCATGGGAAGTCCTCCCGCGGGCCCGGGACGCAGTCGTGGGAGGCTGCCTCCCGGGCGCCGCCGTCGTCATGAACGGTTGTCCGTCACTTCTGCTCCTCGCCCCGCTCCGGCACGGCGCCCCGGATGGCGGGAACGCGCGCGAAGAAATCCGACAGCTTGATGCCGGCCAGTGTCTCGAACAGCGCCGGCGCCTGGGCGATCATCGTCGCGACATCGGCCACGATCTTGCTCGCGCCGGCCCCATGGCCGTCGCCGGTGGACACGATGGTGATCTTGTCCACCTTGCTCAGCGGCTCGGCCATGGCGCGGACCACCTCCGGCATCCCCGTGAGCAGCTTGTCGAGCACCGCCGCCTGGTTGTACTCGTGGAACGCCGCCGCCTTCACCTTCATCGCCTCGGCCTCGGACTGGCCCTTGGCCAGGATGATCTGGGCCTCGGCCGTCCCCCGCAGGCGGATGACGTCGGCCCCCGCCGCTCCCTCCGTGCGCGCCGCCTCGGCGTGGCCCTCGGCCTCGCGGACGAGCCGCGCCTTCTCGGCCTCGGCCAGCGTCTCGATCCGCCGCCGCTCCGCCTCGGCCTGCTTGAGTATTGTGGCCGTCAGCTCCTTCTCGCGGCGGGCGATCTCGGCCTCCTGGACCTTGATCTGCTCCTCCTTCTCCACGCGCAGGACCCGCACCGACTCGGCGACCACCCGCTGCTGCTGCACCTGGGTCTCGATGTCGTAGGACTTGTCCGCCTGCGCCTTCTGCTTCTTCACCACCGTCTCGTAGTCCGCGCGCTTGACGTCGAGGTCCCGCTGGGACTCGGCCTGCTTGGCCAGGGAGGCCGTCTCCGCCGTCACGCGCTCCTGGTCGGCCATGGCCTTGGCCACCGCCGCATCACGCATGGCCGCCGCGCGCTTGACCTCGGTGTCGCGCAGGGCCTCGGCGGCGGCGATGTCGGCGTCCTTCTTGATCCGCGCGATGTCCGGCTTGCCCATGTTGACGATGTAGTCGTTCTTGTCGCGGATCTCCCGGATGGTGAAGCTCACGATGTCGAGCCCCATCTTGTTCAGGTCCTCCGCGCACGTGTTGCGCATGCTCTGGCTGATCGTCTCCGGATCCTTCACGATGGACTCCACGGTGAGCTGGCCCACGATGCCCCGCAGATGCCCCTCCATGACCAGGCGGATCAGCCCCTCGCGCTCTTCCGGGCTCTTGCTGAGGAACTGCTCGGCGGCGGTGAGGATGCTCTCGTGGTCCGACTTGACCTTGATCTGGGCCACCGCCTCGACGGTCACGGCCACCCCCTGCTTGGTGTAGAGATCCTGCTGGGGCGCGACGTCGAAGGACATGAGCTCGAGCGACAGCTCGCGCGCGCTCTGGACCATCGGCCAGACGATGGCGCCGCGCCCGCTGAACACGCGCGTGCCGCCCAGGCCGAAGACGATCAGAGCCTGGTTCGGTCCGACCTTCCGGTACAGCTTGGCCATGAGGCTCAGAATGGTGAAGGTCCCCAGCACGATCAGCCCGACGATGACCCAGAACCCGGCATTCACGGGAAGCATGGGATGCCTCCTTTCTCCTGTCCGAGCCCGTCTCGCGCCCGGATGGCCACGCCAACTTTCTCACCGCGACGACGTCGACGGCCTCGCGCGGTCCTCATCCACCTGGTCCCACGGGCGCGCGTACGCGACGCCGCGCTCGTATCGAAGCACCACGACCTCGGTTCCCTTGGCGATCTGCTCGCCGGCCGCCCCTCGCGCGGCGACCGTCTTCCGGGTCCCGGCCTGCGTGTAGACCATCTCGCCCGTTCCGTTCCGCGGAATGGTGACGGTGATCCGCCCCAAGGTCCCGGGGAGATGGTAATCGGCCGGGTCCAGCGGGATCTGATCCGGCGCCAGGACCTTGGCCATGAAGACGAAGATGATCCCCCCGCCGATCAGCCCGCCGACGATGGCCAGCACGACGGTGGCCACGCCGACGACCTGAGAATAGGCCGTCAGGAGAAAGCCGATGCCGCCGAACCACGTCATGAAGGCGGTCAGCGTCCCGAAGTTGAGGAGCGGGACGCCCTGGCCCGGCCCATGCGCGCCCCGCGCCTCTCCGGCGTCGACGCCGTGCCCCATGTCACCGCCGTGCCCCGGGTCGCCGAGATGGCCGAACGAATGCCCGGCGAACCCCATCACGAAGGAGATCCCGGTCAAGGCGAAGCCGATGATGAACACGGCCAGGTAGAAGTTCGCCATGGCTCACCTCCTCTTCACCTCCAGCGCGTGGAGGAGCCGATCCATCAACACCGGCATCCCGAGCACCTCGTGAAGCAGGCGGAGCGCCTTGCGCCGCTCCGGATGCCCGGCGAGATGCGCGAGCGTCTCCGACACCAGCGGGTCGTGCCGGAACCGCAAGGCCCCGACGCGGAGCCACGCGGCGAGCGTCTGCGCGCGCCCCCCAAGGGGGGTGGCGAGGTGCTCGCGGAACTCCTCAGGGTCATCGACCAGGTACCCGGGATGGACGCGGAAGAACCGCGCCAGCAGGAGCCGGGTCTTGTTCGTCATGTGGGTCCGCGTTCCGCCCTCGAGCTGCGAGAGATAGGGCAAGCTGATCCGCTCCTCCGCTTCCTCGCGGATGAGCTTCACGACTTCCGCCTTGGAGAGCGCGCGGGGCAGCCCGCGGCACGTCCCCTCCACTTCCCTGAGCACTCGAAGCTTCTCTCTGAGCTGCATGGTGTTGGTGTTAGCCAGTAGCAAACTATAATAGTGCATATTGCAATCAAAAGGACAAGAGGAAAATGATCCGCCCTGCTGTGGTCTATGTAACTACGTATTTCTGTGGGTGGAAGAGCGCCGGGACGCCGCGCGTCTCAGCGGTTCAGCGGAACGATCTGGCCGGCGGCGTCGAAGGGGAGATGGCGCCCGTCGCCCACCACGGCGAGATCGGGCCGCTTGGCGATCTCCGGCAGGAAGGCTTCGGAGCACTCGATCTCCCCCAGCATCAGGGTGTTCTTGATGCGGATCACGCGGGCCTGGGCGGGTGTGGTGAGACCGATGCAGTTGAGCGCGTTCTCCACCGCCTCGCGATCGGAGTCGAAGACGAGGGGCAGCTTGGCCCCGTTGGGGGCACAGGCGGTGAGACAGTTGATGGCGGTGGGCTTCCAGTCGATCTTCTCCGCGAGCCGGCGCGTGGTGAAGTCGGCGTTGCCGATCCCGGTGGCGTTGCCGCCGCTCTCCTCGGTGAGGCTGAGCGCGACGATCCACAGGATCTTGGGATCCGCGGGGAAGGGCTCGTGTGGGTTCGAGGGGCGGCCGATGACATTGGTGTCCATGCCCGACCCCGAGATGTTCTTGCCGATCTCCTCCACCACCAGCACGTCGATGGGCGAGAAGGGCAGCCGGGCCATCCACTCCCGTGCGTCCTTCAGGAGCCTGCGCTCGCCCGCCTCGAGGTCGGCCGCGTTGAAGGCCTCGATGCGGGCGGTCTCGTCGTAGCCGTTCTCGACGACGCCGAGGCCGAAGCCGATGCGCGCCTTCCGCAGCATCTCGCGCCCGACCGCGGTGATGACCGTCTCGTAGCCGTGGGTGACGTTGGCGCGGTGGTACTGGGTGGCGCCCTGGTACTTGCCCAGCCCGATGGTCATCATCTTGAACAGGCCCGACTCGATCGAGCCCTTGAAATCGGTGTGGGGTTTGACGCGGTTCACGAGTCCGATCCAGTCGGCCTCGGAGGCCAACCGGTCCAGCCAGACCGGGAGGCCCAGGGCCTCGCCCGCCTGGACCACGTCCATGGTGGCGCGGATCTCGCAGCCCATGGTCGCCTCGGTGATCCCGTAGTGGGCCAGCACCGCCCGCTGGCCCTCCGGGGTCGCGCCCCCATGACTCCCCATGGCGGGGAAGACGAAGGGTCGCGCTCCCAGCTCTTTCAGCCACGCGACCGTCGCCTTGACGATGACGTCGATGTTGGCGATCCCGCGGCTCCCGGCGCCGACGGCCACGCGGTCCCCGCGCTTGATCGGCAGCCCGGCCGAGGCGAGGGCGCCGCGCGCGGCGGCGGGGATGTCGGCCACCCGCGGGCGCGCGAAGCTCTGCCTGACGCGAAGCATCCGGGGAAGCTCGGGGAGCGACATGTCGGGATCATACGAGCGGGGAGACACCCTGTCAATGCCGTGAGAAGGAGCAGGCACGGGTCGGTCCCACCAATGTCCTTGACTTTCAAGGCGTCTCGCCGTAAAACTACCGCGATTGGACCTGACCCCTTGCTGATGCGTCTCAACTTCCTCTCGGTTCCCTCGGCGCTGACGGCGTTGCTCCTCCTCCTCGGAGGGTGTTCCGCCATCAGCGACTTCTTCAAGCAGCGTCCGCAAGCGCTGCTGCCCGCCGCCGATCTGTACGCGCAGGGGGAGATGGAGCTGAACCGGAACCGCTACGCGGACGCGCGCACGGCCTTCAAGAAGATCGTCGAGCGCCACCCCCAGTCGACCTACGCGGCGCGCGCCCGGTTCCTCATCGGGGAGGCCTACTACCGGGAGGGCGAGTGGGACAAGGCGATCAAGGAGTTCGAGACCTTCCTCGCATTCTATCCGCGCCATCAGATCGCCGACCTCGTGCAGTTCCGGCTGGCCATGAGCTACTACGACCAGATGAAGCCGGTGGAGCAGGACCAGGGCATCACGGCCAAGGCGATGGAGGCGTTCAAGACCCTGGTGCGCGAATACCCGGAGAGCCGCTACGCCGCCGACGCCCTGGCCAAGATCGACATCTGCCGCGGGCGGCTGGCCCAGAAGGAGCTGTGGGTGGCCAGCTATTACATCAACCAGGGCAACCCCGCGGCGGCCCGCCAGCGGCTGGAGAACGTGGTCAAGAACTACCCGCGGACCCTCGTGATCCCGGAGGCGCTCTACCGTCTCGGCGAGGTGTATGCGGGCGACGGCCGCGCCCAGGAGGCCCAGGAGAGCTTCCGCCGGGTGGCGACTGAATTCTCCTATACCGAATGGGGCCGCCGCGCGGCCCAGCGGCTCAAGGCCACGGCCACGAGGTGATCCCATGCACGACATCGTCGACCTGCGCTCGGATACCCTGACTCTCCCGACCCCGGCCATGCGAGAGGCCATGGCCCGCGCCGAGGTGGGCGATGACGTCTGGGAGGAGGACCCGACCGTCCGCCGTCTGGAAGAGCAGGCGGCTCGACGCACGGGCAAGGAGGCAGCGCTGTTCGTCTCCTCGGGGACCCAGGGCAATCTGGTCTCGGTCCTGACCCAGACCCGGCCCGGTCAGGAGATCATCCTCGACGCCGACTCGCACATCTTCAACTACGAGGTCGCGGGGGCGGCGATGTTCGGCGGCGTCCAGACGCTGCCCGTCAAGACCGCGCGCGGCTTTCTCACGCCCGAGCAGGTGCGCGAGCATGTCCGCCCGAGCAATGTCCACATCCCGGTGACGGGGCTCGTGTGCCTGGAGAACACCCACAACCGCCACGGCGGGACCTGCTGCACGCCCGAGGAGATCGAGGCCGTGGCCGCCGCCGCTCACGGCGCGGGGGTGCCGGTGCATCTCGACGGGGCGCGGATCTTCAACGCGGCGGTGGCCCTCAGGCGGCCCGCGGTCGACTTCGCGCGGCCCGTGGACTCCATCACGTTCTGCCTGTCCAAGGGGCTCGGGGCGCCCGTGGGCTCTCTCGTCTGCGGCTCGCGCGACTTCGTCACCCGCGCGCGGCGCGTGAGGAAGATGCTCGGCGGCGGCATGCGCCAGGTCGGCGTCCTCGCCGCGGCCGGGCTCGTGGCGTTGGACTCCATGGTGGACCGTCTCGCCGAAGACCACGCCAATGCCCGGCGTCTCGCTGAAGGGGTGGTGCGGTTGCCCGGAGTCCGCCTGGATCTGAGCAACGTGCAGACCAATATCGTGATCTTCCACGTCGGCCGTCCGGGCGGGGCGGCCGAGCTGGTGTCCGGCGCCCTGGCCCGCAAGGTGAAGATCCACCAGATCGGACCCGCCTCGATCCGCTGCGTGACCCACAAGGACGTGGACGCCGAGGACGTCGAGCGCGCGGTCGAGGCCTTCCGGGAGATCGCGGCGGCCTGGTAGCCCCGAATCATCTCGTACACGAGGAGAGCCACCCCCATGGCCGAGCAGCGCCTCCTGGACGTCAAGAACCTCAAGACGTACTTCTTCACCGACGAGGGCGTGGTTCGAGCCGTGGACGGCGTGGACCTCTACGTCAAGCAGGGTGAGACCCTGGGCGTGGTCGGGGAGTCCGGGTGCGGCAAGTCGGTGACCGCCCTCAGCATCATGAAGCTCATCCCCCAGCCCCCTGGCAAGATCGTCGAGGGCGAGATCCTCTACAACGGCGTCAACCTGGTGGACCTGCCCGCGAACCGGATGCGCAAGATCCGCGGCAAGGAGATCTCCATGGTCTTCCAGGAGCCCATGACCTCGCTCAACCCGGTGTTCACCTGCGGGGAGCAGATCGCCGAGGCGCTCAGGCTGCACGAGGGGCTGGGGCGGCGGGACGCCATGGACAAGACGGTGGACATGCTGAAGCTCGTGCACATCCCGAACGCCGAGCGCCGGGTGAAGGAATACCCCCACCAGCTCTCAGGCGGCATGCGCCAGCGCATCATGATCGCCATGGCGCTGTCCTGCAACCCCAAGCTCCTGATCGCCGACGAGCCCACCACCGCGCTGGACGTCACCATCCAGGCCCAGATCCTGGAGCTGCTCAACGAGCTCAAGGCCAAGCTCAGGATGGCCGTCATGCTCATCACCCACGACATGGGCGTCATCGCCGAGACGGCGCAGCGGGTGGTCGTGATGTACGCGGCCAAGGTCGCCGAGGAGGCGCCGGTAGCGGATCTGTTCAAGGAGCCGCTCCATCCCTACACCCAGGGGCTCCTGCGCTCCATCCCGCGGATCGACCTCGACGCGAAGGAGCGCCGGCGACTCGAGACGATCCCGGGCACGGTGCCGACGCTGCGGGGCGACATCGCCGCCGGCTGCCGCTTCGCCCCCCGCTGCCCCTTCGTGAAGGCGGTCTGCACCGAGAAGGACCCCGTGCTCAAGGAAGTCAAGCCCGGCCACAAGGTCTCGTGCTGGCTGTATTAAAAAGGGGGAACGTTCAGTCGCGCGAGGTTGGGCGGCGTGCAGGCTACCGGAAGTGCTCGGACCCAGAACGTGCCGCGGACTCAGGGCCACGCGGCTGAGGTGAGACCCCATGGCTGAGACGCCGCTCCTGCGAGTCAAGAACCTCAAGAAGTACTTCCCCATCCGCGGGGGCCTCTTTTCCCGGGAGGTCGCGCGCGTGCACGCCGTGGATGACGTGTCCTTCGAGATCATCAAGGGGGAGACGCTGGGCCTGGTGGGGGAGTCGGGGTGCGGCAAGTCCACCACCGGACGCTGCATCCTCCGCCTCATCGAGCCCACCGCGGGCGAGGTGTGGTTCGGCGACCAGAACGTCACCACCCTCGACAAGCGCTCGCTGCGGCACCTGCGGCGGGACATGCAGATCATCTTCCAGGACCCCTACGCCTCGCTCAACCCGCGGATGACGGTGGGCTCCATCATCGGCGAGGCGCTGGTGATCCACAAGCTGGCCAAGACGAAGCGGGAGCGCGAGGAGCGCGTCGTCCACCTGCTGGAGACGGTCGGGCTCAACTCGGACCATCTGCGGCGCTACCCGCACGAGTTCTCGGGCGGCCAGCGCCAGCGCATCGGCATCGCGCGGGCGCTCGCGGTGAGCCCCAAGCTCATCGTCGCCGACGAGCCGGTGTCCGCGCTCGACGTCTCGATCCAGGCGCAGGTGATCAACCTGCTGGAGGACCTGCAGAAGCAGTTCAACCTGACCTACCTGTTCATCGCCCACGACCTCTCCGTCGTCGAGCACATCTCGACGCGCGTGGCGGTGATGTACCTCGGCAAGATCGTCGAGATCGCGCCCGGCAAGGAACTGTACAACAACCCGAAGCACCCGTACACGGAGGCGCTGCTCTCGGCGGTGCCCATCCCCGATCCCGCCGTCAAGCGGAAGCGGATCATCCTCGAGGGCGACGTGCCGAGCCCCATCAAGCCGCCCTCCGGGTGCCGCTTCCACACGCGCTGCGCCATCCGCGTGCCCTCCTGCTCGGAGAACGAGCAAGTGCTGAAGGAGATCTCGCGCGGCCACTGGGTGGCCTGCCAGGT
>WNGF01007150.1_pt1 | contig 13603 bp, 15 predicted proteins | sample 5400641 | NCBI WGS metagenome assembly WNGF01 (sample SAMN13153371, study PRJNA577476) | soil metagenome | isolation source: 80 cm soil or saprolite under grassland replicate 2 | place: USA:California | collected 2016-06-15
ACCGCACCGGTCACGCGAATCGCGTCCCGAGAGTCGTGGGACCGATCAACCGGACGCGGCCCGTGGAGGTCCGCGACGTCGAGTTTCTCCGCTCGATCACGGACCGCCGCATCAAGATCACCGTTCCCGGCCCGTTCACTATGACGCAGCAGGCCCAGAACGACCACTACGCCGACGACCGGAGCCTCGCGCTTGCGTACGCAGAGGCCGTCAACGACGAGCTACGCGATCTCAAGGCTGCGGGAGCCGACGTCGTGCAGATCGATGAGCCATATCTGCAGGCGCGGCCCGAGCCGGCGCGGGAGTATGCGATCGAGGCGATCAACCGCGCCCTCGACGGCATCGAGGGCGAGACCGTCCTGCACACGTGCTTCGGGTACGCGCACATCGTGAAGGACCGACTCGGCGGCTACCCGTTTCTCCGCGAGCTCGCCGACTGCGATGCGAAGCAGATCTCGCTCGAGGCGGCGCAGCCGAGGCTCGATCCGGAAGTCCTGCGCGACCTTCCCGCCAAGACGATCGTTCTCGGAGTCCTCGACCTAGGCTCGGACGAGGTGGAGACACCCGAAGTCGTCGCGGGGCGAATCCGCAAGGCTCTCGAGGTGGTCGAGCCGGAACGTCTCGTCGTCGCGCCGGACTGCGGGATGAAATACCTGTCGCGCAAGCTCGCCTTTCGCAAGCTCGAAGCCATGGTTGCCGGTGCGCGGATGGCGTATGCCGGATAAGCCCGTCACGCGCATCAGCCAGGCCTACCCGGATCGCGTCGAGGTGCGCGGCCGCGACCTCACCGGCGACCTGATGGGCCGCTTGAGCTTCACCGAGTACTTCCACCTTCTGCTCACAGGCCGTGAGCCGACCGACGACGAGCGCTTCTTCCTCGACCTACTGCTCGTCGCGATCGCCGAGCACGGGTTGATGCCGAGCAACGCCGCTGCGCGGATGACGCTTGCAGCAGACCCTGGTTCGCTACAGGGTGCGGTCGCGGCGGGCATCCTCGGCGCGGGCTCTGTCGTCCTCGGCGCGTCCGAGGAGTGTGCGCGGTTGCTCGAGCAAGGCGGCGATCCGATGACGATCGCGCGCACGATCCACGATGCAGGAGGGAAGGTGCCCGGCTTCGGGCATCCGGTACACGAGCCTGTCGACCCGCGCGCCGAGCGAATCCTCGCACTCGCGGACGAGCGTGGCGTCAGCGGCCCGCACGTCGCGCTCGCGCGCGCGCTGCGAGAGGCGGTGGCCGACGTTTGGGGCAAGCCGCTGACGATGAACGTCGCGATGCCGATCGCGGCGGTGATGCTCGATCTGGGGTATCCATCCGCCGCCGTGAAGGCCGTCCCGATACTTGCCCGCACCGCTGGACTCCTCGCTCACCTGGTTGAGGAGCGAGAGCAGCCGCTCGGCTTACTGCTCGCGCGTGCTGCGGACGACGCGGTCACCTACGAGTGATCCTCGAACCCGAGGTCGAGACTCGGCCGTTGGCGGAGCAGCTCGCGGTCGACGACCAGAGCTTTCGGGAGCAGCTCGCCTATCTGCTCGAGCGCTCGACGTTCTACCGCGAGAAGCTTGCGGGTGTCGAGCTCGTCGGTCTCGCTGGCATCGCGGAGTTGCCGCTCACCGACAAGCAGGAAATCAGGGCGACGTGCACGCCCGCGAACCCGATCGGGACGCACCTCTGCGCGGAGCCGGCGGAGCTCGTGCGGATCTACTCGACGAGCGGCACAACGGGCACGCCGAGCTACGTCCCGCTGACGGCGGGCGATCTCGAGAACTGGATTACCGGTTCGGCACGGAGCTACGCCGCGTCCGGCGTCACCGCTGGCCAGCGGATCGTCTCGACGTACAATGCCGGCCCGTTCGTGGCCGGCGCGGCGCTCGCCGCCTTCGAGCGCCTGAGCCTGACTCACATCCCGTTCGGCACGGGGAACAGCGAGCGGCTGGTGCATGCGATCGAGCAGCTGAATCCCGAGGCCGTCGTCCTGACGCCCTCGTACGCCGCGCACCTCGCGGAGCGGAACCCGGAACTGGCGGCGTCGAGCGTCGAACGCGTCCTCGTGGCGGGTGAGCCAGGCGGCGGCGAGCCGTCCTTCCGCGCGAAGCTCGAAGCCGGCTGGGGCGCGAAGGTCAGCGAGGCGATGGGCGTCGGGGACATCGGCGTCTCGCTCTGGGGCGAGTGCGAGGAGCAGGACGGGATGCACTTGGGCGCACGCGGCTTCGTCCATGCGGAGCTGATCGATCCGGAGACGGGCATCGCCCTCGAGCTGGACGACGGCGCCAGCGGCGAGCTCGTCCTGACGCATCTTCGGCATCGCGCGGCACCGCTCCTGCGCTTTCGCACACGCGATCACGTCGAGGTGCGGACAAGCCCGTGCAAATGCGGCCGAACAGGCCCGCGGGTGCGGTGCGTCGGGCGAACCGACGACATGCTCATCGTGCGCGGCGTGAACGTCTTCCCGTCGGCCGTGCGCGAGGTGGTCAGCACGTTCGCTCCGGAGGTCAGCGGCCACATCCTCGTGAAGCCGCAGACGCCGGGCGTGAAGCAGAAGCCGCCGCTTCCCGTCACCGTCGAGCTTGCGCCGGGCCGGTCGCCCGATGCCGCGCTGGCAGAAAGAATCCGTGAGAGACTGCGCAACGTGCTCGTGGTCCAGACGCACGTCGAGCTCGTGCCGTGCGGGACGCTGCGGCGCAGCGAATACAAATCGAGACTCGTCGAGCGGTAGATCGAGACTGGAGGATCAGATGGCCGCAACCACGCTGAACATCCTGAAGCCGAGCGTCAACAACCTGACCGTTCGCATCTTCGTGCGGGCGGCCGGGCTCGACTTCGAAGAGCTGGACGTGTGGGGGAAGACCACAACGCCGGAGTACATGGAGAAGTACCCGGCCCATCTCACGCCGATGCTCGAGGAAGAGGGGCTGCCGAGGGGTGCGCTCGGCGAGAGCTGCGCGATCATGCAGTACCTCTGCAACAAGCACGGCCTCGATCAGTTCTATCCGACGGATCCGGCCGAACGGGCGATGGTGGACAACGCGATGTTCTACTTGATCGGCACGTTCTATCCGCTGCTGACGCGCGCCACGTATCCGGTGCTCGGCTTTCCGCAGTATCCGGGCGAGGTCGCGACGTCCGAGGCCGACGAGGACATGAAGGCGAAGGCGCAGCAGGACGCGGAGGCGGCGCTCGCCGAGCCGCTCGATGCCTTTCGCGCGTTCTTCCTCGAGGGAAGGCCGTTCGTGGGCGGCGACAAGCCCTCGATCGCCGACATGCGCTGGGCCGCGTCGCTCGAGTTCCTGCGCGCAATCGATTACACGTTCCCGGCGTGGGCCGAGGAGTACATGAGCCGAATGGAGACGACGCTCGGCGACGCGTACTCGGAGCCGGTGGCGGACGTGCGCGGCTATGTCGCCTCGGTCAAGTCGTAGGACCGTTCGGACGCGTCGGTCAGGCCTCGAATCGCGTACCAGATCGACCAGGCTACGAGCAGGAGCATCATCGGAGGGCCGGTGACGAGTACGACGAGGAGAAAGTTCTCGATGCTCCCTGCGAGCAGGGCCGCGAGCCGGAGGCCGCTGCGTACGACGAAGTACACGCCCCAGACGATCGATTCGACGACGTAGACGCGCTTGAACAGGCTCGTCTCCCGAACCCAGCGGGGAAACGGGTACCACGCGCAGGCCAACACACCGACCAGGGGCCGCCGAATGGCCGCCGAGACGAGACAGGCGATGCCCCAGGCGGCGTTCACCAGCACCGGCTGCGCGAGGTAGACGGTCGTGCTGTGCGAGAGGAGCCCGACGGCGGACTGAACGGCGACGACTCCGAGCGAGATCCGAACGAGCAGGGCGTCACGGCCTGCCCGCCGCTCGTACACGTAGATGAGCACGGAGACTGCGGCTGCCGCTGCGATCCCGGCGCCGAGCCCACTCAGCTTCAGACCTGCGTAGAAGGCGCCGAGCGGCAGGAAGCCCTCGCGCAGGAAGCCGGGCAGCCCCGTCAGGAGCACGCCGCGGAAGGTCGGCGCCGTCAGGCCGCCTTCGACTCGTTCCTCAACCGTTCCAGCTGCTGCCGGCACCATTGGGCACCCCATTCGTTGTAGGCAATTCCCCAGCGCAGGACGAGATCGACGAACGGCGTGTCCTGACCGGGCCGCGCGTCGATCGCGCGCAGGATCTCGAGGTACTGCTCGTGGCCGCGCTGCCGACCCTCCAGAAGCATCAACGCCTCCTCGTTCGGGAGAGCATCCGCGAAGAAGAGCCGCAGCAACGACTCGTCGCGCAGTTCGATCGTGACCGTCGGACCGAGAAGCCACTCGATCAGCGCGGCGCGCCCGGCAGGCGTCAGGTCGTAGACACGTCGGCGTCGCGCGCCGTTCGGAGCGTCTTCACCTTCGACGAGGCCCTCCTCCTCGAGCCGTCGCAGCTCCGGATAGATCTGGCCGTAGCTCGCCGCCCAGAAAAACCGCGTCGAGCGGTCGACGATCGCCTTGATGTCGTAACCCGAAAGCGGCCGCTTGGCGAGGAGTCCGAGTACGACGGGCGTGATTGCGGTGGCCGGCATAGGTCTTGACGATATATCGCTACGATATATAAGTCAAGCCGCGCCGTAGGGTCAAACGGCGCGAAGCGCGCGCCTCAGTGCCAGCTCTTCGAACAACGAGCGACGCGCATCCGCGCGCGCTGCCGCCACGCGGGGTGGCTGCACTCGCCGCCGGAGATAGCCGAAGCCGTACCGGCCGAGCCGGCCGTGCCTGCGTGCGAGCACGACGTAGTACATGGCCCCGAGGATGGGCATGAGGAACACCTGCACCATCGAATACGCCGGGAAGACGAGCATCCACGGTGAAAGCACCTGCAGGTTGGAAACCACCGTCACCATGACGTAGGCCGCGAAGATGAGCGGGAGCGCGTGCGGCAGCGCGTGAACGTCGATGAGGGTCCAGAGCTTGAAGTAGATCGACAGCCAAACCGTCGAGAGGGAATAGAACGTCATGACCGGCAGGTGGAGCAGGTTCCGGTCGACGTTGATCCAGCAGTGACGAAACGTCCCGGCCCACCACAGCTGCCTTTGGCGGGCGAGGGCACGCCACGTCTCCGGCGCGTCGGTATCGACGATCACATCGAGGTGGCGAATCCGCATCCGAAGCGCGAGTGCAACGCGGCCGGTTTCAATGTCCTCGCCGGGCGTCCACATCGAGTGGCGGTCGAGGATCGCGCGGAGTGCTTCCGTGCGCGCGAGAAAGAGGCCCCCGACGTAAGCCAGGGCCGCAAGTGGCGCGCGAGCATCGCCATCCGGTACTCGAGCCCCTGGAGCCGGGTCACGGCGTTGACCCGGTTTGCGACGGCGCATTTGAGCGAGCAGATGTCGGCACCGGCGGCCGCGGCGGCGGCGACGGCGCCCGGAATGTCGTCACCAACCGACGTGTCCGCATCCAGCCGCAAGACGTAGGTCGTGCTGACGGCCGGGAGCGCAGCCTTCAGGAGCAATGCCGGATTCGGGCTCGCAACGTGCAGTCGTTCGACGCGCCACCCTTCCTGTTCCAGTTCGATCGCGAACGTAGCCATGAGCGAGGAGCCGGCCTCGAGCGCGACGAGCACGTTTTGCTGGTAGGGCAAGAGCGCCGACCGCCCTTCGAAGTACCGCGGGTGACCGAAGAGCGGGACGACGATCGTGAAGTCGCTGGAACGCCTGTCGCCCGGGCGAATCGTTCGTCCCCTCCACCAGGACAACGCGTTCTGGAACTCGTAGGCCACCAGCAGGAGGCCCAGGACCCACATGAGGTTCGACAAAGCCGCGACCTCGTCTTGCTAGGGCCGTTGCGGCAGGACGATCTTTTGCGTGATGTGCTTACGTGCCGGGCAGGGATCGCCCGCCTGGCACTCGACGATCTTCGTCTCGGTGCTCTTCCCGACGAGAACGTTGACCCAGCGGTGGCCCCTCATCACCGGGGCAAAGAAGAGCGTCAGGATCGTGACGACGGTGACGCTGCGAGTCGCGGCGCTGTGCACGGCAATTCTCCTTGTGCAGATCGTTCCTTCAGGGGCGGCTAACTTGGCGGCGTCTCCGACCGAAAAGGTTGGACATAGCAAGTGATCGGAATTGCCGCGCCTCGTGCACTCCCCCTTGTGGGGAGTTCGCCTGCATGGCGCTCAACCAATACTCGAGTGATTTCTACTTCACATTTCGCCGCCTTGTCGCCGCGTGACTTCGAAATCAGCTGTTAAGCCGAATTAATGCCGGATCGCGTGGGCTCGCTCGCGTCATGCGAACGAGAAGGCCGGGGACGGACGACCCGTCCCCGGCCTTGCCCTGCGTTTCCCCCGGATGGTGTGAAGCAGACCGCTGCGCGACTCAGGGCGCGAGCGTGACCGCCGGCGTGTCGTTATAGCCGTTGGGTCCCCATGCGGTCGCAAAGAACCGCGTCGAGCTTGATGGGACGCTCATGCTGCCGTTGCCGTTCGCGACCCCGTTGCTGTTTGTGGTGATCGTCGTCACAGTTCCGAAGTACGTGCATGCGTTGCCCCAGAGTTCGACGATGTACGTCGCGTTCGGGAGCGCATTCTTCAAGTGATACTGGATGCTGACCGTATCGCCCGTACGGTGATAGTTGGTAAAGCCAACGACCGGGAGCGTCGTGACGTTGGCGCCGCAGTAGAAATTGCCGGCCTGGATGTCGGCCTTGGGATTGTTTCCGCTCCCAGCTGTCGCTGAGAGAGCAAGTGTCGCCGCTCCAAAGAGCGTGACCAGAGCTACGGCAAAGAACCGATGCTTCATTCTCGTCTCCTTCGAACTTAGGAGTGAGGAACTGGACAGCGCCGACGCTATACCTCGCTGACCCTCAAGTCTGTCCCTCGTTCGAGTGCAAAAACGACAGGGTCCTCGGGGAGCCTGTGCGCTCCCCCACGTGTGTTCAGGCTGCGAGCTCGAGCGCCGGCTCTTCGGACGGCTGCTCCAACTCGTGGCGGTGGAAGTCGCGGGAGCGAACGAGCACGAACGAGAGCACGTCACCCGGAAATGCGACGGCGGCTGCGACGAGCAGGGCCAGGGCCGGACGTGCATCGGTCCGGCCCCTCCGCCCCTGCTGCGTTACTTGCTTTCCGGCAATGTCGCGCCGTTCGCGGACAGAGCGCTCTTCGCGCTTGCCCCGATCGGGCTGCTCGCGGCGATGCCGCTCGCGCTGACGACGCATTGAACGTCGTTCGTCCACGCGAGGAACGTGCCGTCGAGCTCGAAGAAGTTCGAGCTGGCGGCGTTGAAGCTCCCCCGATCCTGCACGGCAGAAGACGTGTCTGCCAACGTGAGTGAGCCCGGCGAGAACAGTGTGCCCCCGCCGTAGTGGCCGCTCGAGGTGCTGTCGGCCGACAGGTCGATGTACGCACCCCCGGTCGGGGCGATGGCGATCTGGGCGCGACCGGCGGCCGTGCAGGTACCCGTGATCGAGATGCCGCCCGCGTCGAGCAGCGTCTGGCTGTCTCCGAGGTTCAGAACGACGGGACCGCTGGCGAGCACGGCCCCGGCCGGCACGAAGGCAACGCAGTTGACGCTTCCGTCGCCGTTGACGCTCTGGATTGCGTGATTTGTACTGCAACTGCCGCCGATCCCCGTGCCGGTCGCCCCGGTGGCTCCGGCCGGTCCGGTCGCGCCGGTCGCGCCGGTCGCGCCGGTTGGTCCAGTCGCTCCGGTCGCACCCGCCGGCCCTTGCTTGTTCCACTCGATAAGCGTTTCGCTGCTCTTGCACGTCTCTCCGGCCTCGGCGTCGATCGGCCGGAATGTGCCCTTCGACTGGCTGTAACACGCGCTGATGACACCCGTGCCGGAGTCCGGGATCGCTGCGAAGGCGACACCTCCCGCGACGAGTCCCAGCACCATCGTTACGAGCACGACCGAACGGCCACGCCCGCGAAGCGGCGCGTACATGAAACAACCCCCTCTCATCGAATTCGGCCTAGTCGAATCGCTGTATATCGAACTACGGTCAATTCAGTCAATGGCCGTAGGCGACCGGCCGCCGACGAAAGAGGGGGAAGGGCGCGTTGCGCGACTCGCGAGGGCGGTCGCTCGTTCGCGACCGCCCTCGCACGGCGGATCGGCGCACCGAGCGCGGGCCGCGCTACGCCGAGGGCACCACGCAGGTGTCGTTCGCCGCCGCGCAACTGTAGATCCGCGCATCGCCCTGCCTTAGCCAGATCTCCGGTGTTGCGAGCGGCACGAAGAATCGGTCGGCGCTCGTGTCTTTGATGTTGGGGTCGGTGGCAGGCGGCCTGCCGTGGACGATGAAACCCACGCGCTTCGTGTCGTCGGCAATGCCGATCCGGTGCAGCGCTCCGTAGGCGTCGCTGCCCTCGAACGGCGTTGGGTTCGTCCATTCGGCCGTGGCCTCGCCCGAAGCGAGGCCGTCGCCCCACAGGTGGAGGCCCCACGCGGCGTAGTTGCCGTCGGGCCTGTTGTAGTGGATGATCGCCGCCGTCACCCCCGCCTGGACGATCGTGACCGTTCGGGTGGCGCTCGTCACGCTCTTTCCTGGCGCGTACGTCAGCACGGCACGATAGGTCACGTGCGCCCCGTCAGCGAGACTCGACGTGTCGTCGAAGACGGTGTAGACGGGGGAAGAGTCGTCCGTGCCGACTTGCGTGAAGGGCCCGCCGTTGACCGAGCGCTCGAACGTGACGACGTAATTCGAGTGCTCCGGCGTCGCGGTCGCCCGGACCTCGACGGTGCCGCGCACCCGCTGGCCCTCGTTCGGCGCCTCGAGGGTGATGGCCGGTGGCGCGACCGTGGAGCTTCGAACTGCGCTCGATCTCGTGTGATGCGCGTTGTCGAGCACGACCGCGCGGTACTGAATCGTCGTGCCCGGAGCAATGTCGGAGACGTCGTGGAAAACCCGGTACGGCGCGTTGTCGTCGGTGCCGATGTCCTGCCACGGACGGTTTCCCACACTGGCGAGGAACGTCACTTCGTAGAAGGAGTCGCCTGCGACGTCGGCGCGAATCTCCAGGCGGTCGCGGCCCTCGGCCGGCAAGTCGAGCGCGACCGGCGGTGCGGCGTGGCTGTGCGGGATGTGCTTCTTCGCGCGGTACACGACGGTCGAGAGCGGGCCGACCGCGACCTCGAGGTGCCTGTCGCTTCCGCTCTGCAGCCACTCGGGACCCTCGCCGTACACCCTCACCCACCGGCTGTCGGGCACGAAGGTCGGGATGGACGCGGAGGCGGCATGCTCGGCGTTGTTCAACGCAACCACGTACTCGTAACGGTGCGAGTCGTCGATGCGCGAGAACGCGTAAATACCCGCGGACGATGACGAGTAGCGACTCTGCTCCGCTCCGTTGCGCAGCGCGGGATTGCGGGCGGTGATCGCCGCCAGCTCCGCGAGCTCCCGGTAGAGCGGGTGCGATGGGTCGAAGTTGTCGTCCATCGGCGTCGCGTCGGAGCCGATGTCGTCGTTGTTGCCTGCACCGTCGTCACCGGGGATGGGGTCGCTGAGGTTGTTGTACTGAAGGGACTGCGAGGGGAACATGTCCTGCCGCGCGTCCTGATCGCCGCCTGCGCCGGTGAAGCCCTGCTCGTCGCCGTAATAGACGACGGGGTTGCCTCGCGAGAAGTACATGAGCGCGTGCGCCAGCTCGTCGCGCTGCAGGAGCTCCGACTCGCTGGCCCCCGGGTTCGCGTTGCGGACGAACATGCCGATGCGCCCGCGGTCGTGGTTGCCCAGGAAGGTCGGGAGGTTGTAGACGTTCGAGTCGCCGTCCGTGTACCAGTCGTCGTCGACGAAGAAGTCGCGGAGCTCGTCGGTGGGAGTCGAGTTGGCGGCGAAGCTTGTCGCGGCCGTCTGGAACGGGAAGTCCAGGACGCCCTGCACCGCGTCGTGAACCATGTAGTGCGAGGTGATCGGCCGGCTGAAGTCCTCGGCCACCTCGCCGAACATGTAGAAGTCGGCGATGCCCTGCGACTCCGCGTAGCTCTGGATCACCGGCGCGAACTTCTGCCAGAACGCGTCGTCGACGTGCTTCATCGTGTCCATCCGGAAGCCGTCGATGCGGAAGTCGCGGATCCACGTCTTGTAGATGTCGATCATCCCGTCGACGACGCGCGGGTTCTCGGTGAAGAGGTCGTCGAGCCCGAAGAAGTCGCCGTACTGCGAGTTCTCGCCGGAGAAGGTCGTGTCGCCGCGGTTGTGGTAGAGGCTCACGTCGTTCAGCCACGCGGGGACCTTGCTGTTCCGCTCCGCGTCCGGGACGCACGGGTGGTACGGGAAGCTGCTGAAGGAGCCGGCGGGGTCGGAGCACGACGGCTGGCCGGTCGGCGCGAGCGAGGGGAAGGTATTTGTCCCGGCGAAGTCGCGGTCGTCGAACGGTGTGCCGGAAGCCGTGCGGTACGGCGACTGATCCTTGGACGTGTAGGGCCTCCGACCGCCCTCCGTGTATCGGATGACGTCCGCCGTGTGGTTGCTGATGATGTCGAAGTACACCTTGATCTCGCGCGCGTGGGCCGCGTCCACCAGCGTGCGCAGATCCGCGTTGCTGCCGAGGTGCGGGTCGATCTGGGTGAAGTCGGTGATCCAGTAGCCGTGGTAGCCCGCAGAATTGTCCGCCGGCTGCACCGCCTTGTTCTTGAAGCTCGGCGTGAGCCAGATGGCAGTCGTCCCGAGACCTTCGATGTAGTCGAGCTTGGCGGTCAGGCCCTTCAGGTCGCCGCCGTGATACCAGCCCTTGCCTGTCGGGTCGAATCCCGACTGCCCCTCGCCCTTGCCCGGGGGCAGGTCGCCGTTGTCGTTGGCTGTGTCGCCGTTGTTGAAGCGGTCGGCCATGACGAAGTAGAAGTTCTGGTCGGTGACCGGCTCGCGCAGGCTGTGATGCGCCGCGGGATCGACGTGCGATCTGCCGCGATCGTGGCCGGCGGGATTAGGGCCTAGGCCGGAGCCGGGCGACGCGCCGTGCCCGAGCGCGCTCGTCGGACCGACAGCGAGGATCGCGAACGTCAGCAGTAGGGCGATGCGACGAAAGACGGACATGCGCTGGTCTCCTCTCCACCGGCGGCCGGTGCGGGCCGCGTGAAGAGCGGAGTTTTACGCAAACGGCACGAACGTGCATGCCTCGTGCCGTGCCTTTACCGGCGGTCCGGCGTGAGGAACCGGCGTTAGCGGATCAGAGACGGCTCGACAGAGCCATGGGCGGAACTTGGCAGTGCGCAAACCAACCGTTGGTTCCGGCTGACGCGCTCCGTCTCATCTGACCCCGCGCTCAAGCCGGATCGATCCGGTGAACCGTCCCGACCTCGTGGACGGCGCGGTCGAACGATGCGAGGCTCGCCACACGCGCGCCGCGGCGGCGGAGCGGCGAGCGAGGGGCTGTGGAATGATCCGTCAAAGATCGTGACGAAGGAGGCGAGAGATGGCTCCGATCGTGGAGAGCATTGAGATATCCCGTCGTCCCGAGGACGTCTTCTCGTACGTGACCGACCCGTCGCGTCTCTCCGAATGGCAGGAGAGCGTCGTATCTGTGCGACGCGAGGGCGATGCCCCTCCCGCAGTGGGGTCGAGGCTCGTGATCACCCGCCGGATCGGTCGCCGCGAGGTGCCGATGACGACGGAGCTCACCGAGCTGAGTCCTCCCAGCAGCTGGGCAGCTCGCGGTATCGACGGTCCGGTCAGGGGGATCGTCAGAGGCACGGTTGAGCCGCTCGGAGACGGCGAGCGTTCGCGCGTGACGATCACGCTCGATTTCGAGGGGCACGGGATCGGCAAGCTGCTCGTCCCGCTCGTCGTGCGACGGCAGGCGCGCGCCGAGATGCCCAAGAACCAGCGGAAACTGAAGGAAAGGCTCGAGACCAAAGCGTAGGACCTATCGACCAACTGCCCGCCTCGATCGCTGCGGACGCTCCTTCGGCGAGGGGACCGTCATTGGATGAAGCGCTGGTGATCGATTACGCCGCCTCTGACGTGGTAATCACTACGCCGTGCTGCTCGCCGCCGTAGCGGCCGGTGATGTGCTCCTCGTCCACTACGTATTCGCCGACCCGCGCGCGGTGAATGATCTCGCAGTGAAGCTCCGGGTTTTCGTCGAAGATGCGTCCAAAACGGGCGCGGAGGGCTGCATGGCCACGTGCCACGAGCGTGCCTCGCGCGTCTTCGATGACGCAGTCGGGTGAGAAGCACGCGACGAACCAATCGAGGTCACGCTCGTTGTACGCCTGGACGTGCGCGTCTACGGGGTCGTTCACTCCCAGAATCCGTTCTACCACGTCACTGACCGGCAGCGCCGTCGCAGACCAGCTCGAAGACGTCGTCCGCGGCATCGAAACGAAGCAGGAGAAGGCTCTCCTAGCCCGGTCATCAGCGACCTCCGCGTCAAGGGCCGGGCACGGGACTCTGCCGACGCACCGCGTCGGCGCACACGGCGTTTGTGCATTACGAAGTTCAGTGGGCGCACCTGGGATCGAACCAGGGACCTCCCGCGTGTGAAGCGGGCACTCTCCCGCTGAGCTATGCGCCCCGGGACGGCTTACTGTAGCCGCTCGTGGCGGAAACGCTCGTCTTCATTCCGGCCTGGAACGAGGTACAAAACCTCCCGTCGGTGCTGCGCGAGTTGCACGGCGAGCTACCCGCGGTCGACGTCCTGGTCATCGACGACGGATCGACCGACGGGACTGCGGACGTCGCGCGCGCGGCGGGCGCCGAGGTCCTTTCCTTCAGCGAGAACCGCGGCCTGAAGGCGGCGATCGCTGCGGGTTACGGCTGCGCGCGCGACCGCGGCTACGCCTACTGCGGTCGCATCGACGCGGACGGGCAGCACCCGGCGCACGAGTTGCGGCGGCTGCTCGAGCGCGTGCAACGCGGTGATTGCGACGTCGCCGTCGGCTCGCGCTTCGTCGCGGACGAGGCTCATGCCGCGCATCGCTACACGCCGACTCCCGAGCGCGCTCTCGGCACCGCCGCGCTCCGCCGCTTGATGGAGTTGCGGCTCGAACGTCCGATCGGCGACGCGACGAGCGGCCTCTGCGCCGTCAACCACAAGGCGATCTCGCTCCTGGCCGAGCCGTACTCGAGCGGCGCGCCCGAGGTCGAAGGGCTGATTCGCATCGTCGAGGCAGGCCTTCGCCTCGACGAGGTTCCAGTCGACATGCGACAGCGGGTGAGCGGCGAGTCGAAGCTCCGTGGTCTCGTCTCGGTCAAGCTCGTCGCGACCGTGCTGCTGACCGTGTTCACGGGCTGGAAGCTCTGGCGTCGGCGCCTGTGACCAAACTGTGAGCTGCGCCGTATGAAGGACGTGAGCGCTGCGACGACGACTTTCCCCGCGCGACGCGTTGTCTCGTCGCGCGCGCCCTCCTTCGCCGACGCCGCCGAGCGCCACCTCGACGACGTCTACCGCTACCTACTCGTGCTCACCCGCGACGCGTCGCTCGCCGAGGACCTCGCCGCCGAGACGTTCGAGCGCGCGCTGCGTAGCTGGCGTCGCTTCGATCCGGCTCGTTCGTCCCCGCGAACATGGCTCTGCACGATCGCGCGCAGCACTGCACTCGACCACTACCGCGCGGAGAAGCGAAGGCGCAACCGCGAGCGCGCGGTTTCGGAGGCCGAAGGGCATCTCGAACAACCGGAGCTGGGACTCTCTCCCG
>WNGF01007155.1_pt1 | contig 13600 bp, 12 predicted proteins | sample 5400641 | NCBI WGS metagenome assembly WNGF01 (sample SAMN13153371, study PRJNA577476) | soil metagenome | isolation source: 80 cm soil or saprolite under grassland replicate 2 | place: USA:California | collected 2016-06-15
GATCGGACGCATCTACCCGCCTCCCTCGGCGACGTCCTGGTAGACGCGGTCGAAGGCCTGGACGAGTTCGGGAGCGGGATCGGCGCCGTGCTGGTGACGGTAATAATGAACGAACTGCTCTCGGGGGTGGAGTGAGCGCATGCCGCCCTCGGGGCGCTCCGCCTCCTCCCTTTCGTACACCAGCCGGACGTCCACCGCGTTCGGGAGATGCTCCCGGATGCGGTCGGCCACGCCGGGCCTCGGGCCTTCGGTTCGCACCGACACTCGAAGGTAGGCCAAGGGATCCACCGGCGGGCCCAGCAGGAGATCGTCGAGTGTTCCCTCGAGATCCAGGAGCCTCCGACCGGCCGTGATCGGCACGGTCTCCACCAGCGGTGGTCTTCCGGGCTGCGCATGCACCACGGCCACGGACTTGCGCTGATCGGTCTCCCCGAAGTCCAGCTGCAGGAGGGAGCCGGCGAACCGGGCGGGTGAGGGAGCGGCGGGGATGGCCTGGGGCCGATGGAGGTGGCCGAGGGCGACGTAGGAAGCCGTAGCGGGCAAGCGGGAGGGACCGATGGCGTAGGTCATGCCAATGGTGAGCTCCTGCTCGCCCCCACCCGTCCTGGCCCCGTCGATCATCAGGTGGGCCATCAGGACGTTGACCCGGTCACGGCGGAAGCCTCTGGCCAGTCCGGCGATGACGATCCCCATGCCCTCGTCGTACGCGCCGAACAGCGATGCCCGGTCATCGAACAATCCGGTGGCGTCCCCGAACCGCCGCTCTGAAACGAAGGGGAGACAGGCCACCAGAGCTGCGTGCGAGCCATCTCGGGCCGGTATCTCGACCACGCCCCCCTCAGCAGGACGGAGCACCCGGGGCACGACCGTGATGCCGAGGGGCGTGAGGAGCTTGGCCAGCGCCTCCAGCCGTTGCCACGAGTCGTGGTTCCCCGGGATGGCTACGACCCGAGCCCCAGTGTCCCGGAGGCGAGCCAGCCCGTCGAAGACGATGAGGTCCGCCTCGGGGTTGACCGTTCGGTGCTCGTAGATGTCGCCCGCGATCAGGACGACGTCGATCGAGCCCTCGCGGGCGATCTCCACCACCTGATCGAGGGCCGCCTGTGTCTCTTGGTCGCGAGACCGTCCCCGAAGCCGCTTTCCAACATGCCAGTCGCCGGTGTGGAGGAGCCTCATAAGAGGAGGGGACTCACGGATCGTCGAATCGGGCGAACACGTCGGCGGAGCCGGGGACCCGGCCCACCTCCTCGACCCGCGTGGCCCACGACGGGAACGGGAAGCGGACCTGGATGGGGATGGGGATGTGTGGCTGCTGCAAGATCATGGATCCTGGTTTCAGGATCGAGGCCCGGGCCCGCGTGACCGCAGGGAGGAAGCCGTACTCGCTGCGTTCGGCCTCGGCGGTGTCCAGGCGTCCCACCACCCGGAAAGCGGCGTTGGCTATGACCCGTCGCTCCACCTCGCTGGCGGTCTGCTCTGCCCCGATCAGGATCATGCCCAGCGAGCGACCGCGCTCGGCGACGTCCAGGAGCACCTCCTTGATGGGGCTCCACCCCTCTCGAGGGGCGTAGCGGTTCAGCTCGTCTAGCACCAGGAACGTGAGGGGGAGCCGGGTCCCCCGGCGCTCCTTCTCATCAAACAGCCGCTTGATGACCACACCGGTGACGAACCGCTTGGCTCGGTCATGAAGCCCGTGGATGTCGATGACGCTGACCTGGGAGGACTCCCAGTCGATGCGGTGCGCGGCGGGGTTCTCCGCATCACGCCCCCAGATAAGGTGGCGGATCCTGAGGCGGCCGGCCTCCAGCCGCCGCTGGAACGCGGCCACCGTGCCTTCCGCCATGCGCCCCCGCCACGGGGAGTGCTCGTCGTCAAGGTTCTCCTGGACGATTTCGCACAGCCGGTCGAAATCCTTCACCGGGTAACCGCCGAACAGGACCGTGGCGTCATGGTCGGGGTCGTCGAGGCATTCCCGGTCCAGGTGGAGCTCGACCCGGGCCACCAGATCGGCGATCTGCGATCGTTCGTCCTCGGCCTCAGCGAACAGGAACCGCAGGTAGCGGTGGCGGATGAACTCCCGGACCGTCCAGTAGTACGCTCGAACGCCGTCCTTCCGGCCCGAGGTGGAGGGGACCGCCAGGCCCGCAGCCGTGGCCGCCACCGGCGCCCACAATCCCACCGATTCGAACGGCCCCGTCGGAAGCCTCAGCGCCGCGTAGTCGTCCCCACCACCCCCCTCGTCCAGCAGGGCGTTGGGGCGGTCAAGGTACATGAGGTCTTCTCCCTTGACGTTGAACACGATGGCTTTGGTATTGGCGGCGTAGGGGCCGAGGGCGGGGGAGTGAAACAGCGAGTACAGCAGGAACAACGCGTACGTGGTCTTGGTTGCAACCCCGGAGACGCCGGAGATGTTGACATGCGCTCCTCGGGACCCGTCCAGGAAGTCCAGGTCCAGAAAGATCGGTTCCCCATCGCGGGACAGCCCGGCCGGCACTCTCGTCCGCATCTGGTCGAAGTAGAGGGCTTCCTCCCGGTCGGTCCCCCGGGCGCGACAGGCGGTGAGCCCCGGGAGTGGTGGGACGAAGATCTCGGGCTCGAAGCGGGTGGCCACGACCATGGCTGCCTGGGAAGTTTCGGCGGGCAGGACTCCCCCTTCGATCAGGAAGACGTCTGAGTCGAAGGAGGCCCCCTCGTGCCGCGCCCGAACCTGCTGCACGATACCCGATACCCGGACCGAGCCCCTGCCGGGCACATCGGTGGCGACGATCACGGCGTCGTCGAGCTGCAGGTAGGCGCCTCTCTCGATCCCCACCCAGAAGGCCAGCGGCGTGGAGTCTTCGGTACCCAGCACCATGCCCACCGGCTCGCTCCTCTTCTCAACCGGCTGATCCATCCGCACGGGCGCATCCTCCCTCATGGCTGCGACATCAGCCAGCGCTGCAGCGCCCGGCGGATATACGCGCGGTCGCCCAACCGGTGGCGAAGCCAAGCCTCCAGACCCCCTACCGGGGCCAGGTTCTGCGGAGCCCGCGGATCGCTGGCCCTGCCCGCGTAGGCGGGGAGGGCCGCCGTCACCGTGTCCGCCATGCTGATGGCGTCTCCCAGCCCCACCCCGGCCCGGACCTCGCACCGCACGATCCCGGACTGATCGTGCCAGGGAGGCCGCAGGGGCACCAGCCGCGCGTACCAGGAGAACCCCCGTATCACCCCGTCCTGATCCAGAAGGCCGAACAGGGGCGTCCGCTCCCCGGGAACGAGCCGTGCCAGCAGCGCCTCCTGCTCGACTTCCAGGTAGCGGCGGACGAAACGCTTCACCACACCGACGACGGGGAGGTCACCCGGCTGGATCAGGTTGAGGGGCCCGTCCGCCAGGACCAATGGAGCGCCGCCCGCGATGAGCAGGGAGGCCAGCGAGTTCTCGGCATGGCGCATGAGATTTTGAAGGCGGTCCAGTGGCTGATTGGGGTCGGTCCCGGCCTCGACCTCCGCGTCGAAGGTGAGCATGGCGCTCCCGCATGGGATGACCACGGGCTGCGGGGGCATACCACCCCCCAGGATGATGGCTCTGCACACCCGGTGGTCCCCGAACGTGGCTCGCCCGTCGCACACAACCGCCCCAACCGCGTAGGAGCCGAACAGGCCGGAGACGCGCCGATCGCCGTCTTGGGCAAGCAGCCGCATCTCCACGCGCCGCACCCCGTCCACGAAGACGAGGCTTCGGGGGGCGGCTGCGGAGGGGATGGTGGGCCGGGACCAATCGGATCGCTCAATGAACGGATCGGCGGACATGGGCCGCTCCTGCCCGGCGGCCTGGAACCCCATCCCGTACTCGGGGCTCCAGGGGTCGGCTCGCAGCACCACCATGGCCTTTAGGGTACCGGCTGGGCCGGTGGGGTATCGGCGACCAGCTCGGCTTGAGCTTCCGATCGGCCCATCGGATCGATTGAACCTTCAACTAGCGCTTGAGAGTTGGGTCCGGGAGTGGCCCGGCCTCGGTCCTCGCGTCGACCTACCCTGAACCGGGCATTGACACTTGGCCTCGAGCGGCCTACAGTTAGCGCGCTCACCACCTGCGGGTGAGGAGCCGGACCCCGAGAGGCCGAGTAGAGAACGCAGCGCCCCGGCGCTGTGGCCCCAAAGGTCTCTTGGGGTCCTTCACGCGCGCCGGCGGGGCCGGACGGTCTCTTCGCTGGCTCTTTCGGAACAAACCGAGGGACATCATGGTTAGCGTTTCGGCAAACGAGGTATGTGTCGAGTTCGGCACGGCGTACAATGCGCGGCAACCGAGGATGAGGCAGGCGATGGAGAAGTTGGAAGAAGAAGAGGAATACCTGGCAGACGTCGAGGCAGACGAGGCCGGCGGAGAGGAGGAGGGCTCCGGGTCCGGGGCCGAGGCCGAGGAGGGTGAGGAGACCGAGGCGAGCCTGGAGGAGATCCTCAGCAAGAAGGGGGAGGAGCGGGTTGCCGACGAGGAGGAGGACGAGGAGTCTATCCTTTCCCTCGGGAGAGAAGAGCGCATCGAGACGCTCTCGGTGAAGGTGGTCCCGCCTGACCCCAACAAAGAGTTCACCTGCCGAAAGTGTTACCTGGTCAAGCACCGGAGTCAGCTGGCCGACAAGAAGCGCATGTACTGTCGCGACTGCGTCTGAGTGCGGCACCTCGGCCGCTCATCGCCTCGGTCATCGCGGCGGGACTGAGCGGCCTGTTGCTTTCCCTGGCCAATCCGCCCGTCGACGTGGGGGCACTTGCCTTCGTTGCCTTGATCCCGCTGCTCTGGTCACTGACAGGAGCGCGGATGCGGCGGGGAGCCCTGCTCGGATTCGTGTTCGGCTTGGTCTACTACGGGCTCCTCCTGCTCTGGCTGAAGCCGTTTGGGATCATTGCCTGGCTTCCCCTGGTGGTGAGCCAGGCCGCGTACGCGGCGCTGTTCGGAACCCTGGCGCCGTTGCTGCGGCGAGAGGGGCGACCCTACCTATCCAGCGCGGCATTCGCCGCAGCGTGGACGGCCGTGGACTGGGCCAGGGGAACGTGGCCGATCGGCGGGTTCACCTGGGGGGGTCTGGGGTACACGCAGCATGGGAACGGGCTGCTTCTCCCCTTGGCCTCGGTAACGGGCGTGTGGGGCGTCACGTTCGTGATCGTCCTCGTGAACGCCATCCTCCTGGAAGCCCTCTCGGCCCTTCGCACCCGGCGGGGGAGAGCGGTCACCGCGGCCGTCGCCGCTGGCGCGCTCATCGCACTCCCGACGGTCATCCCGATGGCCTCAGCGACGCCCTCTCCGGGCGGAGCGAGCGACCGCTCTCCGACGGCGGGAACTTCCCTGGACGTGGCCGTTCTGCAGGGCAACGTTCCCCTGGCCTTCGCTTCTGACCGGCTCCTGCAGACGGCCGCGGTCGTTCAGAACCAGGTCAAGCTCCAACGGCAGCTGGTCCAGAACCCGCCGCAGCTAGTGGTGTGGCCCGAAAACTCGCTGTACGACGACCCCGAGCAGAATCTCCAGCTGGGCTCGGCCGTGTCGTCGGCCATCCAGAGGGTGGGAGCGCCGACGTTGGTCGGAGGGATCGCCAGCGCGCCTGGCAACCGGTTCTTCAACCAGACGATCCTGTACTCGGGGCGAGGCCAGATCGTCGACCGCTACACCAAGATCCACCTGGTCCCATTCGGAGAGTACATCCCGTTTCGGGCGGTGCTGGGGTGGACGGACAAATACCGTCGCGGAAACGCCCTGCTCGCCCCCGGCAGTCAGATCCGGCTGTTTCGGATCGATGGGGTGCGTGTGGCCACGCCGATCTGCTTCGAGAACTCCTTTCCCAACCTGTTCCGCCGGTTCGTGGAAGCCGGGGCCAACGTGGTGGTGGTCACGACGAACGACTCCTCGTTTCTCTTCTCCCCGGCATCGCGGGAGCACGTCATCATGAGCCAGGTCCGGGCGGTGGAGACCGGGCGGTGGGTCGTGCAAGCCGCGATCTCCGGGGAGAGCGCCGTGATCGATCCGCGCGGGCGCGTGGTCCAGCGGACGGGCCTATTCACGCAGACGATCCTTCGATCGCTCGTGCCAGCCGTGACGGGAGAGACGGTCTACACGAGGCTGGGGGACTGGTTCCCGTGGGCCTGCGGCCTGCTCGTACTGGGATGGTTGGCGTCGATGGCCATGGTGGAGCGCCAGAGGGGGAGGAGAGCCGGGGCTCCCCCGGCGGGGGAGTCGGAGGAGACCCCCACGCGGATGGATCGCACGCCCGCACCCATCGCTGGAGGAGCCGCGCCTCGGGTCCTGGTGATCCTCCCGACGTACAACGAGCGGGAGACGGTGGCCGAGGTTGTGACCGGGGTCCTCTCGGCCGGCCCCTCGGTCGAAGCGCTGGTGATCGACGACAACTCCCCGGACGGGACCGGCAAGGTGGTCACGGCCCTGGCCGAACACGAGGCCCGGGTGCGCTTGATCAGTCGTTCGGCCAAGCAGGGTCTGGCCAGTGCCTATCTGGCGGGCTTCCGCAAGGCGGTGGCCGAGGGCTACGACGTGGTCGTGGAGATGGATGCCGACCTCTCACATCGCCCCGAGGACCTGCCCGGGGTGATCGAGGGCTCCGCCACCTACGACCTCACGATCGGCAGTCGGTACATCTCCGGGGGCGGCGTGTCGAACTGGAGCCGATCGCGCGTCGCCCTGTCGCGGGTGGGCAACGCCTACGCCCGGGTGGCGCTGAGGCTGCCGGTGAGCGATTCCACCAGCGGCTTCCGGGCCTTCCGCCGTCCGGTGCTGGAATCCCTGCTCGCCAACGGCGTTCACTCCGAGGGGTACGCCTTCCAGATCGAGATGGCGTACCGCACGTGGCACTCGGGATTCACGGTGGGTGAGGTCCCCATCACCTTCCGGGAGCGGGAGCACGGGAGGTCGAAGCTGTCCCGGGCCATCGTGGCAGAGGCGCTGCTGAAGGTGGGCCGGTGGGCTATCCGGGATCGGCTCAGCCGAAACGGCGGCCGCCCGTCTTCGTCTGGGTGAGATTCGATAGCTCTGCGGTGCAGTAATCGCTGAACCATCGGTGCCCCACCAGGCTGGAACCGGTTCGATCTTGATCGCCCATAATGGGCATTATGGAAAGTTGGAAAGGGGCTAGCATTTCCCCTCTCCCATCTCGCCGGAGCACCCGGGTGGGGCGCTCTCGATGGACACGCGAAGGGCCGCAGGGTGTCAAGGAGCGGCCCGGCGACGAGGGTGCTGGTACCGTCGTAGTTGCGCAAGCGCAGAGTCTCCTGGGGCCCCCACTCCTCCACTATTCAGCGGCTTCCGGAATTAGTAAGGTACCTTTACGAATCGGTGCTGAGCCTAGAAGAGCTCGCTTCCTGAGGCGATGTACCGGGCCGGGTCGAAGAAGGGAGCGCCGGTAGACAAGAACGTCTCGGTGTACACGATGCGCAGCCCCGCCCGAAGGACTGTGGGCAGCGCAGGATTGGCGGCCGGGACGCTGATCGCCACGATCTCCCGGCGCGGCCCAGCCCATCTCAGCGCCGCACCCACCGCGGACGCGGAATCCTCGGGGGAGCGGACTCCCAGCGGGCCGATGGTGGCGGCATCGGGGTGGCGCAGCACGACCGGACTCCGCAGTTGCACCAGGCAGTATCCGATGACCCTCCCCCGCCGGCGCAGCAGCAGGGGGACGGCGGCCCGGCTCGATAGCCAGAAATGGTGGTCCTGGAGGCGGTGGCGCCCTCCGATCTCGGCGTCCATCGTGGCCAGCGCGGGATCATCCGGCGGGGCCTCGATCGCCTCGACTCGGTCGCCCTCCGCCCCGCCTGGAAACCACCGGGGCCCGTTCATCGAGCCCTGCAAGATGAAGTGGGGCCATCGCGGCTCCAGCCCGGTCCGCACGTACAGCCCCACGGCCCGAGGGTCGGTCGAGGCAAGTGTGAACCGGGGACGGGCGCGATCGCCGAACACGGCCTGCAGCAGCGCCCTTCCCACCCCGGCACTCTGCCAGCGTTCCACGACGAACAGGTCGGCCAGGTAGCTCACCTCGCCCCGGTCGATCCGGCAGGCAAACCCGACCACCACGCCGCGCTCATCGGCGACCTGGAGATCTCCCGTCTCCAACTGATAGCGGTACAGGTCGGGCTCAGGCGGAGGCGGAGGGTCGGATTCGCCCTTGACCTCGCTCGCATACCACACCGCTGCGATCGCGGGTAGGTCCGACTCCTCGGCGTGACGGATGATGACTGAATGCGGCCGGTGGGCCAAGAGGGGTCCTCACCAATGCAGCGTGAGGTCTCGCGCGGCCTTGGCCTCGTCCAGCCGGCGCACGGGAGCCGTCGCCGGGGCTTGATGCAGGAGGTCGGGATCTTCCTCGGCCTCCCGGGCCACCTGCAGCAGCGCGTGCGCGAAGGCGTCCAGCGTTTCCTTTGACTCGGTCTCGGTGGGCTCGACCATCATGGCCTCCTCCACCACCAGAGGGAAGTAGACGGTTGAGGGGTGGAACCCGAGGTCGATCAAGCGCTTGGCGACGTCCATGGCCCGCACCCCGTAGCGCTTGAAGTGCCTGGCAGTGGCGACGAACTCATGCATCGGGCGGCCATCCGGGTAGGCCAGAGGGAACGTCTCTTCGATCAGGCAAGCCAGGTAGTTCGCGTTGAGCACGGCCCGCTCCCCCACCGCCCTCAGGCCATCCCGCCCATGGCCGAACACATAAGAGAAGGCACGGACCAGGATGCCGAAGTTGCCATGGAACCCGTGGACCCGCCCGATTGAGTCGGGCCGATCTGCGTCCCACCAGTACCGTCCCGTGTCTTCGTCGTGGGCCAGCACGGGGGCGGGGAGGAATGGCTCCAGTGGAGCGGTCACCGCGACGGGTCCGGCCCCGGGCCCTCCTCCACCGTGCGGGGTGGCGAACGTCTTGTGGGTGTTCATGTGCACGATGTCGAAGCCCATGTCACCGGGACGGGCCCGGCCGATGATCGCATTGAGGTTGGCCCCGTCGTAATAGAGGAGAGCGCCGACCCTGTGCATCGCTTCGGAGATAGCCTCGATCTCCAGCTCAAACAGCCCGAGCGTATTTGGGTTGGTCAGCATGATGCCAGCCACCTCATCGTCCAGGACCTTCTCGAGCTCGCCCAGATCGACCACCCCGCGCGCGTCGGACGGGACCTGCACCGCGCGGTAGCCGGAGAGGGTGACGCTGGCCGGGTTGGTGCCGTGGGCGGAGTCTGGGATCAGGATCTTGGAGCGAGGGTTCCCGTTCTTGGTGTGGGAGGCGCGGATGATGAGCAAGCCGGTCAACTCGCCGGATGCTCCCGCTGGGGGCTGCAGCGTGGCTCGGGACATTCCCGTGATCTCGCACAGCGCGCGCTCCAGGCGCCACAGGAGCTCGAGTGCCCCCTGCACGGTCTCTTCGGGTTGGTGGGGGTGGAGGCGCTGGAAGCCGGGAAGTGCCGCCACCGTCTCGGCCAGCTTGGGGTTGTACTTCATGCTGCACGACCCCAGAGGGTAGAAGCCGGTGTCCACGCCGTAGTTCATCTGGGATAGGCGGGTGAAGTGTCGAACCAGATCGCGCTCGGCCACCTCGGGGAGGGCGGCATCCGCGGAGCGTCGGTGAGGCGGTGGTAGATCGGTGCCCGGGACATCGAGGTCGGGGAAGCTCCACGATCGGCGGCCCGGTCTCGATAGCTCCTTGAGCGTCCCGGCCAGAGCCGGCCCCTGGCTGCGGACCGGGGCGCCAATCCTCGGCCCGGTCACGACGCCGCCTCCTCGAACGCCTTCACCAAGCGATCGATCTCTTCGCGGGTCCGCTGCTCCGTGATCGAGACCAGCATCCCCGGCTTCATCCCTTGGGGCCAGTTCACCTCCGGGCCGACCAGGAACCCCGCCTCCAGCAGCCGGCGCTGCACGATCGTTGGTTCCCGGTCCGTGACCACGACAAATTCCTTGAAAGGTTCGGCTTCCGGGAACATCAGCGAGACACCAGGGAGGCTAGAAAGCCGCTCACCGGCGTACCGCGTCTTGGCCAGGCACTGCCGTCCCAGCTCCTTCAGGCCGTGCGGCCCCAGCCAGGCCAGGTACACGGTTGCCGCCACCGCCATCAGCGTCTGATTCGTGCAGATGTTCGAAGTGGCCTTCTCCCGCCGGATGTGCTGCTCCCTGGCCTGGAGCGTCAGAACGTAGCCGGTCCGGCCCAAGGCATCGGTGGTCTCTCCGACGATCCTGCCGGGCATCCTGCGCACGTCTTGCATACGGGCGGCGATGATGCCCAGGTAGGGCCCACCGTAGTACAGGTGATTCCCCAGGACCTGTCCCTCGGCCACGGCGATGTCCGCCCCCAGCTCCTGCGGGGATGCCACCAAGCCCAGGGAGAGCGGGTCGAAGATCTCAATGGCTCGAGCCCCGGTGGCGTGAGCCGCCTCGAAGATGGCTCGAGCCGGCTCCAGGTTTCCAAAGGCGTTGGGGTGCTGAACGATCACCGCCGCCACCTCATCACCCATGACAGGCTGCGTCGTCCATCCGCCCGGTGCGGGGATGAACTCAAGCTCATAGCCCGCCCCTTTCCCGTAGGTCCCCAGTATCTCCACATATCGGCGATCCACGCCCTCCGAGACCAGCACCGTGCTTCGCCGAGTGGCTGCCCGCGCCATGCTTACGGCTTCGACCACCGCCGTGGCTCCGTCATACAGGGAAGCATTGGAGACCTCCAGTCCGGTCAGCTCACAGATCATCGACTGGTACTCGAACAGAGCCTGCAGCACCCCCTGGGACAGCTCTGGCTGGTACGGCGTGTACGAGGTGTACAGCTCGGAGCGTCCGGCCAGCGCCCATACCACCGAGGGCACATAGTGGTCGTAGGCGCCCCCGCCGGCGAAGCAGATCAGGTCGCCGGCCCCCCGGTTGCGCCCCGCCAGGCAGCGCATCTCCGCGATCAGCTCCATCTCCGAGAGGCCTTCGGGAATGGCCAGCTCCCGGTCGAGGGTGACCCCGGGGGGCAGATGACCGAACAGGTCATCGAGGGAAGAGAGGCCGCACGTCGCGAGCATCTCCTCCACATCGCGGTCGGTGTGCGGCGCGAATCGCATCCCGCGCTCAGTGTACAGGGGCGGTGCAGGCCACCGCGTCCGGCTGAGAGGGCTAGCTCGCCTTCCCGTTCTCCAGGCCGTATTTCATCACCAGGGAGAGGTAATCTCGCTGGTAGAAGACCTTGCACCGGATCTCCGGATACTGCTCCCGCAGCCGCCTGACCTTGCGGTTCTTCTTGGTCACGAGTTTCTGGTTCAGTGTGGTGATCTCGATGTACAGGTCGTACGCAGGGAGGTAGAAGTCCGGGGTGAACCGCTGGATCACGTTGCCCTGAGGGTCCCACTCCAGGTCGAAGGAGGTGGGCTCGTATTGCCATTCGATCTGATAGAAGTCAAGCAGTCGCGCGAACTGCCGCTCGCTGGCGTGGGCGAAGGCGACCGTATCACTCGGAAGTGGCTCCGGCGGGCGAGGCGACCGCTTGAGGGTCAAGCGCCTCCGGCCCTGGCCAGGGCCCCCCGGGAGGCCTCCGCCCGTTTCACCTTGAGCGACCCGGCCAGGTCCTCCCACACCTTGTCAAGGGCGATGGCGAAGACGCCCTGTCCCCGCTTGACCAGATCGATGATCTCGTCCTCGGACTCGCACGCATAGATTCGAGTCCCGTCCGACATCAGCGTCACGCTGGAGGGCTCGGTCCCCAGATGCTCGCGCAGATACACGATCGCCTTCCGGATCCGCTGTAAGGAGATGCCGGCATCGATGAGCTTCTTGATCACCCTGAGCTGAACGAGGTCCTGGAAGGAGTACAGACGCTGTGTCCCGGAGCCTCCTGCCTCCCGGATGCTCGGAGTCAGGAGGCCCGTCCTGGCCCAGTAGTCGAGTTGGCGGTAGGAGATCCCGACGATCTTGCAGACGTCAGGCACACGATACCCGTCCGGTTCTGCCATCACAGCTCCGTAATTACAAGAGACGTGGCCAAAGGCTATCACCCGACACAGACGTGTCAACACCGACCAGAGGAAGAGGCCACGCTCGACGCTAGGCGAAGTCCTCCGGACTGACCTGATCGAGGAACTCGCGGAACTTCTCGACCTCCTGCTCCTCGTCGTCGCGGATCACGATGGAGGCTTCCGAGAGAACCTCCTCGTTCGCATAGATCGGGACATTCAACCGGACGGCCAGGGCAATGGCGTCGCTGGGGCGGGACGAGATCTCGTAGCGGGTCCCGTTCTGGGCCATCTCCAGGATCGCGTAGAACGTCCCCTCCTTCAGCTCCGTGATGACGATGCGCTCGACCTGCACGCCGATCTCCTCCAGCACGTTCTTCATGAGGTCGTGCGTCATGGGCCGAGGTGTGACGATGCCTTGCAGCGCGAAGGCGATGGCTTGGGCCTCGGCGACGCCTATCCAGACCGGGAGGTATCGCTCACCATCTCGCTCCCGCAACAGCACGATCGGCTGATTACTAGGGAGCTCGACCCGGACACCGACGAGGTTCAACTCGATCATGTGGCGCTCGGTCTCACTGTACCCACGGAAGTGGGGACCGGCAAGTGACGCGCCCTGTGGGTCACCGGGGGCCCGCTTCGGCCCTTCCAGCATCCTCCAGATAGGGCCAGAGCATCTCAGGCTGCGCGGCCAGCTCGGCCGGACCGGGAGCCGCCAGGATCATCGAGAGATTTCGGTACCGTTCGTCGATGTCAAGTCCGTACCCGACCACGAATTGGTCGGGGCACTCGAACCCCCGGTATCGGATGTCCAGCGGGGCGATCCGACGGGCCGTCTTATCCAGTAGCGTGCACACCTCCACCGAGACAGGTTCCCGCGCCCAGAGCGTGGTCAGGAGGTAGGACAGCGTAAGGCCGGTGTCGATGATGTCCTCGACCACGAGGACGTGCTCGCCTCCGATGTCTCGATCGAGGTCCTTCAGGATGCGAACCACCCCCGATGCCCTCGACCCTCCCCCGTACGACGAGATCGACATGAAGTCCACACTCACCGGAAGGTCGATGGCCCGGAACAGGTCGGCCAGGAAGATCACCCCACCCTTCAGCACTGAGACCAGGACGGGAGGACGATCCGCATAGTCTCGGCTGATCGCTTGGCCGAGCTCACGCACCCGTCGCTGGATGACCTCGCTCGAGTAGAGCACCGTGGCACCCTCAGCCATGGACGCCGATTATAGGAAGGCGCTGACCAGCGATGGCAGGACGGACGCGACCAGGGCACTGGCGCGCTGAACATCCCGCGGGGGCGTGCGGCTCACCGGAGAACCGACGTGCGGACCAGCTTCGACGGGTGGAGGGATGCCCTCCGATGCCACCGCCCTGACGGTTCCCACCGGTCGGCCATCGACCTCAATGAGGATCCGCCCCACCTCCTGTCCAGACCGAACGGGCAGGCGCAGCCCGTGGAGTGGAATGATCCTGCTCGTGATAGGGCCAGGGCTCCGCAGCGCCACCAGGGTGGCGAAGCCTTCTGCCGCCTCCACGGGGACCGGCCAGCCCTGTACCGCCACCGCACCCAGTTGTTGCCCCTGATCGAGGATGGTCTGCTGGGTGAATCCGGCGAAACCGTAGTTCAGAAGTGACGCGGCGTCGTCGAACGATT
>WNGF01007561.1_pt1 | contig 13598 bp, 11 predicted proteins | sample 5400641 | NCBI WGS metagenome assembly WNGF01 (sample SAMN13153371, study PRJNA577476) | soil metagenome | isolation source: 80 cm soil or saprolite under grassland replicate 2 | place: USA:California | collected 2016-06-15
AGCCAGACAGATCTCGCGCGCTCCGTCGACGGCGGCCTGCTGTGCCTCGGACAATCGCACGGCCCCAAGGGCGCGGGACGCCGTTTCGACCTCCGACAACCGAAGCTTGAGACCCTGGGCGCTCCGGGCGACTGCCGAAGCGGGGTTATTCAACTCGTGTGCGAGCCCTGCGGCCAGCTTGCCGAGGGAGGACATCTTTTCTTCCTGAAGGTCGCTCGACGTGAAATGGCGGGCGCGATCGATCATAACGTGCACGAAAATCGAGGTGAGCTCGTAGCAGTCGCGGATCAGCGCCGGTATCTTCTCGCGGGGGATCAGCAGAAGCTCGGACGGCACCTCGGCCTTCACGTCGCCCGGCGGCGCGACGAGGCGCGAGTACGGCAGGAGCCCCGTTACGTCGCCCCCGCGCCACTCCATGACCTTGTGTGGTCCGGCGCCCCGATCGATGTGGATCGACAGGTGGCCGGAGAGGACGATGTAGAGACCCAGCACCGGTCCTGCCTTCGGCGTGAGTACGTGTCCTGCCTCTAATTGGACGAGGCGACCGCGGGCGGCGAGCCATGCGAGCTGCTCGGGAGGCGCACCGGCGAGCAGCCGGTGCGCGGACAAGCGATCTTGAATGGATGTTTCCAATTTGGTCATCGTCGATCGCACGTTATACATCGAGGGCTCTTCGGCTGGGTCCGGTCAGGCGCGGCCTCTTCCCTTCCTTTCCTCCAGCTCCTCGAGCGTCTTCGGCCAGTCGCCGCGCAGAAGCTGCGAGAGGGCGCGGTCGGCCAGGAGCTTGCCGCCGGTCTGGCACGTCGCGCAGTAGTTCGCCTCGTTCTCGGCATAGACGATCCGCTGAACGGCCGAGCCGCAGACCGGGCAGGGTTGCCCGTACCGGCCGTGCACCGCCATCCCCTCGCGAAATGCCGTGACCTTCTCGGGAAAGGCCTTCTCCGCTTCCGCCACGAAACGAGCGGCCCAGCTCTCGAGCGTCTGCCGCGCCGCTCGCCACAGGCGCTCCGACTCCTCCTCGGTCAGCCTCGACGTCAGCTTCACGGGCGACAGGCGGGCCGCGTGGAGGATCTCGTCCGAATAGGCGTTGCCGATGCCCGAGAAGAGACGGGGATCGGTCAGGGCTCGCTTCAAGGTTCGGTTCTCGCACGCGATAGCCGCACGGAAGGCGGGCAGATCCGCCTCGAGAACCTCCAGCCCGCCCCGGTCGAACTCTGTCAGCGCCGCCTCCCCGCGCACGAGATGGAGCGACGCGCGCTTTTTCTGGCTCCCCTCGGTCAGAAGCAGGGTCCCCTCCGGAAAGTCGAAGGCCGCGAGGTTGACCTTCCCGCCGAGCTTCGCCCCGCGCTTCTTCCAGTGGAGCCGCCCGGCGATCATCAGGTGAAGGACCAGGAAGAGATCTCCTTCGAGCGCGAGCGCGATCCGCTTTCCGATCCGCCGCACCGACAGGACCTTCCTGCCCCCGGCTTGCCGAAGCGGCGGATCGACTGACCGCAGAAGAAAAGGGCTCTGGAGACGAACGCCCTCGAGCCGGCGTCCGACGACGCGCGGCTTGAGAGCAGCCACATACGCAACGATGTCCGGCAGCTCCGGCACGCGGGGAGCTTAGCCCGCGGCCGCAACGCCGCCAATCGGAACGGCCCTCCGCCGCGTAGAATGACCGGCGTTCGCCGGCCGAAGGGGGCAAGGATGATCGGGCTCCTCCGCCGCTACATGCAATGGCTGCACACGGGCTGGCCTGCCGGGACCGTCGAGAAGCTGCCCGACGCGCGCGAGGACGGCACGACGGCCTTGCCGGGGGTTCGGATCGTCGGCGACCTGACAGGCATTCCCCTGTTGAAGTTCTCGTCTGATACCGGCGCCCGCGCCGTGCAGGCGATCCTCCGAGAGCCCGACTTCGCCGGCAAGCGCGGCGGCGAGCCCGACGTCCTCGACATCGGGATCGTCGGGGCGGGCGTCTCGGGCGTCGCCGCGGCGATCGAGGCGAAGAAGGCGGGCCTCCAGTTTGCGGTTTTCGAAGCCACCGAGATCTTCTCGACCGTCGCTAACTTCCCGAAGCGCAAGCCCATCTACACGTACCCCGTCGACATGACGCCGGCCGGCGACCTCCAGTTCAAGTCCGAGGTGCACCCGAAGGAGGAGCTGCTCGAGACGCTCGAATCGAAACGCCGGGAATTCGGCATCGAAGTGATCTCCGCTCGGATCGAGCGGATCGAGCGCAAGGGCGGCATCCTGCTCCTGCATCACGGCGACGGCAAGACGGTCACCAGGGCGCGGCGCGCCATCGTCGCGATCGGCCGCAGCGGCAACCACCGGAGGCTCGGCGTCCCCGGCGAGGAGCTCGAGAAGGTCTTCAACCGCCTCTACGACCCGAAGGAGTTCGTCGGACAGCAGGCCCTCGTCGTGGGAGGCGGCGACTCGGCGCTCGAGACTGCCATCGCGCTCGGCACTGCCGGGGCGCACGTGACACTCTCCTACCGCAAGAAGGAGTTCTCGAGGCCCAAGCCCGAGAACGTCGAGAAAATCCGGCTGCTCGAGAAGAACCCGACCGCTCCTGTCGCCGTCGAGAACCCGAGCTCCGAGCGGGTGACGACGTCCACCGGCTCCTTCATGAAGGCGGCGGGCGAGCATCCTCCCGGCTCTGTACGGCTGGCGATGGCCACCCAGGTCGTCCGGGTCGAGCCGAAGCAGGTCGTCCTGAAGGACGAGAGCGGCCAACAGGCGACCATCCCGAACGACGTCGTCTTCACGATGCTCGGCCGCGAAGCGCCGCTCGAGTTCTTCCGCCGCTCCGGCATCCCCATCCGCGGGGAGTGGAAGGCGGCGACTTGGATTTCCTTCGTGGCGTTCCTCGTCTTCTGTGTCTTCCTCTACAACTGGAAGGCGGGAGGCACGGTCAACCAGGCCTTCCAGAAGCACGGCCTCTTCCCCTACAACGTGCCGGGCTGGCTGGAGCGCCTCGGCGGCTCGGTCGCCGAGGCGTCGAAGAACCCGAAGACGTTGCTCGGCACCATGACGATCTCGTGGAAGGACCCCGGCTTCTATTACTCGCTCGCCTACTGCACGGCCGTCCTGCTCTTCGGCATCCGCCGCATTCGCCGCCGCAAGACCCCCTACGTGAAGCTCCAGACGATCGTGCTGACGCTCATCCAGTGGATCCCGCTCTTCCTGCTGCCGTTTGTCCTGCTGCCCTACCTCGGCCACAACGGAGCCTTCGACTCCGGCTTCGGCAAGACGGTCGGCGACAATCTCTTCCCCACCGCGGATTACGGCCAGGGCCGCGAGTACTGGCGCGCGTTCGGCCTGATCCTGGCGTGGCCCCTCTTCGTCTGGAACATCTTCTCCTCCAAGCCGATGACCTGGTGGCTCGTCATCTGTGTCCTCCAGACGTTCGTGATCATTCCCCTCTTGATTCACCGCTGGGGAAAGGGCGTCTACTGCGGCTGGATCTGCTCCTGCGGGGCGCTTGCCGAGACGATGGGCGACGCGCACCGGCAGAAGATGCCGCACGGGCCGCTCTGGAACCGGATGAACATGGTGGGCCAGGCGGCGCTGGCCGCCGCCATGCTGCTCTTCGTCGGGCGGGTGGTGTCCTGGAGCTGGCCGGCGACGAAGGTCGGCCGCGTGGCCGAGAAGTTCTACAGCGGCTTGCTCTCCGGCTGGTCGCCATTCGGGATCGAGCTCAACTACTACCACGTCGTAGACATGTTTCTGGCGGGCATCGTCGGCGTCGGGATGTACTTCTGGTTCTCGGGGCGGGTGTGGTGCCGCTTCGCCTGTCCGCTCGCGGCCCTGATGCACATCTACGCGCGGTTCTCGACCTTCCGGATCTTTCCCGAGAAGTCGAAGTGCATCTCCTGCAACGTCTGCACGTCGGTCTGCCACCAGGGCATCGACATCATGAACTTCGCCAACAAGGGTCTCCCGATGGAGGACCCCGAATGCGTGCGTTGCTCCGCCTGCGTGCAGATGTGTCCGACCGGGACGCTCCAGTTCGGCCGCACGGTCGGCGGGCTCCCCGTCTACGACAAGCTCGCCGCGTCGCCCGTTCTGATGCGCGAAGCGAAGCGGGCCTGACCGACTCTTAACCACTGGCCGGCCGATAGCGGAAGTCCGCGGAAAGGCGCGGGCGATCGGAGATGTTCACACAGGCCCGGTGGAGCGTGAAGCCGCCAAAGAAGAGGGCGTCGCCGCAGGCGTAGCCGGCCGTCGCCCAGACTCGCGACGGCGAGACGCTCGCGCCCTGCCGTCCGCTGCCCTCCCCGCAGTGGACGCGCAGGCCCCGTCGATGCGAGCCTGGCAGAACGGCGAGGCCACCCTTCTCGACGGCACAGTCGTCCAGCGGCAGCCACACCGTCCAGAGCTCCTTGTGTCCGCCGACGTAGAAGGCGTCCTGATGAGGGCGCGTGGTCAGATCCGCGGCGCCGGCCGAGAAAATGCGGCAGGTGTCACCCAGGCCTGTGATCGCCGGCTCTCCGAACAGCCGCTCCAGCACCCCGAGGACGGCCGGGTGCCTTCGCACCGCATCGAAGGCCGGATGCGGCAGGATGTCGCCCTGCAGCTTCACCCAGGTCTCGTCGTACGCGCCGAGCGCGAGGCCCGGCCGGAAGGTGCCGGCTTTCGGATCCGTGCCAGGCACGAGCCAATCGCGCCGAGCGCACGCTTCGAGCACCGCGTGGCGCAACGCGAGCAACGTCCCGGGCTCGATGCACCGGCGAAAGAAGAGATAGCCCTCGCGCCGAGCGAAGGCGCGCAGCCTCGAAGAATCCTCGGCGAAAGGGGTGGCGTCGAAAAGTGGCCGTGTGCTCAGGCCGTCTTCCACGCCGTCCAGCCGCTCCAGCGCTCCCAGCGCCACGACTTGGGGTCAACCTCGCGGAAGGTCGCCTCGACGCGACGCGCCCGCTCGCCAGCGTCCGCGCTCGCGAGCAGACCATTGGTCAGGACCGGAATCTTGTACCAGTCGGCCAGGGCGCGCTGCGTCAGGCGCAAACGGAACGTCCAACGCTCGGCCTGAAAGCCCGCGACTTCGAGCAGCGCCTCCATGGCCTCGGCTGTCGGCGGCGGCAGCGCCGAAGCCGGCGGCAAGTCCTCGGACAGCCGCGCCGCGAGCTCGAGAAGCAGCGGGTCTCTGCCGCCGCCCGGCTCCTCAGCCTCGCCGAGGTAGAGCGACGGAATGTCGAAGCAGAGGGCGCCGCCGGGCCGAAGCAGGCGGCGACAGCGCGCGAACGTTGTTTCGAGCGGCATCAGAAGCCAGATCGCCGCCCCGCAGAGAATCCGGTCGAAGGCCCCGGCTTTCTTTGGCCAGGCCCTCCACCATGTGACCCGCGGATCGTCGAGCTCCCGCCGTCCCGCCGCGCGCATCGCGGCCGCCGGCTCGACACAACAGACCTCGGAATTTGGTCCGAGCGACAGCAGGGCGGCCCTCGCCGTGCCGCCGGTTCCCGCTCCCAGATCGCAGACGCGCCGTACTCCGACCAGGGCTGCATGGCGAATGAGGTTTGCGTTCGCGATGCGGTAACGCGCGTGGAGCGCCGAGAAGCGCTCGTAGAAGTCGGCGGTGAGCGGGTCGTCCCAGCCAATCGTTGCGGGCTCGGAGGCCGGCTGCGTTAACACGTCGCCTCCACCGGCTCGAGCGCGGTGTGGAAGAGCTCGGTGGGCCCGGACCGGAAGATCGGGTCCTTCAGAAGACCCATCCGCGCGAGATTGTGCTCGGCCTTAAATCTCAGGCACTCGCGCATCAGCCGGCGCATCTCGTCGTCGTAGCGGAAGAAGTCGAGCTCCAGATTCGTGTCGTCGATGTAGTGGCGGTAGAAGCGGTCGAAGTCTGTCAAGGGCGGCGGGGCGCTGTAGCGGCTAGAGTCCTCGCGCAGCCACCAGTCGGTAAACCCACACTTCTCGTGGTAATCCTCGTAAAGCGGCGTACCTGGGAATGGCACCAGGACGCCGAGGGTCGAGAAGCTGTCCGTCAGCGGCGCGATGCGCTCCATGAAACGCAACGTGCGCTCGAGGGCCTGCGGCGTCTCTTGAGGGAAACCGAGCATGAAGTTGCAGGCCGTCGAAAGACCCTCGGCTTTTGCCCATTCGAGCGCCCGGACGACGTGCGCCGTCGTCTGCCCCTTCTTGATCGCCCGCAGCACCTCATCGTCGCCGCTCTCCACACCGAAGTTGATCGAGACGAGCCCCGCGCGCTTCATCGCCCGGAGCAAGTCCGGTGTCACCATCGTCGCCCGCGTGATGCAGCTCCAGCGAAGCGGGAATCGGATCTCGCGCTCGATCGCTTCGCACAGGAGACGCAAGCGGGCCAGATTCGCTGTCAGGGCATCGTCCCAGCACGGAAAGAACATCGCGCCGCAACGCGCGTGATAGGCGTTCAGCTCTGCGACGACGCTCTCCGCCGACCGGTAGCGAAAGCCGCGCCCCGTGACGTAGTTCGCGCAGAAGGTGCAACGCGCCGGACAGCCGCGCGAGGTCAGGACCCCGCCGGGGATGACCTCGCGGCCTGACGGCTCATACCATAGCCGGTCGTAGAGCTCCTGCGCCTCCTGAGGGAACGCCAACGCGTCGAGGTCTTCGAGGAAGGCGGCCGGCGGACCGCAGTGGATCGCGCCATCCTCGCCACGAAAGCGGACGCCGCGAACAGACTCGAGTGCGCGCCGGCCTTCGAGCCAGTCCACGATCTCCACGAGGGCGCCCTCGGCCTCTCCGATGACGGCCGCGTCGAAGCCGCGCTGCAGAGTCTCGTCCGGCCGCACGGTCGCGTGCGCGCCGCCGGCCACGAGCACCGGACGGCGCACACCGTTGTGCCGCCGCCGCGACAGATCCCCGAAACGCTCAACCAGGCGGTAGGCGTGCCAGACCCAGCGCGTGAACAGGCCGAAACCGATCAAGTCGGGCTCGAAGGCCTCGGCCTCGTGAACGATCCACGCAGTGTCGCGCGCGAAGTAGCGCGCCGCGGCGTCGATGACGCGCACGTCGCACCCGCGGGCCAGAAGCGCGGCGCCGACGTACTGCTGGCCGAGCAGGGGCGAGCCGAGCTGTTCCGGCGACGGTGGATTGACGAGCAGGACGCGCGTCATCGGTGCCGCCGCAAAAGGGGCAGCAGGCCAAAGGGCCCGCTGTGAATGCAGCCGGGCATCGACATCACGGATCCCCCGACTACCTGACCGATGGGCACGTACGGCGGCGCATAGCTTGGGACCGGACCGTAGCCGAACAGGTTCACGAAGGTCGCTGCGGGGTGCCAGAGCTGGAACGAATTCCAGAACCAGACGGCGAATTCGTGGACCGCCTCAGCTGCCCCTGGCTCTTTGGCGGCGCCTCCGATCTTCTCCTTGATGCGCGCCTCGAGGTTGCTGTCCCGGACCGAGCCTTCGAACGGGGACCTGCCTGTCGCGACGGAGAAGGGCACGTTCGGCGTCAGCGGCGCGACCGACGACGGAAAAGCGGCAAAGGAGGGATAGGCGAGTACCCCGACGAGTGTCCAGCCCGAGTACCAGTCCCTCCACGCACCCCAGACCGCCGCGCTCCAGCCTTGAGCGACGGCCGGACTCGCGCCGGCGCCGAGGAGCGCCGCGAGCAAGGTCCCCTCGAATTGAACGGCGCTCGTCAGCCCACCCCGAGGAATCGTGAGGATCGGCCCTCGAATGCTGGCTTTCTGGACGTGCGCCATGGCGATCCATGAGCGCACCCCCTTGCGCGTCGCGCTCACGGCGGCTTCGAGCAGGGCTGGCCAGTGATTCGGCATGACGCCCCCCTCTTGTCAAAAACCCCGGCGGCCTACTTGCCGGGTGTCAACTCCTTCAGCCGCCATTCGGCCTGCTGGCGGCCGTAGGCCGAGACCCACGGGAGACCGACGTACCGCTTCAGCGCCGCGACGGCGCGGTCTTTGCGGCTGAGCTTGAGCTGGCAGTCCACGATGGCCTTGGTGATCGGATAGTAGTTGGGCGTCAGTCCGTACGCCTTTTCGTAGTGGATCAGGGCTTCGCGGCAATCGCTGAGCAGGTACTCGTGGCCGAGACCGGTGTAGAAATACCCATCCCGGTCGTCGGGAAAATCGCGGATGTACTTCTCTCCTTCCGCGCAGTAGAGATCGCCTTTGCCCGAGCCGATCCAGATCGCGCTCCACTGGATCCACCGCTTCTCTTTCTTGTTGGCATGATCGAGGAGTTGCTCGGCCTTCTTCTGGGCCGCTTCGGCATCGGCGTCGTCCCCGAAGAACGAATACGAACAGCCAAGCTCGGTCCAGGCCACCGCCATCTGCGGGTCGATCTGGATGGCCTTCTGCAGCTCGGGGATCGCCTCTTTCCATTTGCCCTCGGAGCTCAAGTCCCGGCCACGGACGAAGTGGGCGTAGGCGTCGACGGACCCGGTGGCGACTTTCTCCAAGTCCGGCTTCTCACCCGCGGCCGCCGGTTGCCCGAGCTGCGTGCGAAGGGCATCGCTGATCTTCTCGGTCAGGTCCTGCAGCAGGTGCTCCGAGCCTTCCGCCTGGGCGCGGAAGGATCCACGCAGCCGGTCCGACGAGAGCTCGGTCAGGTTCGCCGAGAGCACATACGTCTTGCCCAGCCGAGAAAGGCTGCCCGTCAGCATCGCCGTCGCCCCGGCCTTCACACTGACCCGGCGCGCGAGGGACAGGTCCTTCGCGGTTTCCGCTATCGGACGCCCCAGGGATTGCGCCACGCCGTCCAGCCGGATCGGTGAGACCACGTAGACCTTGGGCACATCGGCCAGGATCTGGACGAAAGCGTCGGCCAGGATCTTGCCGATGCCCGAGCGCGACAGCTCCTCATCCCCCGACTCGTCGCGGACCGGCAGAACCGCCACGGCCAGCTGTCCGGCAGGCATCGCCACGGCCTGCGGGCCTCCCAGCGACGGCCGCCAGAAGAGAAGCAGCGCCACAGCGGCCGCCGCGGCCGCACCGGCAACGAGCCACAGGGTCCGGGACTGCGGCAGCTTGCGAACGGCGGCGGCCGCCGAGATGCGCGCGACCGAATCGGACGACGCCAAGACCTGCCGGATGCGCCTCAATTCGGCGGCGAAGTGGCGGGCGCTCGTCCAACGCTCCTCCGGCTTCTTGGCGAGGGCCTTGCCGACGGCTTCCGAGAGCCCGGGAAGAATGCCCGGCTTCACCTGATCGAGCGGCTTGGGCTCTTCCTTCAGGATCGCGATGAACATGTCGGCGGCGGTCTCACGGCCGAAGGGATTCGACCCCGCGATGAGCTCGTAGAGGACGGTCCCCAGCGCGAAGACGTCCGACCTCCCATCGACCGGCACGCCCCGCAGCTGCTCGGGCGAAAGGTAGCCCGCCGTCCCGACGATGATGCCGGTCTCGGTCGAGGCGAAGGCCGGCGCCCCGCCCGCGATCTCTGAGTCCGGCCGCACGAGCTTGGCAAGGCCGAAGTCGAGGATCTTCACGAAGCCGTCGCGCGTGAGCATGAGGTTTTCCGGCTTCAAATCCCGATGCACGATCCCCGCCTCGTGCGCCTTGGCGATGCCGTCGGCGGCCTGAATCGCGATGTCCAGGGCCCGCTCGACGGAAAGGGGCTCGCGCTCGAGCAGCGCGCGCACGGTCTCGCCGTCCACGAGCTCGGTGACGATGTAAGGGCCCGCTTCCGTCTCGCCGATCTCGTGGACCGTCAGGATGTTCGGATGGTTCAACGCGGAGGCCGCCTTGGCTTCCGAGATGAAGCGCTTCAGACCCTCTCGGTTGCTCGCCGCGTCCTCGCGCAGCAGCTTGACGGCAACGTCTCGTCCGAGGCGCGGGTCTCTGGCACGGTAGACCTCGCCCATGCCGCCCGCGCCGATCCGCAGGACGATCTCGTAGGGCCCGACCCGGGATCCGCGTTCCAGAGGCATCTCGCGGCGACCGATTGTAGCCCGCCGATGGGAACCGAGACGCCCCGGTCGGTTTCTCCTTCCACGAGATGAACGACCGATGATCCAAAGATTCCTGCCGCGGTGCCTCGCCCGACTCGACCCGCGGCTCTTTCAGATCGCAGCCGTGTCGGGCCTGCTCGTCTACGGGATGGCCTTCCTCGGCTTCGACGTCTCCCCTGGCCGCGCGCTCCTCGTCCTCGTGACCACGCTCGGGACGCAGTACGCCTGCACTCGGATCTTCCGCCTTCCGGCTTTCGAGCCCAAGAGCGCGGCGATCTCCGGCCTTTCGCTCTGCCTCCTCGTGCGAACCGACGACGCGCGGCTCGCCGCGCTGGCGGCGGTCCTCGCCGTCGCAAGCAAGTTCCTGCTGCGCTGGAACGGCAAGCACGTCTTCAACCCCACGAATTTCGCGATCGTCGCGCTGCTCGTCCTGGCCAACGGCGTCTGGGTCTCCCCCGGCCAGTGGGGCAGCGCCGCGTTCTTCGCGTTTCTGATGGCCTGCGTCGGGGCGCTCGTCGTCGCGCACGCCGCGCGCAGCGACGTGACGTTCGCGTTTCTGGGCGCGTGGCTGGCGCTCGTCTTCGGACGCTCGCTGTGGCTGGGAGAGCCGCTCGCGATCCCGCTCCACCGGCTGGAGAGCGGGGCGCTCCTCCTTTTCGCCTTCTTCATGATCTCGGACCCGAAGACCACTCCCGATTCTCGCGCCGGCCGGATTCTCTTCGGCGCGTTCGTGGCCTCGGGCGCCTGGTACGTGCAGTTCCGCCTCTTCCGGACCAACGGCCTGCTCTGGTCTCTCGCCGCCTGCTCGCTCTTCGTGCCCGTCATCGACGTGGTCCTGCCCGGACCGCTCTATTCGTGGAAAGGAGCCTCCCATGCGACTCCGCCTGAGTTCCCTCGTCTCTTTCCTCTTCCTGTTCGCTCTGTCGCGCCCCGCCCTGCCGTTCTGCGGCTTCTACGTCGCGAAGGCGGACGCGAAACTCTTTAACCGGGCCTCCCAGGTCGCGATCGTTCGAAGCGAGGATCGGACGGTCCTGACGATGGCCAACGATTTCCAGGGAGACCCTAAAGAGTTCGCGATCGTGGTCCCCGTGCCGACGTTTCTCTCCCGCGAACAGATCCACGTCGGCGAGCGGGCATTGCTCGATCACCTGGACTCCTATTCCTCGCCGCGCCTGGTCGAGTACTTCGACCCCGACCCCTGCCGCCGCATGGAGGTCGAGGCGTCAGCCGACATGGCGGTCGCCCGCCAGGCCGGTCATGCGCAGAGCCTCGGCGTCACCGTCGAGGCGCGCTACACGGTGGGCGAGTACGACATCCTGATCCTTTCGGCTCGCGAGTCGAACGGCCTCGAGACGTGGCTCCGCCAGAACGGCTACAGGATTCCCGAAGGCGCCACCGACGTGCTCGCGAGCTACATCAAACAGAACATGCGCTTCTTCGTCGCGAAAGTGAACCTGACCGAGCAGGCCCGTCTCGGCTTCACGTACCTGCGCCCGCTCCAGGTCGCCTACGAGTCGCCCAAGTTCATGCTGCCCGTACGGCTCGGCACGGTCAACGCCAAGGGGCCGCAGGAGCTCTTTCTTTACACCTTGACGCGCAAGGGCCGCGTCGAGACCACGAACTACCGGACCGTCAAGCTCCCCTCCGACGTCGAGGTCCCCGTCTACGTCAAGAGCGAGTTCCCCTCTTTTTACCGGGCGCTCTTCGCCGAGCAGGTGAAAAGGGAGCGCATGCACAGCGTGTTCCTCGAGTACGCATGGGACATGAACTGGTGCGATCCGTGCGCCGCGGCGCCCCTCTCGCGCGACGAGCTCAAGCGGCTCGGCGTCTTCTGGCTGGACGAGCCTTCGGCCGGCCAGGCGCAGAACGTTTTCTTGACGCGCCTGCACGTGCGCTACGACCGCGCCCACTTCCCCGAAGATCTCGTCTTCCAGGAGACCGCCGACCGGACGAACTTCCAGGGTCGGTACGTGCTGCGCCACGCCTTCACGGGAGAGCTCACCTGCTCCGCCGCGCAGTACCGGGAGGAGGTCCGCCAGCGCCACGAGCGCGAGGCCCGCACGCTCGCCGAGCTGACCGGTTGGGACACAGCCCAGATCCGCAAGAAGATGAACCTCGACGCCGAGACGGTCGACTCTCGAAAGTGGTGGGAGAAGCTCTGGGGAAAGCCATGAGGGAACGGAGGCCGATCTTGCCCCGGTCCGGTTCTTGACAGATGTACGATTGTACGAGCCCGAGATCAACGCGTTCCTTTCCCATCTTGCAACCTGGCTTTCGCAGGTCAAGCGGATTCACGAGCGGGACCTCGCCGAAGGCTTCGGATCGGTCTATCTACCCTATGCCCTCGAGCGCAAATATCCGGGGGCGGGCCGAGAGTAGGGCTGGCAGTGGCTGTTTCCCGGCGAGAGCCGGAGCAAGGATCCTCGCTCCGATCTCGAGCGGCGTCATCACACCGAGGATTGGGGTATCCAGCGCGCCGTGGCCCAAGCCGTCCGCGATGTCGGAATCAAGAAGCCCGTGAGCTGTCATACGTTTAGGCATTCCTTCGCTACCCACCTGCTCGAGGAGGGATACGATATTCGTACGATCCAGGAGCTGCTCGGCCACAAGGATCTGAAGATCACGATGATCTACACGCACGTCTTGAACCGAGCCGGAGGACGAGGTGTCCGCAGTCCTGCCGATACCCTCTGAAGGCGCGACGCGGCTGCTCGCCGGGGAGTTAGGTTGCGGTTTCTGTTCCCTAACTCCCCCGCCCGTTGGAGCCTTGTTCCACTCGCAAGGTTCGCGCTCTCACAAGATTGGACATGCTTTGGCCGTCGACTTGTCCGGGGAGTTAGGTTGCGACTTTCGTCACCTTTGCTCCCCCCTTCGGTGCCCTAATACATGTTCGGCGAAGGAAGAGGAGAACCCATGTGGCGGACCAGGTCTGTTCTCTTGAGTCTACTAGCCGCGGTGGTCCTTGCCGGTTGTACGTCTGCGGGGTCGACGGCCGGCCGTCGAGATACTGCCGGTGAAGTTGGCCGAGGGTTGGTCGGCGCGTGGCTCGTGTCAGCCACTCGCCCTGGGGGTCAGGGCGTAGTACTCCTCACGTTTATGTCTGATGGAACATTCTTCCGAAGCGGAGATACGCATCCGGTACTCAGCGTAGCGCATGGTGCATGGAAGCGGATCAGCGACCGCGAATTCGACGCGACAGTAAGCGTCCTCGATCTCAACGGAAAGGAGGAGCGTGCGTCCGAAACGCGGCTTGAGGGAAAACGTATCCAAATCGAGCCTTTCTGACCGGGCGCCGAACACGCGGCTGCAGCGGACGCCCTTGCGGGCGCCGCTGAGCCGCAAGCCGTTAGGCGGCACTTGGCGATTTAGCAAGGAGGTCTAGGATGGAACGCAGTGGCTATCGGACCATCTCCGGCGTTGTGTTCGGCTTGATAGCACTCGGTCATGGAATTAGAGCAGCGTTGCAAGTGCCAGTACAGCTCGGCAGCACCTCGATCCCCATCTGGGTGTCGTGGCTTGCAGTCGTGGTTGCCGGAGCTCTTTGCGTGTGGGCTTTTCGGTCATCGGGAGAACAACAGGGTGCCGCCTAACCCGCGTATCTGGACTCCGGTGTCAAGTAGGCGAGGCGCGCTTAGGGTTGGCGGGTGTCATCGGGTTGCGCGATTGAACGAGCGGTGAGGGTGGGTCGCGACGGCAATCGTATCTTCGGCCTGTAGGTGGAG
>WNGF01009296.1_pt1 | contig 13595 bp, 8 predicted proteins | sample 5400641 | NCBI WGS metagenome assembly WNGF01 (sample SAMN13153371, study PRJNA577476) | soil metagenome | isolation source: 80 cm soil or saprolite under grassland replicate 2 | place: USA:California | collected 2016-06-15
TCATATACGCCATGGTACGATACGCACAGGATCTAATCAGATCCTGCAACTGCTCGACAAGCAGCTGGTACTCCAGATTTTCTGGCGCGGTCGTAAGCAGGTGACTGCTGCCGACGATGATCAGCTTCGAGCGCGGGCGTGTAATCGCCACGTTCAGCCGCTCCGGTTGGAAGAAGAACTCGGCCAGGTTCGCGGCGAAGGCTGGATTCGACGTCGTTAGTGAGAGAATGACCAGATCGCGCTCCTGCCCCTGCATCCGCTCGACCGTGTCGGTGACGATCTGCCGCCGCATGGTGCCATCGGGCAGCACCTTGCGAAGCAGGTTACGGATCTCGCGCCCCTGCGCGCGGTACGGAGCGACGACCCCAATCTCGGTTGCCGGAACACCGGCGTCGAGAAGTGCCACAATCAGATCCGCGACAAGACTGGCTTCGGCGTGGCTCCGCGTTGTCGCGTTGCGATGCTTCAGATCGACGAACACCTTTGACTCAGCAGGATCGAGAATGTCGCCGAGGCGCGTCGGCGGCTGAGGATAGATCATGCGGCGACCAACCGCCTTGCCCGAGGAGCGCAACATACCCTCGTAAAAGTGCTCACTCGGCCAGGCCGTGAGCTCGGCGTTCATCCGGTAGGTTTCATCAAGCATGGTATCGAAACCACGATCGACCAGCACACCAAAGACTGAGTCGCGGAACGCGCCGCCACTCTGGCGCGTTGTCAGCACCGGCGGAAGCTGCTTCTGGTCACCGATGAAGATGAAGCACTTCGCGGCGAGCATGCCCATTACCGCCAGTGGTAGCGTGATCTGGCTGGCTTCGTCGAAAATGACGGTATCGAACTCAACACCGCTCAGGCGCTGGGTGCGCGTGGCAAATGGCGTGGCGCCGACGACATACGAGCCGCTTAGCTCGGTCAGCGGCGACAGCTCGAAGGTCTCGTAGTTCTCAACATCATCGAGGTCATCGGCCCGGGCCTGGCGGCCAATTTTGCAGAACGAGACCGGCATGGCATCCATACGGCGATCGAGCTCGGCAAGCTTGTTGAGCGCATTGTTAATCGCACGATGCGTAAAGGCGGTGATCAGCACGCGCTCGCCGTCTTCGGCCAGTAGTTGCACCAACCGGGCGAGCACGAGCGTCTTGCCGGTGCCGGGTGGACCCTGGATGAGATAGGCCAGATTTGTCGCATAGGCCTGAGCGAGTGCCTCGCACTGTGTGTCGTTGAGATTCCAAGCCTCGGCTCGCGCGAATGCGCGTTCATAACGTGCGACATCCATCGTCGGCCGAGCCTGCCCCATCAGCAAGGGAAGCACGCGCTCGCGGCCAATGGCGGTATCGCCGGACTGATCCAGCGCATCGAGGACGAATTGGCTGAAGTCGAGAAAACCCTGGTCGAGTACCCTTCACTTGAGACAAGCAAATGCGTCTCATCGTCGACCTCAAGTGTGACGAGGATGCGCGGCTCCTCGAAGGGATTACCCCGATTCAGGAGCAATACATCGCCCTCGCGGAAACGTGAGAAGTTTCGGTCGCAGGCCAGTTCGATGGTTCCACTGGGCTCAACGTGGACAACGCGCACACCTTCGATTGCCAAGCCCTCGGCCACGCGCGCCGGCACCGGCTTGGACCAGACATGGAAAATCTGCTGGCGCACGCTCTCGGTTTCGTCAAGCACTAAGCGCCGCAACTGGCGCAGGAAAGCGCCAAGTTCCGCATCGCTTAAGCGAGACCGTGAATTGTGCGTATCTGTTCGATCCATGAGCTGCAATAATGAGATCGGGAAAGTCATTGGAACTTCTAGTACACGTGCAAGACGTACAGCGCGCTCCATGGCCTATAGTCAATTTAGCTTGCCTCGCGCCAGCCCAAAAGGAGTGCATTGAGCGCACTATATCCCAACTTACCACCCTGAAAGATGAGCGCCTGTAATTCAGTGTACTCGCGGCGAGGCAACGGGTTAGTGTGGGCTGCAGTGTTGCGAAGCTGTGAAATGCGAGTGACCGCTTTCGTGACTAGATCATCGAATCGAACGACCCGATCTAGATCATCAGGATCGGGGTGCTCGTTCCAATGAGCAGCCACATAGGCTCGAATACGTTGCCAGTTGCCATCGGCATCATCGCTACGTCGCATGTAGGGCAGCACGCCGAGTGTTTGCTTTTTTGGGTTCGTGAGATCGCCAACAAGATCGGGACATTGGAACACGCGTCGTCTAATTTCGACCTCCATGACACTCGAAATATGGATCGCTGAGGCCGAGAAATCATTGGCCTTGATTCGATCAAGCTGGTCTTTGAGGAACTCCGATAGTGCCAGCGACTCGCGCTCGATTGGTCCAAGCAAGTCGAGAGTCTGTGCCATGCCCAAATCACGGAGCCGATTATAGTAGAAGTCGAAGTCGACATTGGTGAAATCCGCGAATGTCCGGGTCAGCCGCTGCACCTGCTCGGCGATCGCGGCCGCTGCTTCACCTTGCTCGTCCAACTCAACTTGACCAGAATCACCGAGCATGTGCTCAAGTTCGGTCAGCAGATCGCCGATATCACGCGGCGGGCGGATCGGCTTCTGGGCATTCGGTTGATTAATGATATGGCAAAAACGGGCGTCAGTACAGCAGTGGGTTGTGCGACTCACAATGTCGACCCGCCACGGACCGACATGGGGCTTTGGGCAGATCAGCAGGTCGCTCGGCGCTGCATCGAGTGCCACGCCAAAACGATCCCGTAACCCATCGCTTGTCCTGGCGCTCAGCGAGTCCAAGAATATCCCATGACAACGTGGTTCGATACGCTCACGTAGCGCCGCATGTACTTCATCGAGAATCGACGATAGAAGCTGTTCGGTTACGTTTTCATTGCCAAGGCGTGGCCAGACGCGCCAGACAGCTACCGTCTCGTCAGGAGCGCCCCGTTGAGCTGCTGGACCATCTGGCGTCACTCGGTATAATGGCCGGCTCGACAGGATTGGAGCATTCACCGTATCAGGCTCACCCTCACCTGGATCAGCCGAGTCTTCGTTCAGTATGTTCGTGATAGGTCCGCCACGCTGAAAGGCAAAAAGCAGGGCGCCCTGTCGCTCGCCGGTTAATCGTAAGTCCGCGATCATCCGTTTAACAGTACTAGCGGGAGCACGCGACGAATCGCGCGGTTTGTAGTATTTTGCATCCAGCACAAAGCCTGGTTCATGCCAGATTAGCTCAGCTCCGTTGCGAACTTCCTGGCGCACGGCGTGCGAGATGTACAGGTCCGGCCGCACGCCAGGCGCGTTCTGCCAGTGACGTTTGATTTCGCGATCATGGCGAAGCTTATAGTGTCGTTGGTCATCGCCGTGACCCCATACAAAAGTTGCTGTCGCCTCGGATGAATTCCAAATCGCGAGACACGCGCGGCGCTGAAGAAGATCCAGGAGTTCGTAGAACAGCCAGTATTGATAGAGAAAATCAGCTTCATGTGGGTCGGCGCCGAGCATTGGCTGTGGTGCTGATACCTCGTGGCGTTCGAGCAAGTGTAATGATGCCAGTTTACCCCGCCAGACAAGCAAATCATTGTAAGCACTGTTGCGACCAGGCAAGAGGTTAGCTGCGACCTCAGCCTCTAGATCGGCAAGGGATTGCCTGGTTCGTTGCTCAACGATCGGCGTAGCCTCACTGATCAAGCTCGCAAATTGCGGGAAGGCAAGTTCGCGCACACATGCGTCGATAATTCCGTGCAATGGATGCCTAAGCCCTTGCGAATAGTCGTGGGCGATCTCAGAGTCGAGAACGTGCTGCGCAGCCGCTTGGTATTCAAGCAGCGTTGCCACGGTGAGCAGATTCTCAGGTGTAGCGAAATGTCGACGGCGCTGACGTGTTTGCACTTGCATTGGAGGCTCGCCGGGCAGGGTATGCATGCTCGACGTCATTGTGCGAGGCCAATCAATTCGGCCACGCGCGGGGAGCTCCTCAGTGCGAATTTCGCGCGGAGCAACAAAACTCAATCGCCGCTTAATCCTTGGAAGAATGGTGTTGAATAGCTCATCACGCAAGTAAAACAAAACTGCGAGCTCGCGATAACGTCGTAGGCGGGGATCGTCCAGACTATCCGCCAGGCGTTCATCGAACGTTTTATCGAAGCGCGTCATATCATGGCGAAGTAGAAGCTCGATCAGCCGCCCCTGCATCACGAGGAATGCATCACGCTCCGTGTATTCGTCAATCACTGTCATCCTACAGGCCCCGCTCGCCGATAAGATCATGTAGCCGACGCCGGAAAGCGCTCTCGTCAGGCAATACAATCGGTGCCTCAAGTGAGAAGATCGTGCCCAGTTGCCCGATTGTCAGTGGTATTTCATCTCGCGTGATCGTCGACATTCGTTGCGGCTGGCGCATGCGCTCGGCTTCACGCAGCGCGCCGCGTATCGTGGCGCGCCGGCCAGGTGGCAAGTCCTTCAATAGGCTGTTCAGCTCTACGGCGAACTGATCGGCATCTCCCGCATTATTGAGGTATAAGTCGATCACGCGCTGCTCGTCGTTAGTGAGTACCTGGAGTTGATCCGCAAGCGAGTCGGCGAATGATGTGTCGAGTGACTCATCCCAGGGCATGCCCACCAAGGCACCAGCAAAGAGGTTGGTATGCAATGCAACCAACTGGGCGGTGCCAAGCTGGCGAAAAACACGAATAGCACTGAAAAGTCGCCACAGCGAGCGCAGCGCTATATCCTCAGGACTGCCCGGAGTCGCTGCCAGATCATAGTGTGCGGTATTGTCACTTTCGACCGAAGTAACACTCAACTGTCCCCACCGATAACTCAGCGGGCTGTTTGAAATCTCTATCTGCTGAAATCCCTGATCGTGCAAGCGTCGTAGAGCACGCACAGCGGCCACTCCTTGTTCACGAGCGGCGTATTGAGGCGCCGGTGGAAGAACGTCGATGAAATCAAAGCGCCGCTTGATGGCTTCACTCATCTGGTTGAGAAAATGCCGATCGAAGGAGTTGAGTGTACCGATAATCCGAAAGTCTGCTGGCAGCGGGACATCCCGAATTGTTCCGTCGGGAGCGGGGACGGCTAGCATCGCACTATCGCCACCGCTGAGCGTGGTCAGGAGGCTGCCGAACGCAGCATCAACGGGCGCACGAGTGAACTCGTCAATCACGAGCCAGATACCACGGTAGCGATCCTGGTGTTCATCACGATAGTCCACGCGTTTCGGCGCCAGGGGCTGGAGGGGAAGTCGCCGCCCCTGATCCGTTCCCTCATAATGCTGGAGCACGGCGCGTGTTAAAGCTCCATACTGAATCGCATAGGTCAGGCGCTTGTCCGCATCAAGCTGTGGAGCGATGCCGCCAACGACATCGCGGACACCCCAATCCTCAGTAGCCGTGACAAGCAGCGTTGCATAGCCGTGGCGCTGTTCGCGTGCCGTCACGGCCGGTGGCTCGTTCTGACTCAGAGGCAGACGCGTGATCTCCTGCTCCGCTTCCTGCCAGAGTAGGCGTGGCAAACGTGTGGCGAGCTCAGTCTTGCCCGTGCCAGGCGGGCCACTAAGAATGACGTGACGGCCAGCCATCAGCGAACGGTAAATTCTGCGGACAACCCGCTCGTCGATTAACAGATCGCGGCCGAGCGCGCGCCCGAAACCATCCAAGCCATCTGATGGAGGAAGGCGGCCCTCCACTGGATCAAGATCAGTCCGCAATGCTTGCTCAAACTCGGCTATCAGCGTCCTCACAAAAGTGTTATAGGCTGTTGTGGCTGCATCCGTGCCGTCGCGAAGATCCAAAGCACCAGGTGCGGTAGTCCAGGTACCCTGTGTTTCGTCGAGCTGGACAATACCGGCATCACGATACCAACCTAGCAACCGATACTGATCATTACCTAGTTCAGGCGCAAATGTGTTGTTTGGCTGTGGATCTTCCGCAGCACGAAGACGCTGAACGATGCTGCGCGCAGGAAGACTATAGGTGTCCGCTGACCCTTCGACTGGTACCAGGAGCGCCAGCACCGCTAATTTGAAAAGAGAAAGAGCATCACCGCGCGTATGTTCCCATGGCGCGTATTGATCGTCACCTACCACGCGGATAAGGCGCAGCCGGCGCATATCTTCAATGAAACCATCGACATCGATAAGCGGATTGAGCGCCGAGTCGTGCTTGCGGGCTGCCGCGACGAGCTGCGTAGCCGATAATGGCTGAGTGTCAAGCTGCTGGACAAAATCGCGATAGATGTTCAGGCGCAACCAGGCTGATGGCAGCCGCGTTTCGGTTGCCGGAGTACCAACATCATCAACACCAAGCAGGGCCAGAATTTCGCTGTAGTCGTCGCGGCTGAGGGGTATAACTGTTTGCGGATTCTTCAGGCGGTTGTAGAGCGTCGTGTGATCCGGCTTTTTTAACTCTTCAAGTAACGTAACCGGCTGATCAGGCGTGTCGGCCCAGGCAACGCTGAGGCGCCGGCGATAGGCGCCGCCAAACAGCGCGGCTGCGGCTCCAGTCGGCGGCTGATCGCTGCGATGCGGTTCAGTCACGATGCCGAAGCTGCCGATAGTACCGCCCTGCACATAGGCCACGACTCGATCGCCGGCTTTGATACGGCGAAAGCGCTTTACGCTCTGGTCGGTCGGATTTTCGTCGAAACCGATACCGATCGTATGATGCTGATAGGCTTCCGACCAGAGATCACGCGGGAAATGAATACGCCAGAAGTTCGCGTCGGGAGCTGCATACAGAGTAGGAGTCCATGGTTTTGGCTCCAAGTCAGGATCCGGCGGCTCGCGCATTGCCTGCTGCGCAGCGGCGATGATCAACAGGAAGTGAGCAGATTCTATCTGGCGGATGGAGTACCAGTTGAAGGCATTTTTCAAACCATCCGCTAGCCAAGGAATCTGTTTGTTCAATCCCTGTGCATTGCTCTTCAGACGTAAAGCGACCGGGAACTCGTGGTGCTCGAGCGTCAGCGTCCAGCGGTTAGCACTCTGGTCATCCGGCGTGCCAGCTGGCTCAGTATGTGCAGCGCGCACGCCTGCCCAGGCGGTAAAGGCATATTCTGGGCCAGGACGATACAGAAGCAGATAGACAGGGGGGCCGCCAGCCTGGAAGTCGTTGAGTGCTTTGATCAATCGCACTGGTTCACCCGCTGCATTCGTGCTGAACGAGTAGGTCTGGCCGTAGATCTGTGTGGGGCCATCCTTGCTATGGATTACCACGAATGCTGGGCCATCAATTGGTGCAGGCGGCCACACGTTTTCCTCTTTCTCGGCATCTATGGGCACAACAGTAAACCCTCGCGCTTCGACGTAGCTATTTGCCTCATGCCCGCCCAAGAAACTGCTGCGCTCAACACCGGTTGCAAGTACAATGATTTGCTTGACCGGATACAGTTTATGTTCATATGTAATTGCGTAGCGGTGGTTGCGTTGTTCTTCCCAATCAATCCATTCCTTGCTGTCGCGCAGCTCATCATCGAAGCGCGTCATTGCCTCAAGAATCTTTTCGCGTGGGACATCAGGAATCATCGGTGATAACCTTGTGTAATGATGAACGCTCTTCTATGCGTCGTGCAAGCTCACTGTCACGAGTTCGCCCGTCGCAAGATCGAGATAATGCATCTCGGTTAACGGAAACTCTTGCGGGCTCATGTGGTGGAGCTGGACGCGGACGCGCAGGCGCAGCTCGATCGCCAATTCCAGCAGTATTCGCGCGTCATCTTTGCTCATTCGACCATCCGGAAAGATGAGTTTGGTTAATCCGGAGAAACTGCGATTGATACTGCGCATGTCGCGCGCACTCCATTCGCGTGCGGGCGCTTCGAACCATTCCTCCCATAGTGACCCATATCGCCCGATCCGCCGCATCTCACGGTGGAACAGCTCGCTCATGTAATCCAGAATAAAGCCGACGTGCCCACTGATAAGATCCGGTGTGAGCTTCGGCAGTTCCCAGCCTGGCAGGTATGCTGCCCATCGGTCATGGAAGGCTGTATCATCGCTGACGCTGGAGGGAAGTGGCTTAAACAGGTGTTCGGCGTGTGCGCCACTGCGCGGGTCGAAGTTGATGTTGCCATTGAAAACGAAGCCCGCATCGCCGGCAACCGTCATCATGCCGCGGTTGATCTGCCCGCTCTCCATGTAGTTCTTGTAGAGGTTCTTGTCGTCGTCGGCGTTGAAGCTGCTCTCGGCGATCTCGTCGAAACCGACAACATCACGTTGAGCAACCAGGCCCGGCCGAGGTGGATTTGTGTTCGAAACGAACAGTTTCGGCACGGTAACCTGCCCACCGGCGAGCAACGTGCCATAAGGACTGAACTCGGTGAAACAGAACGACTTACCCGTCTGGCGCGGGCCGAGTTCGATCATGTGATAGTTTGCCTCGACCAATGGGATCAGTCGGATCAGGTAGAGCAGTTTGACGCGTGGCGTAAGGCGTGTGTCCGTCGGCTCGTAGCCCATCGTGCGGATGAGCGCGTCGATCCACTGGTCACGCGTAAAGTTCGCTCGGGCGGCACAGTAGTCGTCAAGGCTGACCTGCCCGACTTGCACCGGCTCTAGCCGGGTGATAACGAATGGATACGTCTTGCTGCCGTAGCGGATTGTGTCGTCGTAGGTGATCAGGATATTCGACCAGACGCCGGCCATCAGCAGGCGCTCGTATTTTTGCACCAGCTCGGGCTGAATGTTGACATTGCGGATATTTGCGGTCGCAAGGCTCGCCCAATAGACACCGGTGTCGAGCTTCTCGTTCAGCTCGACTTTCACCATATCGATGATCCGCCGGGGCGGCCGCTCGCGAATGTTGGCTTTGATAACCTCGGTTTCGTCGCCGCGCGGGATGTAGGCGGCAACTTCCTCCTGCACGAGCTGAAGTCCCTCGCGAACATCGCGGTTATCGAACAGGTTCGCACAGTACTTGCCGAGCATGAACTCGATCACGTAGGACGGTGCCTTACTCATGCCGCGAATGATCTGCGTGAGATCTTTCCGCATCACCAGGCCAGGAAACGCCGCGAATAAGCGCTCATCGAGCGCATCTGGTTCGAATTGCTCGGTCGTCGGTATCGACATAGTGGCTCCTACCATCCTCCGGCGTCATCGGTCTGCCGTAACTCAATCATCAGGCGACTCGCGGCGCTCGCAAGCACCGCGTCAGTTCCGGCATCGCGAACCTCTATAATAAGCGAAGTTCCACGCGCTGCGGTTGCCCCGCTCCGCACTTTACCGACGAGATCCACGGTTGCATCGGCCTGGTCGGTTGGGGAGATCATCTGTGGGTCACTGGTGAAGAGTTGTTCGCGCGTCTCAGCGTGCAGAATGACAAGCTTCACATCGCGCGCAAGATACTCGTCGGGGAGCATCACCTGCGGTACAGAGAGCGTCACGCGCGGCCGCTGGGTGAGAATCGCCGGCTGCTCACGCAAGATAATCTCAACCGGGCGTGCGCGCGCCGGCCAGTCGATCTCGATGACTGGGATGATCCACTCCTGGAGCGAAGCCCCACCATGAAAGTAGCCCCGCTTTCCGTAGGCGGCAAAGCAAGCCGCGCCGCTCGGTACGGCTACTGGGTGCCGGCCGCCCGGCGAAGAAACGCGGGCACCGGCGACGACCGAACCGGCTCGGTAAGCCGAGGCACGACGTGAGGCATAGACCACATCGCCTTCTGGAGGGGTGACACGCTGGTCATGTTGGCCGGCCCAATGAATATAGCCATGGTCGGTCACAATCGCAATCCGTAGCCACCCAGCGTCGCGCAAGCGTTGCACAACCTGCACATAGCGCCGCAATATGTCCTGGGTTCCGGCTACCTCCAGCTCTCCATCATGGCCTTGATCATCGAGCGTATGATCGGCAACCACCAGCCGTGGTCGCCGAGTGCTCGGCTTCGGGACATCGCGCCCCAGGATGTCAGTCACGGTCAGCAGCGCATCGGCAGACACGTGGCCATGGGTTGTCCACCATGTGCGGCGCGATGCCGCACTGCTCAAGTTCAGCTCCTGCCCCTGCTCGCGCAGCGCCCAGCGTCCGTTGTCGCATTCGGCGACAAGACTGGCGGCTGGGATCGGGAGCGCCATACCCATGCCCAGCGCGGTGATGCTGGGTAAGGGAGCTTGAGCCGGATGTACCATCGCTCGTTCGGTGCTTTCTTGCACGTTGATGCTGCGCGCCAGCGCCTGCCCCAGGTCGTAGCGCAGGGCATCGACGACCACGATCGCGGTTGGGCGGCGGGCGTCGAGAAACTTCAACAGTCGCTCGCCTGCCGATGGGTAGGGCGGTTGCGGGCATCCTGCGGCCTGCCAAACCTCCGACCAGGCCATGAGCTGCTGCTCCCAGCGTGCGCGATATGCGGCTCGTAGCGGGTTGAGTAGCGCGACCAACGTCGGGTCGGGCGCGGTCAAGTTGCGTAGGATTTCTTCACCCGCGCGATCAATCTGCCAGCCGCCGCCAACGTACCAGTCAAGTGCAGCCTGTGGGCTTGGCCACGAATGTGCCGGAGACGCAGATACAAGATCGCGGCATGCGTCGCTTAATCGCGCGAGTTCTCGCCATGGAATCGGTGGGCCACTCTCGGGATCGGCATGCGTCCAGATGGCATCATGGCCACAGTGAGCCTCGATGATTGGGTGCAGCTGGGCCAGAAATTCCAGTAGGTTGTGACCTTCGATATTCGACAGGCGCTGGCAGGTGGCCGCATAGACGGTTTGCTCAGCGCGCCGCGAGAGGAATGGGCCTGCGGAAGCGTCGACTTCACTGAGCAGCGTATCGAGTGCAGCGATTGGGTCGGCGGAATCGATTGCGCGCTGGAGCACCTGCCGACTGCTGTACACGCGGCTATCGAGCCAACGCTCGATCAGCTGCAAGGCCAGTGCGCGGGCCGGCGGGGCGATGAGCAGCTCGTGACGATCGGGAATTAGGGTCGGCGTGCGTCGGTGCGCGTCGGTCACAAGCAGCCGGGCCAGCGCGCGGGCACGCCAGATATCGGCATACTGTGAGTCGGGCTGGCCGAGGCCCGTGCGCTCAGCGCTGAGATTGAGCAACACACGCTGGGTACCTTGAACTTCTGAACCAAGCAAGAGATAGCCGAGCAACAAATCAAGGTTTGGTTCGAGGCCGCCGCTGCCCCATTCGGCCGGGTCGAGGTCGAGGTTCTGCTCGGCGAGCGCCTGCACTTCCTCGTCGCTCAGGTGCAACACCTGCGGGCGCCAGCCCCAATCGGTGAGCTGGCTGCGCAATGCGTGGCTGTAGATCTGCTCGGCCCGCAATGCCTGTGCCCACAGCCAACCCAGATCCTCTAGTCCAGCGGCGACGCGTAGCACAAATGGTGTTTGAGTGTTGATCTGCTCCTGAACCCGGGCGCGATCGGTCAGGCCGCCGAGCTGCCCAGCAATGCGCGTTTCAACCTCGACCAGTGGGATTCCAGCGGCGGGCAGCACGGCGCGCAGCAGCTGCGCCCAATCGCCGCGCGGATCGCACCAGACAAGCCAGGCATGCGGGCGCCGCTCGAGCACCTGGCGGACAGTAGTTTGTATATGTTCTCGTAGTGTTGTCATTATGCCATCAAGAATGTAAATTCAAGGATGCAGAAGCGGATTGTCGGCAGCTAACCCTTCGGCCTGGGCGGCGTTCAGCAGATCATTGTCGGCCGCGATAAACGCCAGGCCGGGCAGAGCGGCGGCGGCGGCGAGCGCGGCCGCAAGCTGCATAGCGTCGTAGCCCCGCAGGCGGTGCTCTTGGGTGAGCACAACTGCGCTTCCCACCAGGCTAGGGGTAATCGCGACGATACGATATTCCGTATCAAAGTGTTGCAGCAGCAGTGCAACCAGCAGATTACGCTCGTTCTGAGTGATAGCACCAGCACGATGGCGCGCCGCAAGCGCCGCCGCGACTTCCACGCGCGCAATTTCGGCGACAACGATCGTGTTACTAGCGGCGGGGTCGGCCTGCGCAGCGATCCAGGCGCTGCCGATCTCGGTCAAATACCGCTTCGCCAGGGCGCTCGAGTCGAAAAAGAGCGTGCTCATTCCTTTGGCCCACGCATCTCAAGGATTATCTCGCTCAGCGGCTTGCCACCCGCCCGGTCGAGAATGGCGCGCGCCTCTTCAAGAGTCAAGGTTGATTGGGCAGCAAGCGCTTTCTCCTCTGGGCTAAGTTCAGCGAGAAGCCCCGCCGTGCGCAGCGCCTCCGTCGCACGCTGGCGCTCGTCGGCTGGCGCGGCAGCAGCCTGCGCCTCGTCGATCACCAGCACAGCGCGATGCTCACCGGGCGCGAGTTCCGGGCGCGGCGGGATCTGGATGCTCCCATCTGCCAGGACCGTGATCATCGTCTCAATGGTTTTCATCACAGCACCTCCTCGCCCACAAGTATACTCCGTCTACACGTACCGTGTGGTACAGGCTCTTATCCATTGATCAGGGTGCTACCGACGCTGGCTGGACCGATGGCCCGCCCATCTGCAGATCACGAGCAAACCAATTGAGCACGACTCCACTCAGCCCGCCCACGACAACACTGGTAACCATGACGAAGAGCGGTGACAGTGAACAGAGCAGCACTACGATCCCCCACTCTTTATGCAGTAGCTCAGGCATTCTCTCTCCACAAGCTATTATGCCGTCATTCGTCTTATTCGTGCTATTCGTGGTTCTTCTGCACCGCCCGCCGCTTCTCCTCCAGTCGCGCCTTTTCGGCCGCGCGCTCGGGCGCCTTTCGCGTCCATTCCGGGCTTTCGGGCACGCTCTCGGGCATCCAGCCGGGGCGTGGCAGCTTGCCTTCGCGCACCCAGCGCCGCTCGTCGCTGCGCCAGCGCGCCCGGTCGGCGATCGCCTTCTTGGCGTCAGCGGCGCGCAGCACCTCGCCTGAGAGCAGCCCGGCCAGCTGGATCGGCGCGATGTTGACCCGCACGCCGTCGTTGAGGTCAACCCGCCAGGCGCGCTCCTGCCGCATCAGGTCGTCGCGACCGGCCGGCGGCGCAATGCCGTCGCCGCTCCAGCGATCCAGCGGCTCCTTGGCCAGCAGCGCGTCCAGCTCGGCACAGGCGAAGCCTTCGCGCTCGACCTCCTGGATGCGGGCCAGGAACTCGCGCAGCTCCTGCACGCGCAGGGTGGCCGATGCAGCCGCCTCGGTGTTGTCTTTGCCGAGCGCTTCGTTTAGCGCCGATTCCTCGCGGCGCAGCAGCGGCTCGACGTACTGGGTGCGCAATCGCGCCAGCGCATCGCCGCCGGTGGCGTGGTAGTAGAGCATGCACTCGAAAAGCGGCGCCCGCCGCGTGCCACGGCCCTTACCGACCCCGACCGGCCGTGAAAGGAGATGCCAGGCGATCGGGCGCGACTTGAATTGGCGGACGTGGCGCGGCCAGAAGATCCGCGCCAGCCAATCCTCCAGGCTCGTCGCGCCCGTCAGCTCGGATAGCAGCGCCTCGGTGCGCTGGGCGCCGGTATCGCCGTCTTCCTCGCGCAGCCGTTCGCGCAGCCGCTCAGCCAGGGTCGCCTCACCGGTGCCGAGGTTGACCAGCGGGATGATGCCATCCGCGTCGGCCCAGGCGGGCAGCGGCTCGCCAGCCTCGATTTGGCGCGGCCAGCGATGGCCGAGCAACCGCAGCGCCAGCACCGAAAGCCGGTCTTCGATCAGGCGGC
>WNGF01010501.1_pt1 | contig 13590 bp, 17 predicted proteins | sample 5400641 | NCBI WGS metagenome assembly WNGF01 (sample SAMN13153371, study PRJNA577476) | soil metagenome | isolation source: 80 cm soil or saprolite under grassland replicate 2 | place: USA:California | collected 2016-06-15
TCCCAATCGATTCGAAATCCATCGGTCATCTCCCATGCGCCTTGCAACGTGGGCGCGTTTCCGCCTTGACCGATTCGTAGGTGCCATCGGCCAAGCTTATTTGCGAAGGTTACGAATGGTATGAGGTCGCGCCGCTTGACCGGTCGCAAACGATTTTTGGTGCTGGTGCTGATGGGCTCAGTGTTGCTGCTCCTTGCGAGCGGCAGTGCGCCTTTCAGCGCGTGGCATCGCGCCTCAGATGGTCCCATCATCACGCCTCGCGGTGATTCCTGGGAGTCCTCCGGAACATTCAACCCAGCAGTGGTTACCCACGACGGTAAGTTCGTCATGCTCTATCGCGCCCAGGATAGCCACGGCACCTCACGGCTGGGATACGCGGAGAGCGCCGACGGTATTCACTTCACTCGCAGGCTTCAACCGGTGCTTTCCCCCAAAACCGACTACGAAAAAGACGGCGGCGTTGAAGATCCGCGCCTGGTGAAATTTGACAAGACGTACTACCTGACCTACACGGGATACAACAAAAAAGACGCGCAGCTTTGCTTGGCCGCATCGACGGACCTCGTTCATTGGGAGCGTAAAGGCGTTATCCTGCCCGCTTACAAAGGCAATTGGAACGTGGGCTGGACCAAGTCTGGCGCCATTGTGTCGGAGAAGATCAACGGCAAGTATTGGATGTACTTCCTGGGGACGAGTGTCGACAAGACTGACCAGACGGGACTCGCATCTTCAACCGACCTCATCCATTGGACGGAAGCGACCCAGCAACCAGTGCTGCCGAATCGTACAGGCAAATTCGATTCCAGGGTGGCCGAGCCCGGTCCGCCGCCGATTGTTACCGATCGCGGCATTCTTCTTATTTATAATGGCGCCGATGACAAGCTCGAATATCGCACCGGCCTGGCAGTATTCGATCGCGAGGATCCGCAAAAGCTGCTCTGGCGCAGCGACACCCCAGTCTTCTGGCCCGAGAGGCCTTGGGAGAAACAGGGCCAAGTGCCTAACGTAGTCTTTGTAGAAGGCCTGGTACGGGTTGGCCCACGTTATCTTCTTTATTACGGTGGTGCGGATAAGTACATCGGGGTAGCGGAAACCACGCTGACCCTCAATAAACAAGCGTCCATTCGCCCGAATCCATAATGAACTTTCTGCGAACAAGTTTCGCCTTGATAGTCATGTCGGCCAGTTTCCTCGGCCAAACACCGCCCGGCGGCAGTTCCATCGGATCGAACCCCGATTTCTCCCACGCGCGCCACCTGTTGGATCAGGGCAAGTACGACGAAGCGATCGCCGAACTGCAGCAACTGTCGGCTTCGCAGCCGGACATGAAGGGACTCAGCCATGAACTCGGATCTGCCTATTATCGGAAAGGCGATTACGTCAAGGCAATCGAAGTCTTGAAGCGAGCATCTGCGGAGGACCCGCAGGATAACGAAGCCGTCCAGTTGCTTGGTCTTTCGTATTATCTCAGCGGACGCCCTTCAGATGCTGTCGCTTATCTCGAGAAAGTTCAGACCTGGTATCCGCGCGCGAACGTGGACGCCTCTTATATTCTGGGTCTCTGCTACATCCAGACTAAAGATTATCCACACGCGCGTCAGGCGTTTGCGAAGATGTTCGATGTACCGCCCGATTCCGCGGCTAGCTTTCTTCTTACTGCTCGCATGCTTTTCCGGCAAGAATTTGGGCCGGTGGCCCTGGAGTACGCGCAGAAAGCTGCTGCTCTCGATCCCAAATTGCCTCTGGCGCACTTCCTTCTCGGCGAAATTCACTTGTTCCAATCGCAAGTTCCTCAGGCCATTCAGGATTTCCAGCAGGAACTCGCCTTGAACCCCGGTCACGCTGCTAGTTATTACAAGCTCGCCGATGCCTACTCACGCGTACAGAAATTCGACGATGCCGAACGGCTTCTGCAGCGTTCTATCTGGCTGGATTCGACTTCGACGGGTCCTTACGTTCTCCTGGGAAAGGTGCTTGAGAAAAAGGGGGAGCCTGAGCTGGCAGTCCGTGCACTGCAGCGCGCGGCTTCGATGGATCCCAACAATGCCATCACCCATCATCTGCTGGGCCAGGCTTATCGTGACTTGGGCCGGAATGAAGATGCGGAACGCGAATTGCAACTGGCCGGCCAGTTGCAGTCGGGTGAAAAGTCCCAGCCCTGATGTATCACAAAAATGTCAGCGTACGAGGTCTACCGCGGTGGCCGGCAGGAAAAGACGTGCAGTTCGCGCGAAGACTGTCGCCTGAACGCTCATTGTGAGCGCTTGACGTCTTTCTTAATACCTAACGAGTGCAGGATATCCAGCGCAAATTCGCTTACGAAATTGTAGCCACTTCCAATTGCGGCTTGCGACAAAAGGCTGTATGCGCCGCCCTTCCAAATGTTGTGTTGAGCGGGCAGCCACGAGTCGTACAGCATGCCGGCCACGAACGCCCCCGCGTATGTGGGGGCCTGCAGACGCAGCTCGCGCTCGGTTCGATTGTACGCCACAAAATTTCTTGATACCGCGTGAAGGGTTCGTGGCCAAAACCCATCACAGCGACAAAAATCATAACGTGGCTCGTATCCCAACAGGGCGTTGCCCCCTGCCACCAAACTGTTCTGAACGACAAATTGACCGTATCTGGCTGCGTAACGTCTGTCGATCGGCCGCCTGCCCAGCCTTGCAGACGCGGATGGGTTTTTCTCGTTCTCTCGGGTCTTTTCCTGGTCTTTATCGTGGGAAACCTGATCGGTCTCCTGCGCTGCGGCGCTCGATATCAGCAAAATCAAGACAATGCTGAATGCAGACAATACACGCGAGCAGGCCTTGCTCCGAATAAGACGTCTCGAATTGCAGTTCCACTCGGAAGCGAATATGCGTCTTTGCTTTGGCACTCGGATTTGCATTTGTGACGACACAACAGTAACAGGAATCCACGTTCGATGGGCGAATCGGAATGCTCCGCACCGACAGTTCGTCATCAGATGCAAGTAGTCGCGGCTTGTTTTGTACGGACCACTAACCTTTTGCTTCCATGTATTGCGGCGCTGCCGATTGCCCGGCCTTGCTTTTAAATTGTTACAAATGGCGAACGAGGCTACTCAAATCCGGGCAGACCTCGACTGACTGCGAAAGCGAGCAGGAGGAATTTCAAACTGCCGTTTGAATGCCGGTTGAATGCCGCGTCAGACTCGTATCCCACTTCCTCTGCGATCTGAGCCACCGAATAATTGGTGGAGGACAACATCTGCGCGCCTAACTGGAGCCGCCATCGAGTGAGGTATGCCATTGGAGGCTCGCTGAGGTAATGGCGGAAACGTTCCGCAAGCACCGAACGTGATATTCCGGCCTTCTTTGCCAGTGTGGCGATCGTCCATGGATGTGTAGGATCTCGGTGCATCAACGCTAACGTCTGTCCGACCTCCGAATCGCGGGCGCCAGCCAGCCACCCGGTTTGCTCCGATGGCAACTGCGCTATGTAGGACCGCAGAGTTTCCACGAACAACACTTCCGATAATTTTGCCAGCACCGCCTCGCCGCCGGCACGAGGCGCACCGGCTTCATTCACCGAAAAGCGGATCGAATTCTCCAGCCATCTGCCCGAGGCATCATTTCGAATACCAACCTTAAGCACCGGCGGCAGGCCGCTGAGAAAAACCTTGCTCAGTCGCGGTTCACAAGCCATGTAGCCGCAGACAAGTCGAGTGACTTCTCCTCCACCGCCGAAACGCCACAACTTCAGCCCTTGAGCAAGAACCTGGCCCAACTGATGCGAATCGTCAACAGTTGGGGTCGGCGGCCCGTTCTCCAGGATGTGCGGATCGCCGTGGGGAATCATCACGATGTCACCTGCATTCCCTCATCCCTTGGATAAAATACGAATGCACTACTCACGATTGGCACCCTGATTGCACGTGTTTCCGCCGAAATGCGGACGGCTCACACTGCTAATGCAAAATGCGGGCGGGAAACTACTCAAAGGCTTTGGGCTCGATGATGTGATGAAGGGATGGGCGCAACCAGGCCTGATTGACCAGGAACTCTCAAAACGGTGAATGCATCTTGCTGAGGCTCCGCTGACTCATAACGATGTGAACGGGCCTTTTGGGCCCGAGTAAAACAATAGAAAAATAAAGAGGTGTTTGTTGTGAAATTACGAACCCTGATTCTTTCCATATTCTTGTCTTGTCCACTAATGCTAGCCGCACAGGGCCTGGATACAGCAAAAATTGACGAGGTGATGGGCCGCTCCGGCCAAAAGACTGGCGAGGTTTACCGACTGGGTTTCCCGCGCACGGACCTCCATGTCTCTGTTGGAAGCCTCGAGATTAAACCAGGACTCGCGCTCGGATCGTGGGCCGCTTTCGCGGGTAATGAAAGCGACGCCACGGTCATGGGCGACCTGGTTCTGTTGGAGAACGAACTGACCCCGGTTATGAAGAAGCTGCGAATCGCGGGATTCGAAATTACCGCCGTCCACAATCACTTGCTGAATGAAACACCGCGCATCATCTACATGCACTACATGGGGCACGGGAAGTCGTCTGAGCTGGCGAAGTCCCTTCGGACTGCGCTGGCCGAGTCGAAGACGCCACTCGATAAGCCGGCGGCGCCAACTGCAGAACCTCCAGCGTTTGTAAAAATTGTCGAAGACACTTTGGGCACGAAAGGCCGATTTGGAGGAGGCGTGCTCTCCTTCGGGATTCCTCGCTCGGGGACGATCACCGATCACGGAATGACACTGACCGGCGCGCAAGGCGTCGCCGAGGCAATCAACTTCCAGGAAGCTGGCACCGGCAAGGTTGCGACAACCGGCGATTTCGTGTTGACGGCGGAGGAAGTCAATCCTGTGATCTCCGCGCTCGAAGTACACGACATAGAAGTCACAGCACTACATAGCCACATGCTGACGGAACAACCGCGCCTGTTTTTCATACACTTCTGGGCTGTGGGCAACGCGGAATCAGTGGTCGGGGGAATCAAAGCGGCATTGAGCCACGTGGCCGTGAAATAGCGAAACGGACATTTCACACAGGGGAAAATATGTGAAGTGGACATCGCTCCATGGCCGATGTAAATCGTAGAGATCGCTGCGAACCTGCTTTTCAGCGATCCCCGTTTTAGATTCCAATTGGTTTCCCGTTCTGTGACGGAATCTCGTTCACCGTCCAATTCAACATGTTCGAGTCTCCTTAATCTCGTGGTAGCGAAGTAATCTTGCTCGTCAGGGATGAAATCTCGGTGACGGAGAGAAGCGTCTGGTTGACGTTGACCGCTGCATGCCGCCCTCCAAAGGGTAGGAGCTCCCGTTGCTACAAGCGTTTCAAGGACTTGTGATCCGCAATGACGAAACGAGCTGATCAGGTGTCGGCAGGCCGATGGCGGTGTCCCGCATTTCGACGCTGGGGCCCGGCTTGCTCGCTCTCTTGCTCTCGTACTCTGCGATGACTGTGGCACAATCTAGATAGAGAGTTGCGGGACCCAGAAGCTATGCGATGACTGATAAGGAAGCCGGCAGGCCGCCCACAACGGGTCGCGGATGAAAGTGCTCTCCAAATTTCAACGTTACGGTCTGGCAACGATTTCGTGCGGCGTCGCGCTGGCGGTAGCGTGGCCCATAGATGCCCCTGCGTCGTGTTTCCTGCTCGCCGTCACGGTGAGCAGCCTCTTTGGAGGATTGGGGCCCGGGCTGTTGTCTGTGGGTCTCTCCGCCCTAGCCTTCAGCTACTTCTTTCTGTGGAGAACACTCCCGCCGGCCGTTGAACCGGCTGTCTTCTTGCGATTTGCAGTCTTTCTGGTGGCAACTTCGCTGATCACTGGGTTGATGGAGATAAAACGGCGCGCTGAGGAATCCCGCAACCGTACCGAAGAGGCTTTGCGTCAGGCGCAGTCGGATCTCGCGTACGTCAGCCGTGTCACCATCATGGGAGAGCTGACCGCGTCGCTGGCGCACGAAGTGAATCAACCGATTGCCGCGGCCGTCACTGATGCCAGCACCTGTTTACGCTGGCTGAACCGCGACCATCCCAATGTTCAAGAAGCGTGCGAGGCGGCGGCAAGAGTGGTCACAGACGCAACCCGTGCGGCGGAAATCATCAGCCGGACCCGTCTGCTTTTCAAAAAGGGCAGCCCCAAATGGGAGTTGGTTGATATAAACGAGATCATTCAAGACATGGTCGCCCTGATGGGTAACGAAGTATCTCGACACTCCATTTCAGTCCGGACGGAACTCGCAGAAGATGTTCCTCAGATCAAGGGAGATCGTCTGCAATTGCAGCAGGTAGTCATGAACCTTATGGTCAATGCCATCGATGCGATGAAGGCTGCGGAGGGGACGCGCGAACTCGCCATCAAATCACAACGAGCGGAGAATGAGCAAGTGATGGTGTCGATCAGCGATACCGGGGTTGGCCTGCCCGCGGAGCACGCGGAGCAGATCTTTAATGCGTTTTTTACTACGAAGCCCCAGGGCACAGGCATGGGACTTAGGATCAGCCGCTCCATCGTGGAATCGCATGGCGGCCGCTTGTGGGCTAACGGCAACTCTCCCCACGGCGCAACTTTTACACTTGCGCTACCAACCAAAGACGAGGCGCACGAGTGACTCCCGAACTCTTCCTTTCCGGAGTGCGCCGACGCCCCGTGCGGCTAATGCTCTCTGTTTGCGGACTGGCAATCGTTACATTCTTCGCCTATCGAGTGATCCCCGTCAGTATGACGACAGCAGGATTTGCCTATCTGCTGCTCGTGCTAGGCATTGCGAGCACCTGGGGCCTTCTCGAGTCCGTCGTTACGTCACTTCTAGCGACACTAGCTTTTGATTTCTTCTTTGTTCCTCCAGTCCCTGCATTTGGGGCGGCCAAAACAGAGGATTGGGTCGCGTTGTTCAGTTTTCTGGTGACATCGCTGATTACCAGTCGATTATCAGCTACCGTCAAGCGGCGAACTTCTGAAGCGGTGAGTGCCGAACAAGCCCTCCGTCAGGCGCAGACGGATCTCGCACATGTAAACCGGGTGATCACCATGGGAGAACTGACCGCCTCCCTGGCAGACGAAGTGAATCAACCAATTGCCGCGGCCATCACTGACGCCAATACCTGTTTGCGTTGGCTAGTGCGCGACATCCCCGATGTCCTGGAGGCGCGCGATGCGGCCTCGAGAACAATCAAAGATGCAACGCGTGCGGCAGAAATCGTCAATCGGGTGCGCCTGCTCTTCAAGAAGGGCATTCCTGAACGGGAGTTGGTTGATGTGAACGAACTGATTCGAGAGATGGTAGTGCTGTTGCGCAGCGAGGCAATGCGATACTCGATTGCGACCCACACCGAGCTTGCCCCCAACCTCCCCCAGGTTATTGGAGATCGCGTGCAATTGCAGCAGGTTTTTATGAACCTCATAGTCAACGCCATCGATGCCATGAAAGATGGAGACGGAATGCGCGAGCTCGCGATCAAATCGCAACGAGCGGAAGCTGAGCAAATCATGATATCGGTCAGCGACACTGGCGTGGGGCTACCCCCAGGGCATGCCGACCAGATCTTTAATGCGTTTTTTACGACCAAGGCTCATGGGACGGGAATGGGACTTCGGATCACCGCTCCATCGTGGAATCGCATGGCGGCCGATTGTTGGCTGCTGCCAACTCTGCCCGCGGCGCGAGTTTCCACCTTACGCTGCCCATCAAGACCGAGGCACATCAATGATGTCGCCAAGTGCGCCTACGGTTTTCGTCGTTGATGACGATCCCTTTGTGCGCGCGGCGATTCAAAGCATGCTGAAGTCAGTGGGCTTGCGTTCCGAGACCTTCGCAACGCCACAAGAGTTCTTGCGCAGTAAGCGGGCGGACGGGCCCAGTTGCCTTGTTCTGGATGTAAGACTTCCTGGAGTCAGTGGCTTGGACTTTCAGCGCGAGTTGGGCGACGCTGGCATCCGCATTCCGATCATCTTCATCACCGGTCACGGAGACATTCCGATGACGGTGAAGGCGATGAAATTCGGCGCGGTGGAGTTCCTGACCAAGCCCTTTCGGGACCAGGACTTGCTCGATGCGATTCACCAGGCTTTGGATCGCGACCGGTTGACGCGCTAACAGCAGAGTGAGATTGGCGAACTGCGAAAGCGCTACGAACTGCTGACGACACGTGAGCGCGAAGTTATGGGTCTGGTGGTTTCAGGCATGCTCAATAAGCAAGTAGCTTCTGAGCTGGGGACCAGCGAAATCACCGTGAAGATCCACCGCGGGCACGTGATGCGAAAGATGAAGGCTGAATCGCTAGCGGAACTTGTCAGAATGGCGGGAAAGCTTGAGCCTCCGTCCGGCTAGAGATAGTTAATGCCGGGTTGTTCCGTAAGACCTTTTACCGGATGCCAGCCCTTTAGCTCTAGCTAGTCCGTACACTTGGACGCTGCCATTACTCGCCTCGCGCGCAATAGAGCCTCCTAGCAGAACAGTGCGAACCACTTGCGCCCATTACGTCGGCATCAGTCGGAGGTGAAGTGGTTCCTTTGTCGTTCATCCAAAACGCGGTTGAGCTCAAGGACAATACTTATCAGCTTCTCCGGATCCATTTCCTTGCTGGCTCGTTCGGCAAGTAATTCCCACCCACCAGCCCGGCGTGTGTTTTGTGCCTCTCTACTCTCTTTCATGATTCTGTGCTGATGCATCCATCCTTCCAACTCCCTTCTGTGCAAAACGTAGGACTTACCTCTCCCAAGGTCGGCAGAGTTGGGGGGCATCAACCATGGCGACTGTCCACAGGGGGACATTCCGTCGGCATATTGACTATGAGCGGCCTGCATGCCAGAGGAATCGTATGAGTTGTTCGATCTACGCCGACGGCAGCACCTCCTTTCACGCCAACTCACTTTAGAGTGCCCGGCATGTCGGGTCAAAAGGTTCTTACCGCGGAAAGTGTTCGATTCACGGTTTTTGTCGAACTTTTGCTATGTACTCGGTTAATGACCTTGCAAGCGGCTGAATGTACCCGCTCAGAAGTGAGTTGGTAATGGAACAGGACATGCATTCACTCCCTGCGATTCGGTTCAGCCGAAGAATTCACAAAGGCAATACGAACATGTTTTTGAGCGCGAGATCTTTGTTTCCATCCTGGGTAGTTGTTCTTGCCGTTGTGGCAGGTTTGGGCGTTTCCGCGGCGTTCGCCCAATTGGAACCGGACAATGTTCACGTTCAGCCTCGATTCCCATCCAACCGGGGAATGAACTCCGTGAACAGTTCTCCAGATACCAATGCCGGGGTTATTCGCAAGAATGTTGACCTGGTGCTCGTGCCGGTAACCGTGACCGACGTTTCGAACCGCCTGATAAAAGGCCTGGATCAGAGTAGTTTTAAGCTTTATGAAGGCAAGCAACAACAGGAAATCAAACACTTCGGCAGCGAAGATGCGCCGGTGTCCACTGGCATACTTCTCAATGTGAGTGGCAGCATGGACAGAAAACTCGATCGTGCCCGGGAAGCTGTCACGGAATTGCTGAGGTCCTCTAATCCCCAGGATGAATTCTTCTTGATCACATTCGCAAATGTGCCACGCTGGTTCACGACTTTACGCAAGATCCTGAGGAGATACAAACCAGGCTGCTGTTCATCACGTCGAAAGGACGTACTGCCTTGCTGGACGCGATCTATATGGGTGTCGAGAAGATGCAACAAGCAAGGTATCAGAGGAGAGCGCTGATCATCATATCGGACGGAGGAGCCAACCGGAGCCACTACACTGAGCATGATGTAAAGTCACGGATTAAAGAAGCGGACGTTCTCGTGTATTCCATAGGTATTTTCGATACGACGTTTCAATCAATGGAAGAAGATATAGGACCTGGGCTTTTGTCCGACATCAGTAACGTCACTGGCGCCACTTCTTACACCCTCGACAGTCCAAACGATCTTCCACAAATTGCCGGGCGTATTGGGGCCGAGCTGCGGACTCAGTATCTGCTCGGCTTTCGTCCCGGCGACTCACAACGCGATGGCAAGTGGAGAAAGATCGAGGTCACATGCACGCTCCCAGAGGTATGCATCTTCACGTGCAGGCGAGGACTGGCTACTACGGGCCTCGCAGTAATTAGCGATCTTTCCACGCTAGTCTATGGTGATTGTCAACGCGAGCAATTCCGTGCCGACATGCTGCTCGCCAATAGAGTTCAAGCGATACCCGTCGCGATTCTGCAATCAGAAGGCTGTCGACATCTCGGGCGTGTCGGATCTTCACCGCCATCGTTTCGATGGCATGCGCACGACTACTCTTAACCTTAACACTCTACACACGTCCAGCTATGTGCCTGCTCTGGCACAAGCATTGCTCTCTGAAAAACCAGATGTACTTCACCGCTGGACCGAACCATGGCTCCGGGAACTGAATGCAATGTTAAGACCTGCGTAGGTGAGCGCTGAGCAGATATCCCGGCGCGAGAACAACTAGATCGGGCTGCCAAGTGCGAAGCGGATTGCTGCGGAGATCGCATTTCGCGAAGAGAATGTCACAATCGCCGAGGTGACAACGTCGCCGGAGGAGGTGACGAGAAACCTTCCCAAGCGCCGCAACACTGAATCTGTTTCTTTTCGCAGCTCCGCCCAACTACGTCCCTGCTGATATCTCTGAGCTCGTTCGCCAATGGTTGCCTGAGACATTCGGCGGAGCGCGACAGAAGGTGGAGCGCAACTGTCCCACCCTAACGCATCCTCGCGAGAGGCGAAGCCGCACGCAATGATGCTGCGTGTGGCGATGACATCGCGTAGCGACTCCTCGTCGCTATACGCAATCACGAAGCGTTCCGGACCAGTATCGGTCCGAAGGGCCTCTATCAGTGCGTACTGCACTTTCGAAGAATTAATCAACTCATTCATAACTGCAGCCTGAGCCCACGCACGTTGGTGAAAACTTGATATGCATCAAGTAGTAGCAATCGAGATTCCAAACCAGTTTTCCTTGAGGCGAACTGCTTTAATTCTGGCCGAGACGCTGTTTGCGAGCAATTACCGTGCTCGGGTGCGTGGTCTAGTGACCCGCGCTTTGCCGACCGCTGCTCGACAGTGTGTCCACAGGACGACATTGTGGATAGGGAATATGGAGAGAACGCGAAGAGTGAGGAGAGAAGAGCACGAGATTGCAGGACCGGTTCTCGAAAGTCTTGTGGGAATGGGGCCGTTCGCGAGAACGTCGTCCTGAAGCGGCGAGATCTGGGCTGACGCCAAGAGCGCGGAAGATTCGCATCTCCCGCGCTTCTTTGCTTCACCCTCGACTAACGAATTATCGCTGCACTTGCGGTTGCGCTTGGACGTGCAGGTTAGGGTTCAAGCGCAAAGTTTTGCCTGCGGCTACGTACACTTGCTTATCAAACTGTTCGCGTCCGGGCGCGCAGATGCGACTTTTCGCCAACGTGTAGCCGAATGTACTTCCCCAATGACTGCATCCACTGGATTTCGTCGACTCGTATAAGCACAATTTTCTCATCCTCTTCCACGGCCAATCTCTGCACAAATTGGCGGCGGGGGCATCCTAGACTCCTCCTGGCTCGAGTGATTAGCAGCCTGCAGTTCTGTCCGAGAACGAACAATTCTTAATTTGGCCAAATCCAGCGCAATCCCAAAGCGTTCGACCGCCGAATGGTTTGACAATCATGTCGATCGCGGTAAAAGCAAATGCCGAGAATGCGGCAGGGTCGTAAGCAGTGACAATGGTGGCAAGCGGAGACTCGACGCCCAATGCGTGCCAGCTTCCATGCCGCCTAATCGCGGGCGTGTTTGCGTCCAATATCACGAGCTCTGGAGCGTCCTCTTGAATTGACGACACCAGCCGGCCGGTGGTTGCTCTAACGTCACAACATTGGCCGGTACTGCATTCGGAGCCGAAACCTGCCAGTGTGTTCGATCATTCGCCCAACCGCGACCACGGGAGCAGCCACTGCCGCCCTGCAAGGTTTTGTGAAGATGAACATTTTCGCCGGCCAGTCAAAGGCATTCTTTACGTTCGTGACTCAGCTTGCACAAGCGGCGGACAACGCCAGGCGCGGAACTAGCTAAGTGTTCTGCCCCATGCGGAAGGGAGTCCCTAACAAAGCAAGCTTTGATTGGCGGTTAGCAAATCTCTCCCCCTGCTTCACTAGTGGGTGCTGTGGTGAAAAAGTAGTCACGGCACCTGCATTTTTTCTTACGAGTTGGTCTACCCATTGCAGGTCAAGGAGAACCCATGTTTGAAGGATTGTTTCAACCTATGCATCTGCTGGCTATTTTCGGAATTGCCCTGCTCGTCTTTGGCCCAGGAAACTTCCGGAACTCGGCAAAGGGGTTGGAGAGGGTATCCGCGGGTTCAAGGCAGCGATAAGGGCCGAGGAAGAAAAGCCGGCCACCGCAACATCCCTGGTCGCGAACGATCAGGGCCTACTCAAGAAGTAAATCGTGGACTTCGGAAACAGCCGACTAATATATCGAGAGGCAAATAAAGCCTCTAAGGATCACCACCTGATAATTTCTTAGGCGTTCCTCGCGGTTGCCCAGAGTTGGCGATCAGACGAACCCGAGCAGCGGCTTGGTTCTTATCCATCTCATCGTTCGTCACGCGCTCGTACCTTTATCTTCTTTGTCTTGACTCTTTTTTACAAAGTAGTAGCCGCCTCTTGTCCGCGTTCAGAATCTCATTATTAGGCAATCATTTTTATCTCGGGATCTCATGCGCCGACTCCAGGAACTCGATGCTCTCCGCGGACTCATGCTGGTGTGGATCACTTTTACACACCTGCCCAGAAGGATTCATATTTCTCTCAGCACTCTTTACGGGACGCATCTATTTCCGCGAGGCCGAACAGCATGGCTACGGCGCCATGCACCGTAAATTGACCATGCGGACGCTGCGGCTTTATCTTTACCACGCCCTTTTGCTGAGCTTCGTCTTCCTGGTGGCTGTTCCTATCGCTGCCAGCGGCACACGTCCCGGTTTGCACAATCTGCTGGATTTCTATTTCAACGCCGGAGGCAGGCGGGCGGCTATTGACGGTGCGTTGCTGGTTTATCGCCCTCCATTGCTCGACATTCTGCCCATGTACATCATCTTCCTTCTACTGACGCCCGTGGCATTGAGCGCAAGTCGAAAAGTCGGCTGGAAGTACATGCTAGGCGGTGGCTTCACGCTTTGGTGGCTGGCCCAATTCGGACTGCGTCAAGCCTCATGGCAGTGGATGAATCGCTACTTCGGCCTGCGAATTCCGCTGAATGAGATGGGCTCATTCGACCTTTGGGCGTGGCAATTCTTGTGGCTCGTGGGAATGTGGATCGGCGTGTGCTGGGCCAAAGATCAACTGCCTCTGACGCGGTTTGCCAGGCGGCTTACGATTCCCGCGTTGTTTGTAGTCCCTGCATTGCTGGCGATACGTTACGCCATCGGCCGCGGCTTCGAACTCGGCAGCTATGAAATGTATTTTGATAAATGGCATCTTGGAATCGTTCGCTTGATTGACTTCACTGCCGTGGGGGTGTTGCTCGTTCGCGCGCGTTCCTATCTCAAGCCGCTCTCCATACGGCCGTTAGTACTACTCGGCCAGTCCTCGCTTCAAGTGTTCGGTACACATCTGCTTTTCTGTTTTGCCGGGCTCACGC
>WNGF01007165.1_pt1 | contig 13587 bp, 14 predicted proteins | sample 5400641 | NCBI WGS metagenome assembly WNGF01 (sample SAMN13153371, study PRJNA577476) | soil metagenome | isolation source: 80 cm soil or saprolite under grassland replicate 2 | place: USA:California | collected 2016-06-15
GCTCGCGCTCATCCTGTGGACGGCCTGGGAACAGCGGCGACAGGCCGCCGTGGGCGCGGAGGAGGACGCGCTCCGCCTCGCCCGGCTCGCCTCGGCCGATCATGAGCGGCTGCTCGAAGGCGCGCGATCGCTGCTCATCGGCCTCGCGCAGCTGTCGGACGTGCAGATGCACAACGCCAAGGCGTGCAGCGCCCTGTTCGCGGAGGTCCAGCGGCGGTTCCCGCTCTACACGGACATAGGGGCGATCCGCCCGGATGGGCATGTCTTCTGCGCGGCCAGGGCCGGCCACCGCGCCGTGAACGTGGCCGATCAGCCCTTCTTCCAGCGCGCGCTGGCCACCCGGGAGTCCACCGCGAGCGGGTACCATCCCGATCCCGCCACCGGCAAGCCGGTGCTGACACTCTCGTACCCCGCCATCGACCGCGGCGGCGCAACGTGGGCGGTGGTGTTCGCCGAGCTGGATCTCGGTTGGATGGCCCAGCTCACCAACAAGGCCCGGCTCCCGGCGGGCACGGTGATCACCGTCACCGACGCCGCGGGGCTGGTGCTCGCCCGTTATCCGGATCCCGGCGACTGGACCGGAAAGTCCGCGCCGGATTGGCCGGTCGTCCAGGCGATCAAGCGCGCGGGGGAAGGGACGCTGGAGGGGCCTGGGCTGGAAGGCCAGTCCCGGATCTTCGGGTTCACGCCGTTGCTCGCTCTCAGGCGCGACAAGCCCGTCTACGTCAGCGTGGGCATCCCCCGAGACGCCGCGCTGGCCGAAGCCGACCGGCTTCTGACGCGCAACCTGCTGTGGGCGGGGTTGGTCGTGCTCCTGATGCTCGGGGCGGCAGCCATCGTGAGCGATCTGCTCATCCTCCGCCGGGTCCATGCCGTGGTCAGAGCGGCAAGGCGACTGACGGCGGGGGACCTGGCGGCGCGAGCCACCGTGCGGGGCCCCGACGAGATCGGAGTCATGGCGCGGACGTTCAATCTCATGGCCGAGCGCCTGCAGGCCCGTGTGAGAGACGAGGAGTCGACCAAGGAGGGGCTGGCGGAGCGCGTGAAGGAGCTGGACTTGCTCAATCGCATGGGCGAGCTGTTCCAGGCCTGTCTCAGCCTCGAAGAGGCCTACGGCGTGATCGGCCGCCTGGCTCCGCGGCTCTTTCCCGCCGAGGCGGGGGCCGTTTTCGCCCTGAGCCCGGCGCGGAATCTGATCGAGGTCGTGGCCAAGTGGGGAACGCGCTCGGTCGACGGCGCCGTGTTCTCCCCCGAGGCGTGCTGGGCGTTACGCAACGGCCGGCAGCATATCGTCGAGGACACGGGCGCGGGCGTGCTGTGCGAGCACCTCACCAGCCCTCCCCCCACGGCGTATGTGTGCACGCCGCTCGTCGCCCAGGGCAACTCCTTCGGGGTGCTCCACGTGGCGAGCGAGCTGCGCAACGGCGACGCCGGCTTGAATCAGGCCAAGCAGCGTCTCGCGGATGCGGTGGCGGCCCAGCTTGGTCTCGGCCTCTCCAACGTGCAGCTCCGCGAGATCCTGCGCAGCCAGTCCATCCACGATCCCCTCACCGGGCTGTTCAACCGGAGGTACATGGCGGAGACGCTCGACCGGGAGGTACACCGGGCTCGCCGAGCGGGGAACTCGCTCGGGGTGCTCATGGTGGACGTGGATGGCTTCAAGCAGCAGAATGACGCCTTCGGCCACGATGCCGGCGACGCGATCCTGGTCGAGCTTGGGGCTCTGCTTCAGGGGAGCCTGAGAAAGGAGGACATCGCCTGCCGATACGGCGGCGAGGAGTTCGTCCTGGTGCTGCCCGATGCCACCATGGAGAACGCCGCGCGGCGGGCCGAGCAGCTCAGAGACGCGGTCAGGCGTATGCGCGTGCCGCACAAGGACGTCCTCCTCGGGCCCGTCACGGTCTCCATCGGGGTGGCTGCCTTCCCCGATCACGGCTCGGATGGCGCCGGCCTGCTCAAGTCCGCGGACATGGCGCTGTACGAGTCCAAGAGAACGGGGCGGGATCGCGTGACGGTGGCGAGACCCCCCGAGCCCTGGCCCGTCTCACCGTGAAGCGCCTCCGCATGGCGCCGCCGTCCCAAAACTTACACGCTGCGTGTAAACCTTACACGGCCGAGCGGAGAGGAATGCCCTCCGACCGGACAGCCGTCGTCGTGATCCGTCGAGCCCGCACGTCGTCACATCGCCGACTTGCGCTCACCCGCATCGTCTGACCGAGCGCCATCGAGCGCCTCGCGCTCAGGCATGGTTCTTGCGGTCACGAGCGGCGGCTTGGCGGGTCAGAGACCCGACCTCGGAGATGGCGTTCGCAACCTGCTCGCCTCGGGCTGAGCGAAAAGGAGACCGCCCATGAAACCCCTCTTCCGAATTACCGTCCTGCTCCCAGCCGTGCTCATTCTGGCCTCGGGCTGCGCCACCAAGGGTTGGGTCCGGGAGAACCTCGACAAGAAGGAGGCTGAGATCGACCAGCGGGTCGCCGTGGTAGGTCAACGGGTCGATACGGTCGACGGACGGGTGACCCAGGAATCGGAGCGGATTCAGGGTGTGGGCTCGCGCGTCACCACGCTGGAGACCTCCGTGACCGAGGTGAGCGAGGCCGCCCGAGGAGCCAAGGAAGCCAGCAATGCGGCGGTCGCCAAGTCCGAAGACGTGGACCGCCGGGTCAGCCGCCTGTGGACGAGCCGGCACAGCCCGAGACTGGTGGATACCGTCGAGCTCTTCTTCGGCTTCGACAAGGCCGACCTCGACGACAAGGCTCAAACGGCGCTCGGGAACCTCGCCAAGGACCTCCAGACCAACCCGAACCTCATCGTGGAGCTGACCGGCTTCACGGACACCCGCGGGTCGCGCGAGTACAACTACCAGCTCAGCCAGCGGCGGGTCGAGTCGGTGCGGCGCTTCCTCGTCGAGCGCGGCGTGCAGCTCTCACGCATCCTGTCGGTGGGCCTCGGCCCGATCACCGGCTCGAGCGCGCCCGAGCCACAGAAGCGCCGGGTGACCGCCAAGCTCATGCTCGAGCAGGACTAGGAAACTCGGCGGGAGGCTTCGCCCCCCCTTCCGTGCCCGGGAATCGATTGCGCCGGCAAAGCCGGCGCCCCAACACGTCGACTCCCCGCCGGACCCCCTATCAGCCGTGCCACCCTCTCCCCCGCCGAGGGGGAGAGGGTGGGGTGAGGGACGCCCGCGGGCCTCGTGCCTGGCGTGTCACGGCGCGCGCGCCGTGACACTCGTCCCCCGGGCGTGAACGCGCTGTCGAGAACACCAGGTCGTCATTCGAGTCCGAGCGAACCCCAGAACACGGGTTCCGGCATGAGCCGCACGCCGAACCGCTCCTCGACGCCCGCGCGCACCCTTCGCGCAAACGCGACGACATCGCTCGCGCGCGCCCCATCGTGGCAGACGATGGCCAGGGTGTGCCGGCTGGAGAGACCCACGGGCCCGTCGGTCTGGCCGCGCTCGAAACCCGCGCGCTCGATCAGCCAGGCCGCGGAGAGCTTGACGCGGCCGTCGGGCTCGGGCCAGCGCGGCAACGATGAATCGCTCCCCGCCCGCTCCTCGATTCGCGCGAGCTCAGCCGCGGTGACGATGGGATTGAGGAAGAACGACCCGCAGCTCCGGCGGTTGGGATCATCGGGTTCCAGCACCATGGACTTGGACCGCCTGATGTCGAGGACGCTGCGGCGGACGTCGGCGAGCGATGGGGACCGGATCCCTCTGCGGTCCAGGTCCTTCACGAGGTCCGCGTAGCGAACGGCCGGCGCGCCGCCGCGGTGGAGGCGATACCCGACGGCGAGCACGATGTGCCGTCCGGGCGTCCCGCTCTTGAACGCGCTGTCGCGATAGGCGAACCCGCACTCGGCCGGGGAGAGCGTCACGACCTGTCCGGTGCGGCGGTCGAGGGCGCGCACGCCGACGACGGTCTCGCTCACCTCCTGGCCGTAGGCGCCGACGTTCTGGATCGGCGTCGCCCCGACCAGCCCCGGGATCCCGCTCAGGCATTCGAGCCCCGCCCAGCCCCGCTCCACCGCGAAGCGGACGAGATCGTCCCACGGCTCCCCCGCGGCGGCCGTGAGCTCCACCACGGGGCCGGCGGGGCGCGCGGTCACTCCCCGCACGCCGATCTTCACGACGAGCCCGTCCACGCCCTCGTCGGCGACGACCAGGTTGGAGCCGCCGCCGAGCACGCAGAGCCGCAAGCCTCGCCTCCCCGTCCATTCCAGCGCCTCGTGAACGGCCCGCTCGTCCCGGGCCTCGAGGAAGTAGCGCGCGGGGCCGCCGACGCCGATCGTGCAGTACGGAGCGAGCGAGATGTTCTCGAGCGGCTTCACGAGCACCCGACCCGTTCAACCGGCATCGCCGTCAGGTCCTGGGCCAGCTTGCTTCGCCATGTCTTTCGAGCCATTTCACCGCTCGCCTTTGACCCACTACTCGCCGTCATCTTCCGGTGGGACCTCCCCCGGCCGCCGATGGCCGACCACGGCGAGCGCGAAGGCCAGCGCCATGACCGCCGTGACGACGAGAAACACCACCAGCCCCACCCGGCATCCCGGATCCTGCCAGGTCTTGCTCATCAGCCACCCCAGCACGAAGCCGGCGGTCGCGATCCAGATATCCTTCATCTTGACACCGGCCTCTATGATGGCACGCTGGGTCGGGAAGCGCATCGCATCGTCGCCCACGGAGGCCGGGGCGAGAGGGGGCTGCCGCGCCTGGCATGACGAAGCCGTCCTGTGATCCGCCCGATCTTCTCGAGCCGCACCGGACGAAACGCCCTGTCTGGGTGAGAACCTTGTGCTTCGTCGGGGCGGCGCTCTTCTTCCTGCTGGGCGTGCTGGGGTGGCTCATCCCCCTCGTGTCGGGTATCCCGTTCTACATCCTCGGGCTCGTGCTCCTGGGTATGGCCAGCGATCGAGTCCTCGAGTGGATCAACCGTGTCGAGCGAAGGCTGCCGGTCGGATGGCGCCGGGCGCTGCGGCGGGGCCTCCGCAAGATTCCGAGCGAGCGCATCCGCCGGCGCTTCCGCCTTCCGGACGAGGACGACGCGTGAGCGGTCGGAAGCCGCGATAGTGTCTCGGTTTGCGGGTCCGGCTCGCGCATGAGGCGGCCGGGCCTGTCGGCGGGGCGGCCTCCGGCCTGCCGGGCTCCGTCGCCCACTCGCCCGAACACAGCTCTCGCTGCAGAACACCTCGTGACTGCTCGCGCTGTCCGGCATAATGTTCTTCCGTGTTGATCGAGCGGATCGACGACCCGTCCGACCCCCGCCTCGCGGATTACCGCGACCTGAAGGACCCCCTCCTCCGCCTGCAGCGGGGGCTCTTCATCGCCGAGAGCCGGGAGGTGATCCGGCGGCTGTTCTCCTGCGGACGCTTCCGGACGCGCTCGGTCCTGCTGACGCCGGCCGCGCTCGAAGGTTTGCGCGATCTCCTGGAGACGGCCGACTCCGGCATCCGCGTCCTGCTGGTCCAGCACGACCTCGTCCGCGGCGTCGTCGGCTACAACTTCCACCGCGGTTGTCTCGCGGTCGGGGAGCGGGGCGCCGAGCCGCCACTCTCGACCCTCCTCGACCCGACGGGGCGGCGGCTGCTCCTCGTGCTCGAGGACGTCACGAACCCCGACAACATAGGCGCCGTCTTTCGCAACGCGATGGCGTTCGGCGCCGACGCCGTCCTGCTCTCGCCCGGTTGCGCGGACCCGCTCTATCGAAAGGCGATCCGTGTCTCCATCGGCGGCTCGCTCTCCGTCCCGTTCGCGCGTCTCGCGGACTGGCCGGAGGGCCTGAGGAGCCTCCGCGACGCCGGTTACCGCGTCATCGCGCTGACGCCGGGGACTGCGGCCATCGATGTCGCCGAGTTCGGGACGATACGCTCGGTGCCGGAACGCCTCGCCCTGCTGTTCGGCGCGGAGGGCACCGGCCTCTCCGCCGCGAGCCGCGCGGCGGCGGACTGCGAGGTCCGGATCGCGATGACGCCGGGCGCGGATTCGCTGAACGTCGCGACGGCGTCCGGGATTGCGCTCCACCGCCTCACAGGCTCGTGAGAAAAGCCCATCTGCGGAGGTACGGCGCCCTCGGCCGCACGCTCAACGCCCGGAGACTACGCCTCGCGCGCCGCCGTTGGGCGCCGTGTCAGGGTCGTGAAGGCGCCCCGAACGCCAGATCGAGCGTCGTCGTGACGAACTCGCCGATGTCGGGCTCGGTCGAGGCCCGCGGTCCCGCCACGTTCAGGACGCGGATGTAGTGTTCCTGGACAAAGCGGCGGAGCCGCTCCCCCGCATTTCCCGTGTTCGCGTCCTTCGACAGGTGGAGCCACGGCTTCCCATGCTGCTGGGCGAGCTCCGCGGTCCTTCTCGATCCGCCCGTCAGCGTCCGCGACAGGCTGAGGATCACCGTTCCGTCCGAATCACGGACGTTCCACTCCGTTCGCTGCACATAGCTGTCGCTCGGCGTCTCCGTGAGCCGGTAGCCGGGGGCGATCGTCCCATCTTCCGCCTTGCGTCCCTGCGGGCACCAACCCCCATGCGGGACTCCGTGCGTCATGGCCCAGTTCAGCGCCGCCCGGTCCGCCCCCGTCTGTCCGCCCGACACGATCTTGACGAGGGTCAAGGCCCCGCTGGCATCGCGCCGCAGATTCACCAGGCTCTACTTACCGGATGTCGATGACGATCTCGCGCTCGCGGGGCCCATCGCACTCGACGAGCGCGATGCCCTGCCAGGTGCCGAGCAGGAGCCGGCCCGCCTGGATCGGCACCGACTCGGACGGGCCGAGAATCGCGGCCTTGAGGTGCGCGGCGCCGTTGTCGTCCACCTTGTCGTGTCAAGGAAGTCAGGGTCGCCTTCGACATCACCGCCGGCGACGCCAAGGCGCTCCTCGCCCGGCTGAACGTGATCGACGAGACGCGCCAGTCGCTGATCAAGCAAATACTCTCGCGGCCCGCCCGTCAGAGCTAGCGAGGGCCGATGGCCCGAACCAATCCCGAGAGAGGAGAACACCCATGTTCCGGACACGATCCACTTGGCTTCTGGCGCTGATCCTGGGCTCGACCCTGGTCGCCGCCGCCGCGGCCGGCGCGGCCGACAGCACGGATCCCGCAACGCCACCTTCCGGTCACACCAGCCGGTTCCAGCAGGCGCTCGGGCTCACGGACGATCAGATGAGCGCCATCCGGCAGATGCATGCCCAGCAAGCCGCGAACCGGAAGCAACTCCGGCAGTCACTCCGCCAGGCTCAGTCCGACCTGCGCCAGCTCGCGCTCAACAGCGGCGACCCGGCCGCCATCCAGGCCAAGCAGGCCGAGGTTGCCCAGCTCCTGAGCCAGTCGTTGGCGATGCGCGTGCAATCGCTTCAGGCCATGGCGCCGATCCTCACCCCTGATCAGCGCGCGAAGCTGGCGCAGATGGGCCCCGGCGGGCTTGGGCGCCGCGGTGGCCACTGGCACCAGCCGCAGGGCTCCTCGTCGTAGCCGGGTCCCTCCCGGAGCGCATTCTCGGCTGCTCACCCCGATCCTCCCTCTCGCGACGGAGGGTCGGGGTCAGCGTGCGCCCGGGATCAGCTCAGCTCCCTCGCCGCCGCCCCTCGCCGCTGTCGTGCTGACAGCGGGCGCACTTCATCCTGGCATTCCCGGCCCCCCGAGCAGCCGGACGACGACCGCGCGGGATCAGCCTGGCAGCCCATCGGAGAAGAAAACGACGTGACGAGGTTCGAGCGCCGGCTTTGCCGGCGCAATCTCCGGACTGCTCGCCTCGGAGCCGGTAGGCGATCGGCTACTGCTGGTAGCCGAAGAGGCGCCACCCGCCGGCCTCGCGCCGCGCCACCTCGAGCTCGTGCTGCCAGGAGAGAAACACCACCCAGGTGCCCACCAGCGGCAGCCGCCCGGAGACCTCGCCGGTCGAGTAGACCCACGCGTGCCCGTCCACCATTTGCACCTCGTCGATGCGGACCCGCGCCCGGACGGCGTCGTAGATGCTGTAGATCGCGATCAGCTGCTCCCGGATGCCGGGCTTCGTGAACGGCCCCGTGCGGTACTGATCGGAGACGGAGGCGAGAACGCCCGCGACGTCGCGGGCCTCGAACCGCTGAGTCGCCTTGGCGAGGACAGTCTGGAGCTCGCCGACCACCTGCGCCGGCGCCGTCACGCCCGGCTGGGCGGCGAGGGCCGCGCCCACCGCCGGGCCGCTCACGAGCCAGAGAGCCGTCGCGAGCATCAGCGCGCACCGACGTGGCGCAGGCGTGCTCACGCCTTCCCTGCTGCCGTCGGGTCGAGGTGGTCCGGCCGCGGGGCATAGGGATACGGGCCCTCGACGCTCTTGCCGAGCGCGAAGCGGCGCAGGCTGAACGCCTCGATGTCGACCGTCTTGGCGCGCCCCTCCGTGATCAGCTCCGCCATGCACAGGCCGACGGCGGGAGCGATCTTGAAGCCCGAGCCGCTGAACGCCGTGGCCACGTAGAGGCCGTCGATCCCGTCCACGCGCCCCAGGATGGCGTGACGGTCGTGGCTGTAGCCGTCGAAGGCACGATAGCCGCGGGCGAGCGTCGCGCGCTCCATGGCGGGAATCCGATGCGTCAGGAGCTCGGCGCCCCGACTCGCCGCCTGCGGGGGGAGCCCGGTGCCGAGGGTGTCGGGATCGATCTCCCACTCCTGGCACGGCACGCCCACCAGGGTCAGGCCTCCGGCTTCCGGTCTGAAATAGTTGCCGAGCACGTTGTCGATGAAGATCATGTGGGGCTCGCGGAGCTCGGCGGGCCGCGTGACGGCGACGGTATCGATGGCCTTGGGACGCATGCGGAGGTCGAGGCCGATGTCGCGGCCCAGGCGCCCCGACCAGGCTCCCGCCGCCAGGACCACGGCCTCGGCCTCGACGCGGCCGGCGCTGGTCTCCACCCCCCGCACGCGGCTCTCGCGGCGGTCGATCTTCGTGACCGCGGTCCATGGCATGATCCGCGCCCCCAGCTCCTCGGCGCGGCGCCGGAAGCCCTCCACCGTCGCCGCCGGATCGGCGTAGCCGCTGTCGGGCTCATAGGCCGCGCCGCCGATGTCCTCCACGTTGGCGCAGGGCTGGAGCGCCTTCAGCTCGGCCGCGGTGAGCGCCGTGGTGTTGACGCCGATGCTCCGCAGCATCTCGACATTTCGCCTCAGGTTCTCCGCGTAGGGCGGCGCCACCACGTTCACGAAGCCGGTACGGGTGAACACGGGCGGCCCGCCCATCAGCTCGCCCCAGTGCTCGAAGACCGGGAAGCTCGCCCACGCCAGCCGCGCATCCCACTCGTTGGTGTAGTGCATGCGGACGAGCGCGCTCGAGCGCCCCGAGGCGCCGCTCGCGAGCGCGCCCTTCTCCACGAGCAGGACCTTGACGCCCCTGGACGCCAGCGCATAGGCGATGCTGGTCCCGTTGACCCCGCCGCCGATCACCACCACCTCCGCCGTCTCGACCATGCTGGTCGTCCCCTCGCGCGCGCTCAGCGCGCTTCGCGGGCGAGCGCCGCCAGCGGCACCGGCTTGGCCGGCGGCCGCGGGGTGAAGACACCCGCCTCGGTCACCGGCTTGCCGGTGGTGTAGGCGATCAGATGCGCGAGCGCGGGCCCGCACATGCGCCCCTGGCACCGGCCCATGCCCACCCGCGTCCAGGCCTTCACCTCGTTGACGTGGCTCGCGCCGTCCCGCGCGGCCTCGAGCGCGTCCGCCACCGCCACCTCCTCGCACCGGCAGAGCGTCGTCTGGTCTTCGGCCAGCGTGTAGAGGCCCGGGCCGAAGCGGTACAGCTCGTCCATGACCCGCCGGAACCCGGCCAGATGCAAGAGACGACCGCGGGCCCGGCTCGCCTCGCGCGCGTAGTCCCGGCCCAGCAGGTGCCCCTGCCGATTGGCGACGACGAGCCCGGCCAGATGCCCCTCCAGGAGCGCCACCGCCGAGCCCGCCACGCCGGCCCCATCTCCCACGACGAAGACGCCGGGCACCGTGCTCTCCATCTCCCGGTTCCTCACGGGCACGTAGCCGCCGAGCTCCGCGTCGTACCGGTGGTCGCAGCCCGCGAGCCGCGACAGCTCGAGCGAGGAGACGAAGCCGTAGCCGACGACGACCGTATCCGCGTCGAAGTGCGTCTCGGTATCACCGACCGGCCCCCACTGATCGTCGCAGCGGGAGACCACGGCGCCGGTGACCTCGGTGCTGCCGAGCGCGCGGCGGATCACGTGCCCCGTGAGGAACCGCACGCCCGCGGCCTTGATCTCACGTCGGTAGTGATAGCCCTGCTGGACGAAGTTCAGATGCGGCAGCATGCGATGAGCGAACCGCCAGATCCGGCGCATCGGCGACGCTTCGCAGACGGCCACGACCTGCGCCCCGCCGCGCAGGAGGTAGTGCGCCACCACGAGCAGGAGCGGTCCGCTGCCCGCGATGAGCACGCGGCGGCCGGGGAGCACGCGGTAGCCCTTCATCAGGTTCTGGGCGCCGCCGGCGGTGACCACCCCCGGCAGCGTCCAGCCGGGGAAGGGCACCGGCCGGTCATAGGCGCCCGGCGCCAGGATCAGCGTCTCGGCGCCGATCCGCTCCGTCTCGTCCCGCGTCGCGAGCGCCACGATGCGCTGATCGAAGATGCCCCAGACGACGGCGCCGAGCCTCAGCTCCACGCCCAGGGCCCGGACCTCGTCGATGAGCCGGCGTCCCTCGGCGGACTCCTCGCCCGGCTTCGCGTCGCCGGGCGCGTGGAAGCTGTCTGGCATCTGACGGTAGTACTGCCCGCCCAGCTCGGCATTCTCATCGACGAGGAGGACACGGACCCCGTGGCGGGCCGCCGTCCGCGCCGCCGCCAGCCCGGCTGGCCCGCCGCCCACCACCACGCACCCGACGGACCTCATTGGCCTACCTCCCAGTCACCCAGTCCGCGCTGCGTCTCGACGCGGAGGCCATCCCGCACCGGCGTCATGCAGGCCCGGACGTTCGGGAGGCCGTCCACCATGATCAGGCAGTCCTGGCAGACCCCCATGCCGCAGAAGTAGCCGCGCGGCTCCTCGGTGCGCCCCGTCCAGCGCGTGAACCGGCGTCCCGACGCGACCAGCGCCGCCGCGATGCTCTCGCCCTCGTACGCCGCGAGGTGATCGCCGTCCACCAGGATGGTGAGGCTCCGGCCGCGCTCCTCGGCCGCCGTCATTCTCAAGTCGTCGTGGGTCATCGGAACAGACTCCTAGTGTCCGCCATCGCGGGTGACGAGGGATGGGCGCGCAGGGTCGAACGGCGCCAGCATGTCGGGGCGCCGGCCGCTCAGGATGAACGAGGCGAGCAGCTTGCCCGTCATCGTCGAGTACAGGATGCCGATGGAGTCGTGGCCCGTCGCCAGCCAGAAGCCCTCGAGCCCGGGCGCGGGGCCGATGATGAATCGACCGTCGCCGCTGCGCGGGCGGAGTCCGGCCCAGGCCCGCACCAGGCGCGCCCGCGCGAGCGCCGGCACCGTGTCGACCGCGTACCGGCAGAGCTGGCTCACGCCCTCCCAGGTGCTGCCACGGTCGAAGCCGACGAACTCACTGGTGCTGCCGACATAGAACCGGCCCTGGAATCCCCCCGAGCGCGTCTGCTTCAGGTAGCGCTTCTTCTGCAGCTCGCCTTCGAAATCGTGAGGAGTCTGGAGGCCGTGCTCCTTGAACGGGATATGTCCCGCATGGGAGATGACGGCCCGGACCAGCGGCGGCAGCGGCTCGCTCACGAGGAGCTGACCCTTGCGCGGCTCGACGCCGATCTCCACTCCGGCGAGCCGTCCGATGGCGGGCGACCACACGCCGGCGGCGTTGACCACGATGGGGGACCAGAACATCTGCTCCGCCGTCCTCACTCCCGCCACCCGGCCGCCCGAGGTCTCCACGCCGATGACCTCGGTATGCGGTCGAACCTGGACGCCGCGCTCGGCGGCGGCGCGGGCCAGCGCCAGGGTCAGCGCCATCGGGTTGGTATAGCCGTCCAGTGGACAATAGGTCGCGCCCAGGATCCGCCGGGGGTTCAGCCGAGGCTCGGCGCGCTCGACGTCGGCCGCCTCCCAGAACTCGACGGGGACATGAGCCGACTGCCGGGCGGCGAACTCCTTGAGGAGGCGGTACTCCGTCTCGTCCTCGGCGAGGACCAGGCCGCCGCTCCGCACGTACTCGAAGTCGGTCTTCAACTCTCGCGACAGCTCCTCCAGGAGCCGGATGTTGGCCAGCGCCAGCTCGAGCGGCGGCCCCGGCACCCGCCCCTGGACCGAGGCGTGCCCCGCGCTCGCCGACGAGGTTCCGCCGGCGACGGCGCCGCGGTCCAGCAGGCAGACCCGCAGGCCCCCGCCGGCGAGGAAATAGCTCACCGCCGAGCCGATCACCCCGGCGCCGACCACCACCACGTCCCAACGCTCCGTCATCTGTCCCTCGCGGCGTCCGCGTGGAAGCGGTGCAGCCTGAACGCCGACAGGTTCATCGACGGCGCGCCGGCGAGCAACCACTCGGAGAGGAGCTGGCCCACCACGGGTCCGAGGGCGAAGCCATGTCCGCAGAAGCCGGCCGCGACGTGGACCCCGTCGACATGGTCGATGATCGGCATCTCGTCGGGCGTGAGCCCCTCGAGGCCGACCCAGCTCCGCGTCGTCTCGGCGCCACCGAGCACCGGCAACACCTCGACGGCATCCAGCGCAGCGAGCCGCATGTTCTCCTCCGCCGGGCCCCGGGCGCGCGTGACCAGGTCGCCCCGGCCCCGCTTGCCGCCCCCGATGAGGACAGCGCCGCTCCGCATCTGCTTCATGCTGAGCCTGCGGCCGAAGCCCAGCAGCACCGTGCCGAGCACGCGCGGGAGGGGGACGGTCGCCGTCATCTGCGGGACGAAGAGCGAGATCGCGACCCGCAGCCCGAGGCCCGCCGCCAGGAGCGGGGTCCAGGCGCCGGCAGCCAGGACCACCCGCGTAGCCCGCACCCGACCGTTCGCCGTCTCGAGGGCGAAGCCCGTCCCATCGCGGCGGAGCGACCGTACGGGACACCCCTCCCACACGATGGCGCCCAGGTCCTGAGCGCGCCTCCCGAAGGTCGGCGCCACGAGGAGCGGGTTGGCCTGCCCTCCGGTGGGGCAGAACGTGCCGCCGAGGATCCGGGACGAGAGCCCCGGCGCCAGTGCGCGGAGGGCCGTCCCTTCCACCCACTCGAGCGAGAGCCCCGCCTCCCGCTCACGGGCCGCGATGGCGCGCAGCTTCTCGGCATCGGGCGCCGTCTCGACGACCCTCAGATCGCCGCACCGCTCGTACTCGAGGCGCGCGTCGAGCCGCTTGTCCAGCTCGGGCCAGAGCTCGAGCGAGCGGAGAGCCAGCGGCATCTCGGGCAGGGCCCGCGCCTGCTGCCTCACGCCCCCCGCGTTCACGCCGGAGGCCTCGCGCCCGACGCGCCCCGACTCGAGCAGCAGCGCGCCCGCGCCGCGATCGGCGAGAAAGTACGCGCAGGAGGCGCCGACGATCCCTCCGCCGACGATGGCGATGTCCACGCTGCGCGCGATCGTCACCATCCGAGAGCCCCTTGTTCCACGACGCTCCTCCCCGAGACGCACGCTTCAACACGCGGGCTCAGCGTAGGAGCGCGGCGACAGCGTGTCAA